>JAABUN010001669.1_pt1 | contig 46398 bp, 39 predicted proteins | sample 5559311 | NCBI WGS metagenome assembly JAABUN01 (sample SAMN10711877, study PRJNA513370) | rock metagenome | isolation source: Antarctica rocks | place: Antarctica: Victoria Land, Siegfried Peak sud
TCGTAGAGTTCGTCAACAAGCCACTCGTTCCCGCCGAATTCTTCAGGTAGACGGTGGCTGGTTTGTTCTGGCACGTGGTATACGCCTCTTCCGTAGATGCCCTGAGCGCGGTGCGGTCGGCAAGATCAGCGTGAAGCCGCGTCTGGACCCTGTCCAAGTGTAGTGACAGGAGCGAGGAACAATCCAATCAGGCGTGTCGTCCTCAGCCGCGACGTGCGATACTCCGGCGGCACTGCGGCGGCCCGTCGTGACGACGGAGGAATGAGCCGAGAGCGCGGGAGGTACTAAACTCCTTACGGCCGTCTGCCCGGCCGCCGACAGAGGGAGAACCATGCGCTTCATCACCCCGCCCACCACCGACCTCACCTACTCGGACGTCTTTCTCGTACCATCCGCCTCCGAGGTCATCTCCCGCTTCGACGTCGACCTCTCCTCGGACGACGGCACGGGTACCACCATCCCGCTGGTCGTCGCCAACATGACGGCCGTGACCGGGCGGCGCATGGTCGAGACCGTCGCTCGGCGCGGCGGTATCGGCGTGCTGCCACAGGATGTGCCGGTCGAGGTCATCGCCGAGGTCACGTCCTGGGTGAAGAACCGCCACCCCGTCTTCGAGACCCCGCTCAGGCTCCGGCCCGGTAACACCGTGATCGATGCCCTGCACCTCATGCACAAGCGGGCCCACGGCGCGGTCCTGGTGGTCGACGACGGGGGGACCTGCGTGGGCGTGGTCAACGCCGTCGACTACGAGGATGTGGACCGCTTCGCCTCCCTCGAGTCCGTGATGCGTCCCGCGCCCGCCGCGTTCGAGGCGTCACTGTTCGACGGCGAGCCCGCCGCTGCGCTGCAGAAGGCTTTCGAGGATCTCTACGGCGCACGCATCGCCCTTGCACCCGTGGTCCGCGACGGCGTCCTCCAGGGAGTCATCACCCGCACCGGAGCCCTGCGCTCCACGATCTACGACCCCGCGCTCGACGCCTCCGGCAAGCTCCGCGTCGCTGCCGCCGTCGGCATCAACGGCGACGTCGAGGCGAAGGCCGGTGCACTGCTGGACGCCGGCGTCGATGTCCTCGTGGTCGACACCGCGCACGGCCATCAGCGCAGGATGCTGGACGCGCTCGCCGTCGTCCGAGGCCTGGATCCGAAGGTTCCGATCGTCGCCGGCAACGTGGTGAGCGCCGAGGGAGTGCGCGACCTCGTCGCCGCCGGAGCGTCGATCATCAAGGTGGGTGTCGGCCCTGGCGCCATGTGCACCACCCGCATGATGACCGCCGTCGGGCGCCCCCAGTTCTCCGCCGTGTTCGAGTGCGCTCGGGCCGCGGCAGAGCTCGGCGCCTACGTGTGGGCCGACGGCGGCGTCCGGTACCCGCGCGACGTCGCCCTGGCCCTCGCCGCCGGCGCCAGCCAGGTCATGATCGGCTCATGGTTCGCCGGCACGTACGAGAGCCCAGGCGACCTGCAGACGGACAGCGACGGCCGCCGGTATAAGGAGAGCTTCGGCATGGCCTCCGGCCGCGCCGTACAGAACCGGACGCGGCGCGACGACGTCTTCGCCCGCGCCCGGAAGGGCCTGTTCGAGGAGGGCATCTCCACTTCGAAGATGTACCTGGACCCTGCCCGTCCCGGCGTCGAGGACCTCCTCGACCTGATCACCGCAGGCGTACGCAGCTCGATGACGTATGCGGGTGCCGACTCGCTGGCCGAGTTCCGCGAGCGGGCCGTGGTCGGCGTGCAGTCCGCGGCCGGCTACGAGGAGGGGCGGCCGCTGCAGCAGAGCTGGTAGGAGCCACTCCGGCTAGGCGTACTGGGCGGTTCCGGCCGGGCGTACTGGGCCGTCGGCGCACCCGCCGGAAGATCGCGTGGCAGATGAGGCGCCAGCCGGTAAACTGGCCTCCTTATGGACAGTCCTTCCAGGGGCCGGCTCGACGCCGGCATCTCCTCCACACTTGCCCATCCGCTATCCGAGCCTGATGCGGGACGCCCGGCCGACGCCGGCTCCGACCAGGACGCGGCCCCTCTCCCGGCCGACGCCGCGGACCCTCTTAGACGCGGACCGTTGCATCCCCTTCCCGGTACCGCCGCGGAGGGGATGTAGCGGTGGAATGGATCTATCTGGCCGCCGGCCTGCTCCTCGTGCTCGGTACGGGGTTCTTCGTGGCCGTCGAGTTCGCCATGGTCGCCCTCGATCAGACGCAGGTGCAGAAGGCGGTCGACGACGGTGACACGAGGGCCGAGCCGCTGCTGCGCTGCCTGAAGTCCCTCTCCACCCAGCTGTCGAGCTGCCAGCTGGGCATCACGCTCACCACTCTGCTGACGGGCTACGTCATGGAGCCGTCCGTGGGACGGCTGCTCGAGACGCCGCTGACCGCCCTCGGACTGTCCGAAGCGCTCGTCGCCTCGACGTCGATCATCATCGCCATGATTCTCGCTACCCTGCTGTCGATGCTCATCGGGGAGCTCGTCCCCAAGAACCTCTCGATCGCGCTGCCCTTCCGGGTAGGTAAGGCCCTCGCCCGCCCGCAGCTCGTGTTCACCGCCGTCTTCAAGCCGGCCATCATCGTCCTCAACGGCTTCTCCAACCGGATCCTCAACATCTTCGGACTCGAGGCCAAGGAGGAGATCTCAGGGGCTAGGACGCAGTCGGAACTCTCGTCCCTCGTGCGCCGCTCAGCCGAGATGGGCACCCTCGATCAGGGCACGGCGAACTTCCTCGCGCGAACGTTCAGCTTCTCCGAGCGGACGGCCGCCGACGTCATGACTCCGCGCATCCGTATGGAGGTGATCGACTCCGACCAGACGGTGGCCGACGTCGTCGAGGCCGCGCGGCGCACCGGCTACTCGCGTTTCCCGCTCATCGGCGACTCCGCGGACGACATCCGGGGTGTGGTCCATGTCAAGAAGGCCGTCTCCGTCCCGCGTCACAAGCGGGCCGAACTGCCGGCCGGCACTATCATGACGGACGTCCTGCGCGTCCCCGAGACGGTGCATCTCGACTCCCTTCTGAGTGAACTCCGTGAGGCCAATCTCCAGCTCGCCGTCGTGCTCGACGAGTACGGGGGAACCGCTGGGGTGGCCACCCTCGAGGATCTGGTCGAGGAGATCGTCGGGGAGGTCGCCGACGAACACGACAAGCTGAAGCCGGGCGTCCTGCAGAGCGCCGCGGGGGACTGGTTCTTCCCCGGCCTCATGCGTCCGGACGAGGTCACGATGCAGATTCCGGGACTCGTGGTTCCGGACGAGGCGGACTATGAGACGGTGGCCGGGTTCATCATGGCCGAACTCGGCCGCGTCGCCGAGGCGGGGGACCGGGTCGAGGTCCCCGCGGGGACGCTGACCGTGGAGCGCATGGACGGACGCCGGATCGACCGGGTCCAGTTCCGGCCGGCCCCTGTCGATGACGATGCCTCCGAGGACGCAGCCCTCGTCCGCGAGCGCCACCAGGTGCCACAGGGGACCGCGGCGCGCTACGATCCCCGTCCGGCACTCGCCGGCAGCACCGCAGTGCGGAAGGACGACCGATGAGCGATTGGGCCGGCATCGTTTGGCTCGTCGTCCTGCTGATGGGCAACGCCTTCTTCGTGGCTTCCGAGTTCGCCGTGATGTCCGCGCGCCGGAGCCAGATCGAGCCCTTGGCAGACGCCGGATCGAAGCGGGCCAGGACGACCATCTGGGCCATGGAGCACGTCTCCCTGATGCTGGCCTGCTCGCAACTCGGTATCACCGTCTGCTCGCTGCTGATCCTGCAGGTCGCCGAACCTGCGATCCACCACCTTCTCGTGGTCCCGTTGGAGGTCGTGGGGGTCCCGGAGGGGCTGGCGGACGGCCTCGCGTTCACGCTGGCCCTCCTCCTGGTGACGTTCCTGCACGTGACGTTCGGCGAGATGGTGCCCAAGAACATCTCGGTGTCCGTCGCCGACAAGGCCGCGCTGCTGCTGGCCCCGCCGCTCGTGATGATCGCGCGGGTGGTCAACCCGGTCATCTCGTCGCTCAACTGGGCCGCAAACCACATCCTGCGCGCTCTCAGAGTAGAGCCCAAGGACGAGGTGTCCTCGACCTACACGCTCGAGGAAGTGCAGTCGATCGTCGAGGAGTCGACCAAGAGCGGGCTCGTGGATGACGAGTCCGGCCTGATCACCGGCGCCCTGGAATTCTCCGGGCAAACCGCTGAGACGACAATGATCCCGCTGAGCCAACTCGTCACCGTCCGCACCGATGCGACGCCCGAGGACTTCGAGCGCACCGTAGGCCGTACCGGGTTCTCCCGGTTCGTGATGATCGACGAGCACGGCAACCTGACCGGCTACATGCACCTGAAGGACATCATGTCCATGCCGCAGGCGATGTATCGCAGACCCATCACGGAGAACAAGGTCCGAACGCTCGCGAATCTGTCGCTCAGTGACGAGATCGAGGACGCCCTCACGGTGATGCAGCGGACGGGGTCGCACCTGGCACGCGTCCTCGGCCCGGACGGCTCCACGCGGGGCGTCCTGTTCCTCGAGGACGTGATCGAGGAGCTGATCGGTGAGATCAGGGACGCCACCCAGAATCAGGGTGCCCGCAGATCGGGTGAGGGTGTCAACGGTACCGAGGCGACGGCCGTTTGACGGTCGGGCCCCTCGACCGGAAGTGCGAACGATTCGCGATTCGGTTATGCTCGATTCACTAACGTAAATAATTCTCATTAGTTGGATCGAGGTTCCCGATGTCCTTCTCCCGCCGCTTCGCCCTGACTGCACTCCTCGCGGTGCCGGCGCTCAGCCTCGCCGCCTGCGGCGACGGAGGGTCCGGGGCAGCGACGGCCGCAGCCGAGGACGGCCCGATCCGCATCGTCACCGCCACCAGCGTCTACGGCGACATCGCTGCCGCCGTCGGTGGGGACGACGTCGAGGTCACCGCCATGGTGACCAGCCTCAGCCAGGATCCGCACTCCTACGAGGCCACCGTGCAGGACAAGCTGTCGGTGTCCGAAGCAGATCTCGTCATCGAGAACGGTGGCGGTTACGACACCTTCCTCGGGCGGCTCGCCGAGGAGACCGGGGTCGGGACGGTCCTCAGTGCCGTGGAGCTGTCCGGACTCGAGGAGGCGGCGGAGGAGCACACCGACGACGCGCAGCAAAGCGACGAGGGGGAGCACGCCGCGGACGGGGGTCATGGTCACGGCGCGTTCAACGAGCACGTCTGGTACAGCCTGCCCGCCATGGTGACGCTCGCGGACTCCATCGCCGAGGAACTCGGGCGGCTGGACGAGTCCAACGCCGATGCGTACCGTGAAAGGGCTGGTGCCTTCGCCCAGCAGCTGCAGCCCCTCCAGGATCGGCTGGCCGACCTGTCGTCGAACGGCACGGGTGGCGAGTTCGCCGTGACCGAACCGGTTCCCGTCTACCTCCTCGAGGCGGCGGGGCTGAAGAATGTCACCCCGGAGGAGTTCAGCGAGGCCATCGAGGAGGAGACCGACGTCCCGGTGGCCGTGTTTGACGAGATGAAGACCCTCGTGTCGGGCGGCACCCTCTCATTCCTCGCCTACAACGACCAGACCGAGGGAGCGCAGACCGAGGCAGTGCGCTCCGCCGCCGATGACGCGGGACTGCCGGTCCTCGATTTCACGGAGACCCTGCCGGACGGCGAGGACTACGTTTCCTGGATGACGGCCAACACGGATAGCATCGAGGCCGTGCTGGGATCTTGAGGACCCCGCTCGACCCCCGGACGACGACAGACTGGAAGCCTCTTCGCATGACCTCGACGATGCCCCGGCGGTCGCCTTCCGCCGACGGGGAGGCGGGACGGCCGGCGATCAGCCTGCGCGGTGCCGCTTTGTCCTTCGGTCGGCGGACCCTCTGGGAGGGGCTGGACCTCGACATCATGCCCGGCGAGTTCTTCGCCGTCCTGGGTCCCAACGGGTCGGGTAAGACGAGCTTCCTGAAGGTGCTGCTGGGCCTGCAGCCGCTCGACGCCGGCACGGCGCAGATCGACGGCCGGCCCATCACGCGAGGCAGCAGGACACTCGGCTACATCCCGCAGCAGAAATCCTTCCCGCCCGAGACCCCGCTGAGGGCGCGCGACGTCGTGGGGCTCGGTGTCGACGGTCACCGCTGGGGCGTCCGGATCAGGAGCCGCGCCTATGACGAGCGTGTGAAGAGCCTCCTGCACGACGTCGGCGCCGCGTCCTACGCCGATGTCCCTGTCGGCCTCCTCTCCGGGGGTGAGCAGCAGCGCCTGCGCGCGGCGCAGGCGCTCGCGATGGACCCTACGGTGCTCCTGTGCGACGAGCCCCTGCTCTCGCTCGACCTCAACCACCAGCAGGCGGTGAGTTCGCTGATCAACCGGCAGTGCCACGAGAAGAACAGCGCCGTCGTCTTCGTGACCCATGAAATCAACCCGGTCATCGAGTACGTGGACCGGGTACTGTACCTGGCCGACGGCAAGTTCCGCGTCGGCAGACCTGCGGAGGTGATGACGAGCGACGTCCTCTCCGATCTCTACGACAGTCATGTGGAGGTCCTGCACAGCAACGGCAGGATCGTCGTCGTAGGATTGCCGGACGCCACCACGCATCATCACGAAAGCGCGTGAGGCCATGGATTTCCAGGAGATCATCAGCGCAATCTTCACGTTCGACAACTATGCGCAGCTGCTGCCGCTCGTGCGGAACTCGCTGATCGCGGGCGTCGTGCTCGGGTTGCTCGGCGGACTCATCGGCACGTTCGTCATGATGCGCGACCTCGCTTTCGCGGTGCACGGCATCGCGGAGTTGTCCTTCGCAGGTGCCGCCTTCGCGCTCCTCGTCGGGGCCAATGTCGTGGCGGGCTCGCTCGTCGGGTCCGTCCTCGCGGCCCTCGTCCTCGGACTCATGGGAATCCGCGCGCGAGACCGGAACTCGATCATCGGCGTGGTCATGCCCTTCGGTCTCGGCCTGGGGATCCTCTTCCTCGCCTTGTACGAGGGGCGAGCCGCCAACAAGTTCGGGCTCCTGACGGGACAGATCGTCTCGGTCGACGACGTCCAGCTCAACCTGCTCGTGGGGTGCGCCGTCGTCGTCGTCATCGGGCTGGCCGCGATCTGGCGCCCGCTCACCTTCGCTAGTGCTGATGCCGATCTCGCCGAGGCGCGCGGCGTGCCCGTGCGCGGACTGTCGATCCTCTTCATGGTCCTGCTGGGCATCTCGGTGGCGCTGTCCATCCAGGTCGTCGGCGCCCTGCTGGTGCTGGCCCTGCTCATCACGCCGGCCGCCGCCGCGCTGAAGGTCACCTCGGCGCCGGGGCTCGTCGTCGTGCTCAGCGTCGTCTTCGCCTCGACGTCGGTGGTGGGCGGCATCCTGCTCGCCCTCGGCGGACGCATCCCGATCAGCCCGTACGTCACGACCATCTCGTTCGCGATCTACCTCACCTGCAGAGTCATCGGTTCACGTAGGACGGCGAGGAGGTCCCGGCGGTCCGCCGCGCCTGCAGGATCGTCGGATGGCATGGCGGGTGCCCTGCCCTAGGAGTCCTGGCTGGGCTCTGGCTGCCCTAGGAGTCCTGGCTGCGATCGGGGTGACCGACGGCGTCCTGGCTGCGCTCGGGCTGGCCGACGGCGTCGGAAATGGCCTGCTGCATGCTGCGGAGGAAGCGGGTGACTGTCTCGGTCTGCTCGTTGGTGAGTCCGTCGGCCGCGGCCAGGACGCCGCGTTTCTCGACGTCGAAGGCTGAATGAAACTCCTCCGTGGCCTTCTCCCCGGGGTCCAGGATCACAGCACGGCGATCGACGGGATGACGGCGACGGCGGATGAAGCCCGCCTTCTCGAGCCGGTCGATGACGAGGGTGGTCGACGCGCTGGAGATCCCGAGGGCGAGTGCCAGGTCCTTCGGGCTGGCCCCCTGGTCCCGCTGCCAGACGCCGAGGAGGTGGCGCAGGGCGCCGAGATCAGTCTCGTTGATGTTGAGCCGTTGGCTGAGGCGCCGGCGAAGGCCGTTCTCCACCTTCCGGTAGGCCCTCAGGGCGTTGAGGACGTCTACGCCCGTTGCGGTTTGGTTGCTCGTGCCTTCTCCGGTGGCACTCCGGCGTCGCTCTGCGTGACTGCTTTCCTCGAGGCGGTTCACCAGCACCGTGGTGGCCGCGGTGGAGATCGACAGTTCGCTGGCGAGCGCTGCCGCGCTGAGGGGCCGGCCGCCCCGTCCTGCGCGGAGCATGAGGCGTAGTGCCGTCATATCCGTCTTGCCGAGGTGCATGGAGTGCCTGCTCCGGCTCCGCATGGAGTACTCCGCATCCCGGTAGCGGCATACCGCGTCCACCAGGTCGTCACGACGGTCCGCGGCGTCATCGGCGGTCCCGGACCCGGCCGTATTCGGCGTCGGCTCGGCGTCGGCGGAGCTGTCGGAGGACATCACCGTGCAAGCGTATTCGACGCCGGGCGGTGTCAGGAGCGTCCCGCCAGCGCGCTGCACTCGGGGCAGAGGCCGTAGATCTCGACGGTGTGGGCGGCATCGGTGAAACCGTGCTCCGTGGCGATGCGGGCAGCCCACTGCTCCACGGCCGGAGCCTCGATCTCCACGGCCCTGCCGCAGTTCCTGCAGAGCAGGTGGTGGTGATGGTGCTCGACCGCACAGCGGCGGTACACCGCCTCATTGTCAGCGTTGCGCAGAACGTCCACGAGGCCGTCGTCGGCCATGGACTGGAGGATGCGGTACGCCGTGGCGAGCGAGACCGACTCGCCCCGATCATGGAGCATTCTGTGGAGCTCCTGCGTGCTGACGAAGTCGTCCAGTTCGTCGAGGGCCGCACTGACGGCCCGCCGTTGGCGGGTGACGCGCTGCTCCGAGCCCTTGCGGGCGGAGGAGGGCGCCGCCTTGGGCGCGGTGTTCGTGTCCGCCGCCGGTACTGTCTCGGATGTCGCCTCAGGCGTCATGTCGTTCCCCTTCCGCGGGCACTCGGTTGTCCAGGACCAGAGTCAAGATTATCAGCGCCGCCGCGGGTACTCTGGGGCCATGCTGCTGACCAAGTTCTCTCATTCCTGCGTACGGCTCGAGTACGACGGCTCCGTGCTCGTCATCGACCCGGGCACGTTCTCCGAGATCGAGGAGGCCCTCGAGGGCGCTTCCGCGATCCTCGTCACCCACGAGCACCCCGACCACATCGACCTCGACCGTGTGGCCGCCGTCCTCGCGACGGAGGCGTCACTGGAGCTGTGGGCACTCCAGGGCGTTGCCGATGCCGTCGTCGAACGTCTGGGCGACACCGCTGGTGGAAGGATCCACGCCGTGGCCGGCGGCGAGGAGTTCGCGGCCGCAGGCTTCCCCGTCCGGACGTTCGGCGGGCAGCACGCGCTGATCCATCCGCTGATCCCGGTCATCGCCAACGTGGGCTTCCTCGTCGGCGGAACCGTCTACCACCCGGGGGACTCGTTCATCGTGCCCGACGGCATCGACGTCGGGACACTCCTGGTGCCCGTCCACGCGCCGTGGTCGAAGCTCGCGGAAGTGGTGGATTTCGTCACCTCGGTGCGGGCGGCCCGCGCGTTCCAGATCCATGACGCCCTCCTCAACGAGACGGGGCTCGGCATGGTCGAGGGCCACGTGACGCGCCTGGGAGCGCGGTACGGCACCACCTTCCAGCATCTCGCCGTCCGCGAGAGCGTCGAGGTCTGACCGATATCAGCCGGCCGGCTCCATGGCGGTCGCGGGCCATACCCCGGTGAGGGTCCACGGTCGGGTGCGGCAGGGCCCTTCCTTGGTCCACGGACCGGCGTGTGGTGGACTGGCGTGCATCAGGACCGGTCGCGGCGACCACCGCGATCCGGTCACCCGTCCCGACAGGAGATCTCGATGAAGACTCTGATGGATGTGCAGGAACTGCAGGACCGGATGACCTCCGGTGCGCAGACGATCCTGCTCGATGTGCGCTGGTCCCTGGGAGATCCCCACGGCCACGAGCACTACCGCGCAGCCCACATACCCGGTGCCGTGTACGTGGACCTGGAGAACCAGCTGTGCGCCCCCGGCGGGCCTGGCCTCGGCCGCCACCCCCTTCCCGATCCGGACGCCCTCCGCGAGGCCGCTCACCAGTGGGGAATCAACGACGGCGACACCGTGGTCGCGTACGACGACTCCGGCAACCTCGCCGCCGCCCGGCTGTGGTGGCTCCTGCGGGACGCCGGCTTCGACTCGGTCAGCCTGCTCGACGGAGGCCTGACGGCCTGGCGCGCTGCAGGGTTCGACGTCGAGGGCGGGGAGGAGCGGCACTGCGTGGGCAACGTCCACCTCTCCATCGGGCACATGCCGGTGGTGTCCGTCCCCGACCTGCTCGAGCCGACGCCCGACGACGTCGTCCTCGACGCCCGCGCCGGCGAGCGCTTCCGCGGCGAGCAGGAGCCCGTGGACCCGAAGGCCGGCCACATCCCCGGCGCGATCAGCGCGCCGACCGCGGACAACCTCGGGGACGACCGGCGCTTCCGGTCCGCCGAAGAACTCCGTCGACGCTTCGGCACCCTCGGAGCGGATCGGGGTCGAGTGGCGGTGTACTGCGGCTCGGGGATCACGGCGGCACATGAGATCGCGGCCCTGGACATCGCGGGCATCGACGCCGCGCTGTTCCCGGGCTCCTGGTCCCAGTGGTCGACGACGGAGGGCCTGCCTGTCGCTACGGGTGCCTGACCGGACGCGGATCCTGTCACCAGCCCCACCGAGATGGCAGATATGATGATGCTCGGGCCTTACAGCCGGTCATATCTGCCATCTCGACGCCGATTCCGGGGTCGGCCCACGACTGTCCAATGGCGAGATCGACACTGGTTCACCCCGGTCTGCTCGGGTAGCGTCGGGGAATGACCCCAGGACGACCCGCACCGCCGCCCCTGCGTGGCGGAGCCCAGCTGCCCGGACAGGTAGCGGACGGCGTCTCTTCGGCTGTGACATCAGGAGTACCGATGACGACGCTCTTCACCCGGATCATCGACGGCGAGGTGCCCGGCCGGTTCGTCTGGAAGGACGACGACGTCGTCGCCTTCCTCAGCATCGCCCCGATCGCCCCCGGCCACGTGCTGGTGGTGCCGCGCCGGGAGATTGAGCACTGGCTCGAGGCGGACCCCGACACGCTGTCCACGGTCATGGCCGTTGCTCAGAAGATCGGAAAAGCGCAGCAGAAGGTCTTTGGGGCGAGGCGCGTAGGCGTCCTCCTCGAGGGCTACGAAGTGCCCCACCTGCACGTGCACGTCTGGCCGACGCAGTCGCCTGCGGACTTCGACGTCAAGCGCGTCGACCCTTCGCCGGATCCCGCCGCCATGGACGGCGCAGCAGAGGCACTCCGTGGCGCCCTGCGCGATGCGGGATACGGCAGCTTCGTTCCCGACTGACTGAGCAGGGGCCAACTATCCCCAGCCACGAGTATGATATGTGGTTTCATCGCGGGGAAGTCTGTGACAGTCGAGGCAATCGCATCGCTGTGACAGGCACGATGTGCTTTGTGAGCCGGCGCTACTGGCTAGTGCCGTGGACAGAAACACGTTATAGCCAAAGGTCCCGTCTGAGCGTATGTTTAGCGATACAAACCAATCCGGGTCTGGGCCAGTGGATTAGGGAGAAGCCTGCATGCTTCGCTTCGTGTCCCATTTGTGGGCAGGTCGCACAAACTGCTGATGAAGTAGGTCTCGCTTCACCTGTAATCGCGCGGCACACGCTCAGGTGTGCCTCTTATCGGTCTCTTATATCCCTGCTTGCTCAGTCTGTCCATGCATTCCTTTCGTGTGATTCGACGCGTTTGGTTGTTGAGGAACTGCGCATACGGCTACGGTGCAAAGGCCGTTCACATCTATGAGCACCTCGCTTTTAGTCACTCTAAGCAGAGCAGTCGCTTAATTCTTACCGGTCTGAGCGAGAGACAGAGCCGGTGCGGGAGCCTGGACCATGATCAGTCGATCGTGGTGCTGGACCCTACAGATCTGCGACCCAACCGCACTGGCTGATTCACTCACAACCAGGGAACTCAACATGGCTCTTCATCGCCGATCCGCCCGGAGCAGGAACCGCCTCGTCCCCGGAACCAATTACTTCGCGTTCATATCCGCTCTTGTACTGGCATTCTCGGTAATGCTCACCGGAGGCACATTTGGTGCTGTCTCATCTGCTTCTGCTGCTTCCGCCATCAGCCAATGCAACGGGGTCGCGAATGTCGGGGGCCAGGGCATCACCTGTACTGTCACGATCGCCAACACCCTCGACGTGGGGACAGGAATCGGCAGCTCAGTAGTCACCGTCGAAGCGTGCTTCGGCGCCGCAAATGCTCCGTTGACCTGCACCACGACCACGACCCCTTCCAATGACGTGGTCACTACTGTTGACCAATGCAATGGTTCCGGTAACGGTGGCGGTGGTGTCGTCGAATGCAGCGTCACCGTGGTCAATACCATCACCGGCACAGCCACGGTGATGCTTGGCACTGTCAACCAGTGCATTGAGTCCGGCACGGGCGGCGGCACAGAGCCCACAGTTGTCTGTACACCACTCGGATCGACCACAAACGCCACCGTGACCCAGTGCAACGGCTCCGGCAACGGCGGGGGAGGAACAACCCGTGTTCAGTGCACCGTCGGTCTGAACAGCGTCTCCACCGCTCTTCCCGTGACGATCAACCAGTGCAATGGCTCCGCAAATGGCGGGGGCGGCACGGTAACCTGCACGAGCTCGATCGAGACGATCATTCTCGTTGCTCCGCCGGTCGTGGTCCCGCCGGTTGTTCCGCCGGTGGTTGTTCCCCCGGTGGTCCCGCCGGTCGTTGTTCCTCCCGTGGTCCCGCCGGTTGTTCCGCCGGTGGTTGCTCCGCCGGTCGTTGTTCCCCCGGTGGTCCCGCCGGTGGTTGCTCCCCCGGTGGTTGTTCCCCCGGTGGTTGTTGTTCCGGTTGTTCCGCCGGTGGTTGTTCCCCCGGTTGTTCCCCCGGTGGTCCCGCCGGTGGTTGTTCCCCCGGTGGTTCCGCCGGGGGTTGCTCCTCGGGTCGTCCCGCCAGTTGTTATTCCCCCCGTCGTCCCGCCGGTGGTCGTCCCGCCGGTGGTCGTTCCGCCGGTGGTTGCTCCACCCGTCGAGATCGTTGCGGGTAAGGGCGCAGGGATAGCGGGGAGGAACGCCGGTTTGAACGTTCAGACGGCCGTCGGTGCTGTTGCCGGGTCTCCCAACGGGCCGACTACCTCCGGATTCCCGCGGTCCCCTGGCAATTCTGTCCCCTCTGTGGAGCTGTCGTTGAAGCCGTGGCTCTCTCGATCCGAGAGAGTCGCATCAGCCGTCAGGCGGTAGTGGTCCGGAGGCGATCGCAAGGAAGTGCCGACGGGAACCGTGAGCAATGCCAGGCCGACTCAGCGCCTGGCATTGCTCACGGTCGCAACCCGAAGAAGTAGAGACACCTCCCCTCACGATCTTTCGTCATCGCGATCAGGCGCTTTACTCCTACCGCGTCGAGGCGAGAGCCTCGTTCAGGGCCGTCCGCACACGCTTCTCCGAGACCGAGTAGGCGGTGCCGAGGTCCTGGGCGAACAGGCTCACGCGCAGCTCCTCGATCATCCACCGCACCCGTACCAGGGACCCCGGCCTGTGCCGCCCGGCGGCGAGGGAAGCGACGGCGTCGTCGTACTCGTCCTCGAGCCGCTGGATGGCGGCCATATCGATGCCGTCGCGCTGCACATTGGTCGGCAGCTTCTCGAGCCTGACCTCGATCGCCCGCAGGTATCGGGGGAGGTGGGCGAGCTGGGCGTAGCCCGTCGCCGCGACGAAGCCGGGAAAGACGAGGTGCTCGAGCTGGCTCCGGACGTCGTTGAGCGCCGTGATCAGCGCGAGGCTGGTGGTTCCCCTGAGCTGCTTCTGGATCCGGCGGTTGCTGGACAGGACCTTTTCCACCGTTCCCGTCACGGTGAAGACCGTGTCGATCAGCTCGGCCCTGACCTGCTCGTACAGGCTGGTGAACGCCTCCTCGGTCCACGGCAGCTCCTCGGGCACGAGCTTGTCGATCGCGGCAAGGGAGCAGTCGCGGATGAGCTCGGCGACGCTGCCATGCGGGTTCTGGCTGAACGTGAGCTTCTCGGTGTTGCTCAGGTGCTCCAGCACGTACTTCGCCGGGCTGGGGATGCGCAGGGACAGCAGTCGGATGATCCCGGCCCGCATGACCGTGGCCTGCTCGCCCGGGGTGGGGAAGACCCTGAGGCCCACGGAGCTGCCCTCGTCGACGACGGCGGGGTACCCGGTCACGCGGTGGCCCGCGACGTCGCGGGACACCTCCCGGTCGACGGTCCCGAAGACCCACGCCGTCTCGCCTGCGCGCTCCGTCACGGCGGGTGCCTCGGCGACCGCGACGCCGGTCCGCGAACCGGCGGTACCGGCGGCAGCACTGGAGCGGGAACCGCTACTGGCGGGGTCATCGGCGCGGGAAGCTGCACCGGCGCGGGAACCGGCACCGATGGCTGAAGGTCCACCGGTGCTCGAGGCGTCCGCGGAGACGACCCGTCCGCCTCCGCGGCGCAATGTCTGGCGTCCGGCAGGACCGGTGCCCGCGCCTCCATGGCTACCGCGGCTCGGACCGCCTGCCGGCCGCAGGCTGCCCGGCGTCGCACCGAATGACTGTGCGATGGCGCGACTCACCGCTGGAGCGAGTGATTCCCTGAGCGCCTCGAGATCGCGGGACTCGTCGAGCACGCGCCCGCCGGCGTCGACGATACGGAACATCATGAGCAGGTGCGCAGGGACGGCGGACCAGTTCCACGAGCCCGGCGGGACGATGTGCCCGCGGAGCCGCCGCAGCGCGAGTTCCAGCGACGCTTCGAGTTCGTCCTGCGCGGGATCGAAGTCGGCCCCGAGGGCGGCGACAGCGGTCCGGGCGACGTCGGGGGCCGGCACGAAGTTCTTCCGCACCTGCTTCGGCAGGGACTTGATGAGAGCCGTCACGAGTTCTACGCGCTGGCCCGGGATCTGCCAGCGGAACGGCTTCGGGTCCAGCTGGTTCAGGAACAGGACGGGGATGGTCACGGTGACGCCGTCGTGTGCGCCCGGCGTCAGGGGGGAGAACTCGTACGTCAGCGGCAGCTCGAAGCCGGCCTGGTGCCATGTGCTCGGGAAGGCCGACTCGTCGAGCTCCGCGGCATCCTCGCTCAGGAGCTGCTCCGGATCGAAGTCGAGCAGGTCCGGGTGGTCCTGGCGTGCATTCTTCCACCAGGTGTCGAAGTGCCGCTCGGACGCGACGTCGGGGCCGATGCGCTGGTCGTAGAACTCGAAGAGCGTCTCGTCGTCGACCCGCAGGTCCCGCCGTCGCAGGCGGTTCTCGAGTTCCTCTACCTCGCCGAGGCGGGCCTGGTTGCGGCTGAAGAACGTGTGGTGTGTCTTCCAGTCGCCTTCCACGAGGGCATGCCGGATGAACAGCTCGCGGGCCACCTCCCGGTCGATCCGCCCGTAGTTGATGCGGCGCTGGGGCACGATCGGCACGCCGTAGAGCGTGACCTTCTCGTAGGCCATGACCGAGCCCATCTTCCTCGACCAGTGGGGCTCACTGTAGGTGCGCTTCACGAGGTGCGGTGCAACCTGCTCGGCCCACAGGGGGTCGATACGCGCGACGACGCGTGCCCACAATCGCGAGGTCTCGACGAGTTCGGCGGCCATGACCCAGTCGGGCGATTTCTTGAACAGTGCCGAACCGGGGAACACCGCGAACCGGGTACCGCGTGCTCCCGCGTACTCGCGCTTGCGCTGGTCGAAGAGGCCGATGTTGCTGAGCAGGCCGGAGAGCAGGCTGATATGGATCTGCTCGTGCAGCCCTACGGGGTCCACGGGCCCTGCGGGAAGCGTGATGCCGAGTGGCTTCGCGAGCTGGCGCAGTTGCTGGAACAGGTCCTGCCACTCCCGCACGCGCAGGTAGTTGATGAACTCGGTTCGGCACAGCTTCCGGAACTGGGTCGAGGAGAGCTCGTCCTGCTTCTCCTGCAGATACCGCCACAGGTTGAGGTAGGCGGTGAAGTCGGAGTTCTCGTCGACGAAGCGCTTGTGTTTCTCCGCGGCCTGCTGCTGCTTCGCCGGCTGGTCGGCCGAGGGTCGTTCGCGGGGATCCTGGATGGTCAGCGCCGCGGCGAGCACCATGACCTCCTTGACGGAGCCTCGTGCGCCGGCCTCGACGATCATGCGCCCGAGGCGGGGGTCCACGGGCAGCTGGGCGAGCTTGCGTCCGACGGCGGAGAGGCCGCCGTCGTCCTTCAGGGCGCCGAGTTCACGCAGGAGGGCGACGCCGTCGTTGATGGCCTTGGTTTCCGGCGGTTCCACGAACGGGAACTCCGCGATGTCCTTCGGGCTCCGGGTCACGCCCATGGCCGTCATCTGGAGGATGACCGCGGCGAGGCTCGTCCGCAGGATCTCGGGCTCGGTGAACGGCCGGCGCGACGCGTAGTCCTCCTCGGAGTAGAGGCGAATGGCAATACCGTTCGAGACGCGGCCGCTGCGGCCCGACCGCTGGTTGGCCGAGGCCTGGGAGACGCGCTCGATCGGCAACCTCTGCACCTTGGTGCGGTGGGAGTAGCGCGAGATGCGCGCCGTCCCGGTGTCGATGACGTACTTGATGCCGGGAACCGTCAGGGACGTCTCCGCGACGTTCGTCGCGAGCACGATCCGCCGGTGGCTGCCGGTGGGGCGGAAGACCCGGTGCTGCTCCTCGAGGGAGAGTCGCGCGAACAGCGGCAGGACCTCCGTGCCGCGCAGACGGGTGGTGGACTGGATCCGGGCCCGGAGAGCATCGGCCGCGTCACGGATCTCGCGTTCGCCGGAGAAGAACACGAGGATATCGCCCGGTGCCTCGAGGGACAGCTCGTCCACCGCATCGCACACGGCGTCGAGCGGATCGCGCTCCTCCTCGAGTTCGCTGTCCGCACCGCCGTCCCCGTCGTCGAGCCCGCCGGGCGGCTGGTCGAGCGGCCGGTACCGGATCTCCACCGGGTAGGTGCGACCGGACACCTCGATGATCGGGGCCGGAGAGGTGTCCGCCACGGCCGCATCGGCGGCGAAGTGGGCGGCGAAGCGCTCCGGATCGATGGTGGCGGAGGTGATGATGACCTTGAGGTCGGGCCGCTCAGGCAGGATCCGCCGAAGGTATCCGAGGATGAAGTCGATGTTGAGGCTGCGCTCGTGGGCCTCGTCGATGATGATCGTGCTGTATTTCCGCAGCATCCTGTCGTGCTGGATCTCGGCCAGCAGGATGCCGTCGGTCATGAGCTTGATCTTGGTCTTCCTGCCGACCGACCCGGTGAAACGGACCTGATAGCCGACCTCCTCGCCCAGGGGAACCTGCAGTTCCTCGGCGATGCGTTCGGCGACGGTCCGGGCAGCGAGGCGGCGCGGCTGCGTATGACCGATCAGCCCGTGCTCGGCCAGGCCGAGCTCGAGGCACATCTTCGGGATCTGCGTCGTCTTACCCGAACCGGTCTCACCGGCGATGATGGTGACCTGGTTGGCCGCGATGACGGCCATGATGTCTGCCCGGCGTTCCGAGACCGGAAGGTCAGCGGGGTAGGAGATTGTCAGTGCCATAGTTGCCTGCCAGTCTAGTTGCTCGCGCCGGACCGCAGGCGGGAGTTCACCGAGAGCTGGGGACCGGCGTCCCGTCGTCGCTCGCGGGCCCCTGCTGTGCGAAGTCCGCCGAGCGGCGGAGGCGGTCGGCGACGACGGCGGCGCGATCGCGCATCGCGGCCGGCTCGATGACCTCGAAGTCGACGTCCCAGCTCGCCAGGTAGGCCAGGGGGAAGTCGAGGGAGTCGAAGCCGGCCCTCAGCACCGTGTGGTCCTCGCCGTCGGCCTCGAGGGTGCCCGTACTCGACGGGACGCGGGCCTCCAGCTCGTGCAGGGGCGCATGGAAGCGGATGACGGCGTCGTAGGAGTAAGGGGAGCGCGTGATGGATTCCTGCACGTAGGCCGCGAGGTCCGCCGCGGGCAGCGGCCTCGGCACGAAGCGGTCCCGCGTCACGGGGACGCTCTGGCACCGGTCCACGCGGAACGTCCGCCAGTCGTCCCGGGAGCGGTCGAAGGCCACGAGGTACCAGCGCCTGCCCGTGTCCACGAGACGGTACGGTTCGACGTTGCGCCGGGAGGACTCGCCGTCGTGGCGGTCGTAGCGGAACGCGACGCAGCGCCGTTCGGTGATGGCGGCGGAGAGCGCTGTCAGCACCTCGGGGTCGACGGGCGTGCTGGCGGCCGCCATGCGCGTGACAGCGAACCGAAGCCCCGAGAAGCGGGGCCGCAGCCGAGGTGGCAGGACCTGCTCGAGTTTCGTGAGCGCGCGGACGGACGCCTCGCCGACGCCGGAGACGGGGCTCGCGGTGACGGCGGTGAGGCCGATCGCGACGGCGAGCGCCTCGTCGTCGTCGAGCAGGAGCGGCGGGAGCTGCGCCCCGGCTCCGAGCTGGTACCCGCCGGCGACCCCGGGCGATGCATTGATCGGGTAGCCGAGCGTGCGCAGCTTGCCGATGTCGCGGCGAACGGTACGTTCGGTGACGTCCATGCGCTGCGCGAGCGCAGGTCCTGTCCACTCGCGCCGCAGCTGGAGGAGCGATAGGAGCTGCAGCAGGCGTGCCGAGGTCTCGATCATGCCCCAACGGTACGATGCCATGCGGACAGGGGGTGTCCGCATGACATCGCTCGACGACGGATCCAGGGCTCTACCCGCGCCAACCGCCGTTCTCAGGCGAAGGGAGTGAGGCCTGGTCGGTCAGGGTTCAGGCGGCTGCGTTGCTGGGCCGGCCCCAAGGTCCGGTGATTGCGAGGGTGAAGCCAGGGGACTGGATGTTCACGAAGAGTGTTTCGCCATCCGAGCTGAAGGCCGGGCCGCAGAACTCACTGTCGTTGAAGTCATTGCGCGCCAACGGGTATGCCTTGCCTTGGGATGTCACGCCGACGAGGTGGGATACACCGCTGCCGTCCTCGGCCAGGATGAGGCCACCGTGCGTCGAGACGGTGATGTTGTCCGGCCCGTCGAAGTTACCGTTGTCCTGGTCAGGGTCCTGGTTGACGCCGAAGATGGTTTTGAGGGTGATGGTCTGGCTGGAGGGGTCGTAGAACCAGACCTGGCCGTCGTGCTCATTGACACTGCCGTCGCCGAGGCGGGCGAAACTGGCAACGAAGAACGCTCCGCCGTCACCCCACCACTGGCCTTCGAGCTTGCGTGAACGGGTGATCTGATCGTTCGTGAACTGCCTGCGTACCGACACCGCGGTTGCGTCACGTTCGGTCACGTCCACCCACTCGACCTTCAGGCGGGTGCCGACGGTTGTTGCTTCCGAGAGGTCTGCAACGTGCTGGCTACCGCGGTAGCAGCTCATGGCTTGAAGCTGGCCTGCGGTATCACCGCCCGGGGAGAGAGCGAGCTCACGGAGTGCATTCTTGCCGGGAACGAAGCCTGCGGGCGGAACCCAGCGGAAGTACAGGCCGTTGGGGTTGCCGGCGTCCTCGGTGAGATAGATGATGCTGGTGGCTGGGTCCACTGCTACGGCTTCATGCGAGTAGCGGCCCATGAACTTCAACGGGACCGCACTCTTGCCGATGTTGCTTTCCCTGCTGGTGGGATCCACTTCGAAAACGTAACCGTGATCCTTGGTACGTCGGCCCTGCCCGGCCCGGCCTTCGGTTTCTTCGCAGGTCAGCCACGTCCCCCAGGGCGTGATGCCACCGGCGCAGTTGTTGTCGGTGCCGGCCAGGCTCGTGTACTGAGCGAGGCGGTTGCCGGCTCGATCGACGGTGATGGTGGAGGTGCCGCCGACGGCCCCGGCGTCGTAGGTGATGCCCTCGACAACGGGGACGGGGAAGGGCTCTCTGCCACTGTTCTCGTGATTGGTGACCAGGACGGAACCGCCGTTGTCTGCGGCGAAGACGCCCATTCCGTCAGGGTCCGAGGGGTGCACTCCGTCCGCTGTCGGAGTTTGCCCTGAACGCGCGATGAGCTTGTAGGAGAAACCGTCCGGCAGGGCGAGAATTCCTTGCGGATCCGCCACCAGGGCGCCGTAACCCGTCGCTGTCCGCGTCGTAGCGGCTGCGGCCGGGCGGATGAAGGCGTCAAGACTGCCTGATCCTGCGAAAACAAAACCAAGACCGGTAGCGGCGGAACCACCGAGGAAGTTGCGGCGCGAAACGGATGGGTTCATGAGAGCCTCCAAGAAGAACAGTGCTGGGGTGGGTAAGTCACCCCATAGCCTGGCAGTCACGGGCGTCCCCTTTTCGACGTTCAACCATTGCCTCGGTGAACTTCTTGTGAACGACGGGCGGCACCCCGACGTGTCGAGGTCACGTCGTCGAAATCATCACCGGGCGTGCGCAACGGTCAGCCCGAGACGTCAGCACTCAGTCCCGGGACGATGTGCGCGGTCGTTCCTCCTGTACCGGCGCCCCTCCGGAACGCACGACGAGCCACAGCGCCCAGGCAGTGAGGGCCGCCACGCCGGCGACGACGGCCACGAGGCTGGTCCCGGCGTCGTCGACCAGGAGGGCGAGGACGGCGACGGGCTGCGCGACGGCCTGGATCCGGAGGTAGGACAGCGCGAGCTCGCGGAGTGCGAGCACGCTGATCCAGCCCCGCAGCGGCAGCTGCAGGAGCAGCAGGTAGAGGACGAACACGGCGTGCAGGCCGGCGATGAAGGCGAGCAGCCACGGCGATCCTGCGGGCATGTTGACCGCATAGGCCACGACCAGCAGCACCAGGGACAGGGACACCAGGCCGATCGACGAAACCACCGCCGCACCCGCCGCGACGACGACCGGCAGGATGATCCAGGCCGAGCCGTTCCAGACGACGGCGCCGAGCAGGACGGCGGCGAGGGCGGTTGCGGAGCGGACCGTCCAGAGGGGCACGAGGCCGGAACGGTCCGGGTGCGCGGGCATGCCGGGGGTCCGAGCTGGCCCGCGCAGCCTCACGGAGCGCTCCGGTGCGGGCCGTGACGCAGGCCCTGCCCTGCACGCGCATCGCGTGCGAGCAACCTGAGCCCTGTCCCGAGGTCGGGTCCGGCCGGAACGGAAGCGCCCGCGCGGCCTGCAGGGTGTCGGGTTTCGGCGGTCGCTCCGGCGAAGACGGGGATGCCCTCGCTCCTCAGGCCGTCGAGCAGCAGGCGGCGCCGCAGGAGCGTCAGCAAGACGGCCTCGGCCTGGGCCGTCGTCGTCTCCGTGCGGGCGAGCGGCGGCACGCAGTCGACGCCCGCGACGATGTGCCCCTGCGCGTGCCACAGGCGCAGGAGGCGTGCCGGTTCCGTATCGAGGAAGGCGGAGAACACCACGACGACGGCGCCCGGCGGCGGCACGGGATCCCGCCGTCGTCGTCGGCGCGGCACCACCGCCGTACCCGCCAGGCGGGTACGGATCTGCTCGAGGTGGCGCGCACCGGCGGCCGAGCGCAGGGCGCGCCGGGTACCGGAGAGGTCCTCGAGGCCCACGCGGTCGCCGACGGCGAGATAGGACGCCGCCACCGTCGCGGCAGCAGCCCTCGCCACATGGAGCGACCCGGTGACGGGGCGGGGCGGTCCGGAGGCGAACCAGTCCTCGGTCGACGACGGCAGGTCGTGGCCCTGGTCAACGACGAGCAGGATCGAGGCCTCGGTGTCGGCGAAGGTACGCCGCACCATGATCCTGTCCTGGTCCGTCGAACGGCGGGCTGTGGCACGCCAGTCGATCCTCCGCAGCCGGTCACCGGGCTGCAGGGGCGCGATCGACCGCAGTTCGCCGCCCTCTCCCGGCCGCCTCGATGTGTGCGTACCCGCGAGACCGACGAGCCGCCTGGACACGGGCCGGGCGAGGGACGCGCCGACCGGTGGCAGGATGCTGACCCGGACGGGCGGCGCGGGCACGAACGGTGTGGGTTCCGCGAGGTCTGCGGTGAAGCCGGCGGAGCCGTAGGACAGGACGTCGGATTCGCCCGATAAGGGGGCGTCCACCAGCACCGGGCATTCCTCGTCCGACCGCAGGACGAGCGCATCCGGCGGATGACCGGGTGCGGCCAGGACGGTGGTGATCAGGCGGTGCGCGGGGCCTTCGCCAGGTGTGCGCGGGGCGAGCAGCAGGCGGAGGCGCGTGCCCTGTGCCGCAGCCCGGGGGTCGGCGGCGATGCGGACGGGTGGATCTCCTCCGGCTCGGGGCGTCCTGCGGCCGGCGAGGGCGAGGAGCGCGAACGGTGCGGCGAGCGCGACCGTGCCCGGGCGGCCGGACACGAGCCCGGCGACCACGCAGACGAGGGCGAGGATGACGGCGAGGGCCCAAACGGGAGACCGCGCCGCTCCGGCGCTGCTAGCCATCGCTGGGGCGCCGCTAGCCATCGCTGGGGTGCCGCTCGCCATGCGGCACGGTCGACGGCGTGGGCACCTCGGCCAGGACATCACGCACCACGGTGTCCGTGGCCACGCCCTGGGCCCAGGACGACGGCGTGAGGGTGAGCCTGTGCGCGAGGACAGCGACGGCGCCCTCCTTCACGTCCTCGGGCAGGACGAACGTGCGGCCGTCGAGCACCGCGAGGGCGCGGCCCAGCAGGACGAGCGCCTGGGACCCCCGCGGTGACGCTCCCACCTCGACCGCCGGATGCTTCCGGGTCGCAGCGGTGAGCCGGACCGCATAGTCGATGACGTCGTCGTCCACGCCCACCGCCTCGACGGCAGCCTGCAGCTCCACCAGTCCCTCGGCCGTGGTCACGCTCTCCACGCTCGTTCCGTCCCGACGGCGCAGAAGGCGCCGGGCGATGATGTCCTGTTCGCCGCCCGGGCCGGGGTACCCGAACCGCAGCCGGACCATGAAGCGGTCCAGCTGAGCCTCCGGCAGGGGATAGGTGCCCTCGAACTCGATCGGGTTCGACGTCGCGAACACATGGAAGGGGCGCGGAAGCGGCATCGTGGTGCCCTCGGCGGACACCTGCGCTTCCGCCATCGCCTCGAGGAGGGCGGACTGGGTCTTCGGGGACGTCCTGTTGATCTCGTCGGCGAGGAACAGGCCCGCGAAGACCGGTCCCGGCCGGAACTCGAACTCCCGGGTGGCCGGATTGAAGATGGAGGACCCGGTCACGTCCGAGGGCAGGAGGTCGGGAGTGAACTGCAGGCGGCGGAAATCGAGGCCCAGTGCCTGCGCGAGCGTCTTTGCCGCGAGGGTCTTGCCGAGGCCGGGAAGGTCCTCGAACAACACGTGGCCGCCCGCGAGGACGGCGGCGAGGGCCAGGCGGAGGGCCTCCCCGGCCCCGACGACGACGGTACCGGTGCGCTCGAGGACCTCCCGCCCCACCCGCGCGGCGTCGGCTGGATCAGTGGGAGCGCCCGGCCGGATGTGCGCGTGCGCGCCGACGTCCGCCTCGGCGCTCGGACCCGCGTCCGCACCGACATCGGCGCCGTCGTCCGCCTCGGCGCTCGGACGGCGGGAGTCAGGGGCTGTCATAGGGTCTCCTGGCGGTGTTCGGCGGACTGCGATCGTGGCTGCGGATGTCGTGGCTGGGGATACGGCTGATCGGGCCGTTCTTCGTTCACGATCCGCTCGAGTTCCTCCGCGTAGGCGCTGAGCTCGCGATGGGTCAGTGCCGGGGGCTGGACCCGGGCGATGAAGGCGTCGAGCGCGCTGCTCCTCGGCGCCTCCGGCCGTGCAGCCGCCACCGCGACGGCGAGCGAATGCACCTCGAGGACCGCGCGCATGCCCGGCTCCGTCGACGACAGCGAGAATTCGAGCGACTGCAGGTCCGCGAGGCCGCGCGTCGATTCCGGCAGGGGCGGCAGGACGGCGCGCGGGACGTCGACGGCCTCGAGGACACCGTTCGCCACGCCGGCGGCGACGGCTGCGCCCACGAGGACGACGGCGTGGCGGTCATCGAGTCCGAAGAACCAGCCCGCGAGCAGGGCGAGTCCAGCCAGGACGCCCGTGATGACCCACGCGGAGCGCTTCATCGGCTCGTCCCGGCGCGTTCGCCGCGCGACGCGAGGGCATGCGACAGTGCGCTGATGCTGGCCACAGCGGCATCACGGTCGGCGGGGCCCAGGCGTTCGGGGGAGCGGCCACCGCCCGCTCCGCCGAAGCGGGCACGCTGGTAAAGGCGGTTTAGGGTGGCCAGCGGCTGCGCGGGGAGATCGAGCCGCGCCGAGACCGCGCCGGCGAAGTCCGACGTCGTCTGGGTCGGCCTGCGTCCCACGCCCGCTTCCGCGCAGAGGCGCTCGAGGTCGAGCCAGCACCGGATGACGGCGTCGGACGTGTCGGTTCCCGCCGTCAGGGCAGTGCGTGAGCTCTCCGTCCAGGCGGAGAGGGGATCGGCCACCAGCGTCAGCGTCCCGGGCTGCTGCAGGGCCGTCTGGTGCAGGACGCCGTCCTCGGATCCCTGCTGCGTCCGGAACCGCAGCACGAACCGCACCAGGAGGGCGAGGCCCGCCATCACCAGGATCAGGAGGGCAGCGGCTGCCGTGCCTCCGTCGATGATGATGCGTACGCCGTCGTCGGGCAGCGGCTCGGGGGTGCCCGACGGCGACGGGACGGGAGAGCTGTCCTGCTGCGGGGCGGCGATCGGGGGTTCCAGCACGGGCTCGGCCGAGAAGTCACCCATGAAGCCTGCCGCGAGGACGGCGAGGACCAGCACCATTACCGTGAGGACGGCAGGGGCACCCGGTCCCGGGTGCCTGCGTCGCCACGTGCCCTTCGTCCCCACGTTCCCCCCGCCGGTCGGTGCCAGTCCGGGCCCTGAGGCCGCATCCTGTGGAGCCTACCAAAAGCAGAACCGCCGTCGGCCTGATGGCTGACGGCGGTGGGACTCTGCCTGAGTCTGTGGTGCCCTCGATAGGATTCGAACCTACGACCTTCTGCTCCGGAGGCAGACGCTCTATCCCCTGAGCTACGAAGGCAGATACGGGAAAATTCCGCACCCGTGAGGGACTCATCGAGTTTAGCAGGTGCCGGAACCGTCGGGAAAACGTGCGCGTGAGAGCCGCGCTTTGGTGTCAGTATCCGAGGAAGGCATCGGTTCGTACCCGCGCGACACCGGCCTTCCGGACCTCCGAGCGCATACCGCCGATGAACGACGGCGAGCCCGACACGAGGACTTTGCGCTCCTTGAGGTCGGGAACGGCGGCCAGGAGTTCCTCCGCTCCTGCTTCTGCGCCAACGTAGGTCCAGCCTGCAGGGAGGTCTGAAGCTGCGTCGCCGGATATGGAAGGCATGAACAGCACCACGCGGATGCCGAGCTCGGTCAGCTCGTCGCGGAAGGCGATCTCCTGTTCGCTCCGCACGACATAGACGAGGACGACGTCGCGCTCCTGGCCCCGCGCGGCGATGTCGCGGAGCACGGCGTCGTCCTGCTGCGGCGCTGACGTGATGCTGAAGACCCTGTGGCTGCCGCGGCTGTCCGAGCCGTGGTGGAGCATGCTCAGTTCCATGTACTGGCCTGCCTTGAACCGGCGTTCCATCGAGTGGTTCGTTTCCTCCAGCCCCTTGGACTGTCGTCCCGCTCACATCGGCTCACCTTGGCTCACCTTGGCTCGTCATCGAGCGCTGGCGGTCGTCCCCGCGGAGCGGGACTCGTTCCCCGACTCCGAGGGGCGTCATGTAATCAGGGTGCAGGGAGCCGCGCCGCTATGCTTGACGGGTGACTCCAGAAGAACTCTCCGCCGCAATCTCAGCATGCCTGAAAGCCGCCGTTGAGGCCGGTGACTTCGGTGTCGAACTCCCCTCGGAGGTGCGCGTGGAGCGGCCGAAGAATCGGGAGTACGGTGACTGGGCCACGAACATCGCCCTCCAGCTGGGCAAGAGGGCCGGGATGAACCCGCGTGAGTTCGCCCGGATCCTCAGCGACCGCCTCGCGGGGATCGACGGCGTCAAGAGCGTCGACATCGCAGGCCCCGGCTTCCTCAACATCACGCTCGACGCCGGTGCGGCGGGCGAGCTAGCGCGATCCATCGTCGAGGCGGGTAACGCTTACGGGCGGAACGATGCGCTCAAGGGACAGAAGATCAACCTCGAGTTCGTGTCGGCCAACCCGACGGGACCCATCCACATCGGAGGAACCCGCTGGGCCGCCGTGGGAGACGCGCTCGCCCGGGTGCTGCAGTCCCAGGGCGCGACCGTCGTGCGGGAGTACTACTTCAACGACCACGGTGTGCAGATCGACCGCTTCGCCCGCTCCCTCTACGCGAGCGCCGCCGGTCATGCCGCTCCTGATGACGGGTACGGCGGGCAGTACATCGTGGACATCGCGCAGCGCGTCGTCTCCGCCGAGCCGCACGTCCTCTCCCTGAGCGAGCCCGACGCCATCGAGTGCTTCCGTGCTGTCGGCGTCGATCTCATGTTCACCGACATCAAGAGGTCGCTGCACGATTTCGGCGTGGACTTCGACGTCTACTTCCATGAGCGTTCGCTGTTCGAGGACGACTTCATCGGCGGACTCCTCGAGCAGTTGAAGGCCTCCGGCAACCTTTTCTACGAGGATGGGGCCTGGTGGCTCAGGTCGACCGACTTCGGCGACGATCGGGACCGCGTCGTCATCAAGTCGGACGGAGCGCCCGCCTACATCGCCGGGGACATCGGTTACTTCGTCAACAAGCGCAGGCGGGGGTTCGACCTCACCATCATCATGCTCGGTGCTGACCACCACGGGTACGTCGCGCGATTGAAGGCCGCGGCCGCGGCGCTGGGGGACGACCCCGACACCGTCGAGGTGCTGATCGGGCAGTTGGTCAACCTCATGCAGAACGGCGCCCCCGTGCGCATGTCCAAGCGGGCCGGCACGGTCGTGACGCTCGAGGACCTCGTCGAGGCGGTCGGCGTCGACGCGGCCCGGTACACCCTGGCGCGGTTCTCGGCGGACTCCACCATCGATATCGACCTCGACCTCCTCACGAGGCGCACCAACGAGAACCCCGTGTTCTACGTGCAGTACGCGCACGCCCGAACCCACGCCGTCGCCCGCAACGCGGTGTCCGCGGGAGTGGACACGAGCACCTTCGACGCCGCGTCGCTGAGCCACCCCACGGAGGGCGAGCTGCTGGCCGCGCTGGGGCAGTTCCCCGGCGTCGTCGCCCAGTCTGCGACCTTCCGCGAGCCGCACCGCGTGGCCCGGCACCTGGAGGTCATCGCCGGCACCTACCACCGCTGGTACGATGCCTGCCGCGTCGCGCCCCTCGGCGGCGCGCCCGTCGAGGACGTCCACCGCTCGCGGCTCTGGCTGAACAACGCCACGCAGCAGGTCCTGGCCAACGGCCTCGACCTCCTCGGCGTCTCCGCGCCGGAGAGGATGTAGCCGTGGTGGCAAAGCTGGCTGTCCCCGGGGCCGCAGAAGCATCGCCGCTCGCCCCCGACTGGCTGTCCGTTCCGCAGGAGCCGGAGCAGCTCGACGCGAAGCTGTGGGCCGAGGACGTGGAACGCGGGGAGGGCGGCGTCCTGCGCATCGGCGGCATCTCCGTGACCGACCTCGCCGAGGAGTACGGCACGCCGCTGTTCGTCATGTCCGAGCGTGACTTCCGCGCTCGCGCAGGGACGTTCCGTGACGCGTTCGATCACGCCTTCCGCGACCTGTGCGGGGGAGTGGACGTCTTCTACGCGGGCAAATCCTTCCTGTGCTCCGAGGTCGTCCACTGGGTGCGGGAGGAGGGCCTAGGGCTCGACACCTGTTCCGGGGGCGAGCTGGCCGTCGCGCTGCGCGCGGGCATGCCGGGTCACCGGCTCGGGCTGCACGGGAACAACAAGTCCGCGGCAGAGATCACGCGTGCCATCGATGCCGACCTCGGCCGCATCGTCATCGACAGCCTCCAGGAGGTCGCCCTCGTCGGCGATCTCGCGGTGCAGCGGGGCCGCCGCGCCAACGTCATGATCCGGCTGACGCCCGGGGTGCACGCCCACACCCACGAGTTCATCGCCACGGCCCACGAGGACCAGAAGTTCGGTCTCTCGCTGACCGCGGAGCAGGGCCCGGGACAGGGAGCAGAGGACGACGACGGCGCCTCCTCGCCGGCGGCGCGTGCCGTCGCCGACGCCCTGGCGCACCCCGGCATCAATCTCCTGGGCGTGCACTGCCACATCGGCTCGCAGATCTTCGAACCGGAGGGCTTCGAACTCGCGGCCCAGCGGCTGCTGGGCTTCCTCGCCGGGGTCCGGGACCGGCACGGCGTCGAACTGCCCGAACTCGACCTCGGCGGCGGCTACGGCATCGCCTACACCGAGGCGGACGAGCCGCGCCCTGCAGCGGAGATCGCGCGGGCGATGGCCGCCGTCGTCGGCGGCACCTGCCGCGAGCTGGCGCTGTCCGTGCCGCGGATCTCGATCGAGCCGGGCCGGGCCATCGTAGGCCCCACCACATTCACGCTGTATACGGCAGGGACCACGAAGACCGTGCAGGTCGATACATCGGCGAACGGGTCCGAGGAGGTGCGGGACACTTCCGCTACGCATCCGCGGCGCTATGTTTCGGTCGACGGCGGCATGAGCGACAACGCCCGTCCGGTGCTCTACGGAGCGGACTACTCGGCCGTCCTGGCGTCCCGGACCCCAGAGGCCGCCCCCGTGCTCTCCCGCGTGGTCGGAAAACACTGTGAGAGCGGTGACATCGTGGTGCGGGACGTCTACCTCCCCGGGGACACGGGAGCCGGTGATCTCCTCGCCGTGCCGGGCACCGGTGCCTACTGCTGGGTGCTCTCGAGCAATTACAACTACGTGACACGCCCGCCCGTCGTGGCGGTCGCCGACGGACGCGCGAGGCTCATCGTGCGCGGCGAGACCGAGGAGGACCTGCTCCGCAGGGACGTCCAGCGCGAACCAGCCTTGCCCGCCCCGGAATCAGGAGCCCCCCGGACCGTATGAACACTCCAGCAACGCCCCCCGGACAGCCCCTGCGCGTAGCCCTGCTCGGCTGCGGCAACGTCGGCTCGCAGGTGGCCCGCATCCTGCTCGATGACGCGGAGAACCTCGGCCGTCGTGCCGGAGCGCCACTCGAACTCATCGGCGTCGCCGTCCGTACTCTCGACGCTCGGCGTGACGTCGAGCTGCCCGCAGGGCTCCTCACGCAGGACGCCGAGGCCCTCGTCGAGCGGGCGGACATCGTCATCGAGCTCATGGGCGGCATCGAGCCGGCGAAGTCGCTGATCCTCCGCGCGATCGAGCACGGAGCCACCGTGGTTAGCGGGAACAAGGCGCTCCTCGCCCAGGACGGTCCCGAGCTGTACGAGCAGGCCGACAGGGCGGGCGTGCAGCTGTCCTACGAGGCCGCCGTCGCGGGCGCCATCCCGATCCTGCGGCCCATCCGCGACAGCCTGGCCGGCGACCGCATCACGCGCGTCCTCGGCATCGTCAACGGCACCACCAACTACATCCTCGACCAGATGGACTCCACCGGTGCCCAGTTCGCGGACGCGCTGAAGGCCGCCCAGGACCTCGGCTACGCGGAAGCGGATCCGACGGCGGACATCGAGGGCCACGACGCCGCCGCCAAGGCAGCAATCCTCGCCTCGCTGTCCTTCCACACCCGCTTCGCGCTGGAGAACGTGTACTGCGAGGGCATCACGTCCGTGACGGCGGACGACATCGCGGCCGCCGCGGAGGACGGCTACGTCATCAAGCTGCTGGCCATCGCGGAGATGCTCACCGACGAGGAGGGAGCCGCGGGCGTCGGCGTGCGCGTCCACCCCACCCTGTTGCCGCGCACGCACCCGCTGGCTGCCGTCCGTGGCGCATTCAACGCCGTCTTCATCGAGGCCGAGAACGCCGGGGAGCTGATGTTCTACGGCCAGGGCGCGGGCGGCACCCCGACGGCGTCGGCCGTGCTGGGCGACGTCGTCAGCGCTGCCCGCCGCATGGTGCTCGGCGGCCCGGGCCGCACGGAGACCACCACGGGCCACGTGCCGCCGCTCAGCATCGACACCGTGCGGACGAGCTACTGCATCGGGCTGCAGGTCGCGGACCAGCCTGGTGTACTGGCGCGGATCGCGCAGATCTTCGCCGAGAACGGTGTCTCGATCGAGACGATGCGCCAGCGCATCCACCAGGGCGGGTCCGACGGCGGCACCACCGCCGAGCTGCGCATCGTCACGCACACGGCGTCCGAGGCGTCCCTCGCCGCGACCGTCAAGCAGGTCGCCGCGCTCGACGTCATCACAGCAGTCTCATCCGTTCTACGAGTAGAGGGAATCTAAGTGGCCCACCAGTGGCGCGGAGTCATTCGCGAGTACGCCGAACGCCTGCCGGTCACGGAGGCCACCGAAGTCATCACCCTCGGCGAGGGCGGCACACCCCTCGTGCGCGCGCAGCACCTGTCCGAGCTGACGGGATCCACCGTCTACCTCAAGGTCGAGGGCATGAACCCCACGGGTTCCTTCAAGGACCGGGGCATGACGATGGCGATGACCGCCGCCGTGGCCGCCGGCGCGAAGGCCGTGGTCTGCGCGTCGACCGGCAACACGTCGGCGTCGGCCGCCGCCTACGCCACGCAGGCGGGCATCACGTGCGCCGTCCTCGTGCCGGACGGCAAGATCTCCATGGGCAAGCTCAGCCAGGCGATCGCCCACGGTGCGCAGCTCCTCCAGGTCAACGGCAACTTCGACAACTGCCTCGACGTCGCCCGGAAGCTCGCGGAGTCCTACCCCGTTTTCCTCGTCAACTCGGTCAACCCGGCACGGCTCGAGGGTCAGAAGACCGCAGCCTTCGAGGTGGTCGACACGCTCGGTGACGCTCCCGACTATCACCTGATGCCGGTCGGCAACGCCGGGAACATCAGCGCGTACTGGAAGGGCTACAAGGAGTATGCGGCGCCCTACTCCTCCATGCACCACGGCGAGATCCCCGCGGTCGCCACGCGGACGCCGATCATGTGGGGTTTCCAGGCCGAGGGCGCGTCGCCGCTCGTGAAAGGCCATCCGATCACCGAGCCGGACACCATCGCGACTGCCATCCGGATCGGCAACCCGGCGTCGTGGGACTTCGCGGTCGCCGCGCGCGACGAGTCCGGCGGACTGATCGAGGCCGTCACGGACGAGGAGATCCTCGACGCACACCGCTGGCTGTCCTCCCGCGAGGGCGTCTTCGTGGAGCCGGCGTCGGCTGCGGGCGTCGCGGGACTCATCAAGAAGCACGCCGAGGGCCTGGTTCCGACGGGAAAGACGATCGTCATCACCGTGACCGGCCACGGTCTCAAGGATCCCCAGTGGGCGCTGCGCACCGCCGACGGGTCCGACGTCGAGCCCACGAAGGTGGAGTTCGACGTCGTGAGCGTCGCCGCCGCACTCGGGCTCGAGGACTGACATGGCGGGGCTGCAGGCGGCACCCGTGCCGGCGGACGTGCTGGACTTCCCGACCGTCGAGGCGGGCCAGGACATCGAGGTCCGGGTGCCGGCCACGAGCGCCAACCTCGGACCCGGCTTCGACACCCTCGGCCTCGCGCTGACACTGCACGACACCGTGCGCGTCCGGACGACGTCGTCGGGCTCGACGTCGGTGTGCGCGTCGGGGGAGGGTGCCGATGGCCTCCCGACCGATGAGAGCCACCTCGTGGCGAAGTCGCTCATCAACACGCTGCACCGCGTCGGACGCCGGGCGCCCGGCCTCGACCTGCAGACCACGAACGTCATCCCGCACGGCAGGGGATTGGGATCCTCCGCGGCGGCGATCGTCGCCGGCGTCCTCGCCGGCAACGCCCTGCTCCCCGTCGGCGAGCGGCTCGACGCCCCGCACCTCCTGCAGTGGGCGGCGTCGCTCGAGGGGCACCCGGACAACGTGGCCCCGGCCCTCATGGGCGCGCTCGCCATCTCGTGGGAGAGCGGGCGCGCCTACCACAGCACGCGCGTCGAGGTGCATCCGGAGGTGATCCCCATCCTCGCCGTGCCGGACCTCGCCGTGTCGACGGAGAGCGCCCGCGCGCTCCTGCCGCCGTCGGTTTCGCACCAGAGCGCCGCCGCCAACGCGGGACGCGCCGCCCTCCTCGTGCACGCGCTCGGAGCCGACCCGTCCCTGCTGTTCTTCGCGACCCAGGACGCGCTCCATCAGGACTACCGCGCACAGGCCATGCTGCCGAGCGCGATGCTGATGCGCGGACTGCGTGCGTCCGGCTTCGCCAGTACCATCTCCGGGGCGGGACCCAGCGTCCTCACGCTCGCCGTCGGCGAGGACGCCGCCCGCGCCGCCGAGGACGCGATCCGCGAACTGATCGGACCGGGCGCCACGCTGTGGACGTGGCGGATCCTCCGTCTCGCCGTGGAGCGGGAGGGTGCTAAGATAAAAGAGCACCAGGGGTAGTACAGAGCTCACGCGGAACCACTGTGCTCTTCACAGGTAACCGTGTGCTTCTGTTGAGCTGGCCGTCCTTTTCTCTGGACCGCCGCCAAACTGCAGGTTCCATCAGCAGTAGCACATCCTCAGGTGTAGCCTCCGACCTTATCCACCTGCTCGCGGAATCACCTTCCCGTACATGGACATCCTCAGGCTTCCAGCACACCCAGCCCGCCGGATCATTGCCGGCCACCCAGACTGCCATGCGGCACGGGGCAAACCATCGCGGACCACTGATCAGGTGGCCGCCCGACGAGGGGGAAGGATCCTTCGTGACCGAAACCACTGACCTGTTACCAGGTGTGGCCACCCAAGACGCTGAAGCAACCGGCGCAACAACTTCCAAGAGCAGCGGCCTTGCAGGCCTTAAGCTCGCCCAGCTCCAGGTCCTTGCCGGCCAGCTCGGCATCACCGGCGGATCGAGGATGCGCAAGGGCGACCTCGTGTCCGCGATCTCCGACCACCAACGCGGTTCCGCCGTCGCCGACCGCCACAAGGCTCCCAGCGTCCGCAGCGAACGCAGCGACGACGCGGAGCGTCCCGCCATCGCGGGCACCCCTGCCGAGACGACGGAGGACCGGACCCAGGACGAGCAGTCCGCACAGGCCGAGCGCCAGCCGCGCACACGTAACCGCAACCGCCGCGCCGGCAGCGACGGCGTGGTCTCCGCTCCCGCGACCGACGCCGCCGTCGTCACCGGCGAGCAGGTCGACGCTCCTTCGGGTGACGCCGCCGCCGAGGACACCTCCACCGGTGAGCAGCAGGACCGCGGCGATCGCGAGAACGGCGGCCGCAATCAGCGCAACCGCCGCAACCGCCGTGGTGAGGACCGCTCCGACGCCCAGCAGGGCCAGAACGAGTCCCAGAACGGTTCGCAGCCCGGGTCCCAGAACGGCTCGCAGCCCGATTCCCAGAACGAGCCCCAGGCCGACGCCCAGTCCGGTCAGCAGGGCGACTCGCGCAGCGACCGCAACGAGCGCCGCAACCGCTCACGGAACGGACGTGACGACGACCGTGCGAGCAACGCTTCGAATAACGGCTCGAACAGCGCGTCGAACGACGGCTCGAACAGCGGCTCGAACAGCGCGTCGAACAGCGACGGCCAGAACGACGCCGGCCGCAATGGCAGCGAGCGCAGCGACAACCGCGGCAACCAGAACGACGACGAGGGACGCGGCCGTAACCGCCGCAACCGCGCGAACCGCAACGGTGGCAACGTTCCCGAGGACCGTAACAGCCGCTTCCGCGACCGTAACGAGCGCAACGACCGCCGCCGCGGCCGCAACCAGCCCGAGGTCGACGACGTCGAGGTCACCGACGACGACGTCCTGCTGCCGGTCGCCGGCATCCTCGACGTCCTCGAGAACTACGCCTTCGTGCGCACCTCCGGCTACCTGCCGGGCCCGAACGACGTCTACGTCTCGCTCGCCCAGGTCAAGAAGCACAACCTCCGTAAGGGCGACGCCGTCGTCGGCGCCATCCGAGCGCCCCGCGAGGGTGAGACGCAGGCCAGCACGCGCCAGAAGTTCAACGCCCTGGTGCGCGTCACCTCGGTGAACGGAAAGCCCGCCGAGGACCTCAAGGACCGCGTCGAGTTCGCGAAGCTCGTGCCTCTGTACCCCTCGGACCGCCTGCGCCTCGAGACGGACCCGAAGAAGATCGGCCCCCGTGTCATCGACCTCGTGGCGCCCATCGGCAAGGGCCAGCGTGGCCTGATCGTCTCTCCTCCGAAGGCCGGCAAGACGCTCATCCTGCAGGCGATCGCGAATGCCATCACGATCAACAATCCTGAGGTCCACCTCATGATGGTCCTGGTCGACGAGCGTCCCGAAGAGGTTACCGACATGCAGCGGACAGTCAAGGGCGAGGTCATCGCCTCGACCTTCGACCGTCCAGCCGACGACCACACCACGGTCGCCGAGCTCTCCATCGAGCGTGCCAAGCGGCTCGTCGAGATGGGCATGGACGTCGTCGTGCTCCTCGACTCGATGACGCGTCTCGGTCGTGCATACAACCTGGCCGCCCCGGCGTCGGGCCGTATCCTCTCCGGCGGCGTCGACTCGGCGGCGCTGTACCCGCCGAAGCGCTTCTTCGGAGCGGCGCGCAACATCGAGAACGGTGGCTCGCTCACCATCCTCGCGACGGCGCTCGTCGAGACCGGTTCCAAGATGGACGAGGTCATCTTCGAGGAGTTCAAGGGCACCGGCAATATGGAGCTGCGCCTGTCGCGCAACCTCGCCGACAAGCGTATTTTCCCGGCCGTGGACGTCAATGCCTCGGGTACCCGGCGCGAGGAGAACCTCCTCTCGCCGGACGAGGTCAAGATCATGTGGAAGCTGCGCCGCGTGCTGTCGGGTCTGGAAACCCAGCAGGCACTCGAGCTGCTCACCAACAGGATTCGGGAGACGCAGTCCAACGTCGAATTCCTCATGCAGGTCCAGAAGACCACGCTGGGCTCCAAGGACTCCGACTAGCAACCCGGACCGCCCGGAACGCGGCCACGACGACGTCGGTGTGACCGGCAGGCGCAGCACGCGCTGCCTGCCGCTCACCCGCTCCTCGCCGGCCCGTGTTCCCGGGCGGTTCGTCGGTTAAGATCCCACGCCGGGGTTTCCCGCCGGTGCCGAGATGGCAGAAAAAACCGCCCAACGGCCGAAGAAGGGGTCATTTATGCCATCTCGACCTTCATAGACTGGCTGCACACGCCGAAAGAGGTACACCCGATGTTTGAGTCCATCCAGGGACTGCTCGACGAACACTCCGAGCTGCAGGACCAGCTCGCCGATCCCGCCGTGCACGCCGACCAGGCGCTGGCGCGGAAGCTCGGCCGCCGGTACGCGGAGCTCGGACGGATCGTCGATGCGCACAACCGCTGGAGCGCGCTCGACGACGACCTCGAGGCGGCCCGTGGGATGGCATCCGAGGATCCCGAGTTCGCAGCCGAGGTGCCCGTCCTCGAGGAACAGCTCACCACGGCGCAGGAACGCCTGCGCCGCCTGCTGATCCCGCGCGACCCCAACGACGGCCGAAACGTCATCATAGAGGTCAAGGGCGGCGAGGGCGGCGACGAGGCCGCGCTGTTTGCCGGCGACCTGCTCCGCATGTACGTCCGCTACGCCGAGTCACGCGGCTGGAAGACCGAACTCATCTCGGCCAACGAGTCCGATCTCGGTGGGTACAAGGACGTGCAGATGGCGATCAAGGGATCGTCGAACGATCCCGCCGAGGGCGTCTACGCCCGCCTGAAATTCGAGGGAGGCGTGCACCGCGTGCAGCGCGTGCCCGTGACGGAATCGCAGGGCCGTATCCATACCTCGGCCGCAGGCGTCCTGGTGCTGCCCGAGGTCGACGAGCCCGAGGAGGTCGAGATCAGCCAGAACGACCTGAAGATCGATGTCTACCGCTCCTCGGGACCCGGCGGCCAGTCGGTCAACACGACCGACTCCGCCGTCCGCATCACGCATCTTCCCACGGGGATCGTCGTCGCCATGCAGAACGAGAAGTCGCAGCTGCAGAACCGTGAAGCCGCCATGCGCGTGCTGCGCTCCCGCATCCTCGCCCACGAGCAGGAGAAGATCGACGCAGTGAACTCCGACATCCGGAAGTCGCAGATCCGCACGATGGACCGTTCAGAGCGTATCCGGACCTACAACTACCCCGAGAACCGGATCGCCGACCACCGGACGGGCTACAAGGCCTACAACCTCGACACGGTCATGAACGGCGAGCTCGAGCCGGTGGTGCAATCGGCGATCGAAATGGACGAGCAGGCACGCCTCGACGCCATCGGCGCGGAAGAGTAGGCGTGGAGGAAGCCCTCCGGGCAGCCGAGCGGCAGCTCCGTGAGGCAGGCGTCCCGAGCCCGCGCGTCGACGCCGAACTGCTGGCCGCCCACCTGCTGGGTGTTTCCCGCGGACGGCTGAGAGCTCTGGCGTTGACGGGTTCGAGTGCACCCCCGGGCTTCCAGCAGCTGGTCGACGAGCGAGCCCGCCGCGTCCCCCTGCAGCACCTGACCGGTACGGCGCACTTCCGACGCGTGGAACTGGCCGTCGGGCCGGGCGTCTTCGTCCCAAGACCCGAGACGGAGACCGTCGCGCAGCTCGTCATCGACCGTGCGGCTCGGCTCGGGCGCCCGAGGATCGTCGACCTCGGCACGGGATCCGGGGCTATCGCCGCAGCCGTCGCGGACGAGGTTCCCCACGCGGAGGTGTACGCCGTCGAGCTCAGCGAGCTCGCTCTCGCCTGGGCCGCTCCCAACCTGGAGCCATTCGGGGTCCACCTCGTGCGGGGCGACCTCGCGACGGCGCTTGACGAGCACAACGGGTCGTTCGACGTCGTCGTGTCCAACCCGCCGTACATCCCGGCCGACGCCGTCCCCATCGAGCCGGAGGTGGCCGAGTATGATCCGCGGATGGCTCTTTACGGCGGGGGAGCGGACGGCATGGAACTGCCCCGTGCCGCCGTCGGTTCCGCTGCACGCCTCCTCGCCCCGGGTGGCTATTTCGTCATGGAGCACGCCGAGGTGCAGGCACCCTGGGTTGCCGTGTTCCTCGAGCGGTCCGGCCTCTGGACCTCTGTGACCACGCACCAGGACCTCGGTGGGCGTGATCGCGCCACGAGCGCTGTGCTCATCAATGACGACGCATTGCCGACCGGAAAGGCATCCCGATGACCGAGAGCACACCGGACGCCGGACCGACGGTCGCGAAAGCGGGCGCCATAGCAGGCCCGCCAGGCGACCCGGTGGCCGACCCCACAGCCGGCCCCATAGCAGGTCCGTCAGCCGACCTGGTGGTCAACCAGTCAGCCGACCCGATAGCCGACACGGTCGCCGTCGCGGCCGTCACCTATGACCGGCACGAGGAGCTGGCGCAGCTCCTGCGGTCCCTTGCGCGGCAGTCCGCCCCGATCACGACGATCGCACTCGTGGACTCAGGCACCCGGCCCGCGACAGACGTCGTCGGGGCCGCTGACGGTCCTATCCATTACCTGCGCTCGGAAGCGAACCTCGGCGGCGCGGGCGGCTTCGCCTTCGCCATCCTCGCCGCCATCGCGAGCGGCGCCCGGTGGATCTGGCTCATGGACGACGACGGCCATCCCGAGGACGAACGCTGCCTCGCAGAGCTGCTGCGTGCCGCACATGACCACGATCTCGATATCGTCAGCCCGCTGGTCGCCGCGACGTCCGACCCGACACGGCTGTCCTTCAACTTCCGCATCAACGGGCTGCTCACGAACGACCGCGCCACGCTGGAGCTCATGGGGTATCTCCCGGACATGGTTCACTTCTTCAACGGGGCGCTGATCCGCACCGAGGTGTTCTCGAAGATCGGGCTCCCCGACATGAAGTTCTTCATCCGCGGCGACGAAGTCGATTTCCTTGCGCGCGTGCGGAAGGCCGGGTTGAAGTACGGGACGCTGGCCACGGTGGCCGTCCGTCACCCGGCCACCTGGTCCGAGATGAAGCCGATTTTCGGCGGTTTCATCACACCGGTCATCCCGGACGGGGACTTCAAGCGGTTCTCGTACTTCCGTAACCGGGCCTACCTCGCGCGCAAGTACCGGAACCTCCGGTGGTTCGGCGCGGACGTCATCGGTTTCCCGTACTACTTCCTGACACACCGCGACCTCACAGGGCTCCGTGCCTGGTTGGCCGCCTATTCGGCGGGGTTGCGCGGAAAGGGCTTCGGGCCGCCGCCGTCCTGAGCAGGCGCCGAACCGCCGGCCTGAACCGGTGCCGAACCGCCGGCCTGAACCGGCGCTGCACCGCTACCCGTGATCGACGTGCAGCCCCGATGTGCGGAGCCTTGCGCAGCAATGGAAGGATGAACGGGTGACAACGAGCTACGACTGTTCCGATTCCGCCCAACGCAGCGAAGGGCTGACCGCCGCCCAGCGTGCGATCTCGCTCAAGCAGTGCGTCGTCCTGCCCACCGACACGGTGTACGGCATCGGAGCGGATGCCTTCTCGCCGCAGGCCGTGGCCACCCTGCTGGCGTCCAAGGGCCGTGGCCGGAACATGCCACCGCCGGTCCTCATCCCGAGGATCCAGACACTCGACGGGCTGGCGACCGACGTGCACCCCGACGCGCGGCGACTGGCCGAGGCCTTCTGGCCCGGCGGCCTCACGCTGATCTGCCATGCGCAGCCGTCCCTGACCTGGGACCTCGGCGACACCCTGGGAACCGTTGCGCTCCGCATGCCGGACGACGACATCGCCCTCGCACTGCTGACGCTCACCGGTCCGCTCGCGGTGTCCTCCGCGAACAGGACGGGCCAGCCCGCGGCAACGACGGCGTCCGACGCCGCATCGCAGCTCGCCGAGTCTGTCGCGGTGTACCTGGACGCCGGACCGAGGACCGATGCCGACGGGACGGGCTCGACGATCGTCGATGCGACGGGGGAGACCTTGCGTGTGGTGCGCCAGGGCACCCTATCGCTGGAGCGCCTGCATGAGGTGGTGCCGGGCGTCGTCGGCTACGGCGACGCCGCGCCCGCCCCGTCGACCGAGGACGCCGCGCGGGCCGCAGACGACGCCGCGACTGATCCGGTCGCCGACGACGCTTCGGAGCCCGCACGCGACGCCGCGACTGATCCGGTCGCCGACGACGCTTCGGAGCCCGCACGCGACGCCGCGCCCGCTCGGTCGGCCAATGAGGCTTCGGGGCCCGCACACGACGCCGGGACTCCTCAGGCCGGGTGACCATTCATGCCCGGCAGGATCCTGCGAGGTGCTGCCGCGAGGCTGTCGCGCGCTGCCCGGCCGGCGCCTCAGGCCGACGAGTCGTTCTCCGTCCTTCCGTCGACGTCGCTGCCGAGCACCTGACGGATTCGCTGAGCCGGAACCACTCCTGCCCGCTCCGCCCAGCCGGGCACCTGGTCCTGGCCGAACCACAGGAGTTCCGCGCGTCGGACGTGTCCGTCGAGACGGCCGCCCAGCAGCGACGACGCAGCATACCCGCCGCTGACGACGGCCCTGCACAGCGCCGTCGGCAGGACGAGCGGACGTCCGCCCGAGGCTTCGAGGACCGAGCGGACCGTGAGTCCTTCCCACGGCTGTAGGACCACGGGAGGGACGGGGTCCTCATACGTGCCCACGGCGAGCACGAGATCGGCCAGCGCTTCGACCGACGTCACCGGCGTCCTGGCCTCTCCCGGGGCGGACACCGAGGCGAGAGGTGATCGTGCGAGTCGTACCAGGGCCGCCGTCGTCGGCCGACCGCGGCCCTGCACGGAGGTGGCACGGACCGTCACGACCGACAGGTGAGGCCGATCTGCCGCCGCGAGCGCGAGGGCCTGCTCACCGAGCGCCTTGCTGCGCGAATAGGCGGAGAACGGGCGGACCGTGGCCGTTTCGTCGAGCAGCGACGTCCTGCCCTGGACCGCCGCGCTGCTGAGGTGGATGACCCGCCGGACCCCTGCATGGGCGGCAGCCCGCGCCACGACGGTCGGCAGGAGGGCATTGGCTCCCAGCAGCCCGTCACCGCCACCCGAGGACGGTGTGGCCAGCCCCGCCGCGTTGACGACGACGTCGTGACCCGCCACGACCGCGCACAGGTCGTCGATGTCGACGGAATGGGCTGCCGCGACGAGTTCGGGCAGGGTGTCGGCCCCGGTCGACAGGCGCGGCGCAGCAGCTGCCTGCGCTTCGATGCCCGCCGACCTGAGTGCGCGGAGCACCGCGGACCCGACGAATCCGGAACCACCGAGGACCAGCCAGCTCACCGGGTGACCTCCGCCCGCTCCGTGGCAACCCGCAGGGGCGGTTCCGGCTGCCAGTCGGGATCGCGCAGGATGACGCGGGCCGCCCGCCACCCCCGCCACAGGTGGGACACACCGGAGAGTGAGCGCTCGACGGCGACCAGGCGGACGAGTTCCTTCCCGGCCGAGAGGAGCGTGCCGAGACCGAAGCCCAGCCGGTTGAACCTTCCGTGGAGCCCGAGGTAGCGCGCCAGGTGTCCGCGATTGCGCATACCGCAGAAGCGCGACAGGTTGCTCGAGTCGTTCAGGTGCCGGACTCCGAGGTCGATCTGCCGCTGTGCCCTTGTCTTCCTCAGGACGAAGGCGTCCACATACGCCACGGGATGCTGTCGGGAGACGAGCCAGCCATAGGTGGTGTCGTCGCCGTTGAGGAAGAACCGGGCGTCCGGCAGGCCCGTCTCACGCACCACATCGGCGGAGACGAACATTCCCTCGAAGCAGCCGACATTCGTGTGGAAAACGGACGACGTCGCAAAGACGTCGCCGCGGACCGGCAGGTGGACGCCGAGGGACTCGTTGAGGATGTGCTGCCAGAAGAAGGGCTCGCCTTCATGGTCGTACCGGCGGCCGTGGAGGCAGGAGTAGCGCCCCATCCAGGGGGCGAACGATGCGAGGGCATCGGGCAGGACGACGACGTCGTCGTCCATGAGCCACAACCATTCGGCTCCCTCGTCGAGTGCGCGCGCCACGCCGGCCGCGAAGCCGCCCGAGCCGCCGACGTTGGCGTCCATGCGCTGCACGACGACCGGTACCTGGAGCCGCGGGTCCGCAAGGACTTCCGCCGTCGCATCGGTGCTGGCGTTGTCGACGACGACGACCCCCGCGGGTGCAGGATCCAGGAGCGCGATGGAGTCGAGGAGTTCCCGTAGGAGGGGGGCCCTGTTGAAGGTCGTGATGACGATGACCACGCGGGGAGAGCCGGCGTCAGGGACGTGCAATCTGGTCCTTCCGGGCCGCGCCGGGGCAGTGCGCAACGGGCCTGGCACAGGCGGTGCAGTTAGTATTCTCGGGTAGCAGCAGTCTATTGCACCGAGTTCCAGCCCCCGTCGGGCCAGTCCAGGTAGTCCAGGTGCCGGACCTCGCGGCGGCAGCACGTCCGGTGTGGAACACGATGGAAGCCTGCATGACACCGTTAGGAATCATGGGACTCAATGAAGGCCGGGCCTCCGCCCGGACACCAGGCTCTACTGCCGCAGCCTCGTCCGGCGAGAAGCCGGCGATCTGGCTGTGGTCGCAGTACCTGCTCGACGCCGCGGCCTGGATCGTCGCCATCGTTCTCGCGCTGATCCTCCGCTACGAACTCCTCGTGAAAGAGATCAACGTCCCCGGCATCGCCGCCTTCTGCGCCGTGGCCGTCATCGCGCAACTGGTCGTCGGTCTGAGTTTTGCGCTCTACCGGGGAAGATACAGCTTCGGCAGCTTCCACGAGGCGAAGCTGCTGGTCATCGTCGCCGTGCTCGTCGCGGTCATCCTCGTGCTCGTCAGCGTGGCGTTCTTCACCGTCCTCGAGGTGCCGCGGAGCATCGGCATCATCGCTTTCCCCTTCGCCTGCATGTTCCTCGCCGCTACGCGCTACCTGAAGCGCATGTACGTCGAGAGCAAGGCCAAGCCGGGGGAGGACGCCCAGCGCACGCTGATCTACGGGGCGGGATTCCTCGGCAACTCGCTCGTCGGCCGCATGATGCAGGATCCGGGCTCGCCCTACTTTCCCGTCGGGCTCATCGATGACGACCCGGCCAAGAAACACCTCCGGCTGTCCGCCGTCCCCGTGCTCGGCCGGATCGACGACCTCCGCGGAGTCGCGTCCCGGACGCAGGCCTCGGTCCTCGTCATTGCCTTCGCCGACGTCGAGGCCGCCCAGGTGCGCCGGGTCTCCGACCTCGTGGCGGGGCTCGGCATGAAGGTCCTCGTCCTCCCGCCGCTGCGGGACATGCTCGGCGCGGCCGGCGCGGCCATTGCCGACTTCCGGGAGGTTGCCGTGGAGGACCTCATCGGCCGTCGCCCGGTGGACATCCATCCGGACGAAGTGGCCGGGTACATCACGGGCAAGCGCGTGCTCGTCACCGGCGCGGGCGGATCGATCGGGTCCGAGCTGTGCCGGCAGCTCTCGGCCTTCGCGCCGGCCGAACTGATCATGCTCGACCGCGACGAGACGGGACTCCAGTCGACGCAGATCTCGCTCACGGGCCGCGGGCTGCTGACCGGCCGTGACACCGTGCTGGCCGACATCCGCGACGCCGACGCCCTGCTGAACATCTTCGAGGACCGCAAGCCGGACGTCGTCTTCCACGCCGCCGCGCTCAAGCACGTGTCGCTACTCGAGCAGTACCCCGAGGAGGCCTGGAAGACGAACGTCCAGGGTTCGCTCAACGTGCTGCGCGCCTCCGCGGCCGTCGGCGTCACGAATTTCGTCAACATCTCCACCGACAAGGCCGCCGACCCCACGAGTGTCCTGGGCCACTCGAAACGCGTCGCGGAGAAGCTGACTTCGTGGCACGCGGAGCGCACGGGCCAGCAGTTCGTCTCCGTGCGTTTCGGGAACGTGATCGGCAGCCGGGGCTCGATGCTCCCCCTGTTCACCGAGCAGATCCGCAACGGCGGGCCGATCACCGTGACCGATCCGGAGGTGACGCGGTTCTTCATGACCATCCCCGAGGCATGCCAGCTCGTGGTCCAGGCCGGGGCGATCGGCAGGGGAGGCGAGGTACTCATCCTCGACATGGGGGAGCCCGTGCGGATCCTCGACGTCGCCCAGCGCATGATCGCGATGTCCGGCAAGGACATCGACATCGTGTTCACGGGCCTGCGGCCGGGCGAGAAGATGCACGAGGACCTGATGGGCGTGGGGGAGGACGACTCGCGTCCGCTGCACCCGAAGATCGCCCATACCTCGGTGGCTCCCCTGGATCCGCAGCAGCTCAGCCTGCAGGAGTGGAAGGCGGAGGGCGGCTTCGGCCATGATCAGCGCAGCATCGCCGCGGTGACGGACGCGGGCGCCGAGCGTCCGAAGAAACGGCCGGACGCGCCGGGTCAAAGCCCCGATACTGGCCCCGATACCGGCTTCCACACCAGAGCGGCACGCACGACGACGACGACGGCGGCCGGGTCCCGGTCCGCTGGCCCGGCCGTACCCTTCACCCCGGGCTCCGGGGGGCCGTCGTCGTGAATTCGCTCCTCGTCATCGTCGGGCTCGTCGCCCTGGGACTGTCTCTCACGTTGCCCGTGGTCGTGAAACCGCTGCTGAAGCGGTGGGGCGTCATCGATATCCCGAACCACCGGTCGTCGCACACCACGATCGTGGTGCGCGGCATGGGGGTGGCCGTCGCGGTGGCGATCCTCGCGGCACTGGTCCTCTCGCTCGCGACCGGGCTCGTCGCCGTCGACCGCTCGCTCATCCTGGTGGTCATCGCGATGGTAGCCGTAGCCGCTACCCTGGGCTGGATCGAGGACTTCCGCGGACTGTCCGTCAAGGTCCGTGTCTCGGCGCAGCTGATGGTCGGGGTGGTCGGCACGGCGGCGCTCGCCACCACGATCGACGACAGCAGCTACTGGTGGGTGCCCGTCGGTGCTATCGCGGTCGCCACCTACATCAACGCAGCCAACTTCATGGACGGGATCAACGGGATCTCCGGCATGCACGGCGTCGTCGTCGGGCTCTTCTACTCCTGGGCCGGCGTCCTGAGCGACCAGCTGTGGCTGACGGTCGCGGGGCTCGTCGTGGCCGCCGCATTCGCGGGCTTCCTCCCCTGGAACCTCGGCAGGGGGTTCGTCTTCCTCGGTGACGTCGGCAGCTATCTGCTCGGAGCCTCCATCGCGGCCATCGCTGTCACCGGGCTGCTTGCCGGGGTGTACCTGGAGTATCTGCTGTCGCCGGTGCTGATCTATCTCGCGGACACGTTCACCACGTTCCTCCGCCGTGCCCGACGCGGCGAGCGCCTCTACGCCGCGCACCGGCAGCACGTGTACCAGCGGCTGACGGATACCGGGCTCAGCCATGTCCAGGTGGCGCTCATGGTGAGCTTCCTGTCCGCACTGACCGGAGCCGCCGGGTTCGTGCTCGCCACCGCCCCGGCACCCCTGGCCGTCTCAGCATCGCTGTTCGCCGCCGCCGTCGTCGCGCTGTACCTCTGCTCGCCACGGATCTTCCGGGCCCTGGCACGCCGCAGGGCCCGGGCCGACGCCTGACACCGCGCCGCCGCCGGGGCCGTGCGGTAGAATTTCAGGCGCCGGGCGCGACGACGTCCAGTCCGCGGATCCGGCTCCAGCCCTTCCCGACGCCGTCGGCGGAGGACCAGCAGGGCGCCGTACGGCGCAGCCGACAGAGCGGACAGCACGTGCCACGACCGGAGAGCCCGGCGAACGGAGCCGATCACCCGACCCTCCTCGTGGCGTCGGGGCCTTCCGCATCGCCCTGGCTGGGGATCCTCGGCAGGAGCGCGGCGGCCGGTGCTGTGATCGCCGTCGTGCTCGCGGTGGCGGCGGGTCTCACCACCTCACCGGCAGCATCCCTCAGCGTGCTCTGCGGCGCGGCGCTCGTCGTCGCCTTCTTCGGCATCAGCCTCCTGATCGGCCACTTCGCGGGCAGGACCAACCCGTCCGGAGCGCTCGGCCTGTTCGCCGTCACCTACGCGATCAAGGTGGTCGGTTTCGCCGCAGTCCTGTTCTTCTTCGGCACCCCGGGCTGGCTCGACCGCACGTGGTTCTTCACGGGGGCGCTGGCGACGGTCATCGCCTGGCAGGTGGCGGAGGTCGTCGCCTTCTCTCGCCTGAGGACACCCCTGTACGTCGACGACGCCGCCGCGACCACGGAGTCCTCGGGTGCACCAACGGCTCACCGAACGGAAGGACACTGAGATGGCAGGCATCGATCCGCGCCCCGAAAACTCCTCCGGTGACGTCTCTGGAAACGCCTCCGACACCCAGTCCGACTCTTCGCCGCAGGACGGCGAGTCCCGCTTTTCGAACGGCGGATACAACGCCGGTATCGCCGTCTTCAGCTACATGATTGGCGGGATCGCGGTGTGGAGTTTGATAGGCTGGGGGTTGGATAATCTCCTCGACACACGCTGGTTGGTGCTGGCGGGAGCGTTCTTAGGTGCAGCAGGGGGTTTCTACCTCTCCCACATGCACAACCTCACCCGGAGCAACATACCGAATCCGCAGGGCGGATCCCGGCTCACGTTCGGCGCCGAGGATGAACCGGAGTGAATCCCCAGAGCTCAACGAGTCGGACCAGTATTGCTGCGACCGAACAGATCTTGCCCAACGATGGACACTGCAGAGAGGAAACGCGTTGATCGCGCTTGCGCTCCCGGCCGCAACAACTATTGAGGGCTTCGTGCCCCCTACTATTGACGACACGCACTACCGGGACATCTTCCCCTGGGGCGGCGCCTATGGGGTCTGGTTCGAGGGCGGTTTCGGCAAGCAGATGCTGATGATCATCCTCTCGGTGATCCTGATCGCCACATTCTTCCTCATCGCTTCCCGCCGCAACGCGCTGGTCCCCGGCAAGGTGCAGTTCCTCGGTGAGTCCGCTTACGGCTTCGTCCGCAACTCCATCGGCAAGGACATCATCGGCGGACGGGAGTACATGAAGTACGTCCCCTGGCTCTTCACCGCTTTCTTCTTCGTGCTGGTGAACAACATCTTCGGCGCCATTCCGCTCCTGCAGCTTCCCAGCTTCTCCCATCCCGGTAGCGCCTACGCCATCGCCGCGATCTTCTACCTGCTCTGGGTGGGCATCGGCATCAAGAAGCACGGCCTACGCTACTTCAAGCTCGCCGTCGTCCCCTCGGGTGTGCCGTTATACATCCTTCCGATCGTCGTACCGATCGAGATCATCTCGAACTTCATCGTGCGCCCGGTCACGCACTCGCTGCGACTCTTCGCGACGATGCTTGCGGGTCACCTCATCGTGACCCTCGCGGGGACCGCTATCGAGTACTTGATCTCGACGGGGAATATTCTGCTGCAGGGCACCAGCGTGCTCGTGCTTGTCGGCGCGATCGCTATGTACATGCTCGAGGCCGTGATCATGATCCTCCAGGCCTACGTCTTCACGCTGCTCGCCGCGATCTACATCGAGGGCGCTCTGCACGCCGACGCCCACTGATTTACACATGTCTTCCCCGTCGGGGATGATCCCAAGCAACCTGTCGCACCAAGGCGGCATCTTGAAAGGAACACAATGGAAGTACAGGGTAGCCTCAACCTCGTTGGATACGGTCTCTCCGCGATCGGCGGTGGTATCGGCGTGGGTCTCGTCTTCGCGGCCTACATCAATGGCGTGGCTCGCCAGCCCGAGGCACAGCGTGTCCTCCAGCCCATCGCCTTTCTCGGCCTGGCACTGACCGAAGCTCTCGCGATCCTGGGTCTCGTCTTCGCGTTCGTCCTTTAGCACACACCCAAGGCAGTATGA
>JAABUN010001670.1_pt1 | contig 46357 bp, 49 predicted proteins | sample 5559311 | NCBI WGS metagenome assembly JAABUN01 (sample SAMN10711877, study PRJNA513370) | rock metagenome | isolation source: Antarctica rocks | place: Antarctica: Victoria Land, Siegfried Peak sud
GAAAAGGCTTATATCAACCTTACTCCTTCCACCGAAAACCCCATAATCAAATCACCCCCTACCGCGCCGTTCCGTACAACCGAGGCTTCATCGTTGGTGCTGCGAACCCGACGAAGCCTTATTTGTTGGCGGTGGTTTTTCTGTCAAAAATACTTTAGTGTAAAATTCACAATTTCTAATTCGTAAAGTGTCTGGAGGAGTTGGTCTGCATTTAAGCCTCGTAGTGTCAATTATTTTTCTATGAGGTATGCTTTGTGTTTCTTAAAGCTTGTAAGTTGTGTCCGAAAAGTGGGCAACAATATTATAAGGTCTTCTACCTTGCTTGTAAAACTGTTTAAAACTACAATTATCACTTGATACTTGTCAAGGTTTTGTTGATATTGAAGGTTTTTGTCAATGGTAAGCAATATGTCAAAGCCATGTTCTGTGCACAAAGTCATGAGTTTACCATTTTTGATACCACTCCATCGCATTTCTCTCACGGTTAAAACCTCGTGGTCGGTCAAATGAGGCTTTAAATGCTTGGTCACACACTCGTCAAGCAAAATTTTCATTCATAATGTTTGACGATGTTTCAATGAGTTTTTGAGACATTTCAAGAACTTTTATTACCTGTTCCCGTTGTACGCCTTCAAAGTCATCAAGGAAATAGTCAATGGACTCTCCGGATTCAAGATAATCAAACAGGTTTTTAATGGGAACTCGTGTCCCAAAAAAAACAGGTGTCCCCCCTAAAATCTCTGGGTCAATATTAATAATACGTCCTTCCATTCCTAATAAAGTTTGTTCCCAAATGTACGAATTTCTGTCAGCTTTAAAGCGATGTGTCAAGGTTGTCCATAACGTTTATGTTTACAAATACACCATTCAATTTCCAAATTATAAAACTCCTTAAACCATTAACTTTCAAACCATATCATTTCGTTTTTATGTTTATCAAATTACAAATCCTCTGCTAAATATTGTTTTCATAAACACAAAAAAAGCAGCTAATTATCCAAAGGGCGAAACTTTAAGTAAAAACATAAAGTAATTTCAAGTGTTAGTCCTGATTGAAGAAATCCATAATTATTTATCGTAATCCCTTCTTAAAGAAACTTTTGTAATTACTTAATCTCCTCACACAACTCAATCAAAACTCCATTGGTATCTTTAGGATGAAGGAAACAAACCATTTTATTATCAGCGCCTTTTTTTGGTTGTTCATTCAATAAAACAAAACCTTCGTTTTTTAGGCGGGTCATCTCTTGTTTAATATCTTCAACTTCTATGGCTATGTGGTGTATGCCTTCGCCTTTTTTCTCAATATATTTTGCAATCACTCCGTTCGTGTCTGCACTTTCCAGCAATTCAATTTTTGTTTCGCCTTGCTTAAAAAAAGCGGTTTTTACTTTCTCGCTTTCAACTTCTTCTGTTTTATAGCATTCGGTATTTAAGATTTTTTCAAACAAAGCAATAGAAGTTTTCAGGTCTTTTACTGCAATTCCCATGTGTTCAATATTTTTCATAATTTTTATCCTGCGCTTTAAACCACCTGTTACGATTTAGGGAAAAAGCCTTATAAGTGTGTTAAGGAGGTAAAATTATAGTGGTTATTGCGTTACTTTTGCATATAATATAAATTTGTAGAAAATATTTGGTCTATGTTGAAATTGCCTGTTTATTTAGATAATAATGCTACCACGCCCTGCGATCCTCGGGTGGTTGAAGCAATGATCCCTTATTTTACCGAAAGCTTTGGCAATGCTGCAAGCCGTAACCATCCTTTTGGCTGGCAGGCTGAAGAAGCTGTAGATTATGCACGTGAGCAGGTTGCCAAATTGATAGGCGCCGATCCTAAAGAAATTATTTTTACCAGCGGCGCTACCGAGGCAGATAACCTTGCCATTAAAGGTGTGTTTGAAATGTATGCAAGCAAAGGAAACCACATAATAACTGCAACTACCGAACATAAAGCAGTTTTAGATACTTGTAAGCACATCGAAAAAATAGGCGGAGAGGTTACTTATCTTGAAGTACAGGACGATGGTTTGATTGATCTTAAAGAACTTGAAGCGGCCATTAAGCCTACTACTATTTTAATAGCTATAATGTACGCTAACAACGAAATTGGAGTTATTCAACCCATTCGTCAAATAAGCGCTCTTGCAAAAAAGAACGGTGTTTTATTTTTTACAGATGCTGTGCAGGCTGTAGGTAAAATTCCGGTTGATGTGCAGAAAGACGGTATTGATCTTATGGCTTTTACCGCTCATAAAATGTATGGCCCTAAAGGTATTGGAGCCTTGTATGTTCGCCGAAAAAATCCACGTGTAAAAGTTACTGCTCAAATGGATGGCGGCGGCCATGAAAGAGGAATGCGGAGCGGTACATTAAATGTTCCGGGTATTGTTGGTTTTGGTAAAGCTGCTGAACTTGCCAGGCTGGAAATGGAACAGGATGCAAAGCGACTAAGTGCTTTAAGGGATAAGCTTGAAACGGAGCTTCTTAAAATTGAAGAAACTTATGTAAACGGTAATCGTCAGCATCGTTTACCTCATGTAACCAATATTTCGTTCAAGCATGTTGAAGGTGAAGGTTTGCTGATGGGCTTTAATAAAAACATCGCTTTAAGTTCGGGTTCGGCATGTACTTCCGCTTCTCTTGAACCCAGTTATGTTTTAAAAGCGCTTGGTTTAGGTGATGATCTGGCACATAGTTCGCTGCGTTTTGGTTTAGGAAGATTTACTACCGAAGAGCAGATTGATTATACGATTGAGCAGGTGAGAAACACAGTATTAAAACTAAGAGAGATGAGCCCGTTGTGGGAGATGTATAAAGAAGGTATTGATCTTAACGCCATCGAATGGGCACATCATTAAAGGCCCTAACCCCTAAAGGGGGATAAGCTTTTAGAACAGAGCAGAGATAATAAATATTTAAAACTACTTCAACTCCCCTTTAGGGGTTGGGGGTAAATTCAGATACTATGGCATATTCAGATAAAGTAATTGATCATTATCAAAATCCTAAGAATGTTGGTACGTTAGATAAATCCAGCAGAAATGTAGGTACCGGTTTAGTAGGCGCTCCCGAATGCGGCGATGTAATGCGTTTGCAAATTGAAGTTGACGATACTACCGGTGTTATAAGAGATGCAAAGTTTAAAACTTTTGGTTGCGGTTCAGCAATCGCTTCCTCATCTTTAGCTACTGAATGGTTAAAAGGTAAAACGGTTGACCAGGCTTTAACTATTGATAATATGACGATTGTTGAAGAACTTAACCTTCCGCCGGTTAAAATTCACTGCTCGGTATTGGCAGAAGATGCAATTAAAGCTGCGATTAACGACTACCGAGTAAAGAATGGTATGGAAGAAATTAAGTTTGAAGAAAGTGTAGTGCATTAAGCAATTCAGCAATTTGAAAAATTCGTCAACTTGATAATGAGGGATTTCAATTGGCAAATTGCCGAATTGTCTCATTTTCAAATTAGAATATATGATTTACGTAAGTGATAAAGCAAAAACAAAAGTAGAAAAGCTGATGCTGGAAGCTGCGGTTCCTGATAAGGATTATTTTCTTCGTGTATCGGTGGTGGGTGGTGGTTGTTCGGGGTTGAGTTATAAGCTTGATTTTGATAACGAAAAAAAACCAATGGACCAGGAGTTTGAGGATAACGGGATTAAAGTTGTAACCGATCTAAAAAGTTTTTTATACCTCGTTAATACTACACTCGACTTTTCTGACGGGTTAAATGGCAAAGGATTTTATTTTAGTAATCCCAACGCAAGCCGCAGTTGCGGTTGCGGCGAAAGTTTTGCGGTTTAATTTAAAGATTAAATAGAAAAGAGCTGGTGCATTGCACCCGGCTCTTTTTTAAATATTAATAGTTAGCGTCTCCTGCGAGCATTTTTTACTCTTTTATTACTTACCAACGTTTCCATATCCTCATTAAGGATAATAGGTGGTTCACAAAAGCCTGCTGGGGAAAGAATGAGAATGAGTTGGATACGCCAACACATAAAACCAATTTTTATTAAGAAACATAAAAGAAAAGCTCACAGCTTCTTTAAATATGGTTTGAAGTCTAATACTAATTAACCTAATTTCTCTACCTGCATATAATTCAGTTCTACAGGCGTTGAACGTCCAAATATTTTCACCGTAACTTTTAGTTTCTTCTTCTCGTCATTCACTTCTTCAATAACGCCGTTAAAATCATTGAAAGGTCCTTCAATAATCTTAATAGTTTCACCAACAATAAAAGGTTCATTCATAGTAATGCCCTGGTCGTTCATCTCATCTACCTTACCAAGCATTTTGTTCACCTCGGCTTTACGTAAAGAAATGATGTTTCCTTTAGAGCCTTTACCATCGGTTAAAAAGTGCATTACGTTGCTAACATTACTAATGTGCTGCACCATGTCATCGGTAAGCTTACCATCGCTCACTTCAATCATTACATAACCCGGGAAATAGTTTTTTTCACGCATTACTTTTTTACCATTCTGTACTTTATATACTTTCTCCATTGGTAAAAAAACCTGCTTAATTGTTTCGCTCCATCCGCTGCGGTTTACTTCCTTGTCAAGATACTCTTTTACTTTACGTTCTTTACCGCTAACAACACGCAGCACGTACCACTTGGTTTCGTCGTGCGCTGCTTCCTGTTCTGTACGTTGAGTGGTTGTAACTTCTTCCATTATTTAAATAAAGAGTAAATAGCCTTTAATATATTTTGAGATGCAAAATCCATTATCCATACTAAAAAAGTAATGATAATTGTTGCTACCAGTACAATAACCGTTGACTGCTGCAACTGCAGCCAGCTTGGCCACGTTACTTTTTCGGTCAACTCATGGTAACTCTCCCGAAAGTAATTTGAAATTTTGTCCATTTGAATTGATAAATTGATTTGTTGATAGGGTGATATGTTGATTGGTTTTTACCTTTCAACATATCAACTGCTCCACTTAACTTACACTGCACGGGCACAAGGATTCGAACCCTGATCAAAGGTTTTGGAGACCTCTATTCTACCATTGAACTATGCCCGTAAAAAGCCTCCCCCAACCCCTCCGAAGGAGGGGCTATGAAAGCTTATGCTTTTTAAAAGAACTTATAAATGCGAAGTACCCAAGCGCCATTGCTTAAGTACTTTGCAAATTTATGAAAACCTTTTCCAAAGTCCCCCCTTCGGGGGATTTAGGGGGCTGGCTTTCTTATTTTAAAATTTCAGTAACCTGTCCTGCACCTACTGTACGTCCACCTTCGCGGATGGCGAATTTTAAACCTTTCTCCATTGCAATGGGCTGAATCAGTTTTACAGTAAGTGAAGTATTATCACCAGGCATAACCATTTCAGTTCCTGCAGGTAATTCGCACTCGCCTGTTACGTCTGTAGTGCGGAAGTAAAACTGAGGGCGGTATTTGTTGAAGAATGGCGTATGACGTCCACCTTCTTCTTTGCTAAGTACGTAAACTTCACCTTTAAAATCGGTATGAGGAGTAATGCTCTTAGGAGCACAGATAACCATACCGCGACGGATTTGGGCTTTTTCAATACCGCGTAATAAAAGACCTGCATTATCACCGGCTTCCCCACGATCCAACAATTTTTTAAACATTTCTACCCCTGTAACAGTTGAGGTTAAAGGAGATTCCATTAAACCTACAATTTCTACACCCTCGCCTACTTTAATAACGCCACGTTCAATACGACCTGTGGCAACAGTACCACGACCAGTAATTGAGAATACATCTTCAACACTCATCAGGAATGGTTGATCAACAGGGCGGGGAGGCAGTGGAATATATGAATCAACTGCATCCATCAACTCATCAATTTTACTAACCCATTTTGGATCTTCTGCCATAGCTCCCGTTGCAGATCCCTGGATGATTGGGGTATTATCACCATCGAAACCGTTCTTAGTTAACAGTTCACGAATTTCCATTTCTACTAATTCTAACAATTCAGGATCATCAACAAGATCAACCTTATTCATGAACACAACCATTCTTGGAACACCTACCTGACGGGCAAGAAGAATATGCTCCCTTGTTTGTGGCATAGGACCATCAGTAGCGGCAACCACCAAAATAGCGCCATCCATTTGTGCAGCACCGGTAATCATGTTCTTAACATAATCTGCGTGACCCGGACAGTCCACGTGAGCATAGTGACGATTTGCAGTTTGATATTCAACGTGAGCAGTATTAATGGTGATACCACGTTCTTTCTCTTCGGGCGCACCATCAATTTCATCATATTTCTTTGCCACATTACCCATACCTTTTTTTGATAGGATCATTGTAATGGCGGCAGTCAAGGTTGTTTTACCATGATCCACGTGACCAATCGTACCAACGTTAACATGGGGCTTATCCCTGGAGAAACTTTCTTTTGCCATTTTATTTGTTTTTTAAATTGTGGTTTTTAAATTTTAAAACCTCCTTTCGTGGCGCGAAAGTAAGTCTTTGTTATTATTTTTTTAAATTTCAGTTGCTGTACATGTGTTAAACGTTGTATTTGCAACGGAATTTTTGAACCATTGAGCTGTTGATGAGAATTGAACTCACGACCTCTTCCTTACCAAGGAAGTGCTCTACCCCTGAGCTACAACAGCTTTTTTTAAAGTCATTGAGTCAGTGGGTCATTAAGTCAATAAGTCTTGAAATGACCTATTGACTTAATGTCTTAATGACTATTCGAGAGCGGAAGACGAGGGTCGAACCCGCAACCTATAGCTTGGAAGGCTATCGCTCTACCAATTGAGCTACTTCCGCTTGTTAATTTCCGATTTGGGGATTTAGTGATTTCGGGATTTAAGGAATTGAATCCCCAAAAATTGGTTAACTGTGTAATTTCCAAATTAATAAATCTCAAAATCTGAAAATCGCGTAATCTCTAAACAGCAATAAAAAGAACTGTGGGCAGAGCAGGGTTCGAACCTGCGTACTCGTGAGAGAACAGATTTACAGTCTGTCGCCTTTAACCACTCGGCCATCTGCCCTAGATCAAATTCCAAAAGCCAAAATTCAAATTCCAAATTTTGCAATTTGACATTTGTAATTTCACCACTTGAGCCGAAGAAGGGAGTCGAACCCCCGACCTGCTGATTACAAATCAGCTGCTCTACCAACTGAGCTACTTCGGCCTGTTAATTCCAAATGTCTTTATCTACTCAACCAGCTTCCTAAAATTCGATTAACAAAGCTACTTTAGCTACTGATTTTATCAAAATTTTTCGGGATGGCAAAGGTAAGGGAAAACTTGAAATACAAATACATTGAAAATATTTTTTTGAATATAAAAATTCAATCGCAAAAAAATGTATTAAAAACTATTTTGTTAATTGCGGAGAAGCGTTTTGAGGGTTTGAGGGATTGATAATCACGTTGATAGAATCAGTTGAAATAATTCTGTTTTTAATAGTCGCACTATCAATAAAAGATTGACCTTTCGCGTTATATTTATATTTAATCATCAGCCTGTTGCCTTTAACCTCTTTTCTTTCAAAAATTTTTGCTTTTACCTTTTGCTCATCATTACATCCAGATATAAACAGAAGCAATACCGAAAACAGAATTTTAAAGTTGTTTTTCATTGTACAAAATTGCAATAAAAAAGGCCCTCGCTAAAGGCCTTCTAATTGTTTTATTGGTGTTGCTCTAAGCTGCCTGGCGGTCTTTTTGTCGTTTTATTTGGTTTATCATAGACATAAGCGCGTTCTCAAAAGACTCTTCGAAAGATTTAGAGGAGGCTTTTACAAAAAAATCATGACGCGGTACATGTACCCTAAGCTCTACTACTTTATCTTTTATTGTATGCACTACATTATCCAGTTTCAAAAACACATCAACTTTCGTTATCCGGTCGTGAAAGGTATTTAGCTTTTCTACTTTTTTTGTAATGTAATCTAAAAGTTTGTCATCTGCATCAAAATGCACTGTTTGAATTTTTAAGTCCATAACATAGCTGTTTTAAGTGAATAAATAAAGATCTTTTTTGGAGTAATGCTTTTACATAGGCCGATACCTTTACACAACACAAGATAAAAGAATGAAAGGAGAAATCCTCGTTTTGTTAGTATCTTTTTTTATAAACCTACCTGATCAAATTTAGAAAATTCACTAGGCTTTATTGTATCTGCGCAAGAAGGAAATCAGAGGCGCAATTTGTTACAAATGCAATAGCATTATTGCAATTTTGTTTAAGCCTTCGGATGGGCTTTCTTGTAAATATCCTTAAGCCTGTCAATAGTGTTATGTGTGTAAACCTGGGTTGCAGCAAGGCTGCTATGGCCTAAAAGCTCTTTAACGGCATTAAGATCTGCGCCGTTATTAGTTAAATGGGTAGCAAAAGTATGACGAAGTACATGTGGGCTTTTTTTCTGCAAAGTTGTAACGTGCGTAAGGTTTTCCTTAACTGCATTATAAACATATTTGGGATAAAGCGCCTTTCCTTTTTGGTTTATAAATAAGTTATCAGAGAAACTTTCAACCTGCAACTGTTGCCTGTCTTTATAATATTCGGTTAGCTGCAAAACCAGTGTTTTTGAAACAGGAATTATTCTTTCCTTATTCCCTTTTCCCAACACCTTAACCTGGCTGTTTTGTTTATCTACCTGCGAAATTTTAAGCCCTATTAACTCGCTTAAGCGCATGCCCGTTGCATAAAACAATTCAATTAATAATTTGTCTGTTTTACCCTTCCAGGTATCCGGAAATTCAACATCATCCTTTAATGTTTCCATATCTTTTTCGCCAACAAAAGATGGTAGCCGCTTACCTATTTTTGGAGCCACGATAGTTGTGAGGGGAGTTTGTTTTATTTCTCCGGTTTTTAACTGGTATTTAAAAAATGATTTGAGAGTGGAAATTTTCCTGTTCAGCGATTTTGGGGTCATCTTTTCATTTCGCATTTCTGCTAACCAACTTCGAACGTAACCGGCTTTAACATCAGCAACAGAGGGTGCATCGTACTGACTTATAAGATAGGTGAAGAATTGCTCAAGATCGTTTTGATAGGAAATAATGGTATGCTGCGAATATCTTTTTTCAAACTGCAGGTATTGCAGAAAAGATTTTATCTGAGGATAGGTAGTATCAAGCATAAAAAAACTGATAGCTTAAAGTTCGCTTACTTTATGCTACCAGCTTGTTATGTGGGGAAAATTAGAATTAACGTGTAGTTATTAACCTTCGAAATCGCCGTTTGCCATTTTCTGACGATAGACTGCTTTCAACACTTCGGTTCTGCGTTCAACAGAAGGTTTCATGTAAGACTGCCGTGCCCTTAACTGCAAAAGAACTTTCGATTTCTCAAACTTTTTCTTGTACTTTTTAAGCGCTTTGTCTATGTTTTCGCAATCTTTTGAGTCGATAATAAGCATATAGATACCTCCTTTGGTAAAATTTAGGAGTGCAAAGATAAAAGAAGCCTGTAAAATTCCAAATATAAATTTGATTGCTGCGACGGTTTAACTTGCACTTATGTTTACAGGAATAATTGAAGATGTTGGCTCAGTAGAACATATTGATATTAAGGGAAGTAATACAACCTTTTGGATACGTTCAAATATTTCAACAGCGCTAAAAGTCGATCAAAGTGTATCGCACAGCGGCGTTTGCCTTACCGTTGAGGAAGTAAGGGATAACCTGCATCGTGTAACTGCTATTGATGAAACGCTTAACAAAACAAATCTTTCTGCATGGCAAAAGGGAACGCTGGTAAATCTGGAAAGATGCCTTTCTTTAAATGCACGGTTAGACGGGCATATAGTTCAGGGGCATGTTGATGCTACTGCCATCTGCATAAATAAAACTGATAAAAATGGAAGCTGGGAATTTCAATTTCAGTTTCCTAAAGAGTTTTCCGCGCTGGTTATTGAGAAAGGCTCTGTCAGTTTAAATGGCATTAGCTTAACCATTTTTAATGCAGGTGAAGATTTCTTTTCTGTTGCTATCATTCCTTATACGTATGAACATACCAATATCAAACAGGTTGAAAAAGGAACTTCGGTTAACATAGAATTTGACATGATAGGGAAATATATAAACAGGCTGCAATCACTGAAAAACAATTCACTTGTATGAGCAGGTTTGCAGTAAAAGATCAAAAACTGTATCTTATTTTATTTGTTAGCTTAATTGCATTTTTTACTCCTTTTATCATTCTTTCATTTTTCAATCATCCCGGTACCGACGATTATATAATAGGCGCCAGAGTAAGAGATGAAGGATTTTGGACCTATCAGCACAATGCATATTATAGCTGGAGCGGAAGGTACTTCTTCAATTTTTCAGGTTCGATATTCTCGCTAAATGACTTTGTTTTTAAACATTATTATTTTCATCCTCTTTTCCTCCTGCTGTTATCCCTGCTAAGTATTTACTTTTTGTTTTCAACAGTAAATAAATTCTTTTTAAAAAGTTATTACACCCGGGTTCAGGTAATAATTGCGGCATGTATTTATCTTGTAATATTAGTTTGCAGTTATGCTGAAGTATCTACTGCCTTCTTCTGGTTTAGCAGCGCAATTACTTACCAGTTACCGGTTGCACTGTTTTATGCGGGCATTGGTTTTTCAATCAGGTCAGCTTATGCTGCATTTTTCTACCAAAAACTTTTATATGGTTTGGCTGCTGTTTTTTGCATAATAGCTATTAACGGAGCAAATGAAATGGTTGCGCTTTCTTTGGGTGTATTCATGTTGATTGGTGCATTTATAATCTTTCAATTTTATCCTAACCAAAAAAGAGCAATTGTTATATACTTTATTATATACCTGTTAAGTTTTATCGTATTAGCCATATCGCCGGGATCGAGAGAAAGAGCAGCAGAAATTCCATCGGCGGGATTGCTGAATGCATGCGGGTTTGCTTTTGCAAGAACTTTGTACACCTTTTGGAACATATTTAAAGAACCCCTTTTTTGGCTATTCGGATTATTCATTTTTTCACAATCTCAAATCATAAGTGAGCGCTTACGGCTTCTGCAATTTCCGGTGTTTACATTTCTTCCAAAATATAAGAAATGGTTATTAATAGTGCCTGTAGTGGTGGTAATGATAAATTATTTGCCATTGATTTATCTATCGAACGGCTCACTTCCCGAAAGAGCGACTAACAGCGTTATTTTTTTTACGCTTTTATTAGTTACAGCTTTAATAGTAATATTTGGTGTGCTTTATAGCAACAAAGCAATACTGCCGCAGATAACACTATATTTTTTAGTAGCTGGGATAGCATTAACTATCTTATGCAACAGACTTTTCTTTTCGATGTTACAAAATGTAGTTTCCGGATTTTTTTATGATAAGGTGATGACAGCGAGGGAGGCCGAACTTTCAGAGGCATTAAAACGCCCAAATAAAAAAGCAGTTGTTTACAGTTACGATACTTCTCTGCAACAGCAAATCAAATATTATTTTCCTGCAGGAACAAGGAAGCAGGTTGAAGAATTAATTACACGAAAGCCCGAACATTTATTTCTTTTTGATGACCTGGCAACAGACTATAATCTTAAATTTTTGAAAGAATATTACCGGTTAGATACTATTGCCGTTATTAAAAAAGTAAATGATAAAAACTAAACAAGTAAGCTACTTCTTAATCTGTAAAGCGTTATTGGTATAAATAAACCAGGCATCTGTTTCTGTACTAAAGTTTATGTACTTCAAACGCTTTTGTTTGTAATTAACTGCACTATTATTGTCGTTAATAAGAATACTATCCGTTTCAGAAACATTCATTAATCTAAGGCTCTCAATCTTAAAATCCTTTTTCCAGTCGCTGTTATTTCTTTTAGTGGTATGAATAAAAATACTGTCAGCAGTAGCAGGTTCTTTTAACCACCCAACTCCTTCATCAAATCCTGAACGGAAAATAAGTGCACCATTAAATTCTAAAGGCAGGCTATCTATAAAAAGCCTTTTTTTACTCCTCAACTGATTGATCTGTTCGAAAGTTTTTTTTGATATAGAGCTTGCAGTGGTGTAATAACGATTTGAAATTTTTAAGTGAATAATATGATAAGTAAAGAGAACTGTAAAAAGGATTAATTGATAATTTTTATTTGCAGTAATCATAAAAATTAACTGCACTAACAATAGTGAAGCAAATACAGAAGGAAGATATTCGTATCGCTCCCCTTCAACTGTGTGGGTGTTGATACCAAGCGATAAATAAGGCAAAAATGAAATAAGCAGGAAAATAAAAACCATGTATGTAACAGGTGAGCTATTAATTCTTTTCTTCAACCGAAAATAAATGAATACGAAAACCGCGAATAATACAATCGCAAAAAACACAAAATAAATTTGATTTGCAACAGGAGGCACAAAACACCTGATCCATAATTTAAACATATTACCTGCAAGACGTATTGCATTAAAATTCATGAATGCATCCGCTTCATATTCACGTGCAAAATGGCCAAGCAACTGCCTTTTAAAAATTAAATGAACAATAAATGAAATACCGATAATGGTGATGAATGCAATTTCAGTTTTAGGTGTTCTTTCATATCTTCTTATATCAATAATACTTATGCAAACTGCAATTAAAGGAAATATCCAAATGGACTCGTAAGCAAATAGTCCCGCAGTAAAAAACAAGAGTGACAGGATAAAGTAAACAATGTTCTCATCTCTTTTAAGATAAAAAATAATCGCCGGAATACAGAACATTCCTCCAAGACTTGCTGAGCGGCCAATGATCCAAAAAACACCTTCGCTGTGAAAGGCATAAATAAAAAACAAAACAGCAGCGGCAGTACTCTGCAAATTATTTTTTGAACCCCTATACTTTTTAAATAATTTGTTAGAAAGGAAGAAAACTAACCCGCTATTTATTACATGTAACAGCAGGTTGGTTATATGGTAACCCAAAGCATTCTTTTGCCAAAGCAGGTAATCCAAGTGCAAAGAAAGATCGCCTAATGGCCTTAATGAATTTCTTTGAAATAAAATGCCTTGTCCGCTTAACGGAACATGAATAAGATCATCATTAAGAAAGTATAATGGCAAAGGATTATACAACCAAAAGCCAAAAGCAATGGCTATACTAAATATAATAACATACCAAAGCTTTTGATTTTTATCAGGCAGCATAAGAAGCCACAATGTAAAATAAAAAGTAGCGGGGAGTTGAAATCTAAGCTGAACTTCTCGAAGCCTTGCGTTCTGTCCACCGAAAGCTACTTGTGAGATATTAAGAAATCCTCATCTAAAATAGCATAGAAATAATTGTCTTTCCATTCTCCTCTAATGGGCAATTTTTTTCTTTTCATTCCTTCTTTTGTCATACCTACTTTCTCAAGCACTTTACTTGAAGCAATATTTTCAACCGAACAACCTGCCTCAATTCTATGAAGTTTCAGGTTGTTAAAACCAAAGTCCAAAAGTTTATTCAAAGCCTCTGTTGTGTAACCTTGTCGCCAATAGTCTAAATGAATTTTATACCAGACTTCTGCTGTCCTAAAATTTGATTTTCCTAAATTCAAAGCGATAAGTCCTATGAATTGTTTTGTTTCATTATTGTCAATACAAAAAATATATGATGTCTGTGGAATTGCGTTTTGCTCAACCAACCATTCATTTACAATTCGCTCTGTCGTTTGGATTGTTTCTGGAATTCCTAAAGTGTTAAATTGGTCTGTTTCAGGCAAAGAATGTAATTCGTGTATTTTGTCAAGATCCGTTATTGATAGTTGTCTAAGGTTTAATCTATTTGTCTGAAGTGTCATAGTGTGTTTTCGCATTACAGCCAACTTACATTCTGCTGTCAGGCTGAGTTTACAGAAGCCATTATACTTATTTAAACTTCTCAAACTGCGCAGCATATTCATTCATCTGCTCACTGGTTAAAGCGTTGCCTGAATGTATAATCATTCTATAACGAAAAGTAGTTGACTGCCGTGGCTTCAAAGTGAAATTTAATTCTTCTGCACCGTTACTAAATACTTTTCTTCCTAACGGGTTAAGGGCAAACAATCCATATCCTCTCGCATGCCAGTAAGTAGGATAGCCAACGTTTGAAGGATGATCTATCATAGCAATGGTTATTTCTTTACCCTGTTTCTGCCCGGTTAGAATACACCATTTGCCTTTGGTGCTCCAAACGCTATCGCCCTTTACTCCATTGCTGTTCATGTACATACCTGTTACATCGCCTGTACCGGATGGCGACACTTTAGTTACATTTCCTTTATCATCAACAAACGTTGCCGGCTCTTTAGAAGGCATCTCCAATTCACGCGCAACCCTTATTGCAAGCATCCCATCTTTCACGTCTTTAAAAACAACGGGTATATCTGTGGCGGTTAAAGTAGTTCTGCGGTCAATGATGAAGTTGCTGCCGCTTACCGTGAAATTAAAAGTGGTTTCTTCATTCAACAGCACTTTGTTATCAGGCCTTATCCACATAGCAGCAATTGTGAGGGATGCATTATTTCTGCCGGTATTTTTGCTGATCACTCTCTGGTGTTTGATGGTTCCATATTGGCTTCTTTTATCAACCGCTATGGCTGTAGAATTGTTCCAGAAATCGAGACCGTTAACCGATTCGTAGTTTAACCATATCCCGTTATGATGCGGATGATCAGTTCTTTCTCCGGCAACGGGCTGGATGGGATATCCGCGTGTTACGGTAATTCCATCAACAGTATTTACAGGAAAAAGAATATGCTTTCTAACCGAGTCGTAATAACAATAGGCGGTCAGCAACTTATTGTTATACAAAATATCAACCTGCTTTTTCTCGGGTCTCTCCACTATCTGAAAACCTCTTGTTGTTTTTTGTGCAAAAGCAACCGAAGCTAATAATATGAATACTGCAACCGCTGTTAATCTATACATTATTTATAAAAATTAAATTTTAAACACTTTGCCTCCAACCATTACTTCCTGTGCTTTTTCGTCGAAGGTTGCTTTTAAGCCTGTATGCGAAGCTGCAGTTGTCATCATGTTTGCAATGGAATGGGCATAACCGGCTTCAACAGGTGCATTAGGTTGCCTGCGGCTGCGAACGCACTCCATCCAGTTACGAACGTGATTAGATGTTAGCACGTCTCCACCTGTATTGGCAGAGGCTACTACCTGTTCAGTATTTTTTAAACTTACTGTAGGTAAAAGGTTTGGCTGCATGCCCATTTCATCTGCAAACTTTTTTGTTAAACCACCTGCAGGAGAAACTTTATTGGTAATAAGATTCAATTCGCCTCCGTTTGAGTAATATATCTCTGCCGGTCTTTCCTCACCATTATGCATGCGCGAACCGAAAGTAACCTGGAAGCCTGTAGAAGGATCGCTTTCAGGGCCATAATCAAAAACGGCAGTAATAGTATCCCAGTTGCGGCGGCCATCCTTCCACACATAAATACCGCCATTGGCAACCACGCTGCGCGGATGTTTTAAACCACTGAACCAATGCACTGTATCAATCTGGTGGCTCATCCATTGGCCTGGAAGTCCTGACGAATATGGCCAGAACAAACGAAACTCTAAATACTTACGCGGATCCCATGCTTCCTTTGGACGGTTCAATAAATAGCGGTCCCAGTCAGTGTCTTCCTGTTTAAGCTGGGGAACCAATGCAGGCCTGCGCCAGCGGCCAGGCTGGTTTACGTTCCATGTTAGTTCTACCATTGTTATAGGTCCAAACTTGCCGGATTTTATAAACTCATCAGCAGCATGATAATTAGCTCCGCTTCGTCTTTGCGAGCCTATCTGCACAATCCTGTCGGTTGCTTTTACGGCTTTAAGCACTGCGCGGTTATCTTCCATTGTTTCGGCAAAAGGCTTTTCACAATAAACATCGCAGCCTGCTTTTACAGCTTCAATGGTATGCAGTGCATGTTGAAAATCGGCCGTGCTTACAAATACCGCATCCGCTAATTTTTTATCGTATAGCTCCTCGTTGTTTCGGCAGGCAGTAATGTCGTGTCCCATTTTTTCTTTCCATTGCGCAGCGCCGTCCTCTCTCCTTTTCTTCCAGATGTCAGATACGGCAACAACATCAAAATTTAATTCTTTGTAATGGTTCATAAAGCTGGGGATATGCGAACTTCTATGCCGGTCGGAGAAGCCCACAACAGCCACCCGAACCCGGTCGTTTGCACCTGGAATTCGTGCATAGCTTTTTGCACTAAAGCCCATTGCCCCAATGTAAATACCTGCTGATGCTTTAGCAGAGTCTTTAATAAATTCGCGACGTGATGATGACATGATAATAGATTTGGTTATAATGATTAAGCAATCGTGTACCGGTTGAATAATTAATTATCGGAAAGGTAAGGATTTTAAAAAAGTGACAGTGAATTGTTGAGTGAACACAAAGAATTACTTGTAAGAAAATTTATAAAGGAGTATAATCAATTTTTGCAAAGTAGATATTTACTCAATAAGGCAGATACCAGGCGGCACATCGGGAACGATTGCATAAATAAAGTGAGCAAAAGCCCTTATTCTTCCGCATTATCTAAGTAGAATTGTTATCGCAATTGCCTCATTTTAGCCTGCAGAAGGTTTTGTAAAAAAGGGCTAAATTTGTTTGCCATGTTTAATAAACTTTTTTATTTATCAGGGTTGCTGTTTGTTACAATCCAACATCTTAATTCGGTTAAAGATAAAAACTTATTGAAAGTTTATCGCCGGCAATCAACCAATATAAGCTGTACTTTCAACATTGTTAGGTACGGTGCAAAAGCAGATGGGATATTTTTAAATACCTCAGCAACAGCACTGTTTATCATGCTCACGGTGGTTTTGTAATTGGCAGCGAGATGAGTGGCGGCGCTAAAAACCTGTATGTTTATAATTGCTCTTTTTTAGGTACTGATATTGGCCTTCGTTTTAAAACAACCCGCGGTCGCAGTGGAATTGTTGAGAACATTTATATCAACAACATCAATATGAAAGATATTGCCGCCGAAGCTATTTTATTTGATATGTATTATGCAGCTAAAGATCCTGTACCCTTGGCAGGTGAAAAAGAGAACCTCCAAAAGTGGAAACATTACCAGTTACTGAAGAAACGCCTCAGTTCCAAAATTTTTATATCAATAACATTGTTTGTAACGGAGCGCAAAAGGCAATTTTTATAAGAGGCTTACCCGAAATGAATGTGAAAAACGTTGTGATGGAAAATATGATTATCAGGGCAAAAGAGGGAATTGATTTTACCGAAGCTTCGGGTGTTCAATTAAGAAATGTTCAGCTAATTACTGATAATACCGATCCCGTTGCCTCTATTCACAACAGTAATAATATTTCTTTAGACCAGCTTACTTATCCTGCTGACAGTAAATTGTTGTTTGCAGTAAGCGGCGAAAAAAGCCGCAACATAGTTGTAACAAAAACGGATGCTTCTAAAGCAAAAAATAAAGTTGAATTCAATTTTGGAGCTAACGATAAAGCCCTGCAATTAAAATAAAGTCAGATGAAAATAACCGCACGAATAACAGCACTAATTATAATCTTCTTTACAGCAACAGGCTCATTTGCACAAAACAAATCGGTTACGCAACAAATGGCACGTACCGTAATGGCGATATGGAAAGACTCGTTTGCATTAGGAAAAGATAAACCTGCAAAATGGAGTTACGACCAGGGTGTTATTTTAAAAGGTTTTGAAGGCCTTTGGCAACACACCGGCGACCCCGCTTATTTCAACTACATTCAAAAAAGCATGGATTTTTATGTAGATGATGCAGGTAATATAAAAGGCATTTCAGGGCAGGAGTATAATATTGATAATGTAAACAACGGAAAAAATCTATTGCTCTTATACCGCGTAACCGGTAAAGAAAAATATTGGAAGGCTGCCGCTAAACTGCGTGACCAGCTACGCACTCATCCCCGAACTAAAGAGGGCGGCTTCTGGCATAAAAAAGTTTATCCTTACCAAATGTGGCTGGATGGTTTGTATATGGGATCGCCCTTTTATGCTGAGTACGCTTATCTCGCTCACGAGGACACTGCTTTTAACGACATTGCAAAGCAGTTCATTTTTATGGAAAACCATGCCCGCGATGCTAAAACAGGATTGCTCTATCACGGCTGGGATGAATCGAAGCAACAGAAATGGGCTAATCAGCAAACAGGTACATCGCCAAACTTCTGGGGACGTGCGATGGGCTGGTATGCTATGGCTTTGGTTGATGCTTTGGATTATTTTCCGGCTCACCATCCGCAAAGGGGAGCGCTTATTGCTATTTTAAACAGGTTATCAACGGCGGTTTTAAAAGTGCAGGATCAAAAAACCGGCTTATGGTACGAGGTGCTCGATAAGGCTGGAGAAAAAGGAAATTATTTTGAAGCTTCTGCATCCAGCATGTTTGTGTATGCACTTGCAAAAGGTGCCCGTAAAGGTTATTTACCTGAAAGTATAATGCCTTCAGTTAAAAAAGCATACAACGGAATATTGACACAGTTTATTGAAACAGATGCCAACGGCCAGGTAAATTTAAAAGGAACAGTGAGCGTATCAGGCTTGGGCGGTACTCCTTACCGCGACGGCAGTTATGCCTATTATATAAGCGAGCCGGTAATCGTGAACGACCCGAAAGGAATTGGCGCATTCCTATTGGCAGGCAACGAAATGGACATACTCCCCACCTTACCGCTTGGTAAAGGCAAAACCGTTTTGCTCGACAACTTTTTTAATTACGAAACAAAGAAAGATATAACCGGCGCAACCATTCCTTTCCACTATGTTTAGGATGAATACGATAATAATGGTTATTCTACTCTCGGACACATTTTTGAATCACGTGGCGCTAAACTGGCAACCTTGCAACAAGCTCCTACCGCTCAAAACCTTTCAAAAGCATCTGTATATATCATTGTTGATCCCGATACAGATAAAGAAAGTCCCAACCCAAATTATATGCAGCCGCAATATGCGCAAATAATATTTGACTGGGTAAAAAATGGTGGCGTACTTGCATTGTTCATGAATGACAGCGTGAATACTGAGTTTAAACATTTCAACCAGTTGCCCAAAAAATTTGGCATTCACTTCAACCAGAATGCGAGGAACCTGGTAAAGAACGACCAGTTTGAACAAGGCGCTTTTACAATACCCCCAAATCATCCCATTTTTAAAACGACTAAAAAAATTTATTTAAAAGAGATAAGCACGTTAAAACTATCGCCGCCTGCAACGGCTGTTCTACAGGAAGGCGGGGACAATATAATAGCTGTAGCCAAAGTGGGTAAAGGAACTGCATTTGCCGTTGGCGACCCCTGGATTTACAACGAATACGTTGATGGAAGAAAACTTCCTTTGCAGTATGAAAACTTCAAAGCTGCAAACGATTTGGCAGAATGGCTTATTAAACAATCTAAAAAATAATTGAATATATTTACCTTGTCCCCACAACCAATACTATTGCCTGGGGCAGGAGAATTTATTATTTTAACTGCCATAGAAAAGGGGGAGATTATACGTGGCATAAAGATAACCTAAGTACAGCTCCGGAAAATATAAAGCCTGTAGATGTTACAGTTAACTGGCTTTTTAAAGGAAGATGGAACCCTGAAGAAAGAAGAAAAAGTAAATGATGAATTTTAAAATTCAGAAAGTATGAAGTTTAGGGTGATTTTTAAAGCAACTCCTCATAGTATAAACATAGTAAAGCGACAAACAATTTGATTTTAAATTGGAAAAAATAAATTCATAAAATGGCAACAAACATTTCGACAATAAAAATTAATGCACCAAAGCAAAAAGTGTGGGATGCGCTTACAAACCCTGTACTTGTAAAACTTTGGCAATACGGCAGTGATATGATTACTAATTGGGAAGTTGGGAACGACATTAGATTTACAACTGAATGGGAAGGCAAAATATTTGAACAGTGGGGGAAGATTTTAGAAATACAACCAAACGAACTGATAAAATACAGTTTGTTTGCCCCGCGACCTGACCTTGAAGACAAACCAGAAAATTATTTTGTAATGAGTTATGTTTTAACAAGTGAAGATGGATTAACGAAACTTAAAGTAGTTCAGGAAGACAATAGACCAAACGCAATTCAGGAAGAACCTCAAGGAGATGAAAATCCAATTTTACAGGCACTAAAAAAAGTAGCGGAAACAAATTGATGTTTTGAAAGTGATAAAAAATTCAATTTGTGCTGAACAAATACTAATACAATAAATTACAAGAGATGAAAAAGAGCATCCTAAAAGTACACCCCAACGATAATGTAATTGTTGCCTTACGAGACCTTGCAAAAGGTGAAGAGGTCCGCTTAAATGGTCATAGCTATACCTTGGTTGAAGATATTCCGGCCAAGCATAAATTTACTGAAGAACATCTTGCACCCGGAGATAAATTAACCATGTACGGGGTATTGGTGGGAAAGGCGCAAACAGATATACCTGCAGGCGCCAGAATTTCTACCGGTAACGTAAAGCATGCTGCAACAGGTTTTGAGTTGGGAGCACGTAAAACCAATTGGCATGTTCCTGATGTTTCAAAGTTTACAAGCCGTACCTTTAATGGTTACCATAGAAGCGATGGAAGCGTTGGCACAGCAAATTACTGGCTGATTGTACCAATGGTATTTTGCGAAAACAGGAATGTAGAGGTAATAAAAGAAGCTTTATTAGACGAGTTAGGTTATGGCCGTCCGCAAAAATATAAAGGATTTGTAAAGCAGTTTAAGAGCCTTTACAAGGCAGGTAAAACTGCACAGGAAATACTGAATGCAGAGTTTTCTGACGAAGCCGTAAATGCACAACAGGAAAGATTATTTAAAAATGTGGACGGAGTAAAATTTTTAATGCACGAAGGCGGATGCGGCGGTATAAGGCAGGATGCACAGGCATTATGTAATTTACTTGCCGGCTATATTACACATCCCAACGTAGCCGGCGCTACAGTTTTAAGCTTAGGTTGCCAAAATGCACAAATGCCCATGCTTGAAGAAGCAATTGCAAAGCGTTCTCCAGGTTTTAATAAGCCGTTGTATATGATAGAACAGCAAAAAGTGGGAACCGAAGAAAATACCATTACATTAGCGCTGAAACAAACTTTTACAGGTCTGATGTATGCTAACCAGTTTGAAAGAAAACCTGCTCCCATCATGCATCTTTGTATTGGTTTAGAGTGCGGAGGATCGGATGGCTTTAGCGGCATTTCTGCTAACCCTGCAATTGGTTATACTTCAGATTTGTTGGTGGCCGCAGGCGGAAGTGTTATTTTAAGTGAGTTCCCCGAACTGTGCGGCGTAGAGCAGGAAATGAGCGACCGTTGTGTGGATGAAGAAAAAGCAAAACGGTTTATAGATATCATGCGCCGATATGCTAAAAAAGCCGAAGAGTCAGGCTCCGGTTTCGATATGAATCCTTCACCCGGAAACATTAAAGACGGATTAATTACAGATGCCATAAAATCGGCAGGCGCTGCAAAAAAAGGCGGAACTTCTCCCGTTGTTGATGTGTTGGATTATACAGAACCGGTGCGCGAAAAAGGATTAAACTTATTATGCACACCAGGTAATGATGTTGAGTCTACAACTGCTGAAGTAGGTTCGGGAGCTAACATTGTATTATTCACAACCGGTTTAGGAACGCCTACCGGTAACCCAATTGCGCCGGTACTTAAAATATCAAGTAATACTAAATTATATGAGCGTATGAACGATATCATTGATATCAATACCGGTACAGTTATAGAAGGCGAGGAAACAATTGAGCAGGCAGGCGAAAGAATTTTAGATCATGTAGTTAAAGTAGCCAGCGGCGAAATACTTGCAAAGTCTGTTAAGAACGGGCAGGACGATTTTATTCCATGGAAGAGAGGAGTGAGTTTGTAGGAATTCTCCCCTCCAAACCTCCCCGCAGGGGAGGCTTTAGAAACGTTGCAATTTGATGCACCTCGAAAACTTGTAAACTCGTGAACTGTTGAACTTGTAAACTAATAACTACCACTAAAGGGATAACAATGAAAAGATTTCTGGACGAGAATTTTTTGCTGAAAACTAAAACTGCACAGCGTCTTTATCATGAGTACGCTAAAGAAATGCCTATTATAGATTATCATTGCCACTTGCCCCAGGGACAAATTGCAGAGGATAAGCAGTTTGACAGCCTTACACAAATTTGGTTATATGGCGACCATTATAAGTGGAGAGCCATGCGCACAAATGGTGTGGACGAAAGTTACTGCACAGGCAATAAACCTGATTATGCAAAGTTTGAGAAATGGGCGGAAACTGTTCCTTACACTATGCGTAATCCTTTATACCATTGGACACATCTGGAATTGCAACGCTATTTTGATGTGTATGATCTTTTAAGTCCTGATACTGCCCGTGATATTTATGATGAGTGTACTGCTAAACTGCAAACACCTGATTATTCAGTGCGCAAGCTTCTGCATAAAATGAATGTAAAGCTTGTTTGTACAACCGACGATCCTGTGGATGATCTTGCACAACATAAACAATTAAAGGATGAAGGTTTTGAAATCCCAATTCTTCCTGCCTTCCGCCCTGATGCTGCAATGAATGTTGATAATCCTGTTACTTTTAATAATTATGTTAGCCGTCTTGAAAAGGCTGCTGATGTTAGTATTGGTTCATTCAAAGAATTTATTGATGCATTAAAAAAGCGTCACGATTTTTTTGCAGCAAATGGTTGCGGCGTATCCGATCATGGTCTCGAACATATTTATGCTGAAGATTATACTGATGCTGAAATTCAGAATGCGTTCAATTCCATAAGATCGGGTAAAACTTTGTCTGAGCATGAAAGAAACCAGTTTAAATCGTATATGCTTGTACAGTTTGCTGAGTGGGATTGGGAGAAAGGCTGGGTACAGCAATATCACCTTGGTGCGCTTCGCAATAATAACATCCGTATGCTGCGTGATCTTGGTCCTGATACAGGCTGGGATTCAATTGGTGATTTTCATCAGGGCAGAAGTATGTCAAAATTCTTCAGCAGGCTTGAAGGAGATAATAAGCTTACTAAAACTATTCTTTACAATCTTAATCCAGCCAATAACGAATTAATGGCAACAATGGTTGGAAACTTCAACGACGGTTCTGTTGCCGGCAAAATTCAATATGGCTCTGCCTGGTGGTTCCTCGATCAAAAAGATGGAATGATAAAGCAAATAAATGCCTTATCAAACATGGGATTATTAAGCCGTTTTATTGGCATGCTTACCGATAGCCGCAGCTTCCTGTCGTTTCCCCGCCACGAATATTTCCGCAGAATTTTATGCAACCTTTTTGGCGAAGAAATGGAAGATGGCGAATTACCAAACGATATTGAATGGATTGGTAAAATAATTAAGGATATTTGCTTCAATAATGCAAAGCAATACTTTAACTGGCAGTTTTTGGATAATAAGGTTAAAGTACCAGAGCAGGTTTCATAGTTAAAGAAACCCGTTAAGCGTAATACTTTTTGACACAACATTAAATTGGCAAAATCGTCAAGATTTATATATTTACATTACAAATGACAGAATTCCTAAGTATAGCAAATAAACAAAAGCCTCAAAAAGGACTTCGATATTTTGAGGATGATATTTTTTTTGATTTTTATTCAGATTATTATAATAATCTTTCCTCTAAAGATTTGGATAAAGATTTTAACCATGAACTGAATGTTTTAGTTCAAGCTATGAGTAAATTAAATGATGTAGAAAAGAAGGCTTTCATTAATCTTCTTTCTATAGTTATCGAACATTATTTGGAACAAAAAATTGACAAAGAAATTGATATTTCATTTAAAAAAATACTCAAACTTTAATGGCAGACGACCAAAACAAAGATTTAGAACATGGTTCTACAAATTCACCAAAGGAAGAAAAGGAAGCTAAGCAAGAGGATAGCAACGATATCATTCCTCCCGAAATATTGGAAAGTATTCCTGCTGAGGAAAGAAGTAAAGTTGTGGGTATTATTAAACAACAAATGTTTTCAAGTATAACACGTCGTAACAATCCTATTGCCGACAAAATTACTGGTGAGCACATTACCCAAATAATAAATAAATCTGATGAGCAAGATAAAAGAGATAGAGATGAACGAAAAGGTCAACGGTTTTATAACTTGCTTCTTATTTTAATAGGACTTTTATTTGTTGGCTTCTTAGTTATTTATCTTCAAAACAATAAAGATTTACTTATTACAATTATTACCGCAATTTTATCTTTTGTTGGTGGGTTCGGATTAGGCAAATCAATAAAAAGTAAAGAAGATTAGTGCTACCCATAAATAAATGCATTTGCAATAGCATGGTTGAACATCAAACACTCGTCTGCAAATTATTTATCAGCTTTTGTTCAGGCTCGACATTATCTATTCAGCAATTATTTGTTCTCTTCAACTTCATTTTTTATTTCTAAACATTTGTTCCGGCTAACACAGCGCTATTGCCTGCCACATCGCAAATGCTTCAAAGAAACTCGAAACCCGAAACCCAAAGCTCAAAATCCAGAACTCGAAACTTAAAACCCGAAAACTTTGAACCAAACATTAACCGCAGAAAAAACTTTCGCTGAACAGCTTCAGGAAATATTTGTAACCGAAGACCATGTGCCAGAAGAGTACAAATTACCGGGCGAAATTAATCAACGTACCTACCTTTCAAACGGTGAAATGATCGAATGGAAAGGCGATGTACATGAAGTGTATTCTCCCGTATGTTTCCGTACAGCCAACGGACTTGAAAGAAAACTAATCGGAACCTACCCCGTATGTACCGAAAAAGAAGCAATGGAAGCTTTGGATGCAGCCGTTGCAGCTTATGATAACGGACGTGGTCAATGGCCTCTTATGACTGTTGCCGACCGTATTAGCTGCGTAGAGAACTTTACCCGCAAAATGATGCAGCAAAAAGACATAATTGTAAAGCTGATCATGTGGGAGATCGGAAAATCGTACACCGACTCAGTTAAAGAGTTCGACCGAACAGTAGAATACATTTATGCAACCATTGATGCTTTAAAAGACCTTGACCGCCAATCATCCCGCTTCGAAATTGAGCAGGGAATCGTAGCACAAATCCGCCGTTCGCCATTGGGTGTTGTGCTTTGTATGGGTCCTTTCAATTACCCGTTAAACGAAACCTTTACCACTTTGATACCTGCTATCATTATGGGTAATACGCTTTTGTTTAAACCTCCCAAGCATGGCACTTTGTTGCATTATCCGTTGTTAGAAGCATTTAAAGATTGTTTTCCGAAAGGTGTGGTAAATACTATTTATGGTCGCGGCCATGCTATTGTACCTGCTTTAATGCAATCAGGTAAAATAAATGTGCTTACGCTGATAGGATCGAGCAAGGTGGCAGACGAGTTAAAAAAACTCCATCCTAAAGTGAACAGGCTCAGAGCTATTTTAGGGTTAGATGCAAAAAATGCAGCTATTGTAACTGCGCATGCTGATGTTAAACTTGCTGTGCAGGAAACTGTGCTCGGTTCTTTGTCGTTCAACGGACAGCGTTGTACAGCTATAAAGATTGTTTATGTTCATAAAACCATTGCAGATGAATTTCTAAAGCAATTGAGCGAGGAGGTTTCAAAACTTAAGTACGGTATGCCGTGGGAAAAAGGAGTTGCCTTAACCCCATTGCCCGAACCCCATAAGCCTGCTTATTTGCAGGAGTGCATACAGAATGCAATACAAAACGGGGCATCGGTAATAAACGAAAACGGCGGAACAGTTGCTGAAACATTTGTTTACCCCGCAATCGTTTACCCGGTAAACAATAAAATGAAGCTGTACCGCGAAGAGCAGTTCGGACCAATCATTCCTGTTATACCGTATGAAAATATGGAAGAACCTATTGAATATCTTATTGAATCCACCCACGGCCAGCAGGTAAGCATTTTTAGTAATGAAGGCGTAGAAGTAGCTTCTGCTATTGACGTGTTGGTTAACCAGGTAAGCCGTGTTAACATTAATGCGCAATGCCAGCGCGGCCCCGATGTTTTTCCTTTTACAGGCCGCAAGGATAGCGCCGAAGGAACTTTATCGGTGGTAGATGCGCTGCGTTCATTTTCGATTCGTTCGTTGGTTGCCACTAAGTTGAACGAAAACAATAAGCATTTGATAAACGAGATCGTCAATAACGAGGAGTCGAACTTTCTAAGCACGAAATTTATTTTTTAGGTGAAGAAGATATTTTGCTTTGGCGAATTATTGTTAATAATATCTACTGCAGCTAATAAAGACCTTGCGGCAAACCCGATGCAATTATATGTTGGAGGCGCCGAAGCAAATGTGGCAACAGCATTGGCAGGCTGGCAGGTGCCTGTAAAATATTGCACTGCATTGCCCCACAATTTCATGTCGCGCCATGTTATAAGTCACCAATCATTTTTGTCCACATTACCCCATAAAAAAACCCTGCGTGTTTAGGGCAGGGTGTAGCAGTTTTGTTTCGACTGTAAGCTACGCTTGGTGTAAATAGCAGTTCGTTTTGGTTGCGAACCTCAAAAACCGTAAAAAAATAGAACTAAACAATATTCAAATTAATCAGACAAGAGGATTATTGCTTTTGCTGCATGTTTTTTAGGGAAAAATTTAAAAAAAAATTTCTTTCACATTTTTTTAAAGGTTTCCGGCTTTCTGACAGATGCCTTTAGTGCAATCAAATTCATCGAACCTTATTCCCCTTTAGGAGTAGGGGGTTCTTCTTAAATAAGCATTCATCGTGTTTTTCATAAGTCCGGCAATAGTCATCAATCCAACCCCACCCGGAACGGGCGAAAGAGCTGAAGCTTTTTCTAAAACGCCTTTAAAATCCACATCACCTTTTATACGATAGCCTTTTGCGGCGCTGGTATCATCAACACGGGTTATTCCCACATCAATAACAATAGCGCCTTGTTTAATCATATCTGCTTTTACAAATTCAGGCCTGCCTAAAGCGGCTATAACTATATCTGCCTGTTGTGTAAGTGCATTTAGATTTTTGGTATGTGAATGACAAACAGTTACAGTGCAGTTTCCATATTTTACATTGCTGCTTAATAAAATGCTCATAGGCCGGCCCACAATATTGCTTCTGCCAATAATTACGGCATGTTTGCCTTTGGTTTCGATGTTATAATGTTCGAACATAAGCATAATACCATAAGGTGTAGCCGGTATAAAAGTATCTAAACCCTGCACCAACCGTCCAACACTTACGGGGTGAAAACCGTCCACATCTTTATCAGGGCTTATGCTCTCGATTACTTTTGGCTCACTTATTTGTTTGGGCAACGGCAGTTGAACTAAGATGCCGTCAATAGCGTCGTCATTATTCAATTCATCAATTTTATCCAGAAGTTTTTTCTCTTCAATATTATCTTCAAAACGAATGAGGGTAGAGGTATAACCAATTTCTGCACAAGATTTTACTTTGCCTGCAACATACGTTTCGCTTGCACCGTTGTTTCCAACTAAAACAGCCGCGAGGTGAGGAGGCCTTTTTCCCTGTTCAAGTAACCGCGCAGTGGCAAGGGCAAGCTCTTTTTTTACTGCCTGCGAAACAATTTTTCCATCAAGTAATAACATGGCGGCAAAGGTATTGTGTTGACATTCATTTTTTCTGGTTTTTAAAAACGTCATAAATAATTTTTGCATACTTGAACTGTTGTCACTAATTTTCCTGAATAAATATAACTGCTTGTATAACTGCTTGAAACTTCTGTACCTTTTTATATGCCTGTTTGTTTCCACTATCATTCAGGCGCAGGTTGTTCGGCAACCTTTATCTATCCGTTATGCCGGTCTTGGCGCTTACAGTAAAAATTTCGCAGATGTTTTTTCTTCTACAACCAACCAGGCAGCGTTGGCACAATTAAAATCGGGGGCGTTTGGCGTTTATGGCGAAAGAAGATATTTACTGGAAGAACTAAACCAATTTACAGCCATAGTAGCTGTACCTACTTCGGGAGGAACCTTTGCTTTTCAGGGCGACTATTTTGGTTTCAGCACTTATAACGAAAATCAGTTAGGCTTAGCCTACGGACGTAAGGTTTCTAATATGGTTGATGTGGGCGTTAAATTCAATTATCATACGGTGCGCATTGCGGGTTATGGCAATGCTTCAGCTATTAATTTTGAAGCTGGAACCATCTTACACCTTACTGATAAGCTGCATGCCGGCTTGCATGTATATAACCCTTTAAGCAGTAAGTTTGGTAAAAACAGCGGTGAAAAACTTCCTTCGGTTTATGAAACAGGGTTAGGTTACGAAGCTTCAGATAGACTTTTTTTAAGCACCGAAATTGTAAAGCAGGAAGATCAGCCCGTAAATGTAAATGCAGGCATACAATATAATGTTGCTGAAAATGTTTTTTTGCGTGGTGGTATTTCAACCACAACTAATAATAGTTATGTTGGTGTTGGTCTTCAGCTTGGTTTTGCAAGGGTTGATTTAAATACCGCTTATCATCCCCAGCTTGGTTTTACTCCGGGAATTTTATTATTGTTTAATTTTAAGAACCAGGCAAAGGAGTGAAGAAACCTATACTCATATTATTTGCAGCTTTTGTTTGCATCAATGCATGGTGCCAGGAAGAAAACCCGGTAAAAGTTGGCAGCACTACCGAACAACAACTCGAAAACCTGGCCGAACAGCAGGAAGGCGAACCTGAAGATGATAGTTACCTGCAATCTTTAGTTCAATTTAGAAGGAACCAACTGAACCTGAATACTGCCGGCGAAAGTGAGTTGAGAGAACTAAGAATGGTATCCGATCTTCAAATTCAAAACCTGTTGCGGTACAGGCAACTATTAGGTAATCTGATAAGTATTTACGAACTGCAGGCTGTGCCAACGTGGGATGTAGAAACCATTCAAAAAATTTTGCCTTTTGTAAGGGTTGGAAACCCGGTTTCTTTGTCGGCTGATATAGGGCAGCGATTTACCGGAGGCGAACATTCCATCCTTGCCCGTATGCAACAGGTGCTTCAAAAAAGCGCAGGATATACAAGGCCAGATACTGTTGCTAACCGCTACCCGGGGAGTCCGCAGCGTTTGTTCGTAAGATATAAATATGTATATCGCAACTTGCTGCAGTTTGGTATTGTAGGCGAGAAAGATGCCGGCGAGCAATTTTTTAAAGGCAATGAAAATAAGGGGTTCGATTTTTATTCGTTCCATTTATTTGCAAGAAGGCTGGGACCAATAAAATTGTTAGCTCTCGGAGACTTTACGGTTAATATGGGGCAGGGGCTTATACATTGGCAAAGCCTGGCATTTAAAAAAAGCGGCGATGTTTTAGCGGTTAAAAGGCAGGCTGATATTTTGCGTCCTTACAGTTCGGCGGGTGAATATAATTTTCAACGAGGAGTGGGAATTACCGTTGGCGGACGGAAAGTAGAAGCCACTGCTTTCGCTTCGCTCCGCAACCTCGATGCTACTTTTCATACAGACACTTCGCTTACAAATGAAGACTTTATCTCTTCCATTTTAAATTCAGGTTACCATCGCACTCCTTCCGAGATAAGTAAGAAAAATACCATAACGCAAACTTCTTTTGGTGGTAATGTTTCTTACAGAGACACGCGTTTGCATGTTGGGTTAAATGGGGTAGCATTCAAATTTTCTGCTCCGCTTGTTCGCGATATTCAGCCTTATAATCAATATGCCATACAAGGAAGCGAATGGTATAATTACAGTATTGACTACAGCTATACTTACCGCAACATTCATTTTTTTGGTGAAGCAGCAATGGACAAAACCGGATCGAAAGCTTTGGTTAGCGGTTTGTTAGCAAGCCTTGATCCTAAAGTAGATGCATCAATGGTTTACCGCAATATCGAAAAAAGTTACCAAACATTATATGGTAATGCCTTTACCGAAGGTACATTTCCCACCAACGAAAAAGGTTTATATACCGGCTTGAGTTTAAAACCAAATGCTGCTTTAAAAATAGATGCTTATGCTGATATTTTTAGTTTTCCCTGGCTGCGTTACAGAGTAGATGCACCAACAAAAGGAACTGAATATTTGCTGCAGGTAACCTACAGGCCAAACAAACAAGTGGAAGCTTACACCCGTTACCGAAACGAAAATAAAGCAATTAACTTATCAGGACTTAACCTTGCAACCAGGCAGCCATTTATGTGGCCAAGGCAAAACTGGCGAACACAAATCTCTTACCAGTTAGACCGAGATGTAACTTTAAGAAACAGGGTTGAAATAGTTTGGTACGACCCTCATGAAAAAGACAGAAGCCAGCAAGGTTTTCTTACTTATTTTGATGTTGCTTATAAACCCATGGGTACTCCCTTATCTTTAAATACCCGTTTGCAATATTTTGAAACCGATGGGTTCGACAGCAGGTTGTATGCTTACGAAAGTGATGTTTTATACAGTTATTCAATACCTCAGTTTATAGGCAAAGGATTGCGATACTACATCAACCTCAATTACGATGTAACTAAAAAAATGGAGGTTTGGTTACGTTGGGCACAAACCATTTATGAAAATCAAAATACAATCAGCAGCGGCCTCGATCAAATTAACGGCAACAGAAGAAGTGAAGTTAAGTTTCAGGTGATGTATAATTTTTAATTTTTTGCTGCTTTCAAATTTGTAAGAAATTATAGTCTTCGCGAGACTATTTTGATAAAACATCTCAGCTATACAAACAAGTTCTGATACTAAATATTCTTTTACTTATCGCAGTTGTTGCTGCTTCATCATTTCCAATGCTTCAAAATAAAAGTCCTGCAATTGAAAAATGTTTTCGAGGCTTTTTAGTTCAACGCTTTCGTTCACATCGTTTGTTTCAAAAGCAAGTACCCATTTACTGTTTTCTTTACGCCACAGTTCAACATGCACACGCTGGCTGTCAACCATCAAATACTCTATAAGTGTGGGAATAGAGCGGTATAGCTCAAACTTACTGCCACGATTATAGCCTTCCGTTACCTTGGAAAGAATTTCTACCAGTAACACAGGGTTTTTTAGGCTCATGTTGTCCTGGTATTGTGGAGGTCCGCAAAAGACTGATATATCAGGATAAGTGTATAAGCCTGTTTCAGGTATAAAAATTCGCTGATCGCTGCCATAAGGCCTGCAACCTTTTCCTCGTAATTTATTTCCAAACACCATGATGATGTTTGACGAAATAACGTTATGCGGCGGCAATGCTCCTGCCATGGCCTCTGGTGTATCACCTTCAATTTCTCCCATAGGAAAAATTTCTCCGTTATAGTATTCGCTTTTGTAAGGTGCAGTTAGCTCCATTTGCAAATACTCTTCTACAGTATATTTCTTTTTAGGTACCGCGTTCATAATCGCTGTGTTGAGCTTTCAAAGTTACAAACAGAGCGGCAACTTTTTTTCGAATTAGAGATTATAAGAAATGAAGCATCAAAACGTATCTTTAATTAAATAATGCCGGTAATAAGTTTTGAGTTGACAGAAGCCTTATAGTTTAAACCCTACAATATGACGGATATTTTAAGGCAGATTGAAGATTTAAGCAAACAGATACACGACCTTAGAAGCAGGCAGTTGGAAATGACCAATGAGATGATTGGTTTGGAGAGGCAACTGGCAAAATTGAGATCGGCTGTCTCTCCCTCAATACCTTCAGAGGAAGTGCACGATTATATGTCGTCAGTGGAGCAACCAAAAGGACCATCAGTTGAATTTTTACATCGCGTACCGCAACAAATACCACATAAAAGAAAAAGTATTAGCAGTTCATTTCACGTTACGCAGGAAGTGGAAGATTTTATTGGCACAAACCTTATTAGTAAAATAGGTATTCTCATAACCATTATCGGTGTTTTTATAGGTGCAAAATATGCTATAGATAAAGAACTTATAAGCCCCTTAATGCGCATCATATTTTCTTATTTTTTTGGAGCTGCATTGTTTTTTGTAGCGTTGAGGTTAAAGCCGAAGTACGAAAATTTCAGCGCTATATTAATGGGTGGAGGTTTAGCGGTTACTTATTTTATTACATATATCGCTTTTAGTTTTTACCATTTACTTCCACAAAGTGTTGCTTTTGCAATAATGATACTTACAACCGGTGCAGCAGTTGGTGTGGCATTGTGGTATAACCAAAAAGTGATTGCATTTATAGGGCAGATTGCTGCTTATGCAATTCCTTTTTTATTGGGCGACAGAAGCGGAAATGCAGCAGTTTTATTTACCTACATTTCAATTATTAATATTGGTTTGCTGGCATTGTCGTTTAAAAAAGACTGGAAACTTTTATATCACACTGCTTTTTTTCTTACATGGATTATTTATGCTTCGTGGGAAATTGTTGGTAATTATACCGCTTCTAAATTTTCAACGGGTTTAATTTTTTTAACCATCAACTTTTTTACATTCTATATTACTTTTCTTTCTTACAAGATTTTTAAAAAGCAAATGTACCAGTTGGGCGAAATTGGTATTTTGCTGTTAAATGCGTTGATTTTCTTTTTCCTGGGCACTTATCTTATTAGCGAAAACTTTACTTCCAATAGGGCATTAACCTGGTTTACACTTGCTAATGCAGTTGTTCATTTTATAGCAGGTTATTTCGTTTACCGGATGGCACTTGCCGATAAAACTGTTTTCCAGTTTATATTAGGCCTCGGGCTTTTGTTTGTAACTGTGGCAATACCAATAGAATTAAACGGAAGCTGGGTTACGCTTTTATGGGCAATTGAAGCAACCACTTTATTTTATGTAGCTTTTAAAAACAAGCGCGGTTTATATTTAGAAATTGCGATGCCTTTGGTTATAATTGCTTCACTTAGTCTTGTACAGGATTGGGGCAATATTTATCCTTATTTAGAAGGAATTCCTTTTAAAATAACAACACAGCCCTTCGCCAATTTTAATTTTTGGTTATCGTTGTTTGTATGCTCCTGTTTTGGTTATATGAGCTATGTTTCAGGAAAAGCTTTGCTGCCCGACACTTCACATAATACGCAATCATTTTTCCTTAAAGTGGTTCCTGTTATTTTCGGGGTTTTACTGTACTTCACTTTTTATAATGAGATCCATTTAATATGGGATGTTTTAATTCAACAACATACTACATATAGCCTCAACAGCAATTATGAGCTTTTGCAAACAGCTTCGTTGCTCATCTTTACTTGTGTGTATATTGCTGTTTTAATTTGGGTTAATTCTACATGGATTAAAAAGACACAAATTCGTTCTCTGTTGCTTTTTATAGCAGCAGTTGTTAATATGGTAATGGTGATAAAAGGTTTATATGTGTTAGGCGAGTTACGCGAAAATTACCTGCAACAGCTTGCCTCTTCGCCATCAAAGTGGCTTATATTTATTCGTTATTTCTGCCTCCTGGCATTAGCGGTTTTATGGGTGAGTTCGTTGCACGAAATAAAAGCTAACTATACTTCTCATTCTTTGTCAGTGTTCTTTTCGCTGTTATTCAACTTTACTTTGCTAAGTGTTATTTGTAATGAATTTATAAACGCAATGGATTTGGCAGGTTACTCAAACCAATATAAACTTGTCCTCAGCATTATATGCGGAGTGTATGCATTAGCGATGATTTTTACAGGAATAATCAAGAAGAAAAAACATTTACGTATTGGCGGAATGTGTTTGTTTGGATTAACGTTATTGAAATTATTCTTCTACGATTTGTCAACACTATCCACCATTTCTAAAACCATTGTTTTGCTGCTGCTTGGAATATTGTTGCTGGTAGCATCGTTCCTTTATAATAAGTATAAAGATTTGCTTTTTGCGAAAGAGGAATAGGCAACTTCAATAATCGCATTCAGTTCGAGATTTAGAAATTGCCTATTACCATACCTTCACACAAGTTCGCTTTGGCAGGCTTAAAGTCCCCCTTTTGGGGATTTAGGGGGCTTTATAAAACGAATACAAAATTGAACCTCCCAGGCAAACCACTATAACCATAAGAGAAATAAAGATGGATATATGAATGTCGAAATATTCAATCAACATTTTTATGCCGATAAATACCAATACAATGGCTATGCCCTGCTGCAGGTATTCAAATTTATTAACTGCTCCCCGCAACAGAAAGAACAAGCTTCGTAAACCCAACACTGCAAAAATGTTGGAAGAATAAATTACCAATATATCATCACTCGAAAAAGGTACCGTGGGAGATTCTCTTACCAGCGACACAACAGTTGGTATGCTGTCTAAGGCAAAAACAATATCGGTAGCCGCAAGCATCAGCACAACCATGCTTAAGGTAGTAAAAAATATTTTTCCCTTCACAGAAATAATGAACCTGCCATTTGCCTCAAGGGGACTTATGCGAAACAATTTTGTAGCAAACTGGTATATCTTGCTTTCGCCGGGGTTATATTCTTCTTGTTCGTTCTGAAAAAAAAGCTTTGCCCCTGTGTAAATAAGAAAGGCCCCGAAAATATACATCAGCCAGTGAAAACGGTTTATAAGTTCTATCCCCAATGCTATAAAAAGTATTCTAAAAACAATGGCTAATAAAATACCTATCAGCAGCGCTCTGCCGGCGTCAACTTCCTTCACATTAAAAAAACTGAAAATGAGAATAAACACAAAAATATTATCAATGCTAAGGCTCCATTCCATTAAGTAAGCGGTAACATATTTGGTAGCAACTATATTGCCTTTTTCTATCCATAAAAAAGCAAAGAAAGCAAAAGAAAGGGCAACCCAAAACAGGGTTTGAATAAAAGCTTTTCGTATAGTTATGGCTGTATTTTTTTTACTTAATAAGCCTAGGTCTATAATTAATGCCGCTATTAAAACCAGTCCGAAGGTTAGATAAGTAATGAGGTCAACGCTCATAAAATTAATTTATGGGAGGACAAAAGTACGCTTTAAAAGATGGCTACAGTGTAAACAGAAGGTATTAAACCGCAAAGGTTTTCTTTCTTTTATACTGGTACAACCATCCAAAAAGTAACACTAACAGTATCGGAATTACAATATTAATTCCCTGCCACATTGTTTTTTCGGTAAGTGTTTTTTGTTTATCCAGCAGGCGAAGTGTAACATCTTTGCTTCGTGTTTCCAACACACTGTTGGGATTTACGAGGTAATCAACTGCATTCATTAAAAATTCTCTATTGGCAAACTGGTAATTTTCGTATTGCTGTGTTCCCATTGTTAAAGGGCCTTTTTCTGTTACCACATTGGTAACAATATCTCCGTCGCTTACTACAATTTGCTTTGCTTCTTTTGCGCTTGCTGCAGCAAAAGGTTTATTGGTGTAGGCTGCAAGAGTATCTCGTAATTCAGTTGTAAGGCGGTTTGCATATAACGAGGCAAATTTACCTTCGAGCAAAACAGCAACGGGCACATAACTTTTAGTAAAAGTTCTGAGGTCTTCTTCAGATTTTACACTTTGCAAACTAACTAAAGCAGGTGTGCTTAAAGTTCTGCTTAATGTATCGCTGGTAAGAAGGATTGTCTTTTTTATTCCGGGTGCTTTTACAGTATCAACAGAGCCTGGAAATATGCTTAATACCTCATCCAGATTTTTTGAAACAGGGTGCGTTGAGGGAGAACTTAATAAAGGAAAATAAGGAAACGGCACACGTTGTATTTGCGGCTGATTACCCATTTGACCTACCACTAAAGGTTGCTTTGCACATTTTAAATCCTGCAATAAATCTCCGTTTATTCTTGCGCCATATTTAAAAAGGATGTCGTCAAGATTCAGGTTTTTGTCAAAGGCTATAAAATCAGTTTGGGCACGTAGCAGGCTATCCATTTCAGCATACAGTTTGTCTATAAACCAAATTACATTTCCGCCGTGCATTACATATTGGTCAATCTTCAGCTTTTCGGCATCGGTAAAAGGTTGCGATGGTTTTACAATCAACAAAGCATTGATGGTATCAGCATCGGGCATGCCCTTTTTAAGATCAATAACACCAAAGCGATAATTGTTTCGCATGGCATCGAACAGGTCTCTTACAGTTGGGTTTAAAGGTTCGTCGTTACCGGCTGCATAAGCAACAACAGGCAGTTGCTTGCGGGTAAGTTTATCTATGGCATCGGCAAATTTAAATTCAAGTAAGGCTTCGCTGTAGTTGAGGGTGCTTTCTTCGTCCATGCCGCTTTTGCCGCTCATCAGGTCAACCGGTATTTGGCGATCTTTATACCTGATCATGGCTGAAGGAAAAATGAGCCGCTCTGTTTTTTCTTCGCCTGCTTTTGCAGTTACCTGGTTGTTGAAGGTCTTCACTCCCATTTGCACCAAACTATCATAAACCTGGTAGCGAAGGCTATCCGGCAAACCCTCACCTGGCCTAACAACTCTGTACTGAATGTTTGTTTTACCATATTCTTTAAATTCACTTAATAACTCCTGGCTTGCTATGCTTAACCTTTTAAAACCTGCGCTTAAATCTCCGGTTAGATATACGTCTATTTGTACCTGGTCGTCTAAATTTTGTAATACTTTTTTAGTTGATGAGCTAAGTGAAAAGCGTTTCTCTTTGGTAAGGTCAATTCTGAAATGCGGTAAAGAAGCAACGTAAATTATGAAAATAAAAATGAGTGCCAGCCATAGCCACCAAAGTTTACTGTTTAAAATTTTATCAGTCAGATTCATGTTTTCGTCCTTAATTAATATCAGCTTCTTATTAAAAGATTATTATCACTTACTAAAGTCTGGTAATATTTATTTTGGCTGAAGCAGTTATAGCATACAATATCTCTACTATTGCATCCGGTTTGATTTAATGCAACATATACTTTTCCCAATACTCCTTTGGAGTTACAATTTTTGCTCCTTTATATTCCTTCATTGTAAAGTCATGAATGTTACCTGTAATTAAAAAGCCGGCTTTACAAGTTTCGGCAAGCTCTAAAAACTTGTTATCATTGTGATCTTTAATAAGTGCAACTTTTACATATGGTTTGTATGTAGCAGATACCTTTTCAATGTCTGCAAGTAATGCCTGTGCTTTTGCAATAAAGTCTGGATACTTAGCAAATTTTTCTCTGTTCAAAACATCATAGTATTCCTCAAAAACTTTATCAGAAATGCAAAGTTCAATTTTATTGTTAGAAAAAATTTCAGTTACAATATGATAGGGATAACTATGTTGTATTAATGCAGAAACAAAAACATTGCTGTCAATTATGATTTTTTGCATTCTTTCTAACAGCTTTTACCTCATTTGTAATTTCATCCATTGTCATCTTAGAAAGTCCATATTTATCTGCAAGTTGAACACACTCTTTAAGTGTTTGCTTTGAAAGTTCTTTACTTATAATATCAACAAATTCAGAGAAAGAAAAATCATCAGTCTTTAAACCAAATTTTGAATATTCAAGGTCAGAGATGGATATATTGAGGGTTCGCATATTGTTATTATTAGTCTGCAAATTTAAGTCTTTTCTGTCCTGCAATACTTCATCAATAGCATAATGCAATATTCAACTTACCCTATCAATGATGAATTTTAATTTTCTTTTAAACATTACACCATATCGCGCAACCATTTCGGCGACGCATCTGTAGGACTGTGAATTACAATCCTGCAACAATCATTGTCTGTAAGCCTTACTGCCCGTAAACCTAAATGAGAGTCATAAGGCTCATCAAGCTCAACCTGTTTTTCTTTCATCATCTCAATAAAAGTATTTACATCTTTCACTAAAAAAGAAAGCGATATTTTATTAGCAGGATAATGTTTAGATATGTTTAGATCAACACCTCTGATGCCTGCATTAAATACTTTTAATCCGGCTCATCAAAGTTGAGCTTTAGCCCGAGTACAGAAGAATAAAAATTCTGGGCTTCATCAGGGTTGGTTATGTAAAGCTCTATTTCGTGCAGTTTCATAAGGTTAGGTTTAAGGTGCAGGGCATGGGGTTTAAGGTTCAAGGCGTAAAAAGGTTACTCTCATCTCCTTACTAAATTTCGTTGTGTAATTAATAGAAACAAAAATATAACTGCGACGAAATACAGCACATCTCTTGTATCAATTACGCCACGACTTATGCTGGTATAATGAAAATCAATACCCAGCATTTGAATATAATAGTCGGCACCATTTGCAAACACGGGCAGTTTACTTACTGCATTAAAACCACTGTATAAAATAAAGCAAACAAAGGCTGCCGTTATAAACGCCACAACAGTGTTATTAGTAAAGCTGCTTGTACAAATGCCTACAGCGGTATATACAGCGCCAAGCATAAGCAAACCAATATAGCTTCCTGCTGTTGCGCCGAAGTCAATGCCGCCTTTTGCACTTAATTGCTGAATACTATAAGCATATATTAAAGTAGGTATTAATGCCACTGCCACTACCAATAAACAACCCAAGTATTTGCCCCAAACAATTTTTGCAGGACTTAACGGAAGCGTTTTTAAAATTTCGAAAGTGCCGCTTTTGTATTCGTCTGCAATGGAGCGCATTGTTATTGTGGGAACTAAAAAAAGCATCATCCACGGAGCAATCGAGAAAAAGTTATCTAAGGTTGCATATCCAAAGTCGAGTATGCTCGAATTAGGAAATACAAACAAAAATAATCCCATCAATAACAGAAAAAGGATAATTGCAATATAACCGGTAAGGCTGCCAAAAAACTGCCGCCACTCTTTCATACAAATCATCATCATATACAATCAAAACTAAGATGAATAAAATCCTTCTGTCTTTGTTTAACTTCTTTTTTTTATTTTGTTATCCGTTGTTTATATGCCGCCAAAGCACTTGCAAGTAATTGTTTAAGAGCATTAGATTCAATTTGTTTGTCCGATTTAATTTCTAAATAGCGGGAAATTTTTCCTGTCCCATCGAGTAAACTACCCGGGTCAGCCAAGTCCGCACCTTTGTAGAAACCAAGCTTAAGTCCTTTCTTTGATGGAAGAATAGTGCAGATCATTTCAGTATATTTTTGTCCGTAACAGTAGGCGATCATTTTTGCAGGTAAATCTATTTGTTCAATGATGTCTGGAAGGTTTGCGAAAAGAATTTCACGAAGTTTTAGCGCATTATTATAAACCTGTTCATCGTATTGTGATAAGAAGGCGTCAACTTTTTTATCTCCTGGCCTTGAATTATTTTATTATTTTATTGTTTGCTTGTCAAAGGTAGGTGACCGTCTTCTTAGGATTGCTGTGAACGAACTCGATATTCGTATTTCGTATTTCATATTTAGACCTCGCATTTCGCATTTGTACTTTTGTATTTCGTATTTCATATTAGACTTCATATTTCGTACTTCGTATTTCGTACTTCAAACTTCGTACTTAATTCACAATCAATACCGGTATGTTAACCTTATGCCTTACCCTCTCTACTGTTTCTCCATATAAATAATCCATAATACCGGTATGCCTGTGTGCACCCATAACCAGCATATCAGCCTTTGCTTCTGTTACCAGCCTGACGATTTCTTTTATACGGTTGCGATAACCCAACCGGCCTTCAACTATGTATCCCAATTGCTGCAACTGATCAATATATGATTGCAGGTGTTCCTTATCTTTTCGCGTTTCGTAATCATCCGATTCATCTCCTAAAGTTCTTGCCGACACGCTTTCAACAATATGCAGTAAAAAAAATCTTGTTGATCTGTCTCCCTGCGAGAGGGCATGGGCAATAAGCCTTTCATCATTGTTACTAAAGTCGAGCGAAATTGCAATACAATCTAACCGCGGTATATTAAAGTGTTGCAGGATGGCTGCATCGGGGTGCATGCGCAAGCTATCTTTTATGTTTTGCTTCTTCATCACCGGCAATATGGTCATCAATAAAAACAACACTGCAAAAAAGATACAGGCAATAATAATCAGCAGCTTCCATCCCCATTTTATATTCGTCTGAAATGCAGAGCCGATCTCATTACTTACCATGCTAACGTTTAAGTAAATCAAGATAGCTGCTATAAGCCACGCCAATAGTTTAACATGCCACCGGATGGCAAATCGGCCCATCGTGGTTTTATCGCTAACGAAATGAATTAAAGGAATAACAGCAAAACCCAATTGCAGGCTTAATACAACCTGGCTTAATACTAACAGCTTATCTACCCTGTTTTCTCCAAAAACGAGAATACAAATAATAGCGGGTACAATAGCAATTATTCTTGTAAGAAAACGTCGCAGTAAAGGATTTATTCGCAGGTTTAAATAACCTTCCATAACTATTTGCCCGGCTAATGTTCCTGTAATGGTAGAGCTTTGACCTGCAGCAATTAATGCAATTGCAAACAAAGCGGGAGCGATTTTTGTTCCTAACATTGGCGCTAATAAACGATGGGCTTCTTTCAGTTCGGCAACATGTGTATTACCCGACGAAAAAAATACCGATGCAGCAAGTATTAATATGGCTGCATTTACAAAAAAGGCAGCATTTAATGCAACTGCGCTGTCAATCATATTAAAACGCAAAGCCTGTTTAACGCCGGTTTCGGTATTGGCTATCTTTCTGGTTTGTACCAATGCCGAGTGCAGGTACAGGTTATGCGGCATTACAGTGGCGCCAATTATACCAATGGCAATATATAAGGCTTCCTTACCGGGAATGGAAGGAATGAAACCTGTAAGAACATCACCAAAGTGTGGTTTGGCAAAAAACATTTCTACTAAAAAAGAAAAACCGATTACAGCAACGAGCGCAATAATAAAAGCCTCCATTTTACGCATGCCCTTTCTTTGCAGGTATAGCAATAAAAAAGTATCGAGAACTGTTATAGCAACGCCCCAGATTAAGGGCAGCCCGGTAAGTAACTGTATGCCTATTGCCATTCCTAATACTTCGGCAAGATCGCAGGCAGCAATGGCCAGTTCGGCCAACAGGTATAATGCAAAGTTTACAACTCGTGGATATACAACCCGGTTTGCCTGTGCAAGATCCATGCGTCTTACAATTCCCAACCTTGCACTAAGGCCTTGCAGCAGCAAAGCCATGAGGTTGCTCATTAATAAAACCCATATTAATGCGTAGCCAAATTTTGATCCGCCTGCAAGGTCGGTTGCCCAGTTGCCGGGGTCCATATAACCAACGCTAACAAGGTAAGCAGGCCCCATATATGCCAGAAGCCTTTGCCATCCTTTCTTTGGTTTTGTTACATCTATTGTTCCGTGAACTTCGCTCAGCGATGCCTCCATTGTTTTCTCTGCCATAACTTATAACGGTTTTACAAATAACGATTGTGCCAGTTGCCTGCTTATAGTAAAAGCCGGCAAATTTTTTATTTTAATTTCTATGCTGTTATCAAAATCAAACTTCTTTTTTACTTCGAGCTTTGTGCCGATGCCAATGTTTTTGTGCCGGAGCAATTCGAGCAATTCGGTTGACTGATTGCCCACAGCGCTCACTTCTGCAACATGATTTAGTTCAAGTTCGGTTAGGTTGATTTGCCCCGTTTCTTCCATTTTTCCGTTTATATCGGGGATGGGATCGCCGTGCGGATCGAACCTGGGAAAGTTTAAAAATGAATCAAGCTTATTGATAAGGGCAGTACTATTAATGTGTTCTAATTGTTCGGCAATCTCATGCACTTCATCCCACCTGAACTGAAGCTTTTGTACGAGGAAGTATTCCCAAAGGCGATGCTTGCGCACAATACCCAAAGCAATTTTTTTACCTTCAGTGCTGAGTTTAAAGCCCTGGTATCGCTCGTAATGCAATAACTTTTTTGCTTTTAATTTTTTCAACATATCAGTAACAGATGCAGGCTTTGTTTGCAGTTGACCTGCAAGCTCGTTGGTGGTAACCAGCCCATCGTGCCGCTGTAAGTGGTAAATTGACTTTATGTAATTTTCTTCGCTCGCAGAAAAATTCATAACAAAAGCAATATAATTTAGACAAACCTAAAATATATTTAGTAAAAGTTGAAAAAAATTATTGGAGAACAGAGTCTGCCAACCTAAAGCGCTGGCAGCAGTAACTACATTTACAGGGAGTTTTTTGTAGAGAAGATAGCGGGAAAGCTTCTTTTAAAGAACTACCTTTGTTTAAATACAGTTGTATGCCTGAAGGCATCATTAAATATAAAAAACAAAAAACCTTACAAGCATTAAAGGACTTTGCAAAATATTTCGATTTCGTTATATCGTCTTCCAAAACTGAAAAAGCTTGTGAAAATATAAACGGTGTAACAATCATACCTGCTGATAGTGCGATACAAACATCAGGCATAACAAAAATATTTACAGGCAAAAATATTAATGCAAAAGAGTTAAGAAAAAGTGCATGGCAGAGAAGAAAATAATTTGCGACACTGATGTTATGATTGATTATTGGGACACAAAAAATGTACGGCATGTTAGCACTTCTGCTACTCTCAAAAATATTGGACTTGATAATGTTATATTGCCTGCAATTACAAAAATGGAACTGCTGTTAGGCGCAACCAATAAAACTGATTTGAACAGAATTAATAAAGAGATCGCCCGTTTCAATATAGCTCTGATTAACGATGATATTACTCTAAAAAGCTTTTTCATTAATACAAAAATATTCTTTAAGCTACGGATTAACCCTTCCCGACAGTATAATTGCATCTACTGCTATTATTACCGGCTTAGATATTTTTACTTATAATATAAAAGATTACATATTCATTACCGGGGCTTTCATTATTCCGCCCACTTTGAATTAAAACCCTAATTTTATTTTTTTTTAAATAGAAATGATGGCTAAATATTTAGTTGCGCTATTGTTTATTACAGCCCTGTTTGCATGTAAGAACAAAAAAAATGCATCGGGCAATGAAACTGGGAAAGCGCACGGCATATTTGATGCTTATAAACAACTGAAACTTCCTTTTACAGTTACTGATACAACTATGAACGATGTTGCTGACACCACTACCATCAGCTATCCTCTTTTCGCACAATTCGTTCCCGACTCTATCTTTAATAATCCTTTCGGAAAAGATCGTAAGCTTACCATTCACCCCATTGGTAAAATTGAAGTGAAGAACAAAGAAACTTATCTCGCCACTTATGTTTCATCAAAAAGCCGCTCGGCAATTTACCTGTCGGTTTTTAATAAGAAAAAGTTTACAGTAAGCATGCCTCTTATTGCAAGCAACGACGATGCAACAACAGATGCAGCCTCGATAGATAAAAAACTATCAATAGTAATTAGCAGGGAATGGAAAGAAAAGAAAGAGGATTTATACAGCCGTACCATTTATGCATATAACAACATTGGTACGTTTACAACCATTCTTACCGAAACCAACGAAGAAAGAAATAATGTTGAGAAAGCTTTCATAAACCCGTTAGATACGTTTCAGAAAAGAAATAAATACAGCGGTGATTACATAAACGGGAAGAAAAAATTTTTATCAATAAGAGATGGCAAAACACCTTCGCAATATTTGTTTTACGTTTATTTTAAAAACCTGAATGAAGAAGACCCTTGCGGCGGAGAACTGAAAGGACAGTTTACAATGGTATCGGAGAAGGCTGGCACATATTCTCAATCAGGCGATCCTTGCGGTATTGACCTTAGCTTTTCTGGCAATCAGGTTACAGTAAAAGAAAATGGAAGTTGCGGAAATCACCGCGGAATAAAATGCTTCTTTAACGACACATATACAAAAAAGAAAGAGCCCAGGCCATCTTCTAAGAAGAAATAACAGCTCTTAATCTGCAAGGTTATAAATCACTCTTTTACTTTTTCAACCTTTATAAGGTTGCTGCAATAAACACAAAACCATTTATATATTTCCCTTTATCTTGCAGCCCGTTTTTGAATCAAAATAACAACAAATGAATTTTAGAAATTATCAGGTTCCTTATCCGGTAGAAGAACGTTACTCAAAGCCTGTGGCCTACTTTTCGATGGAGTTTGCTATTCATCAGCCCTTAAAAATTTACAGTGGGGGGCTTGGATTTTTAGCAGGCTCGCACTTACGCAGCGCTTATGAACTGCGCCAGAATTTAGTAGGTATTGGCATTTTATGGAAGTATGGCTATTACGACCAGCTACGTAACCAGGACCAAAGCCTCGGTGTTACCTGGATGGAGAAAATTTACAGCTACCTCGAAGACACCGATATTAAATACCAGATATTAATACATGATGCACCCATTTGGGTTAAAGCTTATTATTTACCTCCGACTACGTTCAACAGCGCCCCGCTGTTTTTATTAAGTACCGATCTTCCGGAGAACGATTATGTTAGTCAAACTATTTCTCACCGTCTGTACGATGGTAACGTTGCCACTAAAGTAGCACAGTATATATTGTTAGGAGTGGGCGGGGCGAGGTTGATGGAAGAACTAAACTTCAACCCCGAGAAGTATCATTTAAATGAAGCTCATGGACTGCCTGCAGCGTTTTACATGCTCAACAAGTTTAAAAGCGTTGACGAGGTGAGAGCACGCCTTGTATTTACAACACATACTCCCGAAGAAGCGGGTAACGAAAAACATGATATCTACCTGTGCCATAAAATGAGTTATTTCTGCGGATTAAGCTTAGATGAAACAAGAAAATTATCAGGCATACACGACGACCAGTTTAATCACTCGCTTGTAGCGCTGCGCCTCGCTAAAATTGCCAATGGCGTTTCGAGATTGCATGGCGATGTCAGCCGCAAAATGTGGAACACTTATACAAATATTTGCCCCATCATCTCAATCACCAATGCACAAAACTGGAAGTATTGGGCAGATAAGCAATTATACAATTTTAAAGAAGAAGGAAACGATGCGGCATTCGACGACAGAAAAAGATACCTGAAAAAACGTTCCTTCGAAATTGTTGCCGATCAAACAGGTAAAATTTTTGATCCTAATGTTTTAACCATTGTTTGGGCACGCCGCTTTGCCGGTTATAAAAGAGCTGATTTAATTACACGGGATGCCGAAAGATTTAATAAGCTAACAAGCCATACTGATTACCCGGTGCAAATTATTTGGGCAGGCAAACCTTATCCCCTGGATTACCCTGCTATAACCGACTTTAACCATTTGGTACATCTTAGCAAAGGCTATAAAAATATAGCAGTACTAATAGGTTATGAACTTGCATTAAGCAAGCGTCTTAAACAGGCTGCTGATATTTGGCTGAATAATCCGCGTGTGCCTCGCGAGGCATCAGGTACAAGCGGCATGACTGCTGCAATGAACGGCGCGGTTAACTTTAGTACCGATGATGGCTGGATACCTGAATTTATCAATCATGGCAATAACGGATTTGTTGTTCCCCAGGCTGATTACGAGAACATGCATATACAGGAACAGGATGAATACGACCTCGACCAGCTTTATAAAATTTTAGAAGGCGAAATTCTTCCACTCTATTATGAAGACCACAATACCTGGAGACAAATAGCTAAGAACGGAATGAGAGATGTGCGTTTTCAGTTTGACAGCAATCGTATGGCTCATGAATATTATGAGAAGCTGTATGGCTATTAAAACTGTCCGATAAATCTTACAAAAAGAGGCTTGCTGTTTGGCAAGCCTCTTTCCATAAGAGTCAAGTTAGTAATAACTCTTGTTTAAAAAATGACTTTAATAATTCGTCTGTCGTTTTAAATAAATCTGCTTTATTTCGTAGTGCTACCGCAGTGGAAAGCTGAATACTATCTGAGGTTCTTAATCCTTCGGCTCCATATCTGGCTATTAGATTTTTTGCCTGTTCAAGTATAATACCGTCAATTATAATAAAAGTGTATTTAGCATAATCTTTTTCAAATAGTTGCACCATTATATCCGCTTGTGTCTCTTTGATTTCTCGCTTTCTTACTTTTTTCCATACGGTTGAGGCAAATTCTAATTTAGCTATTTCAGAAAGGAAAATAGTCGTAATAGTATTTTCGATAAAAAGCTTTTCTACCTCATCTGTACCATCTTCTTGATAATATAACTTAAACAAGCAGCTTGTGTCTAAAAATATTTTCATAGTTCGCTACGTCTTTCTTCAATTAAAGTGTCACTAAACGATCCTGAATAATCTTTCAACATCTTTTTACTTTCAAAAAAAGAAAAATCAGATAGCCTTAATCTGTTTTCAGAAGGAGTTTCTGTATCTTCTAAAAAGGTAATTATTACTTTAACAGGTTTATCAAAAGATATTTCCCTGTCTAACTTAAAATTTCCATCCTGGTAAGTACCTGCTACTGCAACCATAATTTAGTTTTAGCTAACTAAGGTACAAAAAGTATAAGCAATATTGTTATGTAGTGCCTGTCCGAAAACGAGGCTGAAAATAATTCTTCCACCTGCCAAAGTTTAAACACAAAGATTTTTTTAGTATTTGCAGGCCTTGTGGTTCTTCAAAGTTTGCTAATGCTTGTTTGAGTGTACTTTCTTATGCTTTTTCTATTCATCAGTAGATGCTTGGCCTCTTAAGCTTACATGCCTTTACAATAATCATCTTTACGCTGCAGCTTTAATGGCCTGCTGCTTTTTGTTCTGATACCGCTTTTTGTCTGCTGAGCTTTTTTCTTCTTTTTGTAG
>JAABUN010001671.1_pt1 | contig 46297 bp, 40 predicted proteins | sample 5559311 | NCBI WGS metagenome assembly JAABUN01 (sample SAMN10711877, study PRJNA513370) | rock metagenome | isolation source: Antarctica rocks | place: Antarctica: Victoria Land, Siegfried Peak sud
CGACTCGATCAGGTACTCGCGGCAGGCGTCGTCATCGGGGAACCAGCGCTGGAACTCCACGATGCTGCGTGGGAAGTCAGGCCGCGGCACGCGCCCACTCTAGCGGAGCGAAGCGGATAAGCATGACCGGCGTTATTCGGGCCAACCAGGTACGCGCCGTCGCGCGAAAAATTCACCGTGAAGTTTGCGAATGCTCTAAAGTTCCGCAGCAGCAACGTCTTCAGCATGGTGCTCCAGTCCTTTCGATACGAGGCGTCGTCGTGAAGAAGGCGTTCGGCCATGGCGGCAGGCCACGCCTGCGCGCTCAAGCGAACGAACGCCCCGCGCAGCGATAGATCGCGGGCAGCGCCGCACCTGTCGTGTTGCTGTCGTCACCCGCCACAACCGACTCGATACTGGCGATCAGTCTGCGCAACTTGGCGATGGTCAGTGAAGTCTGTCATCTACCCTTCTTCTCGTTCGTCTAGACATCGTCTAGACGTCGTCTAGACGGCTCTGAGATGACCCGTGTGAACTGGGAACAGGGTGTTGTCCTCAACATTCGCGAACCCTTCGAGAGCAGCGATCGGCACCTCTACGACGAGCACCCTGAACACGCACCCGTCGAAGCCCCAGGAGCGAAATGGGCTGTAGACGTGCGACTTGTTGTCGCCCGCGGCGATCAACCGGGCCTTGACCTGCAGGAGCCGTCCGTCGGCGCGCACGCCCCAGCTCTTCGCAGACGGCGGGGCGAGCTCGCCCCCGTAGGCGGTCGCGATGAGGTACTCCGCGAGGTCCCCCACGGAGCGTTCCGGGAGCGCACAACGCCGCGCTCGACGAGGGCGGTCAAGATGCCGGCGTAGAGCCGCAGAAGGTCGCGGGTGCGGAGGCGGCTGAGGTCGACGGCGTGTGGCATGACGCGTTCTACCCGACGGCTGCGGTCGGCGGGCGCCGGTGCTCCCAGCGCTCCCGCGAAATGGTGGGGAGCGATCACCGGCGGGCAGCCGGTCCCGCCGCCCGTGCCACCTCGCCCGGGCCAGGACGGCCCGGCCCCATATTCGTCACGGGAAGGTGTCCTGCGCCGCGGTCCCCGAAGAGCAGGCGGTGGGTCGCCTGCCAGGTCGACAGCGGGCGGGCGGGCCTCGTCGAAGGCTGTCTTCGGCTAGTGGACGCCGTCCTGCCAGTCGATGAGGAGCCGGCGGGCGAGGCGGAGATCCTCACGCAGGCGTTCGCGGCGCTGGTCGGTGGCGGGCAGCGCCTTGAGCTCCTGCTCCATCCGCTCGATCCGGGCCTTGAGGCGGCGGGCGCCGGCCTGCTTCTGCGCCGGGTCGATCCTGCGCGGCGAGGACGGGGCGGCGGGCGCGGACCGCGGGGATGGGCTGAGTGCGGGTCGTGGCTTGTTGCGCTTCCGCTCGACCAGCCGGGCACGGGCAGCCTCGCCCTGCTTCCGGACCTTGGCGAGGTCCGTCCTGTTGCCGCCTCGGCCTAGCGGCGGCTGGCCCGCGGCCTTCAAGCGGGCGGCGGCGTCGCGGACCATCTGCTCGTCGGGCTCGGCAGGGGCCACAGCGGCGGGGGCCCGACGTGTCGACCTTCTTCATGCCGCCGCACAGGGCGCAAACCAGCCGGTCGTCCTTGCCGTCGCTGGTGTTGATGTCGTCGCCTGGTGGCCGGATGCGCTCGCTCGCGCCGCGGCTTCCCATGCGCACCTGGGCGGCGGTCAGCGCGCCGGCGTTCAGCCGGACCCTCGCCATGCCGGGGAGCATCGCTCACGGCGCCCGCCGGCGGGGCTCGGCGCCACCAGGATTCTCGGCCGGCTGACCGTCGTCGTCCCAGTCACGGAAGCTACATCGGCGCAACATCGCCAGGTGGCCGGCATGCGAGCACGGAGCAGGAGCACCTGTCCTTACAGACCCTGCCGCTTTGAAGTCCAGCCGCCGCACGGCGCACGCCATACGGCGCTCTGGTCGGTGACCGGACACCGAGGGTGGGGGCGGCGTGGGGCCGTCAGGCAGCCGCGTCGCGGGCGCTGCCGCGCAGCCGGGTCACGGTGCGGACGGTGGTGTGCAGCAGCTCGGCGATGCGCCGAGCCGACAGACCCCGGTTGGTGAGCCGCGAGACGGCGTCGCGGCGCCCCAGCGGCGTCAGCGGCAGGTGCTCGCCCCGCATGGCGCGCTCGACCGCAACGACATCGACCCGGGCTGACGGGCTGCCGGGCTGATTGAGCGCCTCGGGCTCGTCGGGGTCGTTGTCGATGTCGTCCCACGCGAGCGGACCTTGCCACCCCGCCCGGTGGGCACGCGCCTTGGTCCGGGCAGCGGCGGCCTGTTCGCTGGCGGTGCGCCGCGCCGGCGGTTGTGCCCGCACTTCGTCGTAGAGCATGACGACGGTTCTGGCAGTGTCTGCGGTGACCGTTGTCGAGGTGAGTGCGCGGCGCAGCGTGCGCAGCGTCAGGTCGCTGCGGGTCGCCAGCAACGTGACCGACCACCCGAGGGTGGCCAGCGCCTGCAGCCGGCGGCGCGTGCCGGTGGCGTCGACGCGGCGTCCTGCCGCAACGGCGGAAGCCTGGAAGCGCACCGCGATCAGCCGGCGCTCGGTGTCCGGGCGGACCTGCGACAGCGGCGGCCGGCCCCGGGACGGCTCGCCGTACACGAGCGCGTTCAGGGTGCCCTGCCCGACCCCCGACAGCTGCGCAATTCGCTTCAGGCTCAGGCCCTGCTCGCGCAGCGACTGCACGTGCTCGCGCGCCGCGGCGGCGTCTACCAGCCCGCTCCAGGTGCCGTACGCGATCGCCGTGCTGCGCCGCCGCTCCGCCTGGGTGTTGGCCGCCGTGCACGGCGCGCACCCACAGCGGTCCTGCACGTACGCCCCCCGGGTGCCGTGCTCGTGGCGGACCCGCACGTGCAGGCAGTCCCGCACCACGCCACCCCGGCCCTGATCGTCGCCGCCTGCCATCGCCCACTGCCCCTGCCGCCGACTGGTCGTCAGCCGGGACAGGTGTCATCGCGGGCCCTGCAGTGGACAGGCCCGGCCGAGCAATCTCCCCGAGCTCCACAGCGAGGCACCCGGGTGCAGCCGCGAGCCGCTGCCACGGCCGCCTAACACCGCCGGCGATCAGCGGCAGCGGCGCCCCTACAGGGTGACGGAGCCGTCGACGAGCTGCTGGCCGACGAGGGCGCCGGTCAGGGCGCCGGCGACCAGGTACGGGCCCATCGCGACGCGGCTGCGCAGGCCGGCGCGCTCGAGTGCGAGCAGGACGAGGCCGACAGCACCTGCGTACAGCGACGCCGTGAGCAGGCTGAGCGCCCAGGCGCTCCAGCCGAGCCAGCCGCCGTACATCCCAAGGACCCCGGCGAGCTTGACGTCGCCGAACCCCACGCCCCGCGGGCTCGCCAGGCGCAGCGCCAGGTAGACCAGGTAGTTCGCGGCGCCGCCGAGCAGCGCCCGGGCCAGCGACCCGCTGCCGGAGCCGGCCAGAGCGGCGGAGCCGAGCAGGACGGCGGCGATCGGGTAGGACGGCAGCGTCAGGGCGTTCGGCAGCCGGTGGCTGCGCAGGTCGACCAGCGACAGCGTCACGCCGATCGCGACGAGGTACAGGTAGGCGGGCAGCACCGGGTCGGCGTCGAAGCGCCCGGCGGCGGCGGCGAACAGCAGCCGCGTCAGCACTGACACCCCCGCCGACGTGGCCACGGTGACAGCGGGGAGTGCGCCGGCGAAGGGCCGCGCGCTGGCACCGCGGTGGGCACTGGACCTGCCAAGATGCCCGCCTCGACCAGCTGGCGGTACGGGGCTCCGGAACGCGGGCCTGCCCCACCAGCGGCGAGGCGGGCTGCGACCCGCGCCAGCACCGGCCCGAGGACCAGGCCGGCGATTGCGGCCGCGCCGGGCAGCAGCACCTGGTGTCCACCTCCTCGAGCCCGCCGGACCTCACCGCGCGGCGCCGACGAAATCCACGTCGAGCAGCTCGTCGGCGCCCGTGGCGAGGGTAGGTCCGCCGGCATCCTGCGGCTCGTCGTCCCACAGCGGCAGCTGCGCCGCGTCGAGCAGCAGCCCCGCGCCCAGGGCCGCGGCAAGGTCGGCGCCGGTGGCGCCGCTGCGCAGCAGGTCCCTGATCGTGCGGGGCCCCCCGGGACCCGCGGCTGTCGCGCAGGGGGGTGCCGTAGGCGTGCCGGCGCGACGCCCACTCCCGGGCGTTCTCGCGGGCTGGACCGCTGGACGTGCCCTGAGCCGTCAGGCGCTGTGCCGGTCCGCTGGCACAGCGGGTTGTCGCAGCGGTGCCCCAGCACCGGCACGCTCTGTAGGTCCTCGACCCCGAACTCCGGTGCCCACGCGAACCGGTGCGCGATGACGACGACGTCGCGGCCGTCGCTCTCGCCCAGCCAGAAGCGGCCGGGCCGCGGGCGCTGACCGGGCCGGTCCACCACAGACAGCTCGAGCCCGGCGCCGGCCGGGTCTTCGCGCGGTACCGCTGCACCGTCTGCTCGTCGGCGACTGCCGACCGCAGCAGCGCCAGTGAGCCGTCACTCAGCCCGGCGCGCGGCACCCGCCGCCTCACCCCCGGAGCTGGGTGACCGTCGCCGACCCCGCCTCGCCCGGCTCGTCCGTCACGCCGACCGCACCGGCCGGGGCCGCTGCGTCGGTTTGGGCCGCTCCGGGTCTGCTCGCCGCGACAGCAGGCAGCCGGACCAGCCGCCGGACATCGGAGGTGTCCAGGTCGCACAGCTCTGCGACGTCCTCCACAGCGATCCGCTCCGCCAGCAGTTCGAGCAGGGCCCTGCCGATCCCGACGTTGGCGTCGTGCACCGCGCGCTCGGCGACGGCGCGCTGCTCCACGCCCAGGAACACCCGGGCCGTGGCCTGCTCGACCCGACTGTCACGCGCCTGGCGGTCCCGGTCCAGCGCTACCCGCCGCTCCCGGGCCTTGACCAGCGCCGCCCGCGTCACGTTCGCCATCGCCACTCCTGTTCGCACGCCGGTAGTTCGCGCACCAGCCCAGCCATGTCCGGACGGCCGGATGAAAGCACGCACCCCCGACAGAGGAACCCGGCCAGAACCGACCGGCTGACCCCGTGCTGCGGCCCCGCTAACACCCCACCGACACGATCGCGTCGGCCGACGACTCCGCCGCCGCCATGGACGTGGACAGGCCCTCGTGACCGCGACCTTCCCCGCCAGAGTTTGACGTTGCCGCCGAAGTCGAACCCAACGACATCCCAGCCCGACGACCGTGAAGCAAGATCACGACCGTCCGGACCAAGATCGAGACGGCACGTCACCACTCAAGATCACGAGCATGCCGGTCCTACACCTCTTGCATCACGGTCACGAACGCATAACGACGCGTGATCTTGCGTGTCCTACCCCCTTGTCACAGTCCGAGGGTGATGTCACTGCACAAGCTCACCGCGGGCGACGGGTACACCTACCTGACGCGTCAGGTGGCTGCGCAGGACGCGACGCACCGCGGCTACGCCGGCCTGGGTGACTACTACGCGCAGCGTGGTGAGTCCCCGGGGGTGTGGCTGGGCCGCGGGGCGGACGGGTTGCCAGGATTCCCGGCCGGGCCGCAGGTCACCGAGGCTCAGATGGTCGCGCTGTTCGGGGAGGGCCGGCACCCCGACGCCGTCCGGATCGAGGGCGAGATGGTCGCCGCCGGGCACGACGTCCCGGCGATCCTGGCCGCGACCAGGCTCGGCAGCCCGTACCGGGTCGCCAACGGTGTGCCGGAGTTCCGCAAGCAGTTGGCGGTCCGGTTCCAGGCGTGGAACGACGTGGCCGGGCTGCCCCGGGGCGCCGCCGTCCCGGAGGCCGAGCGGGCCCGGATCCGCACTGAGCTGGGCCGCGAGCTGTTCACCGCGCAGTACGGCCGCCCGCCGCTGGACGGTCGGGAGCTGGCCGGGTTCGTCGCCAAGGCCAGCCGGCAGTCGACGACCGCGGTGGCCGGCTACGACCTGACGTTCACCCCGGTGAAGAGCGTCAGCGCCTACTGGGCGGTCGCGCCCCGCGCCGACGCACGGGTGGTCGAGCAGGCCCACGCGGAGGTTGTCGCGGAGACGCTGGCCTGGCTGGAGGATCACGCCGCCTACAGCCGGCTGGGCCGCAACGGCGTCCGGCAAATCCAGGTCCGGGGGCTGATCGCCGCGGCGTTCACCCATCGGGACAGCCGGGCCGGGGACCCGAACCTGCACACCCACGTCGCGCTGTCCAACAAGGTGCAGGTCGCCGACGGACTGCAGGCCGGGCAGTGGGTGGCGCTGGACGGCCGGCCGATCCACAAGCTCGCCGTCGCCGCCTCCGAGCGCTACAACACCCGCCTGGAGGTCCTGCTGACCGAACGCCTCGGGCTGCGGTTCGCCGAGCGCCCCGGCACCGAGCCGGGCAAGCGAGGCGTCCGGGAGGTCGTCGGCGTCGACGAGCGGCTCACCAGGTCCTGGTCGGCCCGGCGGGCGGCGATCGACATCCGCCGGGCCGAGCTGTCCGCCCGGTTCCAGACCGACCACGGCCGGCCGCCCGGCCCGATCGAAGCCGTCAAGCTCGCCCAGCGGGCGACCCTGGAGACCCGCCAGGCCAAGCACGAACCACGGACGTTCGCCGAGCAGCGGTCCGTCTGGCGTGAACAGGCCCTGACGGCGCTGGGCGGCCCACGCGCCCTGGAGGCGATGCTGCACACCGTCCGGCGTCGGTCGCGTCGCACCGACCGCCGCGCCGGGCGTCAGCGCGGGCAGGTGAGCGCGGCGTGGGTCGCCGGCACCGCCGAGACGGTGCTGGCGACGGTGCAGGTCACCCGGGCGACGTGGCAGGAGGCGCACGTCCGCGCGGAGGCAGAGCGGCGTGTCCGGGCGGCGAACCTCACCCTCGCGCAGGTCGACTGGGCGGTCGAGCGGGTCGTCGCGGCGGCCTTGTCGCCGGAGCGCTCGCTGCCGCTCGGGGTCGCCGAGCCGGTCAGTGAGCCGGCTGCGCTGCGCCGCACGGACGGCAGCAGCATGTACGCCAGCGCCGGGATGCAGCTCTACACGTCACCGACGGTGGTCGCCGCGGAACGGGCCTGATCGCGACCGCCAGGCGCACCGACGGGCGCACCACCAGCGCCGGCGCGGTCGACCTGGCGATCGCCGAGTCCGCCGCCGGCGGGGTGGCGCTCAACCCCGGGCAGGCCGCGCTGGTCCGCGAGCTCGCGACCTCCGGCAGCCGGCTGCAGCTCGCGCTGGCGCCGGCCGGGACCGGCAAGACCACCGCGATGGCCGTCCTGGCCCGGGCGTGGACCGGCGACGGCGGGACCGTCATCGGCCTGGCCCCGTCCGCCGCCGCCGCGGCCGTGCTCGGCGGCGAACTGCACGCCCCGACCGACACCCTCGCCAAGCTGCTGCACAGCCTGGACCAGCTCGAACAGGACGACCCCACCACCGGGCAGCGGGCCGGGCAGCGGGCGGGGCGGGTGCCCGGCTGGGTGCAGCAGATCGGGCCCACCAGCCTCGTGGTGGTCGACGAGGCGGGGATGGCGGGCACCCCGGAGCTGGCCCGGGCGGTCGAGTTCGTCGTCGCCCGGGGCGGCAGCGTCCGCCTGGTCGGCGACGACTGTCAGCTCGCCGCGATCGGCGCCGGCGGGGTGCTGCGCGACATCGCGGAGGTCGCTGGCGCGGTCACCCTCTCGCAGGTCGTCCGGTTCACCGACCCCGCCGAGGGCGCCGCGAGCCTGGCGCTACGCGCCGGACAGGCCGCCGCCATCGGCTTCTACATCGACCACAGCCGGGTCCACGTCGGCGACGTCGGAACCGTCGTCGACCAGGCGTATGCGGCCTGGTCAGCCTACCGCGCCGACGGGCTGGACGCGCTGATGCTCGCGCCGACCCGCGACGCGGCCGCCGGTCTGAACGCCCGCGCCCGAGCCGACCGGCTCGCCGCCGCCGCCGCCCTCCGGACTGGCCCGGACGGCACCCTGGAAGCGATTGAGCCCAGACCAGAGGTGCAGCTCGCGGACGGGTCGGCGGCCAGCGCCGGCGACACGATCGTGACCCGCCGCAACGACCGCCGGCTGTCGCTGTCCGCCACCGACTGGGTCAAGAACGGTGACCGCTGGACCGTCGACCAGGTCCTCGACGACGGAGCGCTGCAGGTCACCCACCTGGCAACGCGCCGCCGGGTGACCTTGCCCGCGCAGTACACGGCGGAGCACGTCGCGCTCGGCTACGCCAGCACCGTTCACGCCGCCCAAGGCACCACCGCCGACGTCTGCCACACCGTCGCCTCGGGCGCGGAGTCCCGGCAGCTGCTGTACGTCGCGATGACCCGCGGCCGCGCCGCCAACCACCTGTACCTGACCAGCGCCGGGGACGGCGACGAGCACAGCGTCGTTACTCCTGACGCGCTGCTGCCCCCGACCGCCGTGGACCTGCTCGGCCGGATCCTGCGCCGCGACGGCGCCCAGAGGTCCGCGACCACCGCCCAACGGGCGCTCGCCGACCCGGCCGCCCGGCTGGCAGCGGCCGGAGGCCGGTACTACGACAGCCTCACCGTCGCCGCCCAGACCCACCTCGGCCCGGAGCGGATGGCGGAGATCGACGCGGCCGCCGAGCAGGCCCTGCCGGGCCTGACCACCAGAGCGGCCTGGCCCACGCTGCGGTCCCACCTGGCGCTGCTCGAGGTCGACGGCTCCCGCGCCGGCGACGCGCTGACCGCAGCGATCGGCCGCCGCGAGACCGGCACCGCGCTGGACCCGGCGGCCGTGCTCGACTGGCGGCTGGACCCCACTGGTGGACATTCCGCCGGGCCCAGCACCGGCAGCATCGGGCCGCTGCCCTGGCTGCCCGCCGTCCCGGCTGCGCTGGCCGCCGACCCGACCTGGGGCGACTACCTGGCCGGCCGCGACCGGCACACCCGCGACCTCGCCCGGCAGGTCGCCGACCGGGCTCGTGCCTGGACGCCGACCAGCGCCCCAACGTGGGCCCAGCCGCTGGTCAGCAGCGCTGCCGCCGGCCTGCCGTCCGGACGGGACCCGAAACGGGATGGGGCGCAGGCCGAGCTGCTGGTGCGGCTGGCGGTGTGGCGGGCCGCCCAGGGCGTCGACGAGACGGACCTGCGACCGACCGGGCCGCCGCGGCTGGCCGTCGCCGACCTGCGCGCGCAGAAGCAGCTGGACGGGACGGTCCGGCGGGCGCTGGGGGACCCGGCGAGCACGAGCAACCGATGGAAGGCCCTGGCCGGGCAGATCGAGCCGTGGATTGTCCGCGACGCGTTCTGGCCGCAGTTGGCGGACCGGCTCGCCGCCGCCGACCGCGCCGGCATCGACATCGCCGCCCTCGCCCGCACCGCAGGCGCGCAGGGACCGCTACCCGACGAACTCCCGGCCGCCGCGCTGTGGTGGCGGCTGTCCCGGCACCTGTCCCCCGCCGCGCTGCAGGCCCATAACAGCGAGACGGTCGGCACCGCCAGCACCCTGCGGCCGCCGTGGACCCCGGTGCTGGCCGACCTGATCGGCCCGGACGCCGGCCGCCGGGTGCTGGCCGACCCGGCCTGGCCGGCGCTGGTCGCCGCCGTCACCGGCGCCACCCGCAACGGCTGGACCGCCGAGCAGGTCCTGACCACCGCCCACGACCTGCTCGGCGACCCGCGCGGTCAGGACGAGCGAGCGGACAGCGCACTGCGACCTGGCGAGCTCGCGACCGCGCTGGTCTGGCGGATCGGGATGCTCGCCGACCCCGAACCGTTCGACCCGGAACTGTTCGACCTGGGGCAGGGTTGGGGCACCGGCGGTGACAGCACCTTCTCGATCCCGCCCGACCCGTCCGAGCTGGACCTGCAGCCGCCCGACGACCTCTACGACGACCCCACCCTCGGCGACCCCATTCTCGACGACGCCGCGCCCGGTCAGCGGGGCGGCCGCGCTGAGCCCCCCGGGCATGCCCACCACAGCGACGCCGGCGACGACTGGCTGACCGGCCTCGAGCCGCCGATCGACCCCGAGGACGCCCCCCACGACGTCGACGTCGACGCAAGCCACGACCGTCGCGTCGACGCCCCACCCACACCGGCCGAGCGGGGCGAACGCGCCACCGACACGGCTGACGGATCACCGGTCGTTGCCGGCGACGCCGCCGTCGCAGTGCCTCTGCAGCCGGGGGGCCAGGACGGCGCAGGCAAGCACTCACGACCCGAAGGCAGCCACACACCCCTGGCGGCCGCCGCAGCCGGCAGCGACGTGTCACAGGGCCGGCTGCGGGAACTCAACGGGCAGGCCCTGGCGTTCTTCGCCGCCGGCTACCCCGGCTCCTGGGCCGCTGGGCATCTTCGGGAGCGACTGGGCATCGACCTCACCGACGACCCGCGGTTCACTGCTGGTTACGCCCCCGCCAGCTGGACCGCTCTCTCCGACCACCTGCGCAGCCTGGGCGCCAGCGATCACGAGCTGCTCGCTGCTGGCCTGTCCAGCCAGGCCCGCACCGGCCGGCTCATCGACCGGTTCCGCGACCGGCTGATCCTGCCCATCCAGGCGACCGGCACCGACGTGGGCGAGGTGAAGGTCGTGGGCTTCATCGGCCGGCGCAACCCTGATAACCCCGACGCCGGACCGAAGTACCTCAACACCGGCGAGACCGCGCTGTTCAGCAAGGGCGCGCAGTTGTACGGGATGGCCGAGGCAGCGGACGAGCTCGCCGCTGGTGCGACTCCGGTCCTGGTCGAGGGCCCGCTGGACGCGATCGCCGTCACCCTCGCCGGCCAAGGGGCAGCGGTCGGCGTCGCACCGCTGGGCACCGCGTTCACTGATTCGCAGGCCGACACCCTCCGCCGCTACCTCGGCCCCGGCCGGCCCGGAGTCGTCGTCGCCACCGACGGCGACGAGGCCGGGCGCAAGGCCGCTGTCCGGGCGTACTGGCAGCTCACCGCCCGGGGCGGCAACCCCACCCACCTGGTCATGCCCGACGGGCACGACCCGGCCAGCCTGCTGCAGAGCGCCGGCCCCGCCGCGCTGCGCCTGGCGCTGACCGACCCGCCGACGCTGGCCCGGACACTGATCGACGCCCGGGTCGGGCAGTTCGCCGACCGGATGCACCACGCCGAGGGGCCGGTCCTGGCCGTCCGGTCGGCCGCCGAGGCCATCGGTGCGCTCCCGCCCGAGCACTGGCTGGACCACATCGACTACCTCAACAGCGTCGTGCAGACGACGCCGGGGGAGTCGCACCTGGCCGTCCTGGACGCCGGGCACGCCTGGATCGCCGACCCCGACGGGCTCAAACGCAAGCACCTCGCCGAGCGCAGCATCCCCACCCGACCCCAGACACCGGACAGGCAGCAGGCCGTTGCTGATCCCGGCCCGGCGGCACCTGCAGCCCAGGGGGAGCCGGAGGCCCCGCCCATCGGCACAGTCCACCCCGCCGCTGGCGCGTCCAGGTTGGCGGAGGCGGGACAGGAGCCCGGCTCGCCCGTGCCGGCGCTCGAGCGCGACGTCGACCTGGTGGAGCAGTGGGCCGCCGACGTGTGGGTCGACGTCGGCCGCAGCATCGACCCGGCGCTGGTGGCCGGCGCGGACTGGTCCGGCTTGGCCGCCGCGCTGGACCGGGCGTCGCGGGCCGGATACGACGTCCAGCAGCACCTGCCGCGCCTGGCCGCCCGCAGCCCGCTGCCCGAGGTCCGGCCGGCCCGGGCTCTGCACTACCGGCTGGTCGACGAGTGCGCCGCCGCGATCACTCCGATGCCGACGTTGCTGCGACGTGCGGACGACGAGCAGCGGGCCGCGGCCGCGCTCGCCCGGCTCAAGACCGAAGCCGACCTGCACGACAACCAGCCCGCTGCGGTCCCTGACCCGACCCGGTCCCCGGCCACCGGGGCGCTGGACGCCGCCCAGGCCCGGATGCGCACCGAGGGACGCCGACTGGACAACGAGCAGGCCGGCAGCCTCCCGGCCGGCCCGCGCACGCCCGCCGACCGCACGCCCGCCGATCGCGGCACCACCTCATCCCGCCCCACCTCAGGCGCCGACAGGCCCGTCAGCCCCGCAGATCGACGCGGACCGCAACGATGACCGGTACCTGCCAGGCTTGCGGGGTGACCGAGCCGGCGACCGTCACGCTGTGACGCCCCACCGGCCCGCAGGAACTCGCGCTGGTCGCGGCGAGCGGGTGGCGGGCCTGGCCGCCACGCCTGCCCGACCAGCCGATCTTCTACCCGGCGCTGAACGAGGACTACGCCACCCGCATCGCCCGGGACTGGAACGTCAAGGCCAGCGGCGCCGGCCACGTCACCCGCTTCCAGGTCCGCACCCCGTTCCTCGAGCACTACCCCGTGCACCAAGTCGGCGGGCAGACGATCCGGGAGTACCGGATCCCGCCGAGGACCTCCCCGCCCTCAACGACGCCATCGTCGGGCGCATCGAACTCGTCGCGAGCTACCGGCACCCCCCCTGACGCATCTCCGGGTGCGTTCTGAGGGCGAGAGTGCACCCGTAGATGCGTTGCTTCGCGATGATCGATGATCACCGTAGTGACGCGATCCGACCGAGGTCGACGACCGCACGGCGGGCAACGTTCGGGCGGCCGTGATTGGCCTCCAGGCAGGCCCGGATGAGTCTGACGTAGTCGTAGTCGTTGTCGTCGTCTTGGCGGTTGGCGTGTAGTTGCATGAGCATCAGCAGCCGGTTGGTGCGCTCGCGGTTCTTCAGCCCGTACGCACGGGGCCCGATCGCGGCGCGGATCGGATTGATGAACCCGTCCAGCGGCGAGGTGCTCAGAGGCATCTCGACCGGGCGAGTGGAACGCTGTCCGCGGCGGCGGAACTGCTCGCCAACGACCCGCCCCGTAGTGCTCAGCCACTCGCTCAGGCGCGGGATGCCGGCGGCGTGCGCGCGCTCCACGAAGGGCGTCCACAGCGTGGGGCCGGTGAACGCAGCCGCGACATCTGCCAGGAGCTCATCGATCACGTCCCGGTGCCCGCCCTCGGTGCGAATCTTGCCCATCAGCCGCTCCAGTGCATGGCGCAAGTGCCACTCGCACAGGTACAGCTCGGCGTCCGGGAAACGGCCGCGAACCGCGTTCACCAGCCCGCCGTCGTTGTCGCACACCACCCGGTGCGGCGCCCCGGGAAGGGCGGTCAGGAACGCCTGCCAGTCGACCTGTGACTTGCTCGTGTATGCCTCCAACCGCCACAACTTCGGGCGCCCGGCCGCGTACCCCATCGCGCAGAAGATGCGGAACGCGACGCGATGCCGGCCGGTGTCCGGATCACGGACCCGGAAGGGCAGATCGTCGAGCAACAGCGAACCGCCGTTCGGCCACTCGCGCGGGCGATACGGCTCGAACACGACCGGGGCGAACACCTCCACCCAGTCCATCACCAGCGACCCGTGCCGGGAGAACCGCGGCCCGCCGGACTCCGGGTCGCAGCGCAGCCGCTTGGCTCGCTCCCGAGCCACCAGAGCCGTATCGCGATACGTACTGCCGGATCCGACCATCCGCAGCGACTCGGCGATCCCTCGGGCAACGAACTGATAGTTGCGCGGCGCGTGTGGACCCTCATGAAGCCCGACCTCGCGCTCGCAGGTCAGGCAGTCGTCCGACCAGGACTCTTCACGCGGCAGCGGCTCAGTAAAACGATGCGGACGATCGGCGCTCGCCGGAACGCACATATAGCGCTGCCGACGATGCCCGGGCGGACCGTGGCGCCCCGCGAAACGCACCCGCGACCCACCGTGACCCGGGCGCGGACAGACCACCCCAGCCTTGCTCCAGCTCTTGCCCGCCGACGACATGCCGCGACCGTATGCACCGGCACCGACATCCTGGCAACGCATCTCCGGGACCACTCTGCACCCGAGAACGCACCCGGAGATGCGTCAGGGGGCCGGCACCTAGTCACACCGCCGGCTCCAGATGGCAAGCAGGAAGCCACGCTTCGATCAGGATCGTGTGCCCGGCATCGTTGACGACGTACGCTACCAACGCACTCCACCGTCGCTCGGCGATGTCGGGCTTCCACTCCAGCGTCCCGGCGCAGCGCCCCGGCGTTTCGGGCAGCCCGCTCACCCAGCAGTGCCGGACCACCGCCGGCCGGGCGTCCGCCAGAGTGTCGACTGCCCCGCGGCGACACGGGCGGGTCGACCTCGGGCCGGGGCCTGACAGCGCGGACCGCTCGGCGAGCGTCAGCCGCCTGCGACTACTGGTGTCGTGCCGCCCGCCACCCGCTCAGCATGACAGCCCCGGTCGAACGCGTGTTCGGGGCCGCAGGCCGCCCCTGCTGGGGGAGCCGTCCTGCGGCCGGCGGCTGCGCCGCGGTGGCTGAGCGAGGAGGGGCGGCAGGTCGCCCCAGCCTGGCGGGTCGGGGGCCCCGACCGACCCCATTAGGCCGCTGCGCGCCGCTGTGCGGTCGGCTCCGCCGAGCCTGGACCGCCCACCCTCGCCCCACCACCCCGGGACTCCGACCCGCCGCACTCCGCGGAGCGACACCGAGGAGCCCCCCATGGACGAGCACCGCCTGCCCGACGTCGACGACGAACTGTTCCCCGCCTGCGACGCGGATGGGCTCGGCACCACCCACACCGGCGAGTACGGCGTCACCTACATCTGCGACCTGGTCGACGGCCTGGGCTACTGCTGGGTGCAGCTCGGCAAGACCCCGCGGGCGCGACCCGCGGCCCGAGTGTGACCCACGGCCCCGCCACCCCCGCCCGAGCACCGCGGCGGGGGCCGGCACAGCGGGGCTGTGGACAATCGACGGCCCGAGCCGTTGCCGTCGCTACCGTCCGATCATGAGCTCCAGGCCGCCCGCGTCGCCGCGCTTTCTCACCCTCGACCAGGTAGCCGACGAGCTCAACACGTCCCGGTCCCAGGTCTACGCCCTCGTCCGGGACCGCTCGATCATCGCCGTGAAGATCGGCGGCCGGGGGCAGTGGCGGGTCGAGCGCGCGCAGCTCGAGGCCTACATCGCCCGGCTCTATCGGGAGGCCGACGCCCGCGACCCGGCCGACCTGCCCGGCGAGGCCGCCGACGGCCCTGACCCGGATGGCTGACTACCCAAGAGGAGCAAGGGCGGGTTCTCCGGACCCGGCGGACGGCCTTCGGCCGCTGTGCTTGTGCAGGCTGCCCCCGGATTGTGCGGGGCCGCCCCTCCCCGAGCAAGGCGCCGAAGATCCTTCCCGAGCGCTCCGCGGGAAGCATCTTGGGCTCGCCTCCTTGCTCGCGGAGCCTCTAATGGCGTCCCCTCCGGGCGGCTCTACGGCGGCGGGGTGAACCCACCGCCCTCCGGCCGGGGAACACCGGCCCACCCGCCCGGCACGACCCGGCGGGACAGGGAGGCTCCGATGAGCACCAACACCAGCACCAGCGCGACCACGGCGACGGGCAGCACCGTCCGGCCCAAGCTGCGCGTCGGCGAGCAGGTCATCGCCGTCCCGTTCGGGGCCCGGGGGCCGCAGGAGGTCGCCGTCCCGGCCTACAGCGGAGGCGGGCGTGGGGGAGCGCCCTACGTCGCCGTCACCGTCGGCACCTGTCTGACCAACGCCTACGACCAGGCTGCGATCGGACCTGTTGACTACCGGGGGAGCGTGGGTCAACGGTGCGTTGCGCGCCGCCGCGCTGGTGGTGACCCGGCCCGAGTCGGGAGCTGCCTAGCGCCAGCGACGGAGCGGCCGGTTGGCGCTGTCCAATCGCTTCGGGTGCAGGCGCTCGTCGAGTGGGTCGCCCGCGCCGCTCGCCCTGCCCGCGCTGCTCGTCCGCTGTCAGCCCAACGCCACAGCCGCCAGAACCGCAGGCCCACCTACCGGCGCGGCCTTGCCTGCTGGTGTGCGTCCTGCCTGGACACCCGGCACGGGCCGTCCCACGGGGGCAGCCAGCGCCGGTCCGGGCCTCATCGCGGCCCCGGCACGACCCGTCGCTCGATGAGCATGGAGAGCCAGTGGCAGAAGGACTGCTCGGTGTCCATCACGTCCACGAAGCCGGCCTGCTTCACCTTGACCGTGCTCAGGAAGGCCGGCGGCGGGGTGCGCCGAGCCCCGTGGGCGAAGTGGAAGTCCGCGTAGTGGTGCGACTCGCCGAGGACCTGCGCGAGCGGCAGGGGCCTCAGCCCGCGCTTCGCCACAATCTCGTCCCAGAGGGCCGCCCGGGCGGGGAGCCACTCGCCGAGCCGGACCGGCTCGTCGGGGCCGGGCTCGACACCGAGGACCTTGGCCAGGGCCGGCCACAGGTCGCGCCAGGCGAAGACCTCGCCGTTGGTGAGGTTGAAGTGCTCGGCCCACGCCTGCGGGGCCGAGGCCGCCCACAGGGCGGCCCGGGCGACGAGGCGCGCGTCCACGGCCTCGGTGACGTACGGCAGGCCGCCGGGGAAGCCGAAGGGACGCCCCTCCTCGCGGCACAGGGCGGCGAAGACGCCGATCACCGGCGGCAGGTTCATCGCCACCCCGTACGTCGGCCCTACCACGAGCTGCGGCCGTAGCACGGTCCAGGCGAAGCCGCGGCGGTCGGCGAGGGCGCGAAGGTGGTCCTCCCACAGCCAGTACGCGTTGGGGTGGGGGTCGCGGGGCTCGCGCTCGCGCGCCGGCACGCGGATGGGGTGGCGGTGGACGCCGTACGCCTTGGTGCCCTGCAGGAGCGTCACGTGCTGCAGGTCGGCGGCCTCCGACAGGGGGTGGAGCAGGCCGCGGAGCATGGCGAGGTTGGTCTGCATCTGGTCCTCGTCCGACCAGCCGGCGACGAGCCCGGGCTTCTCGTGGACGGCCGCGTAGACGACGTGCGTGACCGCGCGCAGGTCGGCAGCAGCGGTGGCGCAGGCAGCGGCGTCGCGCAGGTCCAGCGGGAGGTGGCGGACCGGGACGTCGACCTCGGGCGCTCGCCTCGAGACCGCCACCACGTCCCAGCCATCCTCGCCGAAGGCCTCCACCGCGGCGGCTCCGACCAGACCGCTCGCCCCGACGACGAGGACGGTGCCCCGCCCGCTGTCCGCCATCAGAAGGGGGCGTCGAAGCCGGCGGCCAGGTGCGCGAGCAGCCACGCACCGTCGTCCTGCCGCTCCAGGTGGAAGCGGTACGGCCCTGCGCTCACCACCGAGGTCATGCCGTCCTGGGAGGACAGCAGCACGAGGTAGGCGTGGGCGGTGGCCGCGCTCTCGGCCAGGTCCACGACGACGTTGCTCAGCACGTGCCGGCGCTGGTCCTGCTGGTCAGGCCAGAAGGCGGCGAGCCAATCCGCGATCGCGCCGCCGCCCGTGATCGGGCCGACAGAGGTCGTGCCGAGCAGTGACCCCTCCCAGACCGCGTCCGCGGTGAAGCAGGCGGCGAGGGCGTCGCGGTCGCGCTCGTCGTACGCCCAGCCGTAGCGCGCGACGCGCTCGGCGCACAGCAGCCGGTCGCCGACTCCCGACGCGTCCTGGCCACGGCCGCCCGAGAGCTGCACCCGGCCCGCGGCCGAGGCCCAGCCCGGGGCGGGGCCGGTCACCGGTCGTCCCGGGCGACGGCGGGGAGCCAGGACTCATAATCCAGGCTCGCCTGGAGGTCACGGCGTTGGCGTGACGTCAGATCCCGCTTCAGCGCCGAGGCGGCCGCGGGCGGGACGGCGGCGAGGGTCTCCGCGAGCCCGCGCGGGTCCTCGTCCACGGCACTGACCAACCCGTGCGCGTGTGCCTGCTCGGCGGTGAGCTGCGCACCGGTCCAGGCGAGGTGGGTGAGCAGGGCCCGGCCGCAGGCCCGCTCGAGCAGCCAGACCGTGCCGCCGACGAGGCCGGCCGCCGACGCGGGCGGCCCGACCGCCAGGGACGCGGCGGCCGTCGCCACCCGGAGGTCGGCGGCCAGCGCGAGGGCGAGCCCGAAGCCCGACACCGGTCCCTCGACGGCGACGACGACCGGCACCCCGGTGGTGAACAGCAACACCGTCAGGGCGGCCGCCGCGGCGACGACCGGCTGCCCGAGCTGCTCCGGCTGCTCACGCTGCAGCTCCGGCGCGTGGTCCCAGGCAGCGCCGCGCACCAGCACGAGCAGGCAGCCGGCGCCGGACCTGCCCGCCGCGCGGAGCTCGGCCCCGAGCGCGGCACGCGCCTCCGACCCCAGCCGGGCTCCGGCGCCGGGGTCCTGCACCTCGATCTCCTGGACATGCGCCGCCATCGTCGTGGCCGTCGTGGCCGCTGTCGTCGTCACCGCGGTCCTCCTCAGCGTCCGGTGAAGTGGGCGGGGCGCTTCTCGAGAAACGCGTCGATGCCCTCGAGGTGGTCGTCGGTCGACAGCAGGGTCCCGAGCAGGGCCCGTTCGTGCTCCAGCGCGCCGGTGATCGGCAACTCCTCGGAGGCGCGCAGCGCGGCCTTGGTCAGTCGGCTGGCGACGGGGCTGAAGGCGGCCAGCTCCCTCGCGGCGGCGACGCCCGCCTCGACGACGACCTCGGCGGGCACCACGCGGGAGACCAGGCCCATCGCCTGCGCCTCCCAGGCGTCGACGGTGCGGGCTGCGAGCACGATCTCGGCCGCCTGGAAGCGGCCGCAGGCCCGCGCCCACCGCTGCGTCCCGCCGGCCCCCGGCAGGATGCCCAGCCTGATCTCCGGCTGCCCGAGCACCGCGGTGTCGGCGGCGACGACGAGGTCGCAGGTCATCGCCAGCTCGCAGCCCCCACCGAGCACGTAGCCGGCCACGGCCGCCACGGCGGGCTTGGAGACCCGCCCGAAGCGCAACCAACAGGCCAGGCGCTCGGAGAGCAGGTAGTCGGCGGGCGTGGCCTTCCGCAGCTCGCGGAGGTCGGCTCCCGAGGCGAACAGCCGCGTGCCGCCGGTCATGACGATCGCTCGCACGGCCGGATCGGCCTCGGCGCGGTCGAGCCCGCTCGCCAGGCCCTGCAGCACCTCGGTGCTCAGCGCGTTGCGCGCCTCAGGTCTGTCGATCGTCAGCACCGCGACGCCGTCGTCGTCGTGGTACCGCACGGACGGTCGGTTGGTGTCCTGCTCGCTCATCCGCACTCCCCTGGTCAGGCCGCGGCAGGACAACATACCGAGTCGTATGCCGTCAACCGCCCACGCGGACGGCACCGGCAACAAGGAGGTGGACGATCCGGGTGCGACCCCTTGACGTGACTGCAATCACGCTCTAGACAACCACCTACCCCGTAGTACGGCGGTTCACGAGGATCTGCCGGCACCCCCATCAGGAGGCCGCACGACATGAAGCAGTCGATCAAGCTGGTCAGTGTCCTGGCGGCACTGGCCCTGGGCGCCACGGCGTGCGCCAACAACAACAGCGCGCCCTCCGGGAGCGCCAGCTCGGCAGACGCGAAGGGTCCCCTGAAGGTCGGGGTGATCGTCCCGCTCAGCGGCCCGGCGGGCCCGAACGGGCAGGACGTCCTCGCGGCCATTCAGGTCCAGGCCGGTCTGATCAACGACGCCGGCGGCTGCGGCGGACGCAAGATCGAGGTGCTCTCGCGCGACGACCAGAGCACCCCCGCCACCGGGGTCAGCGTCGCGAACGACCTCGTCGCCGAGAAGGTGGACGTGGTGATGGGTGGGTGGAACAGCCCCGTCACCCTGGCCATCCAGCCGGTCCTCGTGCGCGCCGGCGTCCTCAACATCACGAGCATCCCGCAGAACAGCGCGATCCTCGGCGGTGCGGACCCCGCCGCGGTCCGCATGAACGCCGGCAACCTCGTCGGCGCCCACGTGGCGGCGAAGTTCATCGCCGGCGAGCTCGGCGCCAAGAAGGTCGCGCTGCTCGTCCAGAACGACGCGTACGGCAACGACGCGGCCGCGGGCATGCGCGCCGAGCTGCAGCCGCGCGGCATCGAGGTCGTCACGGAGCAGAAGTTCGCGTTCACCGACACGGACTTCCGCATCCCGCTCAGCAACATCGCTGCTGCCGGCGCGGACGTGGTCTTCTCCGCCAACGCCGCGGAGTCCTCGGGGATGCCGGCGATGGCGCGTCAGCTCGCCGAGTCGACCATCACTGCCAAGCACTTCGCGGGCACCGGCACCGTGTCTCCCAAGGTGGTGCAGCTCGCCGGTGGCAAGGTCATCGACGGCCTCTACACGGCAGATCTCTACTTCCCGCAGCAGGCGCCGTTCGACACGTTCGACAAGAACGTCGCCTTCGTGAAGGCCTACGGCGCACAGCACGAGGGACAGCTCCCCGACAAGTTCCGCGCGCTCGGCGCGCAGAGCATCGAGGTGTGGTGCCAGGCGGTGAAGAACGCGGGGTCGGTTGAGCGCCAGGCCGTGGCGAACGCGATCCAGGGCCAGTCCTTCCAGGACACCGTCCTCGGACCGGTCTCCTTCACCAAGAACGGACAGCAGAAGTTCAAGCTCTACGCCCTCGAGGTGGTCGACGGTCAGCTCGTCGGCGAGAAGGAGATCTCGGTCGACGACAAGGTGTGGGGCTGACCGCCCGCAGGGCGCGTGACCGCCCACCAGTGCGTACCAGCCGAGAGCGAGGGAGGACCGCCGTGACGCAGACACCGGCGGGGGCGGGGTCGGCCGCGGTGCCGGCCCCGCGGGACGAAGGCGCCGTGCTCGCCCTGCAGGTCGAGCACCTGACCGTGCGCTACGGCAGCCTCACCGCGTTGTCGGACGTGTCGTGGACGGTGGACGACGGGGAGATCCTCGGCGTCATCGGCCCGAACGGCGCCGGCAAGAGCAGCAGCTTCGCCGCCGTGAGCGGCACGGTGCCGAGCCAGGGCACCTGCATCCTGTACGGCCGCAGCACTGCGGGCATGTCGACGCAGGCAATCGCCCGAGCGGGCCTGCGGCGGACCTTCCAGCAGAACTCGTTCTTCGGCGGGCTCACGGTCCTCGAGAACGCGATGGCGACGTTCCAGGTCGAGGGCGGCACCCGCCTCGGCGCGAGCATCGTCACGCCCTGGCGGGAGGCGCGTGAGCGGGCGAGGTGCCGGGAGCAGGCGGCGGCACTGCTCGAGGACTTCGGGGTCGACCGCCGCTACCACGGCCTGTTCCCGGATGACGTGCCGTACGGCCTGCAGCGCGTGCTGTCGATCGTGCTGGCCTACGGCGGCGGGACGCGGGTCCTGCTGGTCGACGAGCCGGCCGCCGGTGTCGGCGGTGCCGACATGCAGGCGCTGGCCGACCTCCTGCGCGAGCTGCGGCGGCGGGGGACGGCGATGGTCCTCATCGAGCACCACATGGACCTCGTCATGGACATCGTCGACCGGCTGTGCGTGATCGACCGCGGACACCAGATCGCGTACGGCTCCTGCGCGCAGGTGCAGCAGGACCCCGCGGTCCTCGAGGCCTACCTGGGGAGGACGGCATGAGCCTGCTAGAGGTCGCGGACCTGAAGGTGCGCTACGGCCACAGCCACGCGCTGCACGGGGTGGACCTGCGGGTCGAGGAGGGCGAGCTCGTGGCTGTCGCCGGCGCCAACGGCGCGGGCAAGAGCACGCTGGTCAACGCGGTCGCCGGCTGGTCGCGCGGCAAGGCGGTCGTGTCCGGCAGCGTCCGCGTCGGCGACCAGGAGGTCGGGGCGATGCCCGCGCACAAGCGCTCGAAGCACGGGGTCGTCCTGGTGCCCGAGGGCAAGGGCGTGTTCGAGGACCTGACGGTCGAGGAGAACCTGCGTCTGGTCAGCCCGCCCAAGGGCGCCCTCGGCCGGCGCTACGAGGTCGCCGACGTCTACCGGGTCTTCCCCCAGCTGGTCGACCGGGCCGACAAGACGTGCTCGACGCTGTCCGGGGGCGAGCGCCAGATGGTGGCGATCGGCCGCGCCCTACGCGGAGCGCCGCGCCTGCTCATCCTCGACGAGCCGTCGGTCGGCCTCGCTCCGCGGCTCGTGCTCGAGGTGCTGCAGCACGTGCGCGAGCTCGTTCACCAGGGCCTGTCGGTCCTGCTCGTCGAGCAGAACGTGAAGGCGACGCTCGAGGTCGCCGACCGCCTCTACCTGCTCGAGCAGGGCCGCGTCTGCGGGTCGGGCAGCGCCGCGGAGATGCGGGACGACGACCGGATCGCCGCTGTCTACCTGGGAGGTCTGCGCGCGTGAAGTTCTTCGACCAGATCATCAACGGCCTGGCTCTCGGCTCGGGCTACGCGCTGCTCGCCGTGGGGTGGACAGTGCTGCTCGGCGCCGCCCGGCTCGTCAACTTCGCACACGGCCAGCTCTACATGCTCGGCGCCTTCCTCACCTGGCTCGTGGTGAGCGAGGCCGGGGTGCCCTACGTGCTCGCCGTCCCGATCGCGGTCGTCGCGGTGGGCGCGGTCGGCGCGGTGATGCAGACGGCGATGACGCGCCTGGTGCTCGAGCAGAACATCGTCAACCTCATGCTCGTCACCCTGGCTTTCGGCTACCTGCTGCAGGGCGGGGCCGCGCTCGTCTTCGGCGGCAACCCGCGGGTCATCGACAGCCCGTTCGCCAGCGAGAACCTGGCGGTCGGCTCGGCGCGCTTCACCCAGCAGGACCTGCTCATCGTCGTCATCGCACTGCTGCTCTACGCGGCGACGTTCGTGGTGCTGCGCAGGACCGGGCTCGGGCGGATCGTGCGAGGCGTCGCCGAGGACCCCAAGCTCGCGCAGCTCTACGGGATCGACGCGGCCAAGGTCTACCTGGGCGTGTTCGTCTTCTCCGCCATGAGCGCGGCACTCGCCGGCGCGATCATCGGCCCCCGCAGCCCGATTCTCACCTCGATCGGGTTCGAGGAAGTCATCATCACCTTCCTGATCGTCGTCCTGGGCGGCATCGGCAGCATCGTCGGTGGCCTGGTCGTCGGCATGGGCCTCGGCGTCTTCGTCGCCCTGTTCGGGGCGTACGTCTCGCCCGCCTACTCCTTCGCCGCCGCCTTCGCGGTGCTGTTGGCCGTCCTGGTCGTCCGCCCCGAGGGGTTGAAGGTCCGATGAGCATCACGCACGTCGACGTCCAGGCACAGTCGCCGACCGGGGGGGGCGCCCCGGCGTCGCTCGACGCCCGGCACCGCCTGCCCCGCCCGCTCCTGGCCCTGGCCTGGGTGGTCCTCGTGGTGCTGGGCTACCTGGCACCTCAGCTGTTCGGTGGCTCCGACCGGACGTACAGCACGTTCGTCCTCATCGCGATCTTGGCGGTGATGGCGTACGGCATCGACATCGTCATCTCCTACCTCGGCGAGGTGAGCCTGGGCCACACGCTGTTCTGGGCCGGTGGCGCCTACGTCACCGCGGTCTTCGCCGTGAAGTACGGGTGGTCGGCGCTCGCCTGCCTCCTGGCCGCCCTGACCTTCTGCGCGGCGCTCGCCCTCGTCCTCGGCCTGGCGACCATCCGGACCCGCGAGTTCGTGTTCTCGCTGGTGACCTACGCCGCCGCGATCATCGGCGTGACGATCGTCAGCAACAACATGTTCCTCGGCGGCTCGGACGGCCTGGTCGGCCTGCCGTTGCTCGAGCTCCCCGTGGTAGGGGGCACCTACGCCGCGCGCACCAACGCCGAGTTCTGGCCGATCGCCTTCGGGTGCCTCGTCCTCGTCGTCCTGCTCATCGGCCGCTTCCGCCGGTCTCGGCTCGGCTCGTCCGCGCTGATGGCGCAGATGAACCCGGCACTCGCGACCACCCTCGGCGTCGACGTGCGTCGCGTGCGCGTGCTGGTCTTCGTGCTGTCGGCCCCGGTCGCCGGCCTGGCTGGGTGGCTGTACGCCTACCAGCGGAGCTACGTCAGTCCGGACCTGCTGTCGCCGTACTTCCTGTTGTTCATGCTCACGGCCGTCATCCTCCCCGGTCGCCGCCAGCTGCTGGGGCCGCTGGTCGGGGCAGCGCTGCTGACGGTCCAGGTCGAGCAGTTCTCCTTCGGCGGCAACGCGGACAAGATCGTGCTCGGCGGTGTGCTCGCAGCCGTCCTGCTGCTGTCCCCGGACGGCCTCGCCGGGCTCGCTCGCGGCGCGCTCCGGCTCCGGCGCCGCTCCGGCCGCAGGCCGTCGCCGCGCGAGGCCGCGGGCGTGAACCCCGCACCCGGGGGCACTGCGTGAGGGGTCCGCCTGCGGTTGCCCGGTCTGTCCTGGCCGGTCTAGCCTCTGCGGTCCCCCTCACCCCCACCGCCGAACGGGAGCCGACGTCGTGACGCAGGTCGGGCTGGGACGCCGGGGCCCTGCCGAGGCCGGTCGCATGGAGGTGCTCGAGGCCGCTGCGACCGTCTTCATGGACCGCGGCTTCACCGCGACCAGCGTGGACGACATCGCCGAGGTGCTCGGGGCGACCAAGGGCCGGATCTACCACTACTACCGGTCCAAGGCCGACATCTTCCTCGACCTGCTCAACCTGGCGATGACCGACCTGCTCGAGCGGATCCGGCCCATCGCGGCGCGCACCGACCTGCTGCCCTCGGAGCGGCTGCGCGCCGCTGCCCGCATGCACGCACTGGTGATGATGACGCAGAGCGCCCGGTCCCGCGTGGCGGTGCAGGCGACCGAGATGCTCCTCATGCAGGACGTCGGTGCCAAGCAGCGCGCCGCGCTCGAGGAGTTCGTGCGCATGCGCGACGAGTACGAGCAGTGCTACGCGGCGATGGTCGAGGAGGGCATCGCGAAGGGCGAGTTCCGCGCGATGCCGCCCCGGCTGGCAGCCAAGCCCGTCCTGGGCGCGCTCAACTGGATCAACATGTGGTTCCGGCCGCGGGAGGGCCAGCAGGCGCAGGGCGACCCGGTGGTCGAGTCGATCGCCGACCAGTTCGCGGACTTCGTCGTGGCCGGACTCGCGGTGCCCCCGCCCCCCGAGCAGGCCACCCTCGGCGACGCCGTCGCCGCCCCCGTGGAGCTGCTCGCCCGTCGCGCGGGCCGCGCCGGGCGCACCGACTGACGCACCGGCTCCTGCTCCGGCCGGGCCAGGGTCGCACACGCGACGACGCTCTTCTCGGCGCACACGCCTGAGCCGAACCGCCGTTCCTCAGTGCTGACCGAGGACTAACCGCGCTCCAGCGGCCCAGCTCGGAGTGTTGACAGCCACATACGTCCGAGTAGGTTGGACGTACTCAACCGTATGTTCTCGCGGACACCACTGAACGGAGCACGCCTTGTCAGTCGTATGGGGTCCGGAGCTCGACACCGAGGGACAGAAGTGGCTCGACATCGCCAAGGACCTCAGCGAGAAGTGGTTCCGGCCCCTTGCCCAGGAGATCGATCGCGACCAGCGCTACCCGACGGAGAACGTGCAGCGCCTGGTCGAGTCCGGCCTCGCGGGGCTGTTCGTCCCCGAGCGGTTCGGCGGCGCGGGTGCTTCCTTCGTGACGACCTGCGCGGTCATCGAGGAGGTCTCCCGGGCCTGCGCCTCGACCGGCGCCATCCTCACCGCGTACGCGCTGGGCGGGACACCCATCCTCATCGCCGGGACTGACGAGCAGAAGTCGCGCTACCTGGGCGGCATGGCCAACGGCGTCGCCGTCAGCTTCGCCCTCACCGAGCAGGGCGCGGGCAGCGACGCCAACGCCATCAAGACGGTGGCCGAGCGCGACGGCGACGGCTACCGCATCACGGGCGAGAAGATCTACATCGGCAACGGCGGCGCCTCGCAGCACTACGTCGTGTTCGCTCGCACCGACGTCGAGGCCGGTGCCCGGGGCATCAGCGCCTTCTTCGTCGACAAGGACGCCGACGGCGTGGTCATCGACCGCTACGAGGACAAGATGGGCATCCGCGGCACGCAGACGAGCAACCTCAAGCTCGACGGCGCCCGGGTGACCGACGCGGACATGCTGGGCAGCCCCGGCCGCGGCCTTCGCCTGGCGCTCAACACGCTCAACGTCGGCCGCATCAGCGTGGCGGCGCAGTCGACCGGCGTGGCCCTCGCCGGCTACGAGACGGCGGCGGGCGAGGCCGTGAAGCGCCAGACCTTTGGCCGCCCGATCATGGACAACCAGGGGATCTCGTTCCCCATCGCGGACGTGGCGACCGAGCTGTCGGCGGCACGCCTGCTGACCTTCCAGGCCGCGTCCGTGCACGACGCCGAGGGCGACGTGTCCGTGCTGGGGGCCATGGCCAAGCTCTACGCCAGCGAGGTCGCGCACCGGGCGGTCGACATCGCCGTCCAGGTGTTCGGCGGCGACGGCTACTGCAAGCCCAACATCGCCGAGCGCCTCTACCGCGACCAGCGCATCTTGGAGATCTACGAGGGCGCCTCGCAGATCCAGCGCCTGGTCATCGGCCGGGCCGTCGCCGCCTCGATGAGCGCCTGACGGTGTCCTCCGACGCCGCTGCGGCGGTCCCCGGGCAGGACGTCGCCGAGGCCGAGGCCGTCGCGCCGTGGGACCTCGACGTCGCCTTCCCGCCGGCCGGCCCCATGCGCGTCTACGACCTGGCCCAGCTCATGTACACCGGCATCCCGCACCACCCGGCGCACCCGCCGTACAGCTTCGTCCTGACCAAGCGGCACGGCGACATCGTCTACCCGGGAGGCGTCAGCGGCGCGGCCGCCATGATCACGACGGGGGACCACGTCGGCACGCACGTCGACGGCTTCGCCCACGTGGCCAAGGACGGCAAGCTGCTCGGCGGGGTCGACGTGCTCGGCGCGCAGTCCCTCGCCGGCGGCGTCGAGGTGCACTCGGTGCACGAGATGGCCCCGATCCTGGGCCCCGGCTCGGTTGTCGACATGCCGACGCTGCTCGGGCGGGCCCTCACGCCGTCGGACGCCGTCACGGGTGACCACTTGGCCGCGTGGTTCAAGGACCACGGCCCCGAGCCGGGCCCCGGGTCGGTCGTGCTCGTCCGCACGGGCTGGGACGAGAAGTGGACCGACCCGGCCGCCTACCTGTCGGTCGAGGACGGCGCGCCGGGCATGGGCATCGACGGCGCGCGCTGGCTCAGCGAGCGCGGCATCAGGGCCAGCGGCTGCGACACCGTCGCGTACGAGCAGGTGCCGAGCCCGTCGCTGGACGTGCACGTGCACTTCCTCGTCGAGCGCGGCATCTCGATCATGGAGGCGATGCGGCTCGAGCCGCTCGTCGACGCCCAGGCCTGGCACTTCTTCTTCACCGCCGCGCCGCTGCGCGTGAAGGGCGCGACCGGGTCACCCATCCGCCCGCTGGCCTTCGTCCCCCGGGAGACCGCCGTATGAGCACGCCCCACAGCGACAGGTACTGGTCCGAGGTCGAGACCTGGGACCGCGAGCGGGTCGCTGAGCTCCAGCTGTCCAAGCTCCGCACGCAGCTGGCGTACGTCGCGGCCTCGAGCGACTACTACGCCCGGTCCTGGCTGGAGACCGGCTTCCAGCCCGGCGACCTGCGGTCGCTGGATGACCTGCGCAAGCTGCCGCTGGTCGACAAGAAGGACTACGTGGCCTCGCTGGAGGAGGCGCCGCCGTGGGGCAGCGCGCTCGCGGCCCCGCTCGACGACGTCCGCCGGGTGCACTTCTCCTCGGGGACGACGTCGTCCCCGACGCCGGTCTGCTGGAGCCAGCCCGACCTGGACCGCTGGGCCGACGTCTACGCCCGCGCGGCCTACAGCCAGGGCACCCGCGCGAGCGACGTCTACCAGTGCCTGTTCACCTACACCTGGTTCGTCGGCGGCCTCGGCTTCACCGCCGGCTACTCGCGCATCGGTGCGACGTGCATTCCCGGCGGCGCCTCGGAGACCGAGCGTCAGATCGACACGATCTTCAGGTACGGCACCACCGCCGTCAGCGGCACGCCCTCGTTCATGGCGCACCTCGCGGAGACCGCCGAGCGCTTGGGACGCCCCCTGCGCGACTCGGCGGTCCGCAGCGTCTGCGTTGGCGGAGAGCCCGGTGGCTCGGTGCCGGCCACCCGCCGCCGGCTCGAGGAGCTGTGGGGCGCGAAGGTCTACGACGGCTACGGCAGCCTGGAGTTCCAGCCCATCGCGTGGGACTGCGAGGAGCAGGCCGGGGGCCACGTCCCCGAGGACTTCGCCTACGCCGAGGTGCTCGACGCCGACTCCCAGGAGCCGGTGCCGGACGGCACCCCGGGCGTGCTGGTGCTCACCCACCTCGACAAGCAGGCCACCCCGCTGGTGCGCTGGTGGACGGGCGACGTGGTGGTGCGCTCCACCGAGTCCTGCGCCTGCGGCCGGACGCTCGCCCGCCTGCCCGGCGGCGTCGTGGGGCGGGCTGACGACATGCTCGTCGTCAAGGGCGTGAACCTGTTCCCCAGCGCGGTGGAGGAGGTCGTGCGCCGCACGGCCGGCGCCACCGGCGAGTACCTCATCGTGCTCGACGCGGACGTCCAGGACGCCGACTCCGGCCAGCTGTCCAGCATCAAGGTCCGCGTCGAGTGCGAGGACGGGCACGGCGAGGACGTCGCGTACCGGCTCGCCAAGGACCTCCGCGCGGAGCTGACCGTCAAGGCCCTCGTCGAGCCCGTCGCCCACGGCTCGCTCGAGCGCAGCACCCACAAGAGCAAGCGCGTCGTCCGTCTCTGAGCGGCGCCACCCCGAACGACTGGAGACCCACATGGCACGGGAAGCGTTCATCGTCGGCGGCGTCCGGACTCCGCACGGCAGGTACGGCGGCGCCCTGAAGGACGTCCGCGTCGTCGACCTCGGCGGCCTCGCCGGGGCGGCCGCCCTCGAGCGGGCCGGCCTGCCGGCCGACGCCGTCGACGAGACCATCGTCAGCAACTGCCGGCAGGCGGGCAACGGGCCCAACCCCGGCCGGCAGGTCTCCCTCAAGGCCGGCGTGCCGCAGTCGGTGCCCGCCCAGACCATCAACATGGCCTGCGCCTCCGGCCTCAAGGCGGTGCTGCTGTCTGCGCAGTCGATCAACACCGGGGACGCCGATGCCGTCCTCGCCGTCGCCGCCGAGAGCATGAGCACGATGCCCTACCTCGCGCCCTCCTCGCTGCGGTGGGAGGGCGTCCGCCGCGGCGACATCACGCTGTACGACGGCTGGCGCGACGGCGGCACCGACCCGATCTGCGGGATGAACATGGGCCAGACCGCGGAGAAGGTCGCCGCCGAGTTCGGCATCGAGCGCGAGGCCCAGGACGCGTGGTCGGCGCGTGCCCACCAGCGCGTGGCGCGGGCGTGGGAGGAGGGCCGCTTCGAAGGCCAGGTCGTGCCGGTGGACACCGAGGACGGCCAGCTCGACCGCGACGAGACCTTCCGCACCGACAGCGACCCCGCGAAGCTCGCCCGGTTGCGACCGTCCTTCCAGTCAAGCGGCACCGTGACCGCCGGCAACTCCAGCCAGATGGCCGACGGCGCCGCTGCGCTCGTCGTGGCCAGCGAGGACGCCGTCAGCAGGCACGGGCTCACGCCCCGCGCGCGCCTGGTGTCCTACGCCGCCGTGGGGGTTGACCCGACGATGATGGGCATCGGCCCGGCGTACGCCGTCCCGCTCGCGCTCAAGCGCGCCGGCCTGGACGTCGGCGACATCGACCTGTTCGAGATCAACGAGGCGTTCGCCGCGCAGATCGTGCAGAACGTGCGCGAGCTCGGCCTCGACGAGGACAAGGTCAACGTCAACGGTGGCGGCATCGCGCTCGGTCACCCGACCGGCCAGAGCGGCACGCGCCTGGTCGTGACACTGTTGTCCGAACTGGAGCGCACCGGCGGCCGCTACGGCGTCGCCAGCCTGTGCGTCGGGGGTGGGCAGGGCATCGCCGCCGTCTTCGAGCGGGTGCCTGCATGACCGAGCTGACCGGGCTCAAGGTCACGGTGGCCGGCCTCGGTCCGATGGGCCGCGGGATCGTCCGCGTGTTCGACGCGGCGGGCGCCGACGTGACCGTCGTCGACGTCGACCCCCAGGCGACCGCGAAGGGCCTGGAGACGATCCGTTCGGAGGCGGCCGAGGACGGGGTGGCGCTGCGCGCGGTCGCGGCGGACGCCCTCGCGTCGTCCGTGACGGGCGCCGACCTGTTCCTCGAGGCCGTCGTCGAGCGGATGGACGTCAAGCGCGAGCTGCTCGCCACCGTCGCCGCAGCCGGCCGCGACGACCTGCTGGTCGCGTCCAACACGTCTTCGCTGAGCATCAGCGAGATGGGTCGCGCCTTCGGCGACCCGTCGCGCGTCGTCGGCCTGCACTTCTTCAACCCGCCGACCAAGATGCGGCTGGTCGAGGTCATCCTGGGCGCGGCGACGAGCGAAGCCGTCGCCGCGCGCGCCGACGCCGTCGTCCGGGCGCTCGGCAAGACGCCGGTCACCTGCAAGGACTCGCCCAACTTCGTCGTCAACCGGGTCTGTCGCCCCCTGTACTACGAGGCCCAGCTGCTCGTGGCCCAGGGACTCGAGCCGGCGGCCGTGGACGCGGTGGCGCGCGGCGCGCTCGGTCACCGCATGGGGCCGCTACAGCTGCTCGACTTCACCGGCCTGCACACGCACCTGGCCTCGTCGGAGACCGCACTGCGCGAGTTCGGCGACCCTCGCTACCGGCCCATCCCGCAGGTGCGCGGCCTGGTGCGGGGCGGCATGACCGGTCGAGCCGCCGGGCGCGGGTTCTACGACTACGCCGTCGAGCGCCCCAAGGACGCGTTGGACCGCGTGACCAGCGTCCGCGAGGCCGCGGCCGGCACCGTCACGGTCACCGGGCCAGACGCCGGGTCGCTGCTGCCCGCCCTGCAGGCAGGCACGGCGTCGGAGGACGCGCCCGTCGTCGTCTACCGCTGCCTACGCGCGCCCGAGGACGCCGACCTCGGCGCCGTCCGGGAGCTCGCCCGGCACCGCGACGTCGTCGTCGACAGCTCCGCGGGCGAGTGGCTGGACGTGCTCCCCGCCGACGTCGGTTGGGTGCGTCTGCACGTCGCGCCGCGCGGCGGGCTGTTCGCCGAGGTCGTTAGCGACCCGACCGCGCACCTGGCCGGCACCCCGGGCGTCAAGGACGTCCTCGAGGCGCTGGGCGCCGACAGCGTGGATGTGCTCGCGCTGCCGGGACTGGTCGCCGACCGCCTAGCCCACTGCGTCGTCAACGAGGCCACCGCCGTGGTCGAGGAGGGAACGGCCACGCGCGAGGACGTCGACACCGCGCTCAAGCTGGCGATGAACCATCCCCGCGGGCCGTTCGAGCTGCAGGAGGACGCGGGCACGGCGACAGTCCTCGCCGGGCTCTGGTCGCTGACGCGCACGACCGGCGACCCCCGCTACCGCCCGGCGCAGCTGCTGCGCCGCCAGGCCGCGGCCGTCGCCCGGTGACTCCCGTCCGGACAGCGCTGCCGCGGTGACGCCCACCCCGCTGGCAAGCCGCCGCGTCGTCGACCTCAGCCAGTACATCGCCGGTCCCGTGTGCGGCCAGCTGCTGGCCGACTTCGGGGCGACCGTCCTCAAGGTCGAGCCGCCGACCGGGGACCCGTCGCGTTCGCTGCCCGGCACCGCGCACGGCAGCGTCTACTACCGCTCGTTCAACACCGGCAAGGACGCCGTCGCGCTCGACCTGCGCGACCCGGACGACCGCGCCTGCCTCGACGCCCTGCTCGCCGACGCCGACGCCTTGGTGATGAACTTCGGTCAGCGCACGCTGCGCGCGCTCGGCCTCACGTGGGAGGCACTGCACGCCGCGCACCCGCACCTCGTGGTGACGATCGTGACGGCGTACGGCTACGACGACCCCCGGACGACGTTCGACTCGATCGCCCAGGCCGTGAGCGGATACGCGATGGTCAACGCTGACGAGCACGGCCGCCCGCGCATCGCCGCGGGGTGGCCGACGGACGTGCTCAGCGGCACGTACGCCGGGATGTCCACCGCGATGGCGCTGCTGGACCCGTCTCGCGAGGGCGTGCTCATCGACGTGTCCATGGACGACGTGGCCCTGGCGACGCTCGTCGGGCCGTCGCTGCTGTCGGCGGCGGAGGACGGCACCTACCGCCGTGGGCGCGGCGACCGCGACGCGGCCACCTGCCCGTCCGGCGTCTTCTCCTGCGCGGACGGGTTCGTCTACGTCTACGCCGGCATGGACAAGCACTGGGCCCTGCTCCAGCCCCTGGTGGGCGGACCCGAGGGCGCGACGTCCGCCGAGCGGCTGGCCGACCCCGGCGCCTACCACGCCTCGGTGGAGGCCTGGACCGCGCAGCGCGGTGTCGCCGAGGTGTGCGCGGCGCTGGAGGCGCTCGGCATCCCTGCCGGGCCGGTCCGCGACCCGGTCAGCGCGCTGGCGACGGCCCGCGGCGGCGTCGTGCGGGCTGCCGACGGCGAGGCCGTCCCGCAGTTCCCCGTCTCGTTCTCCGGCGCCCGCCCCCCGCGGCGCGCCGCTCCCGCCCGACCGACCCGCACCCCCGCGCCAGACCGACACGCCCAGGAGGCGCTGCGATGACCGCCCAGACGGAGATCGGCGTCTGCGTGCTGCGTGAGGGCGCGCTGACCGGCATGTCCGCGATCGTGACCGGAGCCGGCAGCGGCATCGGCCGGGCCATCTCCCTGCGCCTGGTGGAGCTCGGGATGAGCGTCACGGGCTTCGGCCGTCACGAGGAGACGCTCGCCGAGACCGGCGCACTGGCCTCCGGCCCGGGCAGCTACGACTTCCGGGCGTGCAACGTGCGCGACCTCGACGCCAGCCTTGGCCTGGTCGCGGAAGTCGGCGACGCGCGGGGCATCGACCTGCTGGTCAACAACGCCGGTGGCCAGTTCTTCGCACCCGCCGTCGACATCACGCCAGGCGGCTGGAACGCCGTGCTCGACCTCAACCTCACGAGCATCTTCCACCTCACCCGGGTCGCGCACCCGTACCTCGCCAAGTCGCGCGGGAGCGTGCAGAACATCACGCTGTCCGGCGTCGAGCGCGGCGGCATGGGCATGGCGCACTCGATCGCCGCGCGCGCCGGCGTCCTGGGCGTCACGCGCACGCTGGCCCTCGAGTGGGCCTCCGACGGCATCCGGCTGAACTGCATCGGCCCCGGCACGGTGGTGACGCACGGCCTCAGCGAGGAGGCCAGCGAGCACGTGCTCGGCAACCTGGTCGACAAAGCCACGCCGATGGGCCGCGCGACGCCGGTCGAAGACGTCGCCGAGCTCGTCGCCTTCCTGGCCAGCCCGGCCGGAGCGCTGATGACCGGGCAGCTCGTCCAGATCGACGGCGGCGCGCACCTCGGGCGGGGGCTGCACATGCTTCCGGGGGCGTACGCGTGAGTAGCCCTGTGTCAAGCCGCCCCCGGAGTGATCTTGTTTTGGTGGGTGAGGACGCGCTGGAGTGCGTGGTGCTGAGTGGGGTCGTAGGCGGTGCTGTTCTGCCAGCAATGCCAGATGACGTAGAGCCAGGCGCGGGCCAGGACGTGCACGGCGTGGTCGTGTCCGCGGGCGCGCGCTTGGGCGTAGAGGTCTTGGGCCCAGGGGTTGGCGCGACGGCTGTCGCCGGCGAAGTCGCAGACGGCGTCGCGGAGTTGTTTGTCGCAGGCCCAGCGGAAGCCGACGTGCCGGCTCTTGCCGGAGGCGCGGGTGCTGGGGGCGACGCCGGCCAGGCGGGCCAGCGAGGCGGGGGTGGGGAAGCGGGCGCGGCAGTCACCGATCTCGGCGAGCAGCCGGGCGGCGCGCACGGTGCCCGAGCGGGGCAGGCTGGTGAAGATGTGGCTGTCGGTGTGGGCGGCGAGTTGCTCGCGGATCTGCTGCTCCAGGGCGGTGATCTGCTCGCGCAGCGTCTGCAGGGTCGCCAGATAGGCCAGGGTGATGTGAGCCCGGGCCAGCCCGTCGTCGCCGGTCAGGCCGCGGGGCGCGGCGAGCAGCCGGGCGTGCAGTTGCTCGGAGGTGGTGCGGCCGCAGTAGCCGACGGCCTGCAGCCAGTGCGCGAGCCGCTCGGGGCTAAGCCAGTCGGCCAGGCCCTGGTGGGTGAACCGGGCGAGGAACGCCGGGCTGATCGGGCTGTCGGTGTCGGCGAACAGCACGGTCGCGGCCGGGAAGACGTTGTTCAGGTGCGCCCGCAGCTGGTTGGCGACGCCGACCCGGGTGCCGACCAGGTCCTTGCGGGCCCGCACGGTCGCGCGCAGGGTCAGCGTCGCCGGGCTGTCCGGGACCAGCACGCGCAGCCGGGCCCGGTCGGTGCGCAGCTTGTCGGCCAGCACGTAGGCGTCGAACCGGTCGTCTTTGTTGCCAGCCGAGCCGTAGCGCGAGCGCAGATTCTTGACCTGGTTCGGGCTGATCACCACCACCGTCAGGCCCTCCTCGAGCAGCGCGTCGACGACCGGGTCGTCCGGGCGTTCGATCGCGACCTCGGCGCAGCCGAGCTTGGCCAGCCGGCGCACCAGCGCGGTCAGACCGTCGCTGGCGTGCGGCAGCTCCAAGCGGTCCCGGACCTTGCCGGTCGCGAAGTCCACGACGCACAACACGTGGTCGTCCTGGGCCCAGTCCAGCCCAGCGGTCAGACCGCCCGGCGGGACCGGCGGCAGACTCGTGGGCCCGGGGTCGCTGGTCCGGATCAGACTGTTCGGGGCATGCTTATTCACAGCCTCCTCGCTGCTTCCACCGGTGGGGAGGCACCTGAACTTCGGTGCCAGGACGCGGCTGCCGGTTCGCTCACTGATCGGCGCTCGGTGGCGCTCAGCCCTGTCGACCGTCGGCGTGTCCTGGGCGACCGCCGGGTCTCGCAGAACTCACGCAGGACGTCCAAGCGTCAAGCGAGCAGGGCGATGACCCGGCGGCACCTCAGGTGCATCGGTGGCTCTTCAACCACCGATCAGACCAGGGTGGACCAGTGAGCGTGCCGGTCCTCTCGCTGGCGGACGCGGTGGCTGCGCACGTGCGGCCGAGCACGCGCGTCTACCTGGGCAACTTCGGCTCGCAGCTGTTCTGCGTGGGCCACGAGATGATCCGCCAGGGGATGCGTGACGTCGACGCCGTCATCGCCTCCGGTGGCCTGCTCATGGACCAGCTGCTGGGCGCCGGGGTCCTGCGCTCCGCGACGTACGGCCACTGCTGGAGCCCGGTCGGCCCGTCCCCGGCCTGGAACTTTCGCCGGGCCGCGGAGGCCGGCGAGAGCATCGAGCTGCACGAGATGAGCCTCGGGCTGCTCACCGCCGCGCTCACCGCCGGCGCGTGGGGCCTGCCCTTCATGCCAGTGCCCGACCTGCCCGGCACGGGCTACGTCGATGAGGACTGGCCCGACGGGCGTCTCGACCGGGTGACGTCTGCCTTCGGCGACGCGCGGGTCGTGCGCGCCGAGGTGCCCGACGTCGCGTTCGCGCACTGCGACCTCGCCGACGAGCAGGGCAACGGCGTCGTGCGCGGGCCGCTCGGCGAGGTCGTCGTGGCCGCCCAGGCCGCCGGGCGGGTCGTGCTCGTGGCGGAGGAGCTCGCGTCGGCCGAGCGGGTGCGCGCCGAGGGGATCACGATCCCGGGCCTGCTCGTCGCCGGCGTCGTCGAGCACCCGGGTGCGGTCGCCCCTGACGGCGCGCTGGGCCGCTACGACCGGGACGTCGCGGCCTACGAGGGCTACGCCCTGGCGGCGAGGACCCGCGAGGGCTTCGCGGAGTGGGTCGAGCGAGACGTGCGCGCGGCGGTGCCGGCGTGACGCGCACCAGCGCCCCTGCCCCGCCGGCGCTCCCCACCGCGCCGGTCACCCCGACCGTGGACCTCCTCGTCCGGGCCGCGCAGGAGTTCCGGCGCGGCGGCTGGGTCTTCACTGGCTTCCACTGGCCCGTCCTCGCGGGCCAGGTCGCGCACGAGCTGGCCGGCGAAGAGTTCACGCAGGTCTTCGAGGCCGGGGCGAGCACGCACGGCGCCGCGCGCATCGTCCCGACGAGCACGACCGACTACCCGGCGTACGGCAACGCGCTCGGCTGGGTCGGCGACACCGCCGGCGCGCTGCTCGCGATGGCCCGCCGCTACGACCGCGTGGTCCTCGACGCCGCGAACGTCGACATCCTCGGCCAGGTCAACTCCTCCTACGTCGGCGAGCGTGTACGCCCGTCCGTGCGCCTGCCCGGCGGTGGTGGTGCCGCTGACGTGGCGGCCCAGGCGCGGGAGCTCGTCTGGCTGCACGGCGGCGATGACATGCTGCGGCTCGTCGCGCGGGTCGAGCACGTGACCGCCCGTCCCGGGCCCGATTCGGTGGTCCGGCTGCACACCCGCTGGGGCTGCCTGCGCCTGGACGGTCAGCCCCACCTCGAGGAGCTGGCTGACACGCCCGGGTCCGCGGAGTTCCTGGACCGCCTGGCCGAGCTCGGGGTATCGACCGGCACCGCCGTGCCGCGGCCGCCGGCGGACGACGAAGCACGACGGGCCGCCGCACGCGTCCTGCGCGAGGCAGCAGGACGCGGCTACGCGGCCGGCCGCCGCGCCGTGACCGAGATCGAGATCGACACCCTGCTGCAGGAGGACACGTGACTGCCACGCCCGAGACGCGGGACCAGCCGGTCGCCGACACCGGTGACGGGACGACCGGTGGCGACCGGCTCAGCGGTACCGCCGGTGCTGCGGGCGGGGAGCCGCGGGTCGCCGACGACTCGCCCGAGGCCCTCGACGCCCTGCGCCGGGAGGTCCGTGCGCTGGTGGAGGACTGGGAGTCGACCGGTCGGTTCGTGCCGACGTGCGACGCCTGGCTGCGCGGCTTCGACCTCGACTTCAGCAAGGACCTGGGTGCCTACGGGATGCTCGGCCTGACCTGGCCGACGGAGGTGGGCGGCGCCGGCCGGAGCAACCGCGCCCGCCTGGTCGTCACCGAGGAGCTGCTGCGGGCCGGGGCCCCGGTGGCGGCGCACTGGATCGCGGAGCGGCAGATCGGTCCGGCCGTGCTGCGCTACGGTGCACCGGAGATGCAGCGCGACCTGCTGCCCCGCATCGCCGCCGGCGAGCTCACGATCTGCCTCGGCATGAGCGAGACCGAGTCGGGGTCCGACCTCGCCTCGGTGCGCACGACCGCTGCCCAGGACGACGACGGCGACTGGCGGATCACCGGCCGCAAGATCTGGACGAGCCAGGCGCACCGCTCCACCCACGCATACGTGCTCGCGCGCACCAGCCGTGGTGAGCGCAAGCACGAGGGGCTCACGGAGTTCGTCGTCGACATGACCGAGCCGGGCGTCGAGGTGCGACCGATCCACGACCTGCGCGGGGAGCACCACTTCAACGAGGTGACGTTCGACGGCGTGCACGTGCCGGCGGGCAACGTCCTCGGCATCGTTGGCGATGGCTGGAAGCAGGTGACGGAGCAGCTGTCGTTCGAGCGCGGCGGGATGGAGCGGGTGCTTAGCACCTACCCGCTGCTCGCCGCCGTCCTGGACGGCGCGGGCGCGGGCCGCGACGACGTGGACGACGCGGTCGCGGTGGAGCTCGGCCGTGCCTACGCCCGTCTGAGCACGCTGCGCAGCGCCGCCTGGGACATCGCCGGGGCGCTGGACGCCGGGGAGGCTCCCGTGCTCGCTGCCGCGATGCTCAAGGAGGCCGGCAACGTCTTCGAGCGCGACGTGGACGAGCTCGCGCGGCGGGTGCTCGACACCGAGGCCGACCCGTCCGCGCCCGGCATCACTGGTCTGCTCGCGGCGGGAGTCCTGGCCGCCCCCGGCTTCTCCATCCGCGGAGGGACCTCAGAGGTCCTGCGGACGATCATCGCCCGGTCTGCGACCTCGGGGGTGCCGCGCGCGCCCGACGGGACCGAGGACCTGCGCGAGGTGGCGGCGGACGTCCTCGAGGGGCACGGCGGCGACCCGGGTGAGGGAGTGCCGCCGGTCTGGGCCACCGTGCGCGAGCTCGAGTGGCACCTGGTCGGCGTCGACGAGTCGCGCGGTGGCGCCGGGGGGAGCTTGCGCGACCTGGCCGTGCTCGCCGAGGCGACCGGTCGCCACGGCGTGGCCGTGCCCCTGGTGGAGACGGCGGCGGCGGCACAGGTCCTGGCCGCGGCCGGGCGTGCCCTGCCCACCGGCACGGTCACGGTCGTCTTCGGCGGACAGCTGCGGGACGGCGTTCTGTCCGGCACGGTCGGGCGAGCCCCATGGGCCGAGGTCGCCGACCAGCTCGTCGTGATGGCGTCCGACGGCCACGGCGGCGAGGTGGCGGTGCTGGTGGACCGCACCACCGTGCGCGTCGAGGGCGGGCGCAACCTGGCGAGCGAGCCGCGCGACACGGTCGTGCTCGACGGCGTCAGGGTGCCGCCGGACGCCGTGCTCCCCGACGCGCCACCGGTCGCGGAGGTGCGGGCGCTGCTGGCACTGCTGCGCGCCGCCCAGACGGTCGGGGCGCTCGAGGCGGCTTTCGAGCACACGCGGCGTCACGTCAGCGAGCGCGTGCAGTTCGGCAAGCCGCTCATCGCCTTCCAGGCCGTGGGGCACGGGCTCGCGGCCGTCGTCTCCGAGCTGACGCTCGCCCGCACCTCCCTCGACGCCGCCGTACGGGCGTGGGAGGCGCGCGACGGGCACCTGGAGGCCGTCGCCGCGTCCCGCGTGGTGGTCGGTGCGGCTGCCACCGAGGTCGCCCGCGTCGCCCACCAGCTGCACGGCGCGATGGGCGTGACGCGCGAGCACCCGTTGCACCTGTCCACGCGCCGGTTGTGGTCCTGGCGCGACGAGGTCGGGACGGAGCGCTCCTGGGCCCTGCAGCTCGGGCGCACCGCCGTGGGGCTGGGCAGCGAGGGCACCTGGGCGTGGCTCACCCGCGTCGTGCGGGAGGTGCCGGCATGAGCCGGTCGTCGGACCGGAGCGTGGGCAGCGGCAAGGTCCGCCTGTCGTACGAGGGAGGCCGCTGCACGCTGACCCTCGACGACCACGAGCGACGCAACGCGCTGGGGGCGGAGCTGCGCGCCGACCTCGCCGAGGCGGTGGACGCGGTCGCCGGCGACCCCGACGTGCGGGTCCTCGTCGTGACCGGCGCCGGGAGCAGCTTCTGCTCGGGCGCCGACGTGCCGGCCGTCTTCGGCGACCCCGAACGGCCCGTCGCGGCGATCCGCCGCGACCTGTACGCCGTCTACGACAGCTTCCTGCGGATCAGTGCGCTCGCCGTGCCCACGATCGCCGCCGTGCAGGGCCCCGCGGTCGGCGCCGGGCTCAACCTGGCGATGGTCTGCGACGTGCGGGTCGCCGGGCCGCGCGCGACGTTCGCGGCGACCTTCACCCGCATCGGGCTGCACCCGGGCGGGGGGTGCACTTCGTTCCTCGTCCGCGCCATGGGGCCCGAGCGTGCCCTCGCCCTCCTGCTCGACGGCGGCGCGATGCGCGGTCCCGACACTGTCCAAGCCGGACTCGCCGCGGTCTACGCCGAGGACCCGCTGGCCGAGGCGCTGTCCATGGCCGACCGCTGGGCCGCCCTGGAGCCGGACCTCGTGCGCGACGTGAAGACCGCGGTGCGTACGGCCGCGCGCGGGGACAGCGCGGCCACGCTGGAGCTGGAGGCCTGGGCGCAGGCGTTCGTCCGCCAAGTCGACTCGGCTGCAGGAGTTCGTGGCCGGCTTCCGGACGTGACGGTGCGCAGCACCCTCACCGTCGCAGACCTGGGCACCCGGGGGGAGGAGTGGCACCGCTTCACCGTGCCGGCGGACCTCGCGCGCGCCTACCGGGCTGTCACCGGCCTGACCGGTGACGACCCCCCGCGGGGGCTGGCGTCGGTGGTCGGGCGCCTCGCCTACACCCGCGGCCGGGACATGCCGCCGGGGGGCGTCCTGCGCGAGCTCACCCTGCGGACGCTCGGTCCGCCGCCTGTCGACGGGGCGTACGACGTGCGTGTGCGGGCGGACGTGCTCAGTGAGCGCGACGGACGCAAGCGGGTGCGGGTCCTGGTGTCCCTGCGCGCTGTCGTTCAAAGCGGTGCTGCTCGAAGGGCTGGAGGTCGTGTTCATCGTGCTGACGTTCGGCGCCAACCAGGGCAGCATCGCGCTGGCCGCGGGCGGCGGGGTCGCTGCGGTCGTGCTCGTGTCGGCCATCGGGGTCGCCGTGCGCGCCCCGCTGACGCGCGTGCCCGAGAACACGTTGAAGTTCATCGTAGGGGTGATGCTCACCTCCTTCGGGGTTTTCTGGAGCGGGGAGGGAGTCGGGGTCCGCTGGCCTGGTGGGGACGCCGCGCTGCTCGCGCTCATCGCCGTGATCGGGCTGGCGGCGGTTGGCCTCGCGCAGGCCGCGCGCACGGTGCGCCTCCGGCCGGTCCTGGTGTCCCGGTGAAGGCGCTGCGCGCCGTGATGACCGTGCTCGAAGACCTGGTCGTCGGCGACGACTGGCGGACCTCGCTGGGGATCGTGGTGACCCTGGCGGTGACCGCGCTCCTAGCACACCAGGGTGTCCCCGCGTGGTGGCTCCCGCCACTTGCCGTGCTCGCGCTTCTCGCCGGGACCGTCTGGGCCGCCCGGCGCCGAGCCGCAACCGATGGCCGACCGGCGGCTATCAGGGCCGACCGGGTCAACCGCGGGTAGCCGTCCAGCACTGCCGGACACGCTGCTGCGCGAGGTCGGGCTGACGGTTGACGTCCGACAGGACTGGCGGCTCAACGAGCGGCACTACGGCGTGCTGGAAGCCTCACCCACCACGACGGCGAGCGCCGGTACGGCCCGACGTGCGTCGCCGCGTGGGGACAGTCCTGGTTCCATGGGCCGCCGCCGTTGCCCGCCCGCGACCCGCGCCACCCCCGCGCCGACCCCCGCTGCCGGCAGGTGCCGGACGAGCAGCTGCCGGCCGAGGAGTCACTCGCCCAAACGTTGCAGCGGTGCTGGCCCGCGGTCCAGCAGCACGCACTGCCGGTCCTGCAGGCCGGCGGCACCGTCTTGCTGGTCGGGCACGGCAACGCCCTACGGGCGCTCACCGCACACCTGGAGCAGCTCACCGCCCACCAGGTGCAGGGCCTGGTGCTGCCCACCGGCGTCCCCGCCCCTACCGGTGGCAGGACGGGCGATGGACACTCGGCCTCCCTGGACGTCCCGGGCACCCTGTCCGGGCTCTGAGCACCACCTGACCGCGCGTGCGGGCAGCGCGCAGAACACGCCCGCGACCTCTTGGCAGGTCCACCCGGCAGCAGTACCGTGAAGTCGGCGATGGGTCCCGCCGAGGTTGCCGAACCTGAACCGCCCACCAGGGCTGATGGGTCCTTCCGGAACCCCGGGAGGACTCATGGGCACCCCACGACAGAGCGCACCACGCGTCCATTACGGCGCTCGAGTGGCCCGCCCGCGCCTCAGAGGCGTCCGGGGTCGGCCGTGCTGAGCCGGTCGGAGCAGACCCGGCTCGACGGAATCGAAATCGACCTGCGCCGGACGTCCCCGGCGCTGGACCGCGCCCTGGACCACGGCGTGTTCCGCGGCCTGCCCGACCAGCGCCGCCGCTCCTACACCCTGCAGGCCTGGCCCGTCGCCGCACTGGCCGGTCTCGGCTGTGGGCTCATTGCGCTCGGGCTCGGCCTGCCCAACGTCATTCCGCTGATCCTTGGCTTCTACGTCCTCCCGTTCTCCTTCCTCGGGCTGTGGCTACCGCTGTTTCGAACACCCCGACATGGGCGTGGCTGCAGCCGCCGTTAGGCTGCCCCAGCGCAGTGACGACCACCCGCAGCCGCAGCGACCGTCGTAGCCTTGCCTCCGTCACTGCTTGCAAGGGGAGTGCCAGCGGCCAGCGGCTGCGGCGTGCGGCCGGCGATCCAGGTGTGCCAGTCGGTGGGGCGGGGAGCGCTTCTGCAGGTCGTGCCGGCATATCACCCGCCCTGGACCGGCGCGTCATACTGCAATCGGCCGGAGCTCGTCCCTCTGCTGCACCTGCGGGCCGCCGGTCGGAGAGGATGGCCGCCGATGACGGGGACTGCAGAACCCCCAGATCTGCGCCGGATCGTGATCGAAGCGGCGGACCTCCTCGAGGAGGCAAATCACGTCGGGCGCCGAGTGCCGGGACCTTCGTGATCACGGCGCAGAGCTCGCCCACGCGGACACCGTGCCGCCAGCAACTACTTCGCACTGCGCAACCAACTGTCGTCGTTGCCCCATACGAACCTGACGGGCCAGGTGGCGCAGTGGCTGAACTTCGAACAGCAGATCGTCGAACAGGCCCTGATCCTGAGGTACCGCCCTGACTCACCGGGCAAGCAGTACGTCGCGGAACGTTACGGCGATCCTGATGGTGATGCCGCGCACCAACTGCGAGCCGGCCGTACCTGTTGCGGTACCAGTTCTGCATCCCGGTCGCCTCGTCGGCTGGGGCGGCCGCCTCCTCGACGGTGTCGGCGGCAGCCGCGGTGTCAGCGGCGGTGTCCGCGGCGGTGTCGCTGGCTGCCGCGGTGGTGCTGATCGACCACCACGACGTCCTGCGGGCGCTGTGCAAGGAGATCACCGGCACGCCGGCCGGGTCCCCGGAACGCGAGGAGCGCGTCGACGACCTGTTGGTGGAGCTCGACATCCACATGCGCATCGAGGACGACCTCTTCTACCCCGCCGTCGCGGCAGCCGGCACGCTCGTGGCGGTCGCCCATGCCGAGCATCGCCAGGTCTCCGACCGGCTCGCAGCGTTCCTGCGCACGAACCCGACGGCCCCTGCCTACGAAGGCGAGTGGCAGGCGTTCGTCACCACCCTCGACGCGCACGCCGAGGAAGAGGAACGCGACCTCATCCCGCTGCCTGGGAGATCACCACGGACGTCCTGGACGAGCTCGGGAATCGGATGCTCGCGCGCATGGACGAGGTGCGCACCTCCTGGACGAAACAGCTTCGCGTCCAGGCCAGAGGAGCCCTGCTGCGCAGGATGTGAGCGTCGTCGACGTCCGCGCGCCTGTTGACTGGCTCGGCAGCGCCCCACAGACTCGAACGGCACCGTGGAGGTGGCGATGGATGCGCGTCTGTACGCCAAGGTCGCCGGGGTGACCATCGTGGTCATCGGCATCGGCGGCGTCCTGCTGGGGGAGAAGTCGCTGTTCGGTGTCTTGAACATCGACATCGCGGAAGACGTGGTGCACCTGGCCACCGGCGCGCTGATGGCCGGCATCGGCTTCCGCGGCTCGGACAGCGCCGTGCGTTCGGTGGTCGGCGGACTGGGAGTGGTGTACCTGCTCGTGGCCGTCCTGGGCTTCCTCGTCCCGGACCTGTTCGGGCTCCTGCCGCACGAGTACAAGACCGTGCTGGACAACCTGATCCACCTGTCGCTGGGCCTGCTCGGCGTGGCGGTGGGCTTCTTCGTCGGCTCGCGGCCGGTCGCGCACTCCTGACCAGCCTCGAGAAGGGCGCACAGAGGAGCAGCGGCTCGACAGCGTCGGCCGGGCTGGGACGGGGCGCCCTCGCGGGCGTCGCGGGCACGGGCAGCTACGCGCCGGCCGACTTCGCCGAGAGGGTCTTCCGGCTCGCTCCTGGGACCCCGGCGGCACGATGGCGCCGGAACAACGCGACCACCTGGCGCTCGGCACGATGTGGGGCGCGGCGTACGCGCTCGCGGCGCGGGAAGGGCTCCGAGGTCCGCGAGCCGCGGCGGCGGTGTTCGTGACCGTCTACGCCGGGCGACGTGCTGCTGAACACCGCCCTTGGGCTGTACCGGCCGCAGGACTGGTCGGGCCAGGACTGGGCTGTCGACGTGATCGACAGGCTCGTCCAGACGGCGTCCACGGGCGCGATCTTCGAGCGCTTCCTCGATCCAGCACGCCCGTCCTGATCGTTCTCCGGCGCTCCCGGGTCGGCGTGTACGGCCCCCTCCTGCAGCGCGGGTTCGAACGACGGGCGGCGCACCCGTGCGCACCTGCGCTTGTTCGGGTCGTCGTCCAGCACTCATGCCGGTACGCAACGTCCGCTTCTGCCGCTGTCCGTGCTCGTGCAGCTCGTTGCGCTTAGACGTCGGTCGTCGCGACGGCGGTCATGGTCAACCAGGCAGCGCCGTCCGGAGTGAGCAGAAGTCGTACCGCATGGCGCACAGCGCCATCAACTCGCCCAGATCGACCGCCAGCAGCAGGTCGACACCGCCCCGGTCGGCTTCAGCCTGGCCGACCAGCTGGTCTTCGCCGGCCCGCTCAGCGCGGCGGGCGGGGGCGACCGTGGCCGGTTCGGCGCGGCCTGCACCGTCACCGACACCCTGGGCGAGGGCAGCTTCCAGTGCCAGGTCACCCTGGCGCTGCCGGTCGGCCTGGTGACCCTGCAGGGGCTGCTCTCGCCGGTCGGGCCGCGGTCGACCTTCGCCGTCACCGGCGGCACCGGGCGCTACCGCAACGCGCGGGGCTCGGCGACCGCGTTCGACACCAGCCCCGGGCACGCCCGGCTGACGGTGTCACTGCTGCCCTGATCCGGGCCGCAGACGCCTACCGCCCCGGTCGAGGGCCCGGGCGATCGGATAAGGATCAGGTCGGCGTGAGCGCCGGCAGCGCTATGTCGTCACGGGACGCCGTGCTGGCAGTCGAGGACGTCCTCCAGCACCGCCGCGACGAGGGCGTCGGCGCCGTGGGCGACGTCCGCGGTACGGCTGAGGAGACGCTCCTCGGCGTACTCCTCGCAACCCCGACGCGCTTCGGTGACCCCGGTGCCGCTCCTATGGCCAGTTATCGAACCCCGTCCAGTGCTTGACGGAAGGCGGTGGCGAGGTCGTCGATCAGCACGGCGCCGCTGGGAGTGGCGCCGAGGGTCCAGGCGAAGCCGTGCAGCATGCCGTCGTAGCGCTTCGCGGTGACGTCGATCCCCGCGGTGCGCAGGTTGGCGGCGTAGGCCTCGCCTTCATCGCGCAGCGGGTCGAACTCGGCAGTGGCGACGAAGGCCGGGGGCAGACCAGCGAGGTCGTCGGCACGGGCCGGGCAGGCGAACGCGTCCTTGCCGAGTTCCTGGGCACCGAGGTAATGCGCCCAGAACCACTGCATGGAGCCCTTGGTGAGCAGATACCCCTCGCCATTCTGATCATAGGACTCGGTCGTGAAGTTGAAGTCGGTCGCTGGGTAGAGCAGCAGCTGCGCGGCGAGGCGGGGGCCCTGACGGTCGCGGGCGGCGATCGCGACGGCGGCAGCGAGGTTCCCGCCGGCACTGTCGCCGCAGGTCGCGATGCGCTCAGGGTCGCTGCCAAGCTCGGCGGCGTGCTCGGCAACCCAGGCGGTCGCGGCGTAGCTGTCGTCGAACGCGGCAGGGTAGACGTGCTCGGGCGCGAGCCGGTAGTCGACCGAAACAACGACCGCGCCGGTCCGGTTGGCGATCCGGCGGACCGGGTTGTCGCACACGTCGAGATCGCCGATCACCCAGCCGCCACCGTGGAAGTACACGATCATGGGCTTGGGCCGGTCCCCGGCTGGGGTGTAGACGCGGATGGGAATGTTCCCGGCGGGGCCGGGGATTGTCCGGTCCTCGGTAGCGATCTCCTCCGGCTCGCCTTGCAGGTCGATGAAGCCCATAGCGGCCTCCCGCGCCTGCGGAACGGTCATGTGCTCGAACGGCGGCAGCCCTGCCGCGGCGAGCGCGGCGAGCAACTGCTGGGCTTCGGGATGGACGGGCATGGGGTCTCCGATCGTGAGAGGGCTGGGCAAGGACTATCCGGGGTCGGAAGCGCGTCAGACCCGCTCGTGGCGGCCGCTGCGGCTGCAGTGAGAGGCCGGCTTGGCAGGGATCACACACAGCAGTTCACATGGTGTGAAACCTGTGCGGAGGTCCAGGTGCGACCAGGGACGGGCCTGGGCCGGGCCCGCGCACCGCCGGTGCTCGGCGGTGCGCGAACCGGGCGGCAGGTCCCGCGCGAGAGCGGTCAGCCGGTCAAGACGCCGCTGCCGCCGAGACCACGTCGACGAACTTTGCTCGCGCGACCCCGGTGAATTCGCCAGCTGTGGCCGCGCCGCCCGAGCCGATCGCGAACCCGTCGTAGTCGCGGTCGGCGACCTCGTCGCAGATCAGCCGGTAGGTGCCGACCCCGCCCACGTACGGATAAAGGTTGCGCGGCTTGCCGGGGATGTTCGCGCCGACCCACCAAGAGTTGGCCCTGGGCAGCAGCGTCATCTGCGTGACCTCGTTGTGGTGTGCCACCCAGTCGTCCTCCGCGGCGGGCAGCGGCTCGATCGTGTCGAGGCCCTTCTCCCTCAAGTGGCGCAGGCAGTCGGTGATCCAGTCCACGTGCTGCTCGATGGACACCGGCATATTGCTCAGCACCGACGGGCTCTGCGGTCCGGTGATCATAAACAGGTTCGGGAACCCCTGGCTGGCGACGCCGAGGTAGCTGCGTGGCCCGTGGGCCCACTTTTCCTGCAAGCCGAGCCCGTCCCGTCCGCGGATGCCGAGCTTGAACAAGGTGCCGGTCATCGCGTCGAAGCCGGTGGCGTAGACAATGATGTCCGCCTCATACTCCGCGTCCGCGGTGCGGACCCCGTGGGGAGTGATCTCCTGGATCGGCGCCTTCCGCAGGTCCACCAGGGTCACGTTGTCCCGGTTGAACGTCTCGTAGTAGCCGTTCTCCAGCGGCGGGCGCTTGGTGAAGAACGGGTGGTCCCGCGGCGTGAGCAGCTCGGCGATCTCCGGGTCAGTCACCCGCTCCCGGATCCGGGCCCGGAGGAACTCCGCGGCCGTCTCGTTCGCCTGCTCGTCGAGGAGCAAATCGTTGAACGTCGTCCCGAGCCGGAACCCGCCGCGTTCCCAGGCCTCCTCGAAGATCTGCTGTCGCTCCTCGTCCGAGACCGACATAGCGGTGCGGTCCGCAGTGGGGTACGGGAAGCCGAAG
>JAABUN010001672.1_pt1 | contig 46296 bp, 52 predicted proteins | sample 5559311 | NCBI WGS metagenome assembly JAABUN01 (sample SAMN10711877, study PRJNA513370) | rock metagenome | isolation source: Antarctica rocks | place: Antarctica: Victoria Land, Siegfried Peak sud
TGTTGGGAAGTCGTCGAGAAATTAATGAGAATTAATCGTAATAAGTTAGAGTATTATTTACGAGGCATGAGAGCTATGAAGCTTATCATGAATGCATTGTAGCTGTTATGTCACCCCCTCAGCATCTATACTATTAGATCCTTACTTATTCAGGACTACCAAAAATTCTTTCCAGCAGGCTATAAACCTACCTTTTACCTAGAGTTAATCGGCTAAATACTTAACCAACAAATCTTTCTTACCCATCTGCTCTATTAGCTGCTCAATTTTTTGTAAAGCCAAAGGCGAAGGCTTGGTGCGTCCGTTTTCCCAACGATTTATTGTGGTGCAAATAACGCCCAACTGACTAGCAAATTGTTCTTGCGTCAAATTAGTTGCCAACCGGATTTCACGAATAAGGTTGCCAATTTGCGGCTGACTCATTAGTAACGGTTTCTTGACTGTCATCTAATTTTATAAACTCCAGAGCTTGCTGCGAGATGCAGCATATGATGTGTATACCCTATCGTATTCACTCCCAGTTTTTGCGTCAGCAGCGAATTCACTGAAGTTTACAGCCCAGATTTCAGTAGATTATTCGGTTAAATGTCAGCAAATTTTCAGAGGCATATTTCTTAGGTCTAGAAAAGGCATCAATTTCTGTAAAGCTAGTGTGTGGAGTGAAGCTCCTAATCAGCTAATTTACGTAGATGCTCTGGACTTGAAGCAACTGATTAGTGTCTTATATAGTATCCGTACTTACCTTGCGTACCTGCTAACAGCCAAGGTTGATGGAAATAAGTAGACCACAATGCCATAATGCGATCGCTCAGAGTAAGTGCGATCGCGCCTTAAGTCAAAATTATTGATTCAATATATCCTTTTTGTGACTGGGGGCAGCCGCAACAGCAGTCACTTCTTTAATCAGTTCATCAGAAATTCCTAGTTCTTTTAAAGTTCCAATCAAATTCGCAACAATTGCATCAAAGTGTCCGCCATTTAAGCCCATGTCTTCAACTAAGTGCTTATGAGCTTCTCGCATCATATTCCCATCGTATTGGGTAGCACCACCAAAAGCGAATGTTAAAAATGCCTTCTGATGCAACTTCTGCTTATTCATGTCAACATTCTCAAAAAAGTGCTTGATTCGCTCATCCTTCAGAACACGCTCGTAAAACTTATCAACGGCTAAATCGATGGCATTCTTTCCGCCCAGTTTATCGAATAAAGTAGTCATAAAAATTTTCCCTGTAAGATTTAACCATCATTGAATTAATTAATACTGCTCTAGAGTTACAGCCCCAAAAAAGGCTTACTCTAAATTGATTAGAGCAAGCCGTGAGTGAAAAAGCAGCTATGCAAGCTAGGTTAAATCTGATAAAGCTGCACCAAAGTTGATATGAAATGCCTGGTTATCCAATACCAAGGCTGGAACGGATTGAACGCCTTTTGCTTTGGCTTCGACAATTTTTTCTTTATGTTCGCCCAAGTGTGTAATCTCAAGCTCGTAGCGGGTAGGGTCAAGAGCTTGAGCAATATTTTGTTCTGCCTCGATACAAACTGCACAACCAGCATGATAGAAAGTGGCTTTCGATTTCATTTTTTTGCCCAAATTAGTTAACGCACTTACTTTATCAAAGTGCTTAGGCGAACGTAAGTAGGTACAATTCAGTAAGGTAGGCACTTTTTGGTACGGATTTAGGCAGATGAGAGAACAAAATTTTTCAAGTCCTTCGTCGGTGCCGCAAAGCTCCGTAATCAGAATAGCTGAGGATATTTTGGGTTGCAAGTGGTCGCTTACAGTGCTGCAATTGATTCGGCAAGAAATCTATAGACCTGGTGCAATGGAGCGCAGTGTTGAAGGATTAACAACAAAGGTGCTGAATGAGCGATTGAAAAAACTCACAAATTACAAAATTATTCAGCGTCATGCGTATCCAGAAATTCCACCTCGCGTAGAGTATCGACTTACAGATTTTGGGTTGTGTTTTGTCCCAATTCTCGATTCAATTGAGGAGTTGCAGCACAAAATTGAGGCGTACAGCACAGATTAAAATGCTGTGGAGAGTGTACTACCTGCATTTCACCCTAACTGAACCTGCTACCTAAAACATCAAGCTATTAATTAATCTTTCTTTAATCACTGACAATCTATTAACGCGATAGCTATAGATGACTGCACCGATATTACTCATCAAACAAGTGCTAGACAGCCCCAACAGCACATAAGTCGGAATCATCACAACTCCCGCCTCAAACCATGTATAAACGTGCCACAGCAGCACCACAGCAAAAATACCTGCAACTCCTGCTGACTGCCATACTCTAATTTTTGAACGATTCAGCGCCGCTAATCCCATCGTTAGACAAGTCGCAATTAAGTTAGCTGGAACCAAAAAGGCACAAAGAGAAATGCAGTGCGATCGCGATAGTTCAGCTAAATTAGTCAATTCAAACATCAGCTTTTTACTTTAAAAGGGCAGGTTTCTCCTATCGTCACTCTACAAGCCCAATTTTAACCGCTACAAATTACATTTATTAACATTTGGTAAGGATTAAAGATGAGAAAAATTTACTTTTGCCCCAAATGCTACAACTACTCCCCCGTAGACACTCAACCAATTCGTCAACCCTGCGGCGGATGTAATTAAGTGAAAAATTGATTTAGCTAGTTAATAAAAGTTCATATCTATCAAAATTATTTAGGAGTATTACTAATGCAATTAAAGCCTATTAGCCAACAAGTAGTCGCTATAGTTGGAGCTTCTAGCGGTATTGGTAGAGAAACCGCTTTGCAATTTGCCAAGAAAGGAGCAAAAGTAGTAGTTGCTGCCCGTAGTCAGTCGGGGTTAGAAAGTTTGGTTAGTGAAATTAAACTTTTTGGTGGTGACGCGGTAGCCATAGTAGCTGATGTCAGCGAATTTGACCAAGTAAAAGCGATCGCAGATAAAGCCGTGGAAGTTTACGGGCGGCTCGATACTTGGGTACATTCCGCCGCTACAGGAGTCCTTGCACCTTTTGACCAAATCACCCCCGAAGAATTTAAACGGGTAATAGATGTCAATCTCACCGGGCAAGCATACGGCGCAATGGCAGCCTTACCGCACCTCAAAAAAGAAGGGCGCGGGGCGCTAATTCACATCTCGTCGGTAGAAGCTAGGCGATCGATTCCTCTGCAAAGCCCCTACTCTGCTTCTAAGCATGGTGTAGAAGGTATGTTAGATTCATTAAGGGTAGAATTACAACATGAAGGCTGGCAAATCAGCGTTACAAATATCCTGCCTTCGGTGATCAATACGCCATTTTACAACAAAGTCCGTACTAAGTTAGGTGTTAAACCAACCGGAGTACCACCTTACTATCAGCCGAGTATAGTTGCTGAGGCAATTTTGTATGTTGCAGAACATCCTACCCGCGATTTTATTGTGGGGGATGTCGGGAGAGTTTTAGATGTCATGCAGCGTATTTCGCCAGTGCTTGTAGATAATTTATTGCTATTAATTGGTTTTGCCGGACAACGGACAAACGAGCCTAAGTCCGAAGATGCGCCCGATAATGTCTTTGAACCGATCGCAGGTTATGACACTGTAGAAGGTGATTTTGGTAACTTAACTATTCCAACTTTTACCGATTGGCTAGATATGAATCCACCTGTGAAATGGGGTGCAGTGGCTCTAGCGGCGGCTTTGGGCTTGGGCGCAGTGTTTGGGAGAAAAGATAGTTGAGCGTCGCGCTTAAACCCTGAAACTATTATAGCTTTAAATATCTGTCTCAAACTTTACACAATTTAAGCCCCACGAAGGAGACAAGCTAAATCCAAACTGAGATATTTTTTAATCAATACCCATTGCCAAAAAGCGATACAATCGGCATTTTCTAAAACAGCAAAAGCAAGGTCAGAGAATATGAGTAACGAACCAAATCAAGTAATGCCAGAAGATCCAACCGAGGCCGAACCCGGTAGAGGTGCGCCAGGAAACAATCATTATGGAGTCCAGACAGCACAAACAACCGCCGTCAATGCCCCCGATGCAATTATTCCTTCTAATGCTCCGACAGAACTCAGCCTGAAGCAACTAGAAGCTTTTAAACATGAAGAGGAAGTAGAAGGCGAAGGGTTTACAACTACCGATGGTTATGTAGTTGATGAGGGGGGTTTACTAAACAACTTTGCCATTGAACCACCTATGTATATTGAAGGCGAAGAACCTAAAGTCTAAATGTTTAAGCTGGGAGCGGTAAACTTTCTGTTCCCAGCTTTGATATATTGCGATCGCGCATCTTGTCAATTGTATTTAGAAAATCCCCGCAGAGACTGATTGCTCCTCTATTTACTCAGCGCTTTAATATAGAAGTAATGCTCGCACTTGTAAGAACCTTGTGAAACCAATAGAAACTGACAAGCATAGAGCAAAGCAAAATTTATTTCAAGATCCAAACCTCCTAATTGTTTTCGCAGTTTCTCTAATTGCCATTCTTGGAGTCGCTAGCGTTACGCCAACTTTTCCTAGCTTAAGAGCAGCATTAAATGTACCTGTAGAAAGAATTGGTTTATTAATTACAGTTTTTACCTTACCTACTTTAATACTCGGCCCAATTATTGGAGTTTTTGCCGATCGCATTGGTAGAAAAAAAATCCTCGTCCCTGCTCTAATATTATTTGGTATTGCTGGGTTTTCCTGCGCCTTTGTCCGCGATTTTAACCTTTTGCTCTGTTTGCGTTTCTTGCAAGGCGTTGGCGCAGCACCTTTACTTTCTCTGAGCGTTACTTTAATTGGCGACTTGTATGCAGGCGACAGGCGAGTTTCGGCTATGGGTTACAACGCTAGTGTTAGCAGCATTGGTACAGCACTTTATCCGACTATTGGCGGCGCTTTAGCAACTATGGGGTGGTATTTTCCTTTTATGTTGCCTATAGTTGCTATTCCGGTAGGATTATTGGTACTATTTGGACTCAAAAACCCCGAACCTCAAGGACAAAGAAATCTCAAAGCCTATTTGAGTAATGCGCTAATAACTCTCAAAAATCGGCAGCTATTCGGGCTATTTATTGCTAGTGCAGCTAATTTTGTACTGCTATACGGCGCTTACGTTACTTATTTGCCGAGTTTAATTGCTGACAAGTTTGGCGCAGAACCTTTTACAATTGGATTGTTTTTGTCTAGCGTCTCTGTAGCGATCGCTTTTACGGCTTCTCAACTGGGCAATTTAGCTCGGCGCTATTCTGAAACTACTTTAATTAGAGCCTCTTTTGTGTTTTATGCTGTAGCTTTAGCGATCGTTCCTTTTATATCCTCTTTGTGGCTGCTATTAATTCCTACTACAATTTTTGGGATTGGTCTAGGTATGGGTTTTCCCAGCATTCAAACGCTTTTAGCTACTTTAGCTCCCAAAGACTATCTAGCGACAGTTATATCAGTAAACGGTACATTCTATGGCTTGGGGCAAACTATAGGCCCCTTATTGATGGGTTTAGCCTATGGTATCGGTGGAATTAATAGCGTATTCTATGCAGGGGTAGCTTTTGCTTTGGCTACCTTAGTTGTATTTAGATACTGCACTTGTTTGTAACGCCGGAAATCATTGGAGCATTTTATGGATATCAAAACTTCTTACACGCGGCTATTAGTAAATGACTTAAAAGCTTGCTTTGAATTCTACCGTGATGTGCTGGAATTTACCGTAGTTATGGAAGCCTTAGAAGATGGTTATGCTGAATTTAGCATCTCAGGGATGAAACTATCGCTATCTCGACGGCAAGAAATGGCAGAAATGATCGGAAGCGATCGCCCTCCGGTGACTGTAGAATGTCAAGATAAAGTCGTCCTAGTCTTCACTGTGAATAATGTAGATGAGGTTTATCATCAGCTAAAAACTAAGGGAGTTCATTTTGTTACCGATCCATTAAACAACCCTTACTACGCTCTCAAAACCGTTTACTTACGCGATCCTGATGACAATTTGATTGGGCTATTTCAACCAATGGTGTAAATTGCCCCAAGGTAGCAACTTCTAGAGCTTTTCTTACTAATAAGTTGCCAAGATGCTCTCCAACCCAAAGCTAAGTATTAGCTTTTAACTAAACAATTTTGACTATTTAGGCTAGTAACTGATTCCTTTTTATTAAAATGCTTGTCAATTAGCGCCGGAATTTGGGCAGCTTCAACCCTGGTATAACGCTTTTTGTCAGGCATCATTACTATATTAGGGCCAGCTTTGCAGTCTTTTAGACATCCCGTACCTTTGATGCTCACTTGCTCTGATAAACCGCGAATTGCTAAAGCGGCTTGCATTGCTTGACAAGCTTCTTTTCCGCCTCTTTTCATACAGCTAGACTTTTGACAAACTAATATAGTTGCTTGCCCTTTATTGGCTGGAGGGATTACACTGGTTGGCTCTTGGCTAACCGTGCTGGGAATAATTTGATCGGCTTTCAGCTTCAGCTTACGAGTTTTGCTGTCAAACTGCTTTTCTCCAGAAATTTTTACCCAGTCACCCGGTATCAAACGCAACTGAAAACTGTACCTTAGAGTCTTGGCAAGCTTAATTGTACACTCTCCGTCAGAGGTTGCAAGTATCAGCTTTTTTGGTTTATTGTCTTCTACTTCAAAACCAAGAAATCGTCCTTCAATGATAAAATTTGCTACTTTTTTACTCATAATTTTATTGCTTATCTTTAACTACAACCAAGAATCTCTAAAGGTGCTACCAGCAACGCTCTAACCATTTCACCAATTCTTGCCGAGAAGCATTTAATTGCCTAGAAATGCTCCAAAGTTGAATAGCTGCCGAAGTATTGGTAATTTGCACTTGCAAAGGTTGGTCAATTGCACAAGTACAAGGAATAGCTAATTCTTGTAGGCGCTTGTAAACGTACCACCTATCTGCCCAACTCACTTCAACCATTACGCTTGCGGCTTGACAACTTGGCAACTTCACTGACAATTATCTCCAAAGATGAAAGACATTTTTTGTAGCAAAAGTATAAGATTCGCAGTTTTGATACTTTTCATTAGCATACACTAATTGCAAATAATTCTCATAAAGATTGCAAAAAGAATTAGCGGTATTAGTAGAGACAGCGCGATCGCCTTGGTTGGGCGTAAAATGATAAGTGTTAATTGCTAAATAAATTTTTGTGCAGTCGGAAACCACTTAGAAGCTGCCCAAAAGAGAGGATAACTATGTCAGAATCTCAAACCCAACTACGCCAATTCGGTCAGGTTTACGACAATCCAGTAATGCTAGAGCGCAGTGTCACTGAGCCAGTTTGTGAAGGCTTAAACGTAGCTTTAGCAAGTTTTCAAGCGTTATATTTGCAGTATCAAAAGCACCATTTTGTCGTTGAAGGTGCAGAATTCTATATGCTGCATCAGTTTTTTGGGGAAAGCTACGAGCAAGTACAAGCTCACGTTCATGATATTGGCGAACGCTTAGATGGCATTGGGGGCGTACCAGTGGCAAGTTTTAATAAATTAGCTCAACTATGCTGCTTCGAGCCAGAAGAAGACGGCGTTTTCAATTGTAGAGCGATGGTAGAACACAACTTAGTTGCCGAACAAGCAATGATTAACTTGATTCGCCGCCAAGCTACCCAAGCCGAGAGTTTAGGCGATCGCGCTACCCGTTACTTGTACGAAACAATCTTACTCAAAACCGAAGAACGAGCCTACCATCTAGCCCACTTTTTAGCTCATGACAGCCTTACATTAGGCTTTATGAGTAATGGCAAAAATTAGGTACAGATAGTATTGTGGCGTGCAGGTACTAATCATATATTCCTGCCAGCACGCTTACTTATTCCTATTTTTTGAGTTTAAGTTTACTTAATTTCTTTTTATCCTTTTATTTACCTACATAGATCCTATATAGCTATATGGTAGCTTTAGTAACTTTGGTAAATAGATGATGCTGAAGAACCGCGATATTTATATGAAGAGCGCTCTAGCAAAAATTGCTGGATACAAAAGAGTTTTGTTAAGCTTAACTAAAATTCGATATTCCCTATCCCTAGCGATCGCCTTATTGACGCTAGTAGCATTGCCAGAATCAGCAAAATTAGCTCCAATTCGCCCCGTCGCCGTAAAAGGTGAAGTTGCCTTCACGCTTACAGACTTGGCAGGTGCAGAGATGCTAGACGTAGCAGACAACGGGAAATTTGCTGTCATTGTCGGTGCAGATACAGCGACGCTAGTAGAAATTAAGAAAAACTCCCTGGAAGCCAAAGGTACTTGGACGTTAACAGAAGCTTACTTGCCCAAAGGTTCTACGGAGGCGGAATTAACTGGCGTATCTATTAGCCCGGATGGTTCCTACGCCTTGATTGGTGTAAAAGATAACGATGAGGCAAATCTAGATACCTTCGACGAAAAACCGGGCAAAGTAGTAGCGATCGCTCTTCCTAGTTTAAAAGTATTAGGTCAAGTTACGGTCGGGCGCGGTCCTGATTCCGTAGCGATCGCTCCCAACGGTCAATTTGCTGCGGTTGCCAATGAAGATGAAGAAAATGAAGAGGATTTGACTAATCCAAACAATCGCCCTGGCACAGTTTCTATTATCGATCTGCGCTATGGGCCAGCGCGGATGAGCCAAGTAGAAGTGCCGATACCTCCGGACAATATTCCTTTTTTCCCTAACGATCCGCAACCAGAAACCGTCAGAATTTCTGCGGACAATCGGTTTATTCTGGCAACTTTGCAAGAAAATAATGCCGTAGCACGGATCGAAGTTCCCGGATGGCTGCCCAGACCATTGCGCCCCGATGTTTTTGCAGTCCGAAACTTCAATGTGGGCGTTCGGGTTGGAGTTGGCTTGACAGAGGATAAGGTAGGAAAAGGCAACTGTCGCAGTAGCAGCTACGATTTATCGTTAAGGCAAGAATTCTTTTCTGCCCGCGAACCTGATGGCATTGCCATTACAACAAATGGACGCTATTTTGTTACTGCCAACGAAGACAATCTTACTAGCGTCAATAACCAATCTTACATGGGCATTCCCATTAGTCCTCATGGTAGCCGGAGTATTAGTGTATTTGAAGCTCAAAACGGTGCATTTTTGGGCGACAGTGGCAACTCAATTGAAAACAGTATACTAGCCCTAAAGCTGCCTCAGCGCTGCGATAGCAAAGGGCCAGAACCAGAAGTTGTTGATGTTGGGATGATCGCAGGTCGTACTCTAGCATTTGTCTCCATCGAGCGATCAGATGCGGTCACGATTCATGACATCACAGACCCGAATAAAATTCAACTGTTGGATACAGTAATTCTTAATCCTAGTATTGTGAGTAGCGATCGCGCGGCTGAATTTGAACCAGAAGGTATTGTCTTTATCCCCTCCACCCAACAGGTTGTAGTTTCCAACCCTGAAAATAGCTCTATGAGCCTAATTAACCTTACAGTAAATAGAGAAGAGCGAGGCAGACCTTGGTATAGAAATCGATAAAATTGTTCTCTCTTGAGAAATTGATACATAAGTAGCAACGGGAATTACATTAGGCGCTTACAATAGTCAGGATTTGTATATTCGTACTACGAATTAACTACTATGCCCCGCCGTGACGACCTCCATAAAATTTTGCTACTTGGCTCTGGGCCAATTGTAATTGGACAAGCCTGCGAGTTTGACTATTCCGGGACTCAAGCTTGTATTGCACTGCGAGAAGAAGGCTATGAGGTGGTACTGGTCAATTCTAATCCTGCCACCATCATGACCGACCCGGAAACCGCCGATCGCACTTACATTGAGCCACTAACACCAGAATTTGTCGAAAAGATCATTGCTAAAGAACGTCCTGATGCTTTACTACCCACAATGGGCGGACAAACGGCTCTAAATATAGCTGTAGCTTTAGCAAAAAGTGGCGCATTAGAAAAGTACAAAGTAGAATTAATTGGCGCAAAACTGCCAGCCATTGAAAAAGCTGAAGACCGACAATTATTTAAAGAAGCAATGGATCGCATTGGGGTAGCAATGTGTCCTTGCGGTACAGCGTCAACGGTCGAAGAATCAAAGGCTGTAGCCCATTGGATTGGCTCTTACCCCTTAATTATTCGTCCAGCCTTTACTATGGGCGGTAGTGGTGGCGGTATTGCCTACAACCAAGAAGAATTTGAAGAAATGGCCCAAGTAGGGATTGATGCCAGCCCTGTTTCCCAAATTTTAATTGATAAGTCTTTGCTCGGTTGGAAAGAGTACGAATTAGAAGTAATGCGCGATTTGGCAGATAACGTTGTAATTATTTGCTCGATTGAAAACATCGATCCGATGGGCATTCACACCGGAGACTCAATTACTGTTGCTCCGGCTCAAACGCTTACAGATAAAGAATATCAGCGCATGCGAGATATGGCAATTAAAATTATCCGCGAAATTGGCGTAGAAACGGGCGGCTCTAATATTCAATTTGCAGTTAATCCGGTAAATGGCGATGTAATTGTCATTGAAATGAATCCCCGCGTTTCTCGTTCTTCGGCGTTGGCTTCTAAAGCTACAGGCTTTCCGATCGCTAAATTTGCGGCAAAGTTGGCGGTAGGTTATACCCTAGACGAAATTACTAACGACATTACTAAAAAAACTCCCGCATCTTTTGAACCAACTATTGACTATGTAGTTACAAAAATTCCCCGGTTTGCTTTTGAAAAGTTTCCTGGTTCTGAACCTGTATTAACTACGCAAATGAAGTCTGTAGGCGAAGCTATGGCAATTGGACGCACCTTTAATGAGTCGTTTCAAAAAGCCTTGCGGAGTTTGGAAACTGGGCGCGCTGGTTGGGGATGCGATCGCCAAGAAAAATTACCTAGTGGCGAACATCTCCGCCCTCAATTGCGAACTCCCAACCCCGAACGGATATTTGCTGTGCGTCAAGCGATGCTTTTAGGGATGAGTGTAGAGGAAATTTACGAGCTAACAGGCATCGATCCTTGGTTTTTGGACAAGATGCAAATTTTGATTGCGACGGAAAAGTTTATTAAAAGAACGCCGTTAAATCAGTTAACTAAAGAGCAAATGTATGGAATTAAACGAGAAGGATTTAGCGATCGCCAAATTGCTTTTGCTACCAAAACAACAGAAGACGAAGTTAGAACTTATCGCAAGCAGTTAGGGGTGATTCCGGTTTATAAAACCGTAGATACCTGCGCCGCCGAATTTGAGGCTTTGACCCCTTACCACTATTCTACCTACGAGGAAGAATCGGAGGTTAGACCCTCTGACAAGCAAAAAGTGATGATTTTAGGCGGAGGGCCAAATCGGATCGGACAGGGAATTGAGTTTGATTACTGTTGCTGTCATGCAAGTTACGCCCTCAAAGCGGCGGGATTTGAGACAATTATGGTCAACTCTAACCCCGAAACTGTATCCACCGATTATGACACTAGCGATCGCTTGTATTTTGAGCCGCTCACTAAAGAAGATGTCCTCAACGTCATTGAAGCTGAAAACCCCATCGGGATAATTGTTCAATTTGGCGGTCAAACTCCTTTAAAACTTGCCTTACCTTTGCAGAGATATTTAGCGGAGAATGCCGATACCTTATCCACAACCAAAATTTGGGGAACTTCTCCCGACTCTATAGATATAGCCGAAGACCGCGAACGTTTTGACAAGATTCTTAACGAGCTAAAGATTACTCAACCAGCCAATGGTATCGCCCGTAATTATGACGATGCTTTAGTTGTCGCCGGAAAAATCGGCTATCCCGTAGTCGTGCGTCCTAGCTACGTTTTAGGCGGACGAGCAATGGAAATTGTTTACTCCGACGCAGAATTAGAGCGGTACATGGTTTATGCGGTGCAAGTAGAACCCGACCACCCAATTTTAATCGATAAATTCTTGGAAAATGCGATTGAGGTTGATGTAGATGCGATCGCTGACCACACCGGAAAAGTAGTAATTGGCGGCATTATGGAACATATCGAGCAAGCAGGTATTCACTCCGGCGACTCGGCTTGTTCTTTACCGACAATCTCGCTACCTACAGCCGTTTTAGAGACAATTCGCACCTGGACAACGCAATTAGCTAAAGCATTAAATGTAATCGGTTTAATGAATATTCAGTTTGCTGTTGTCAACGCCCACAGCTACAACCCCCAAGTCTACATTATTGAAGCCAATCCCCGCGCCTCGCGTACTGTACCTTTTGTCTCGAAAACAACGGGCGTACCTTTAGCAAAACTCGCCTCTTTAATCATGTCAGGTAAAACCTTAGAATCGCTCAACTTTACGAGCGAACCTACACCTAGCCATATTGCTGTTAAAGAAGCCGTATTACCCTTTAATAAATTCCCTGGAACTGATACAATTTTAGGGCCAGAAATGCGCTCCACCGGGGAAGTAATGGGCATTGACCGCGACTTTGGACGTGCCTTTGCAAAAGGTGAATTAGGCGCGGGACAGGTACTACCGTTAAGCGGCACAGTATTTGTGTCATTGAGCGATCGCGATAAAGTTTTGGTAGTTCCCGTCATCAAAGAATTTATTGAGCTAGGCTTCCACGTTTTAGCCACTGATGGCACACGCCGCACGTTGCAAGAGCATGGTTTAAAGGAAGTTGAATTAGTCCTAAAACTCCATGAAGGTCGCCCCCACGTCTTAGACGCGATGAAAAACCACAAGATTCAACTCATTATTAACACACCTTCCGGCTCGGAAGCTCAAACCGATGCTCGGTTAATTCGTCGTACCGCCATAACTTACAAAATCCCCATTATTACTACCATTGCTGGCGCTAAAGCTACGGCGGCGGCGATTCGCTCCATGCAAAGTACACCTTTAGATGTCAAAGCCTTACAAGACTACTTACAGCCTAGTATTGCTGCGGGGATTTGAGCCAAAAAGAGTAATAGCTGCCATAGAAAATCCAACTAGGTTTCCAGCAACCTAGTTGCTTAGAGCGTGTCTGCTATTTGTTGGGGGTTTGGAAACAGACTCCCCAAATCTTGGGCTTCTACAACTAACCGCACCCTAGGAAAATTTATTAAATCTTTCTCGCCAAATATCTCCAAAAAAAGTAGTCATAGATATTCATAAATGTTACAATTATTAATGTAATTAAAATTTGATGTAAGCCAAAATAAAAAGCAACTTAATGTATAATTGACGCTCGCCCCTATGTAAGTTTACTAATCAATGAAAAATTATTTGTAATCGGAGTTGACAATAACTCATAATTATTGTATCGAGACTGTAAAAAAATTGAACTATAAAGCGCTCCCATTTTCCTGCCAAGCCCATTAATAATAAAAAAAGTAGCGTTATGAAGACCGCTCAGACTGCCACCGACCTAGTACGTACATACTTGCGTGAAATTGGTCGCGTACCCCTGCTAACCCACGAGCAGGAAATTTTATACGGAAAGCAAGTACAGCGTTCGAGCGCCTTACAAGTAGTAAGAGAAGCGTTAGTCGCTGAACATGGACGCGAACCAACTTCTGATGAATGGGCAAAAGCCAGCGATGTAGAAGATAGTGAAGAACTGGCAAAAATCATCGCCGCCGGAGAACTCGCCAAGCGCAAAATGGTAGAAGCAAATTTGCGTTTAGTAGTATCGGTTGCCAAAAAATACATCAAGCGCAACGTAGACTTGCTCGATTTAATCCAAGAAGGAACCATTGGTATGCAACGGGGGGTAGAAAAATTTGACCCCACAAAAGGCTATAGGTTCTCAACTTATGCTTACTGGTGGATTCGTCAAGCAATAACGCGGGCGATCGCCGAAAAAGGGCGAACCATTCGTTTACCTATTCATATCACCGAAAAACTTAACAAAATTAAAAAGGCTCAACGCCAGCTTTCCCAGAAATTAGGGCGCGCACCGACGGCGGGAGAACTCGCTACCGAACTGGAACTAACTACTAAGCAAGTTAGAGAGTATCTAGAAAGAGCGCGTTTACCCCTTTCGTTAGACTTGCGTGTGGGAGATAACCAAGATACCGAACTAGGCGAATTGCTAGAAGATACGGGCGCTTCTCCCGAAGAATTTGTGATGCAATCTTCTTTGGCGAGCGACTTAGATTTATTGATGGCAGATTTGACACCGCAGCAGAGAGAAGTATTGATATTGCGTTTTGGTTTAGCCGACGGACAAGCGCTAACTTTAGCAAAAATAGGCGATCGCCTTAATATTAGCCGCGAACGAGTCAGACAAATTGAACGCGAAGCTTTGACTAAACTCCGCAAGCGTAAAGCCGATATGGATCAATACCTCGCAAGCTAAGGCTAAAAGCCAGAAACTACCCCAAAATAGGTTCGGTTTCATCGACTTCAAATCTCCACCTAGCTTGTTACATTAGTTAGCACAAAGCAAAATTCTAGGCAACCCAGGCAACAAATTAAGCTACGGAAGCCCAAACCCAACGGAGGCATCAAGTGAGCAATTCACCCAATCAAATCTCAGAGTTTTTCAACGGCGAATCAGAGAACACTAACTTGCTGTGGCATTACGTCCAATCTCTGAATCCAGAAACAATTAATCAGCTATCTAAGCCTAGTTCTGGTGAAGTGTTTCAAGTCATGGAGCGTAATATAGTTGGGCTTTTGGGCGGCTTACCCTCGGAACACTTTGATGTCACAATCAGCACCAACCGGGAAAATTTGGGTAGGCTTTTAGCTTCAGCAATGATTAGCGGCTATTTTTTGCGTAACGCCGAACAAAGAATGAGTTTTGACAAAGCTTTGCAAGCATCAGAAGTCAGCGAATAAAGTAAATTTGAATTTTCTAAAACAAGGGTAGACTAACTTTTTGTCTGCCCTTGTTTTGTATAATTTATGACTAAAAAAACTATTGGTGTGGGCGTAATTTGGAATCAGCAAGGGCAGATTTTAATTGATCGCCGTCGCCCCACCGGAGTATTAGGCGGCTTTTGGGAGTTTCCTGGCGGCAAAATTGAAACCGGGGAAACTGTAGAAGAATGTATTAAACGAGAAATTTGGGAAGAATTAGGAATTGTAATTGAAGTTGGCAAGCACCTAATTACGATCGCCCACACCTACACGCACTTACACGTTACATTGATCGTGCATCATTGCCAGTATATAGAGGGCGTACCGCAGCCAATCGAATGCGACGAAATTCGCTGGGTAAACTTAGAGGAATTAGACGAGTTTAATTTTCCTGAAGCAAATTTTCAGATTATCGCCGCTTTACGTCAGGCTGGATAGATGGGAATTGTAAAGTGAAAACAACTGCCCCCACTAAGAGGCGAATCTACCCAAATTTGCCCATAATGAGCATTAATAATGGTTTGACATAAAGATAAACCAATTCCATAGCCATCAAGGGTTTGATCTCGTTCTAGACGCACCCGCTCTTCAAAAATGCGATCGCGCGCTTCTGGTGGAATCCCAGGGCCAGTATCGCAAATACTTACTTGGGCTTTTTGACTGGTACGGTGTAGCACTGATAGACGAATCGTGCCATTTTCTGGCGTGTACTTAATCGCATTATCTAACAAGTTAACTAATACCTGTCGCAGCCTTTGGCTATCAGCATAGACACAGGGTAAATCCGCCGGAAGATCGGTTTCTAAAGTTTGAAACTTGGCTTGAGCGCGATCGCCCTGATAACTTAAAACTTCAGTGCAAAGCGCGTTTATATCTAATTCAGTTGGTTCAATATGCAATTGAGCGCCCGTACCGCAAGCTACCTGCAATAATCCAGCAATCATGCGATCGATACTTTTAGCTTGATTCCGGGCTTGTTTAAACAACTGAGCCGCTAATTCTGGCTTGAGGCGAGAAACTGTGTTTTCTTGAGCTAAATTTGCTTCTAAAGTTTCCAACGCAATAGACACCGCCGTCAAAGGATTGCGGAGATCGTGAGCAAGCATAGCAATTACGCGATCTTTAAACTGTAGTTGCCCAGTGAGTTTTTTTTGTTCTCGCTTTAAACGGAAAATTTCGTCAGTAAGTTTGATTAATTCAGCAGAGTCACTCACAGAACGAATCAGCGATGGGGATCAATTGATATTATAGTCTTGGTCTAAAATTTCGGGAAGTTGCGCTACTTTTAAGTACGCTGCTACTGATTGTTGCCAGCGAAACCACCAAGTTTTTATTTGTACGTCTAAATTGCTACCCGCTAGAACTTGCACAGGTGCGGGGTGAATTTTGACTAGAGCAGGCGTTGCTACAAGCTTAAAATGTTCTACTAAATAAGGCTGTTCGCCCACATTGACAATCAAGATTTTTCAAACGCCAATATCCACTCACCGAGAGCTTTTGCGACTAAAAGCGGCATTAAATAAAACTTATCGCGCCTTCAGGATCACAAAAAACCTGGAGTAGCTCGGCGCAAGCAGAAATCGCCCCCAAATGGGCAATCTCAAACCCGTGAGTATTTTGGGTAGGAAAAGCCAAACACGCCGCACGGGCGACATGACCTAGTTTCATGGCAATAGAGCCATCACTACCAAAGCCGCTAATCGTCGCTAGTTGTACGGGCATATTTAGTTGTTTTGCCGCGTGACGCAGTTGGGTATTTAAGCCTTCATCGTAGATTCCGTAACCATCTTGAGCTAAAATTACTGGTTTAGCTCCGTCTTCTATGGGGTACTCTGGGGCTAAAGGGCAAATTTCTAAAGCAATTAAGGCATCTAATCGTTGCTGTCCACTAAAATAAAGCGCTCCAATCGCGCCTACTTCTTCCTTAGCGGAGGCGACTAAATAAGTATCGTAGATGGGGTGAGTTAAATTTTTTGCTAAAGCAAGCAATATAGCGAGGGAAGCTTTGTTGTCTAACGTATAACTTGCAATATAATCTTTTAACCTAACTGGGCGCTTGCGGTGTTTGCCAACTACGATGCGCGTTCCAGGGCGTACCCCAGCTAATTCTAATTCTTTTGCAGTGCATTTAGTTTCAATCCAGGCATCTTCCCAACGCACCGCCTTATCTTCTTGCTGTTTTTGGGGCGATTCGTGGGAGACATGGCGCGAACCAAAGCTAAGAATACCGCTAATCGTGGCATGATCTCCGAGTAAATCGACAACTCCTTCGCCGTATACCCAAGGAAAAGAGCCGCCTAATTTGCGAGCCGATACTGTACCATCAGTTCCGATAGTTTTGGCGATCGCGCCTATTTCATCTTTATGCGCTGTAATAGCAATAGAACCAGGTTCTCGTCCAGGAATTTTAGCAATAATATTGTCTGCTTGATCTTGCCAAACTTCAACCCCAATTTCGCCAAAGCGGCGCAGTAATAGCTGATTAATCTCAGTTTCTACACCGCTAGGAGAATGGTGCATAACCAATTCTTCAATAGTCACAAATAGCTCGTCGTAGTTCAAAAAACTCATTTAGTTTGTAGGTGATGGTTCTGGCGTACTATTACTATTATCTTGCTTGTTAATTGGCAACACTTCCTCCGCCGATAAGCCCTCCGTAGCGTTGCCAAAGTACCACAAAACGGCGGCGGCTTCCGCACGAGTAACAGTTTTTTTAGGTTGAAATAGGGTTGTATACCCAAAAGCGCGGCGAATATTCGATTTGTCGCTATTTTGAAAGTCGGCAAGAATTGCCCGTAATGCTTTCGGGTCAATTTTACCTGCGTCTTGAAAGCCCCAAGTATCTTTTACGGCTTCTAGCGACGCATTAGGCAGGGCTTGGCGGGTATCTAAAGGAACTTTCCAGGCAATCAACTGTTCGCGGGTTAAAGGCGCGTTAGGGCGAAATAATACAGCGCTGCTATCTCCCGATAAAGCACTAGGAATTAAGCCAGCATCGGCTAATCCTTGAATCGCGGCAAAATCTGGATCGCTTGAGGCTACATCTTGAAAGGTTTTTTGGTTGCCAAAAGCAGCATCTCGAATTTGCAACGCCGGACGGCTGCTATTAATTTGATTATTAGCTGCAAACAGCAAACGGGCATATTCGCGGCGAGTGATAGTTTTTGCTGGGTAAAATAGCTGGCTTTGAGAGGTTTTATTAGCTGGATTTGGGAGAGACAATGCACCTAATGCTGCCAAATCCTGAATATATGGGCGCAATTGTTGCGGCGCTTTGTCTATATCTGTAAATACTTGAAACGTGGTTAGTGTAGTAGTTGGACTTGGTGTAGTAGACGATGGTGCTGGGCCAATGTTTTCATCCCCACTTTGAGGAACTGAGACGGTTGAATCTGGGTTAGTTTGGGTTATAACTCCATTACGAACGTACTCAATCGTAAATTGTGTCGCCCCTGTTGAATCTTGAATTGCTACGGTTGCTTGCACCTCGTTTCTAGTGGCGATTAAAGCGTTGCTTTGCGCTGTTGGCTGGCTGATAATTTGCCAATTTTGAGCTTGTAACTGGTTTTGATAAAAGCTTGTAACTAGGTTCGCAGCATCAGAACTAACCCAAGTAGTTAATATAGTTGACGTATCTGCCGTTGGCGTTGCTGGAATCACCCCTTGCAATTGAGCATTGGGATAAAGCGGAAAATCTGTCGGTAAGCCAGCAATGGGTTGAGAGGGGCGATCGCTTTGTCCATTTTCTGTAGCCGATAACCGAGGCTCGGCGCTCAATATTTGCTCTAAATTATTGCCTGTAGGGCTATTTGCACAGGCTGTTAACACGCTCAGTACGAATAAACTAACAATTTTGGCAGCAAGTTTGTCAGGCAACACGGCAAGTAAGAAAAGAAACTATCAATTTCTACGCTAACGCAATTCACTTAAGTAGTAATAATCATTAAATTAAATCCGGGCGATCACCGCTAGTTTCTACAATAAAAGTAGCAAAGTTTTTTAATTGGTAGTAGTTCAAAAAATGCCTAGAACCGTTGCTGACGCGATGACTCCTACGCCCATCGTTGTTAAGCCCCAAACTCCCCTAAATGAGGCTATTAAAATCATGGCAGAGCGCCGAATTAGTGGGCTTCCTGTCGTTGGAGAGGACGATCGCTTGGTGGGGATTCTCTCAGAAGCTGACTTAATGTGGCAAGAAGCTGGTGTCACCCCTCCCGCCTATATTATGTTCCTCGATAGCGTGATTTTTCTGCAAAATCCTGCCACCTACGAACGCGACTTGCATAAGGCTTTAGGGCAAACTGTAGGCGAAGTTATGAGTAAAAATCCTCTGAGTATTGCTGCCGATAAACCCCTAAAAGCCGCCGCTCAATTGCTACACGATCACGATATCCGGCGCTTGCTTGTAGTTGATGGCAATAACCTCGTAATTGGCATCTTAACTCGCGGTGATATTGTCCGTGCTATGGCTGCAGATCAAGACTAAATTATCCTTTTAACCACACAACTTAAATGACTGCTAATTCTGAATCTATCAAGCAAAGGCTCACCTCCGAAGACTTGGGCGAAAGATTACGGGCGGTAAATCAAATTCGCGAACTAGAAGATAAAAAAATCGCTTTTGACTTGATCCAAATTGCCACAAGCGATCGCAATACCCGCGTTCGTTACGCGGCGGTAAGTCAAATGGATACCCTCGGTGGACAAGATTTACAAAAATCCCTAGAATTATTGCTCGAAAGGCTGCACAACGATCCAGAACCCGACGTACAAGCCGCCGCCGCCGATTGTTTGGGCGCTTTGAAACTTACCGAGGCTTTTGAAGACTTGCAGCAACTCTATTACAGCACTCCTGAATGGCTAGTAAAGTTTAGTATTGTGGCGACTTTAGGCGAACTTGGCGATCCGCGCTCCTTTGATTTGCTTAGTGAGGCACTACAATCGGATAACGATCTAGTCCAAACGGCGGCTATTAGCTCTTTGGGAGAATTGGGCGAAAGCCGCGCTGTAGAGCTATTAGTTCCTTATGCGACAAATTCTGACTGGCAAATTCGCTATCGGGTTGTTCAAGCTATGAATAATTTGGGTGGCGATCGCGCTCGTGCTACTTTAGAAGCCTTGGCAAAAGATGATGTAGAAGCTGTAGCTACTGAAGCTCAAAGCTACTTAACGTAATTTAACTTGAAGAATCTATCTACCGTAGAGACATTTTAGAAAATGTCTCTACGGCAAGGTTCTTTAACTCAAATTCCATTACCTTATAGCGATTTACTTTAAAGTTAGTCATGGATATTTGCGCTCGGTAGCTTTAGAAACCTCAATTTGGGGAGGGGATTTGGCTCATCCAACACGGCAAGGCGCATTATCAGGGGATATAAAATTATGGAGAGGTGAGAAAAGGACAAGTTTTGGGAGTTCCCAAAGGAGCCGTCAAAGAGCGGATTCTCTTTATCAACCGCATCTTTGGAGGGGTTGTATAGTCTAAACCCCCTACAACAGACATTTTCTGTTCTCACAAAGTTTTTGCAACACAACCTTTTTCTCTCCCTTCAAAGAGAGCGGGTATGCAAATTATCCATGTTTAAATTTGCCAATTCATTACCGTATTTACACTGAATTTATCTCAATTTTGGTTTAATCTTATCAAAATTGGGAATTATTAAGATAGACCCAATCTCAGCACCAACTATGCAATTCAATAATCGGCTTCTGAATCTAGAGAACCAGGTGCAGAAATCCACAGTCGATCCACCAGAGCAGATCGACTATGAGCGGATCTTAGCCAAGATTGCCCTCCATATCCGCCAATCTCTTAATCTGGATGAAGTTCTTAACACCGCAGTAGCTGAAGTCAGGCAATTTCTCCAGACAGACCGAGTGGTTATTTACCGCTTTAAGCCAGACTGGAACGGTATTGTAGTTGTAGAATCTGTAAGCCCAGACTGGCTACCTACCCTAGGAATATTAATCCCAGACACTTGTTTTACTACCGAGACTCATATCCTGCCCTACAAGCTGGGTCGCGTCCGAGCTATAGAGGATATCTACACAGAAGATATTGCTCAGTGTCACGTTGAATTACTAGCTCGGTTTCAGGTCAGATCAAACTTGGTAGTCCCTATCTTGCAAGGGGAAAATTTGTGGGGACTGCTGATTGCCCATCACTGTTCAGCGCCACGACGATGGCAGCCTTGGGAAATTGATTTGTTGGAACAATTGGCGACACATATGGCGATCGCCATACAGCAGTCGGAACTGTATTTGCAGAGCCAAACTGAATTAATCAATCGCCAACGGGCAGAAGCAGCTTTACAGAAAGCTAAGGACGAACTCGAAATCAAAGTAGCGGAGCGAACTCGTGAACTTCAAACAACCAACCAGTTAATGCGGGGCGAAATTGTTGAGCGTCAGCAGGTTGAAGCGGCATTGCAGAAGAGCCAGAGAAAGCTGAATACCTTAATTGACTCGCTTCCAGGCATTGTCTTCTCTTCTGCAAACACCCTGAGTGGTCAATGACATACCTCAGTGAAGCTTGCCTTACGCTCACTGGCTATACAAGTGAAGAACTTACGGGAAATGTTAAGGGTGCGTACAACTGTATTGTTTATGAGTCTGATTTACAAAAACGTATCAATACGATTGAGACAGCAACTGCTCCTAAGCAACCTTACATAGTTGAATATCGTATTCGTACCAAATCGGGTCAAAAGAAATGGCTATGGGAGAAAGGCAGTAGAGTGGTTGACAGCAACGGTGAAGTGAGTCTTGAGGGATTCATCACCGACATTACAGAGCGCAAGCAGGCGGAAGAAGACATTCTCAGTGCTTTAGGGAAAGAAAAAGAACTCAATGAACTTAAATCCTATTTTGTAACTATGACATCCCACGAGTTCCGCACCCCTTTAGCCACTATATTATCTTCTGCCGATATACTTCAAAAGTATAGCCACAAGCTGCGTGAAGAGCAGAAACTCACCCATCTTCAGCAGATTCAAATAACTGTCAAGCATATGACTCAGCTTTTAAACGATCTGTTATTAGTTGGCAAAGCCGCAGCAGGAAGACTACAGTTTGAGCCAACACCACTGGATTTGATCTCCTGGTGCCAAGCTTTAGTTAAAGAATTAGAACTTATTAATAACAGTAGTACAATCGCCTTTATTTACAAAGGCGGTTGTACTACTGCCTGCATGGATGCAAAGCTGCTACGACATATTTTGGGCAACTTGCTCTCCAACGCTATCAAATACTCAGCCTCTGGTGGCATTGTCTATTTTGAGCTTGTTTGCCAACAGAAGGAAGTGATTTTCCACATCCAAGACGAAGGTATCGGTATTCCTGCCTTAGATCAAGCCCAAATGTTTGAGCCGTTTCATAGAGCCAGCAATGTCGGCACAATATCAGGTACAGGACTGGGATTAGCGATTGTTAAAACCTCTGTAGACTTACATGGTGGCACGATCATTGTTGCTAGCGAGGCAGGGGTTGGCACAACGTTTAGAGTCACAATTCCATTAGACAACCGGATAAAAATAAATGACTAAAATTTTAGTGATTGAGGACGAGCAACTCCTGCGAGCCAATACTATTCAAGTCCTTGAATTTGAAGACTTCGATGCTATTGGCGCAGAAAACGGTTTTGTGGGTGTACGCTTGGCACAGGAGCAAATACCTGATTTAATTCTTTGCGATGTGATGATGCCGCAACTTGACGGTTACGGCGTGCTGGTTGCATTGCGCCAAAATCCAGCTACTGCAAAAATTCCCTTCATTTTTACCACTGCTAAAGCTAGCAAAGCCGATCTGCATCAAGAGATAGAACTAGGAGCCGATGATTTTCTTACTAAGCCTTCTACCTCCGATCAACTGTTGGCTGCGATCGCTACCCATTTGAAAAAATAGGTAGCCATTACTGGTGTGTTCATTAAAGGTAGCGATCGCACTTGAGCCAATTATTGGGAATACCAATTAGTGAAACCAAGATCGCCTCTCTATTGGGCAAAACCACAAAAGTTATAGTTTATTAAAATTTAAAATAAGACAATGAAAGCTCCATTACCTGATAACGAAGCTTCTAGGCTTGATACACTCTATCAATACGAAATTCTTGACACCCCTGCCGAAGAAGCCTTTGACGATCTTACCCGCCTAGCTGCACAGATTTGTGGAACTCCAATTGCGCTAGTTAGTTTAATTGACCGTGACCGACAATGGTTTAAGTCAAAGGTGGGCTTAGAAGCTTCACAAACTCCCAGAGATATTGCTTTTTGCGCCCACGCTATTCTACAGCCTGACTTATTTATAGTTCCAGATGCTATCGTGGATGACCGGTTTACAAATAATCCTTTGGTTATTGAAGACCCTAATGTCCGATTTTATGCTGGTGTGCCTTTAACTACTACAACAGGGGTTCCTTTAGGAACTTTGTGTGCGCTTGATCATGTGCCTCGAAATTTGAGTTATGAACAGAAAGAAGCTTTACAAATTTTGGCTCGTCAGGTGATGACACAAATGGAGTTACGACGTAACTTAGCCATTTTGGAGCAGGCTATTACTCAAAGTAAGCAGTCAGAGGAAGCATTAAAAGAAAGCGAAGAACGCTATCGCCGTCTAGTGGAACTTTCTCCTGAAGCGATCGCTGTTTGCAGCCAAGAAAAATTTAAATATATAAATACTGCTGGTGTCAAACTTTTTGGTGCAACTAACGCAGAGGAACTTATTGGCAAACCTATACTAAATTTTGTTCATTGCGACTCTCAGGACATCATTAAGGCGAACCTTTGGCGAACACAGGAAGAAGGACGGCAAACAGAACTTATTGAAGGCAAATTTGTTCAGCTTAACAATCAGATCGTAGATATTGAGGTAAAAGGGATAACAATTGCCTATCAAGGTCAACCAGCAATACAGGTTGTGTTTAGAGATATTACCGAACGTAAGCAGGCACAAGAGGCACTGTTGCGAGCAAAAGTGGCTGAAGCTGCCAAACAAGTGCTAGAAACAGAAATTATTGAGCGTAAACGAACTGAGGAGACGTTGCAGGAGAGCCAGTCTTCGCTGGCTCTCCTGATTGATTCACTACCGGGTATTGTCTTCTCTCGTAATCAAGACTCTCAGTGGTCAATGACATACTTAAGTGAGGGCTGCTTCGCTCTTACTGGGCATACAAGTGACGAACTGGTTGGCAGTGAGAGGAGTTCGTACAAGACCCTTATTCATGCTGAAGATTTAGCCAAAGTTGACAAAGCAATCGAGACAGCGCTCGCCAAAAAACAACCTTATGTGGTGGAGTATCAGATTTACACTAAATCTGGTCAGGAGAAATGGCTATGGGAAAAAGGCAGTGGGGTATTTAACAGCCAAGGAAAATTAGTTAATCTCGAAGGCTTTATTACTGACATTACCAAACGCAAGCAGGCGGAAGCAGAAATTCGTAATGCTCTGGAAAAGGAAAAATACCTAGGAGAACTTAAATCCCGCTTTGTGACTACAACTTCTCATGAATTTCGCACTCCCTTAAGCACAATATTGTCTTCTGCTGAGATCCTGCAACGTTACCAACAGAAGTTGACTGAGGAGAAAAAGCTTCATCACCTGGAGTGCATTCAAGCAACAGTCAAAAATATGACCCACCTATTAGATGATGTACTACTAATTGGTAAAGCCGAAGCGGGAAAACTAGAGTGGAAGCCTGCACTACTGGAGCTTGTACAGTTTTGCCGCAACCTAGTTGAAGAAATTCAAATCAGTAATAACACCCATGCGATCGCTTTTAGTAGTCAAGTACAATCTATTGATGCTTGTATGGATGAGAGATTGCTGAAACACATCTTGAGTAACTTGCTCTCGAACGCCATTAAGTATTCACCCTCTGGCGATCTTGTTAAATTTGACTTGATTTGTAAACAAGAAGAAACAATTTTTCGCGTTCAAGATCGGGGCATTGGTATTCCCATTAATGATCAAGGCAATTTATTTGAGTCCTTTTATCGAGCTACCAATGTCGGCACCATTTCAGGGACAGGACTAGGGCTAGCGATAGTCAAAAAATCTGTAGACTTACATCATGGCAAAATTGTAGTCGAGAGTGAAGTTGAAATTGGCACTACTTTCACTGTCACTATTCCATCGCAGAACTGCGGAGTAACAAATGAAAAAAATTCTTGTGATTGAAGATGAAGAAACACTAAGGACTAATATTGTCCAGATTCTTGAACTTGAGGATTTTTTAACTATTGAAGCTAACAATGGTTTTTTGGGCATTAAATTAGCTCAAGAACATCTGCCCGACTTAATTCTTTGCGATGTGATGATGCCGGAAATTGATGGCTATAGCGTACTAACTGCATTACGCCAAAACCCAACTACCGCTAGTATTCCCTTCATTTTTACTACAGCCAAAGCAAGCAAAGCAGACCTCCGTCAAGGGATGAATTTAGGAGCAGATGACTATCTCACTAAGCCAATTACCGCAGACGAACTTCTAAGTGCAATTTCTACTCGCTTTGAAAGACAAGCGACTCTTTCCCAAAATTGTGTTGCTGAACTCAAGCAGGTCGGAGAACAACTGCACCATCTAATTCACTACGATAGTCTAACAAACCTACCTAACCAATTTTTATTACGAGAGCAACTCAATCAATTAATAATTCAAGCTGATTATGAAGCTCGACTAATACCAATTCTTATAGTTAAATTAGATCGATTCGATCTAATTAATAATGTTTTAGGACATTTAGCTGGAGATTTGTTACTTAAAGCTGTGGCTCAGAGGTTAACAATCTGTTTAGGCAAGAATCAGACTATAGCTCGGTTACAAGCAAAGCAATTTGCAATTATTTTAGAAGCTGTTAAGCAAAAACAAGAAATAGTTAGTATAGCTCAAGATATATTACAGAGTTTGTCACAGTCTTTTGTCCTAAAAAATCAGGAGGTTTTCATTACTGCTAATATTGGTATTGCTATCTATCCTCTTGATAGCAAAGATACAGTTACCCTAATCAAATATGCCAATATAGCTGTTGATTTTGCTAAAAAACAAACATTGAGTACTTATCAATTTTACAATAAGGTAATTGACAAACGTTGTGCAAATTCACTCTTATTGGATACAGACCTACATTATGCTTTAGAACGAAAAGAACTCCAACTTCACTACCAACCGCAAATTGACTTAGAAACAGGAACAATTGTTGGCGCGGAAGCATTGTTACGCTGGTATCATCCCGACAAAAGTGTAATTTCACCCTTAGATTTTATTTCCATAGCAGAAGAAAATGGTTTGATAATTCCTATTACTGAATGGGTATTAATGACTGCCTGTAAGCAAAATAGAGCTTGGCAAATAGCAGGTTTTCCTCCTTTACGAGTAGCTGTTAATTTGTCAGGTCATTATTTTAGTAAGCCAGATTTTAGTAAAAGATTATTTAGTATTATAGAACAGGTTAGTTTGCAACCCGAATACTTAGAATTAGAGCTTACTGAGAGCATTTTTATCAAAAATGTAGAATCAGTAAACTTAATATTAAAAGAGATGCAATCTTTAGGAATTAAAATAGCAATTGACGATTTCGGCACTGGGTATTCATCTCTCAACTATTTAAAGAAATTTTCTTTTGATACACTGAAAATAGACCGTTGCTTTGTTAATGGTATTGTAAATGATGAAAAAGCCGCAGCCCTTACAACAGCAATTATTCAGATGGCACACAGTATGAGTCTAAAAACGGTTGCTGAAGGTGTAGAAACTGAGGCTGAATTTTCTTTGCTTAAACAACAAAAGTGTGATGAAATTCAAGGCTATCTATTTAGCCGTCCACTACCAGTTATAGAATTTACTAAATTGCTTGCTGTGGGTAAGTCCCTACTATCTTATTCAATCACCTTAGATGAATAAAGCCTATCGCTCATCAAGCAAGACCCATCAAAGTTGTATGTAATGAAACTTGTATATTTTTTATTAAACGAAGTAGTTTCACATTCAAAAATGAGACTATCTAATTAAAATCCGAAATATTTATATGAAAAATGCGATAAAAGAAAACAAACAAATTCACCACCTTTTAGTAATTGAAGATAAACAAGGAAAACGTGTCATCAAGTTAGAAGATAGTACTTGTTCAATTGGTCGCGATTCAACAAACGCTATTGTACTGCACTCTAAATTAGTTTCTCGCCAGCACGCTATCTTACTACGGATATCAATTCCTGAAACTGCCAGTTACTCATTTCGGCTAATTGATGGCAACTTACAGGGAGACAAAAGTACTAATGGCATAATTGTCAATGGGCAACGCTGTTTCTCCCATGACCTCAAACCTAGCGATGTCATTGTGTTTGGCGGGGATGTGGAAGCAAAATACTATGCTAGTCATAACCTTTCAGAAGTAGACTTATTAACATTTAGTGAAGCTGAAGATTTATCAGACTTATTGTCCGGCTTAAGCAATCCTTTTCAAACTCTAATCGGAGAAAATATTGAATTTGAAAATTCAATAGAATCAGCGCTTGTTCGATTGGCTTCCTTTCCTGAGTTATTGTCTAATCCAATTGTTGAGATTACTCTAGATGGCACAATTACTTATCTCAACCCAGCAGCTATTACACAATTTCCAGGTTTAAGAGAAGCACAATTACAGCATCCAATTTTATTTGGATTACTTGCCAAAGTTCAAAGTAGTGAAGAAAAGTTTTTTAGTCGTGAGGTTAAATATAGAGAGCGAGTTTTCGAGCAATCCATACACTATATTGCTGAGAGCGATTTAATCCGAAGTTATGTTGTAGATATTACTGAGCGGAAGCTCATAGAAGCAGCACTAATACAAGCTCACGACGAATTAGAGGACAAAATATTACAACGCACCACTCAGCTAACCAAAGTTAATGAGCAGTTGCGAAACGAAATCGTCGAGCGCCAGCGAGTGGAGCAGGCGCTAAGAGCAAGTGAGCAGCAGCTACAAGCTATATTAGATAACTCCATAGCACTAATTTACGTTAAAAATATTCAGGGTCAATACATTTTAGTCAATCAATGGTACGAAACAGTTTTTCAGATTAGTAAAGAGGAGATAAAAGGTAAGACTGACTACGATTTATTCCCCAAAAAAATGGCTGAAATATATCGAGCTAACGACCAAAGTGTTTTTCAAGCTCAAGCTGCTTTAGAGTGGGAGGAAGTTTTTCCTCAAGATGATGATCTTCATACATACTTGTCAATTAAGTTTCCACTTTATAACGCTGAAGGAAATATTTATGCGATTTGCGGAATTTCTACTGACATTACTAAGCGCAAACGAGCAGAAGAAAGTATTCTTAAAGCTTTAGAAAAAGAGAGAGAACTAGGCGAACTCAAATCTCATTTCGTTACTATGGCATCTCATGAATTTCGTACCCCTTTAGCTACAATTTTATCTTCCACAGATATTCTTGAACGTTACAATCATAAGTTGAGTGAGGAGAAAAAAAATGAACATTTCCGGCGTATTCAATCATCTGTTAAACACACAATAAGTTTATTGGATGACGTATTGTTAATTGGCAAAGCAGAAGCGGAAAAGTTAGAGTTTCAACCAAAACCGCTTGAGATTATAAAATTCTGTCATGACTTGGTAGAAGATATTAAATCTACTGCAAACTCACACACGATTACCTTTTGTACTCAAGAACAATTTGTTAATGGTTGCTTAGATGAAAAATTACTAAGGCAAATTTTTAGCAATCTACTTTCAAATGCAATTAAGTATTCACATCAAGGTAGTATTATCCAGCTTAATTTAATTCGCGAACCAGAAAAAATTATTATCCACATTCGAGATGAAGGTATTGGAATTCCTGCAATAGATCAATCTAAACTGTTTACTTCTTTTTATAGAGCTAGCAATGTTGGTAATATTTCTGGTACAGGATTAGGACTTGCCATTGTTAAAAAATCTGTAGACTTGCATAACGGTTCAATCGATATCGAAAGCAAAGTAGGGATTGGTACAACGTTTTTAGTTACACTTCCATTAAACAATTAGGTATAAATAAATGAAAAAAATTCTTGTATTTGAAGACGAGTTAACAGTTAGAAGTAATATTCTAGAAATACTTGAGTTTGAAGAATTTGATGCTGTAGGCGCTGAGAATGGTTTGATTGGCGCTCTGTGGGCGCAGGAATACTTACCTGACTTGGTTATTTGTGATGTAATGATGCCAGAAATCAATGGTTATGAAGTCTTGAGCGCCTTGCGTCAAAGTCCAATGACGGCAACAATCCCGTTTATTTTTCTTACTGCTATAGCTGATCAACCTGATAGAAGGCGTGGCATGGAATTAGGCGCAGACGATTATATTACTAAACCGTTCACTGCAAATGAGTTATTGACAGCAATCTCTACTCGGTTTGCAAAACATGAAGTTGTAATGCAACAGTATAATAACGAGCGCCAAAAAATTGAAGCTTTGCAACAAGAAGTACAATTGAAGCTTTGCAACAAGAAGTACAACAGTTACAGCACCATGTTGATACTAACAATGAAATTTTAAAGCAATTCCCTCAAGAGCTTATTAATGTAATACCGAAGCTAAGTATGGCAATTTATCTGCTAAAAACTCTCCATTCAGAACACAACGCGATCGCTGTTTAGAAGTTTTGCAACAGTTATGTAAAGAAGAAATTACCCTACTTAATCAAATGCCTTACCTACAAGATGTTCTTCCTCCTGAGGATTTCAGTATCTTACAGAAGTTTGCGTTAATATAAAGTGCCGTAAAGCATCAGATAAATGGGATAGAAATGGAGCCATATTACGCAGACTTAGGAGAGATGATAGTCAGCGCCAAATAATTAGTCAAACTGGGAATGGGATTTAGCTCATTCAACACGGCAAGGCGCACTATTAGGGGATAAAAAATTATGAATATGGTGAAAAAAGGACAAGTTTTGGGAGTTTCCAAAGGAGCCATAAAAGAGCGGGTTATTTTCATTAATCAAATGCTTTGGCGCGGTGGCATAATTCAAACCCCTGCGGTCCCGGATTTTCTGTCCTCCCAAAGAAAGTTTTTGCAACACAATCAAAATAGCCGTAAAATTGGCATTTATGGCAAGGTGGGCGGTAAAGACAGCTTTTGTTGTAGTTTATAGTTGCGCTGTTTGATTAATTGCTGGATTTCTTTAACTCGCCTAGCTGGTGCGGGATGGGTGGCTAAAAAGTCTATGTCGGATGCTTGTTTTTGACTCATCCTCGCAAAAAAATCTGTTGCGCCAGCGACATGACCGTAAGTTTGTTGTAGTAAGGTTAAACCAACTTCATCGGCTTGGCTTTCTTGAGATTGGGAGAATTGAGCATTTGTTAAAGTTTCTACGCCAGAAACGGCTATCGAACCAATCGTACCAACATCGCCGATAAAATAACTAATCGCAATTTGTACCACCACTGCCCGTCCTAAACTGCGTAAATGATCTCTATTGGCAAAGTGTCCTAATTCATGCCCCAATACCATCATTAGTTCATTTTCTGATTGGGCTTGTTTTACTAACCCCGCATAGATAATAATGCGATCGCCTGGTATTGCCAAAGCATTAACGGTATCTTCGGGAATGTACAACACCTGATAATCTCTATTTTGGCGCTGCTGTGGGGGCAACTGTGCCTCTAATCGGTCTAGCAGTTCATTTAGGGTGTTTTGGGCGGCGGAGGGCTTTGTTTGGCTCTCATAGATGGGAACTATTACCGCACCTAGTTGTTGTTCGACGCTGGGGGGAATTAGCCAAACTATGCTACTTGCAATCCAACTAATTAGCCAAATAATACCTATAGTAAATCCGGCAAAAATGCCCAATATAATTAATAACTGCCGATTATTGGGGGGCTGGTTGCGACTTTTATAATTTGTTGATGACATTAGTTAAATATAATTTTCTAATCTTTAGTAGGACGGAAAGGATTTAAGAAATTAATTAAAGTTGATAGTTTGCGCGATTGCACCCATAAACGCCCATTTCCACTAAAACGACAAACTAACCCTTCACCGCCCAATATTCCTGTTCTCAATCCTTTGAAAGACAACCCACCTAACATTTCAACGCTGTACTTTAAAGTATCTTCAAAAGCCACAATATAACCTGTATCGACTATATAATCGCCAGCAACCGGAATTTCGACAATTGCCCCATAAGAACTAAACCAAATATCACCTCGTCCAGTGGTTTTAATTAAAAACAAGGCTTCTCCGCTAAAAAAACCTTTAAATCCTTGAAACTTACTATCAATTTCTACCGTAGTGCTAGAAGCCACAAACCCCGAAGATTGAATCATCAACCCCGTTGTACCGTTGAGATAGTAATGCTGAATATCTCCCGGTACTCCTGGAGAAACATACAATTCTCCCGTGCCAACGGCTGTAAATTCGCTTAAAAATAACGATTCACCCCCCAACATTCGCCCCAACCCCTTCATTAAGCCCCCTTGCACCTTAGATTTCATATTTATGCAAGAGTCCATTGCTGCCATTCCCCCCGATTCTACAAATACGATTTGATTGGGTTGCAAGCACAAACGCAAAGAAGCATAGGCGGGAGCGTGAGTAATTTCGTAAGCAATCTCATTATTTTTAACAGGCATTTTCTACACTCCTAATATTAAATAATTTTGGTTTATCTAGCTGGTAATTTTGAACCGACAACGCTACCAAAAGCCCCAGCATTATGACTTTGACAATAAATTTTACCTTGTCCTTTAAATCTACAAACTAAGCCTTCGCCGCCTAAAAAAGCGCCCAGCCAACTAGGCCCAGGTTTAGTAATTTCAAAATTTAAACTTTTTTCAAAAGCAACAATGTGTCCGGTATCAACAATATAGTCACCATCTACATTTATTTCATAAACAGCCCCGAAAGAACTCAAAATAACGCCACCATTACCCGTAACATTGAGCCAAAAAACTGACTCTCCAGAAAATATAGATTTTAAGCCTTGAAAACCTAATTCAATATCAACATTGTTTTCACTGGCTAGGTAAGAAGTTGACTGCACAACTAAGCCAATTGGTGTCACTTGGTAAAGTAAAATATCGCCCATAAATTTAGGTGCAAGAAATACCTCGCCGCCAGACTTTGGGGAACTAAATACGCTTAAAAACAGCGATTCACCAGCTACTAGGCGCTTGAGTCCGCCTAAAATTCCACCGCCTTTACCTTGTCTAAGCGTGGTACTAGCATTGATATAACCGCTCATGGCAATCATGCAGCCAGCTTCGGCGACTAATTCTTCACCAGATTCGAGAGTTACTCTTGCGATCGCGCTATCTGGTTGATGTAAAATTTCTACATTCATCTGCCTAAATCCAGTAATTTATTTACTAACAATGTTTAAGTTCTTAATTTTTACCAGCGCAGTTTAGGACGTAAATACCTAACTAGCCCATCAACACTACGAGATTGTAAATATATTTCACCTTGTCCAGACAGCTTATTAACTATTCCTTCGCCAGAAGTTACCGAACCTAGCAAACCACCCGCCAACTTAAGACTCATTTTAATTTGTGGTTCGTAGGCGACCAAATGACCGCTATCAACGATAAACTCGTTACTTATGCGTTTTTTAGTAATTCCTCCATAAGCCCCAAAAAACACTCTACCTTTGCCGCTTAGTCTCAGTTTAAACAGCCCTTCTCCCGCCAAAAAACTAGCAAATCCCGCCCATTGTACCGCCATCTTTATCCCTGGAGTGTGAGCAATATAAGCCCCAGGTTGAAAGCAAATTTCACTATTGTTTAGATCGATTCTGTCAATATCACCAATGGTAGATTGAGTTAAAGTTAATTTCAGTGGATCTTGCGTTTGATTGGTAAAAACATTTACAAACAAAGACTCGCCACCAAAAAACTTTTTTAATAGTCCCGGTATCAGCCCGCCCGAAAACTCTGTTCGCATCGATAGTTGCGAATCCATGCTAGTCATCGCCCCAGCTTCCGCCGTAATCATTTCACCAGGGTTGAGAGTCAGAAAAATTGTAGCAAAAGCTGGTTTGTAACGAATCTCAGTTTTCACAATCGCAATTTACTTCTTTAGGGGGACGCATACAATATGCTCTAGAAGTAAAGCAATGTCCAGTGTTCGTAAAGAAATTAGAAGTTTTAAGGATAATTTGCTTTCCTGTATCCCAAAAAAGGAGCAATTGAAACTCAAATTATTTATTTTGCTTTTGCTCAGAAAATTCTTAGTTACCTCTATCTTTAGTTAGGTTATATACCTCTATCTATAGTGGGTTTAATTGTCATTTATGCTTTTGTTAATCTTGAGAAAAAGGTGTCATTTTAGACATTTTTTAGGTATTAAATTTAACACAGTATAAAGACTTCAATTTATTTGAAAGAGCGCTGTTGTTATTCAATTAAGCAGAGGTTGCTATGACATTTACTCAAACTAACGATCCAGAGATTAAGCAAGCTGTACAATCATTTCAAAGCTTGGAAGTAGACGATCAATTAGCTTTGTTCTACTTTATATATAAAGAAATGGGTAAATCAATTACTCCGGCTGCACCGGGGGCTAGTACTGCCGGAACAGATATCGCCGAAGGATTGTTTAATCAAATAAAAGAAAAGTCTCACGAAGAGCAATTGCAGCTACAACGCGACTTAATTAATAATGCAGATAATGAATATACCCGGATGTATGGCTCGATGAGCGAAACTACTAAGCTATTAGTTTGGTATCGTTTATCTCAAGGTATGGATAGCGGCGAAATTATCCCCATGCCTTCAGATTACAAAATCTCCGCTCAAGCTGAAGAATTATTTGGCAAGATTAAAGAGATGGAATTTCAGAAACAAATTACTTTATTCCGCGATTATGTCGGCCCAATGGGTGCGGAAGCAAAGCCCGGCGCAGATATTTAACTAAAGCTAATTTTTAGCTATTAGTAATTAAGTTGTTAGGCTAAAACAAACTTTTTAGCTTAACATTTGCACAAAGTTGTTAACCTCTAAGTATTAATTATGACCTCCGCCCAACCCGACGCTATTAAGCAATCTGTAATTGCATTTCGTAGTTTAAAAATAGAAGATCGCCTAGCAGCCTTAGCGCTAATTTATAAACATATCGCCGGACAAATACCTGCAAATGCCGTTGATAACTCAGCAAAAGCAAGCGGATTAGTAAGTAAAGTTGGGCAGTTATCGCCCGAATTGCAAACCCAAGCTTTGCGCGATATGCTAGATGCTCAAAAGCAAGATGGTGAGGAAGTTGCTTTAGATCCAAATCCTAGTAAAGCCCTAGCTGAACTCTTAACGGGAAGCAACGAGACGATACCAATAGATGAATATAATTCCTTAGGTAAAGACGATAAACTTGCCTTTTGGTATCAAATGGGTCAAAAAGTAGAGAGTAGTGTAAGTAATGTTAAGCCTTCATCAGAAGTTACTGAATTTTTGCAATCTCTCCAGTCATTAAGTGCTGACGATCGCGTAGCTTTTATCAGTAAAGCACTTTAAAGAGTAGCTATCGGGCAAATTTGGCAAGTTGCCAAAAGCCTCTATTCTAAAATATAGAGGTATAGCTATGGTTAATATTTCAATAGTGCTGTGGTGGAGCGGTGGGGTTATCCTCGCCGCTATTGTTGTAATAGTATTTATTTTGTACTTTCGGGGAACATTCCGCGATCGCATTGAATCCAAATTAATCATAGCAGAGACTAAAAGTAGACATTTCAGTTAAGGGCAGAGTTTTTTATCTGATTGCTTTTTTCGCCCCTAAAACACGTAACAGAAATCTTTAAGTTGAGAGTAAATGCCCCTGTCTTTGCGCCGGATTTCGCACTAGCTACATCACCTGTGTCTGCAATCCAACTTCAGATTTTCCTTACAAGCTATTACTCAAGATGACGGCTTTTTTTTCGCAAGTGGGGGATTTATTGCAACATCTCTTAATAAAAAACTTTTGCGGAAAATTCATTAATCAGGAGGACTTCAAAGATATTGGTAAAGCTAATTGCTGCAAAAATGTTAAAATCCTGCCTGAGAAACCTAGGGGAAATTTAATGCCAGTAGTAGCTACGCAGGAAATAAAATTTGGTACAGATGGCTGGCGGGGAATAATTGGCGATGACTTTACTTTTGATCGCCTAGAATTAGTCGCCCCGATCGCGGCAAAAGTATTAGCGCAGACTTACGGGGCTACCACAGGCAATAATATGATTATTGTGGGCTACGATCGCCGTTTTATGGCAGAAACTTTCGCCCAAAAAGCCGCCGAGGCAGTTGTCGCCGCAGGTTTTGACGTGCTACTAGCTGGGGGCTACGCCTCAACTCCAGCGTTTAGTTGGGCTGTTAAGCATTACAATGCTTTGGGTGCATTAGTTATTACCGCAAGTCACAATCCTGGTAGCTATCTGGGGTTAAAAGTTAAAGGCGCTTTTGGGGGTTCAGTACCAGAAGACGTAACCAAACAAATTGAAGAATTATTAGCTGTCGAATCGTCTCCCCCGCCTAAACCTGGTACGCTGCAAACCTTTGAGCCTTGGGCTAATTATTGCCAGACTTTGAGCCAAAAAGTAAATATAGACAGCATCAGAAATAGCATTACGTCCGGTAAATTAACGGTATTTGTGGATGTGATGCACGGTGCAGCCACAGGAGGGATGGCGCAGATATTAGGCGTACCCGTACAAGAAATAAATAGTAACCGCGATCCTTTATTTGGTGGTGGTGCGCCGGAACCTTTACCCCGTTATCTATCTAAGTTATTTCGCACGATGCGGACTCACAATCGTGCTAAAGCTATTGATAATGTAGCAGTGGGCTTTGTCTTTGATGGTGATGGCGATCGCATAGCCGCCGTTGATGGACAAGGAGATTTTCTTTCTTCTCAAATATTAATTCCGATTTTAATTCAACACTTAGCTTCAAAACGTGGGTTAACCGGGGAAATTGTCAGAACTGTTAGCGGTTCCGATTTGATTTCGCACGTTGCCCAGATGTACAATTTGCCAATATTTGAAACTCCTGTTGGTTACAAGTACATAGCCGACCGAATGCTAGTAAGTAACGTATTGCTAGGCGGTGAAGAATCGGGGGGCATTGGCTTTGCTAACTACATTCCCGAACGGGATGGTTTATTGTCAGCTTTGTATTTGCTAGAAGCAATTGCTGCGGAGGAAAAGGACTTAAGCGAACTCTACAAGGGCTTGCAAGCTAGTACAAACTTCTATTCTGCCTACGATCGCATAGACCTACCTTTGGCGAGTATGGATGTGCGTAGTCGGCTACTAAACCAACTACAAACCCAGCCACCTCAAGAAATCGCAGGTATTGCTGTAGTAAATTGTCTCAGCATTGACGGTTACAAATTTCGTTTAGCTGATAATAGTTGGCTAATGATTCGGTTTAGCGGTACAGAACCCGTTTTGCGTTTGTATTGCGAAGCCCCCACTATTCAACAGGTACATCAAACCCTAGCCTGGGCGAAAGAGTGGGCAGCATAGAATGAGCAAAATACTTGTAGTAGCTACAGGAAACCCTGGCAAATTGCAGGAAATGCAAGCTTATTTAACGAGTTTAGATTGGCAATTGCAACTAAAGCCTGACGATTTGGAGATTGAGGAAACGGGAACAACGTTTGCTGCTAATGCTTGTCTCAAAGCTTCACAAATTGCCATTGCTACTGGAAACTATGCGATCGCCGATGACTCCGGCTTAGAAGTTGCGGCATTAAATGGCTTACCGGGCATCTATTCGGCACGTTATGCAAATAGTGACTCTGAGCGGATTTCGCGCTTACTTGCAGAGTTAGGACACACCGCAAATAGGCAAGCGCAGTTTGTTTGCGCGGTGGCAATTTCTGATCCTAGAGGGGAAATTGCTTTGCAATCGGTGGGAATTTGCCAAGGTGAAATTCTCGATAGTCCGCGCGGGATGGGTGGTTTTGGCTACGATCCGATTTTTTACGTTCCAGCTTATCAAAGTACCTTTGCCCAAATGCCCAAAGAAGTAAAGCACGAAATTAGCCATCGCGGACAAGCATTTCAGACGTTACTTCCCCAGTTACAAGCCTTGCGCCTAAGTTTGTAGCAGAAACAAGCAATTAATAACCCCCCAAAAATGGGGGGCATTTATTACACGGCTTCTAGATTCTTTTCTCCGGTACGAATACGAATTACTTGTTCTACCGGGGATATAAAGATTTTGCCATCGCCGATTTCTCCAGTTCTGGCGGCGGCAATTACTTTATCGACTACCATATCTACTTGACTATCTTCTACGACAATTTCTACTTTAAGTTTTTGCAAAAACTCCACAGTATATTCCGAACCTCGATAGCGTTCGGTTTGTCCTTTTTGTCGTCCAAAACCTCGAACTTCGGAAACTGTCATTCCCACAATTCCAGCGTTGACTAGAGCAATTTTGACTTCATCTAGTTTAAATGGTCGGATAATGGCTTCAACCTTTTTCAATTTCTTCACTCCTTACTGCGTGTAGCACTTTATTTAGAGAGTTTACCAAGTATTTCCATCGGTACAATACTAGAATATTTCCCTAATCCAAATTGTTATAAATTAAACGCGCTAGTCCTAGCATATTTAATACCCACGGACATTGAATATCATTCAACCGTGCCAGCAATGCGTAGCAAGTAATACAATTTGCTGAAAGTTATCGACTGCGAACTAAAGGACGCATCATTAAGTATCCTGCGCCAAAAGCTGTCACTATAATTAACACTAGGGCGATCGCCAATGACCAGCCGCTAATGTCAGCAACTTTTTCTTGTGGATAACGACGATAGCGCCCTTGTTCTTGTTCGGTGATTTCGGGAAATGCAGCTTTAGCTTGCTTAGGGAGAAATGGTAACGATCCTGCGGGTGATGAGGGCGAATTGTGTTTAACAGCTTGCGTCTCAGAGAAAGGACGATTAGGAGCTTTTTGAGCCTCATTTGTCTGTCGCCAATACAAAACTGACTCTATAGCTTTATCAAGTTCCTGTTGCAGTTGATTATTTTGTCTAAGCAATTGCTGCTTTTGAGCATTTAAAGCCTCTGATAGCGCCTTGGATGCTTGCAATTGGGTTGCTAATTCCTTATACACGGACAGAGGTACAGAGGGCGCATAGGCGACGGTGGGGTTCGATAAATTTTGATCTTCAGGGGTAGGGCGCGATCGCATGGGCAAATTTGCTTAAAGGGATGTACGCACGTTGTAGCTTTATTTAGGCTTAACTACAGCTAGTCTTTAAGACTATGCCCAACAATACTGGAAATTAGCACAATTTGAACCTTATTTTCTAAAAATATGAGAAATTTTAAACTTTCCCTTCATGCTTAACTTTATTTATGCCTTATGCTTTTTTCATTCAACTTAATCCTTGCTAAGATGTTTTTGCAACGCTTGACGCATAACATCGACGGGTACGGGTTGCTGCAACCAAATTTCTAAAGCTGCTGCTCCTTGTTGTACAAGCATTTCCAAGCCATCAATCGCTGTTGCACCCTTTGCTTGCGCCTGTTGTAAAAACTTGGTAGGACTAGGAGTGTAAATTAAGTCATAAGCGATCGCATCTGTTGCTAATAATGCCATTTCTTCATTACTCAAAGGCGACTGGGTAACGTTGGGATACATCCCGATGGGAGTTGTATTGATAATTACCTGTGCTTGGGGAATTAATAGGGGTAATTTATCCCAAGTACGGACTAATAACTTTGTAGCTAAAGGTGAATCCCAACTAGCAATAAATTCGGCTAACTTTGTTGCATTTCTCCCAACTACATAAGTTTCCCCAAAGCCTAATTGAGCGCAACCTGCTACTACAGCCCGTGCTGCGCCACCATTGCCTAAAACTACGGCGGTTTTTTGACTCCAATCTTGGGTGTAAGTCTGCAAAGGCGCAATAAAACCTTCTACATCGGTATTCGTACCCGCCCAAGTACCGCTACTCGTTCGCCAAACTGTATTGATAGCGCCAATTGCTTTAGCTGTGGGTGATATTTCCGTGATTAAAGGCTTAATTGCTTGTTTATGAGGAATTGTGATATTAAAACCCACTAGATCGATTGCCGCAAACCCAGAAATTGCCGCTTGTAAATTGTCTGGATGCACTGGTAAAGGTAGATAGACGTAATCTAAACCTAGGTGTGCGATCGCGGCATTGTGCATAATTGGCGATAGGGAATGTTCGATAGGATGCCCAATTACGCCCAATAGTTTAGTTTTTCCGGTAATTATTTGCGACATACTCCGTGTTCTAACGCTTGCTCGGTAGAATTATTAAAGTAACTTAACATTATTTATAATTAAATCATGCAGGCAACACCAGCCGTCTCTACTACTCCAACTCCCGGTAAATATTGGCAGTGGCGCGGACAGTCAATTTATTATGTCAAAGCGGGAGAAAAGCAACAACGCCCACCTTTATTACTCGTGCATGGGTTTGGTGCTTCTACAGACCACTGGCGCAAAAATATCGCTCAATTGCAATTAGACTTTGAAGTATGGGCAATTGACTTACTGGGTTTTGGACGTTCGGCAAAACCTGAAATGGCTTACAGCGCCGACTTGTGGCGAGATCAACTAAATGATTTTATTACCGAAGTTATTGGTCAACCAACGGTGTTAGCCGGAAATTCTCTCGGTGGCTATACTTGTTTGTGTGTAGCAGCCCAGCGCCCGGAAGCGGCTTTAGGAGTAGTATTGCTCAATAGTGCGGGGCCATTTTCCGCCGATGAGTCATCAGATGAACCCAATCCTTTACAATCTGAGGTACAACCGCCCAAACAACCGGAAGTGTGGCAAAAGTTTTTGGGCGAGGCGGCTAAATGGATATTTGGGCAACCATTGGCGCGGTTAATATTATTTCAATACGTGCGCCAACCTTGGGTGATTCGCCAAACTTTAGAAAGAGTTTATTTAGACAAAAGCGCTGTCACCGACCAATTAGTAGAAGAAATTTATCGCCCTTCCTGCGATGATGGTGCAGCCCAAGTATTTGCGTCAATTTTTAGCAATCCTCAAGGAGAAAAAGTTGATATTTTACTGCAACAGTTAAAATCCCCCTTACTAATGCTGTGGGGAGAAGGAGATCCTTGGATGAATACCAAAGAGCGATCGCCTAAATTTCGCCAATACTGCCCCAATTTGACCGAATACTTCTTACGCGCTGGTCATTGTCCCCATGATGAAGTCCCAGAACAAGTTAATTCTCTTTTAAAGTCCTGGGTTTTATCGATTGCAGATGTAGCCTAAACAAATTTAAGGGGTCTTATCCGCTTATGACAAGACCCCTCAAATTTCGGGATTCAGTTTATTCAAAGAAGTTAACAAATAAAGTAGAGAAATAACTAAAGTTTACATCTCTCGTAATTCCAGCACAGTAGCGTCTTTCTAGACCTGAGTTTGGCTACGGCTTTATCGGAGCTTTTTGCCACTAACCCTATGCTTGGAACAATTACAAGTTTGGCTCTCTAACAGGGGACACTAGGTTGAGCGCCTTTTTTGGTTTAGCTGTTTTAAGCTTTTTGCGTCCTATTACTTAAGTTATCACTACTTTTTGTTTTAGCAAGGGTAAGTTTACTAAAATTCAACCTTCTTGAAATTTCTCAACATTATTTTAGGCGGCAAAGTTCCACATTACCGGGTTGTCGTCTAAATGCTCCGTAACGGTGCGCCCGATCGCATCAATTTCTTGAAGTTCATCTGTAGAGAGTTTGATATTTGCAGCTAGAGCATTATTTACAGCTTGTTCGGTATTTCTTGCGCCAACAATGGCATTAGTTTGAGGTTGCGCGATTAGCCAAGCAAGACCCAAATTACCTAAAGTAGCTTGATGGCGATCGGCGATCGGACGCAGTTTTGTTAAAGCCAATTGCGCCCTTTGATAATTTTCTCCTTGAAACAGCTTGTTTTTAGCCCGATTATCTTCAGCATCGAATTTGTGATCGGCGGCAAATTTGCCCGTTAATAATCCTTGCGCCAAAGACGAGTAAGCAAGAATAGATATATCTTTTTCAATGCAATAACGTACAGTATCTTTTTCTACCTGTCGCCAAAACAGCGAGTAAGGCGGCTGGATGCTATCAATTCGCCCGTACTGCGAAGCTTCTGCTAGCTGATCGCGGGAAAAATTAGAAACCCCAATAGCGCGAATTTTGCCTTGCTCTAGCAGCTTATTTAAGGCGCTCATCGTTTCTTCAATGGGGACAACAGCACTCTTAAAAGTGCCACTGGGCCAATGAATTTGATATAAATCGATATAATCAGTTTGCAGATTTTGTAAAGAGCGATCGCAAGCTTCAATTACTTGGTCATATTTTAAATGATTGGCAAAAACTTTAGTAGCATAAACGGCTTTAGCTCTCACGTCAGACAAAGCTTTAGCGACAATTTGCTCTGAATGTCCCTCCCCATAAACTTCCGCCGTATCAATGGTAGTAATTCCCGCATCAAAAGCGGCTCTAATCGCCTTAGTTGTCTCCTCATCGGAAATTCCCACCCACATTCTTTTCCCCGCTTGCCAAGTACCCATCAAAATCGGGCTAATTTGTAAATTCGATCTACCTAAGCGGCGCATTTCCATAGCTAAGTCAAAAATAGGCTATTGTTACTTTCCTTTAATATATCGAGCAGAAATCAAATTAATCTGTCTTAAGTCGCCTATTAAGATGATTTGGGGCATAATATCGTCAATTGAAATATTAAATGTTACTCTACAAAAATTAGCGCTCTATCTTTTGCCAAGCCTCCCATTTATGAAACTTTTTATTGCTACTACTGTACTTACTACAATTAGCTTTGCTTATCCAGCTTTATCAGAAAGCATTGCTCATACCAGACAGTTGCTTGCAACTAAACAATGTCAAAGTTGCGATTTAAGTGGTGCGGGGCTAGTTTTGGCGAATTTATCGGGAGCAAATTTAACGGGAGCCAATTTAAGCGGAGCAAATTTGAGCCGTGCAAACTTGAGTGGGGCTGATTTGACGGGTGCAAACTTGGTTGGCGCTTCTTTGTTTGGAGCCAATTTAACGGGTGCAAAGTTAGGGGGAGCGCAAATAGCTGGGGCAGATTTTAGAGATGCTTACTTGTACAATGTCAGCTTTGGCGATGCTGATGTAAATGTAGCTCACTTGCAAGGTGCGATCGGTATCCCCATAGCCGCCGGGAAAGCTGAAGACTTTTATCGCTGGGGAATGCTTCAAGGGCAAAAAGGCGACTCTCAAGGGGCGATTGATTACTTTAACCAAGCTTTGACTATAGATCCAGAGTTTGCCTTAGCCTATATGGGTCGCGGTGTTGCTCGTTACCAATTACTAGACCGTAAAGGTGCTAGAGATGATGCTAGAGTTGCTGATGAATTGTTTTTAGCTCAAGGTAATGTTCCTGGAACTCAGACAGCGCAAGCATTTATTAAAGAGTTGGAAGCGCCATTACCAAGCGATGCCAAGCCAAAAAGTAAAGGTAACTTTATGAACATTTTAGGACTATTAGGCTCGGCGGCTGTAAGGATGTTTCTGCCATTTTAGACAGTTACATTACACAGAACTAGAGAATTATTTTGTTAGCTTTTCACTAGGTTTAGTTCGTCTTTTCAATTTGATTTTGCCAGGATGCTAGTGCCACTAAATCGTGATTATGGATTCGGGTTAATTCAGGAAACAGAAAATCTAGCTCGTCTTCAGTTTCACAATTATTTATCACATTTTGGGCATCAATACGAATTTTAGCTTGAAGATGGGATAAGCGATCGCACTTTACTCTAAGCTATTTCCAACCAATTTAGGAGTAAAGCCACAGATTGCGAGTGTCTTTCTGACTTGCGATAGGCTAACCAGATTTGATTAGTTACAGCTTTAGCTGGTTTAAGAATTAGTGATAACCGATGACTATTCACCCATCCGCTACAAAGATAGTCTGGTAGCACACTGTAGCCTAATCCTTGAGATATTGCTGCTCGAATAATTCGCAAGTCTGGAATTACAAACTGGGGATTTACATCCAAGCGCTGACCAAAAACAACCCGCCAGAATCGCCGAATAATTGGTAAGTCTTCACTGTAAGCAATTAAAGGCTGCGATCTTAGCCACTGTTCTAAAGAAGTTAAATCCGCATCTTGATCTATGGTTACAATTGCAGTAGGCGACCCCACTAGCCAAAAACTTTCGACGAAAATTGGTTGATACTCTATCTCTGGAGTGGCAACTTTTTGAGTTGCGATCGCGCAATCAATCTGATTATCTAAAAGTTGTTCAATTAAGTCTTGCAGCAAACCAAACCGAATCGTAAATAGAACTTTATCTTCCTTTGGCAAACGTTCTAAAACATATTCGCCAAAAAACTCTGTAGGCGTACCCAAGCGAATGTGTAAGGGTGTATTTGCCATTGCTTTGGTGGGAATAGATTCTAGTATCTCAATTGCTGCAACAACGCGCGTATACAATCGCTTCCCGTCTTCTGTAGGTAGCATTCGTCGCGGTAGTCGTTGAAATAAAGGCATTCCCAACGTGGATTCCAAACCTGCAATATGCTGACTAACCGCAGGTTGCGTCAGATGTAAAACTTCTGCCGCCCTCGACACAGTTCCCACTCGATATACCTCAATAAAACTACGATACCATTCCAAATTAACCATAAATTAAATTATATCAAACTCATTTTTTCATAATTTGTATTTTAGATAGGTTGCCATTAGGATAAAACCATCAGGTGAACACAAACGGTTTGAACCTCACCGGAGCATAGTTTTTAACCTAATTTGGAGTAATTTCATGTCTAAAAAAGTTCTGATTGTTCTCACCAGCCATGACAAATTGGGCGATACAGGCAAAGAAACAGGCTTTTATTTACCAGAAGTCAGTCATCCAGTGGCAGAATTTGAGCGCGCAGGGTTGAAAGTGGAGTACGTTAGTCCCAAAGGCGGAAAAGCGCCAATGATTGGGATAGATTTAAACGATCCGCTCAATGCAGCATTTTTAGGTAATCCCGAAAAGATGGCACAGGTAGAAAATACCTTACAACCCAGTCAAGTAAATCCATCAGAATACGAAGCAATTTTCTATGCTGGCGGACATGGGACGATGTGGGATTTTCCGCATAATTTTGACCTCGATCGGATTGCCGCAACAATTTACGAGCAAGGCGGCGTAGTAGGTGCTGTATGTCACGGTCCGGCGGGACTTGTCAATATTAAGCTGTCAGATGGCAAATACCTGGTTGCTGGGAAAACGGTTTCAGCTTTTACAAACGAAGAAGAAGTTGCCGTTGGACTGCAAGATGTAGTGCCTTTCTTACTGAAATCAACATTGAGTGATCGCGGTGCAACTCATACAAAAGCTGACAATTTTCAAGCTCATGTCGAGGTTAGCGATCGCCTAGTTACAGGACAAAACCCCGCATCGGCTGGTGGAGTAGGAGAGCAAATGGTGAAGTTGATATTAGCTAAAGCGATCACTATTAACTAGTACATATAAGTTTTAAATCTGCAAATACAAACTGATAACGAATAAAACAACGAGATATAGCGCTCGTTGAAGCAGACGGTATAGTTAAAGCAAAAGTTGTTAGCGATCATACCCATCTGCCGTTATCATCACAATGTTTAGGCGATCGCATTTGCCTGACTATCTATTCTAGATGAAGTTAGAGATGTGATCGCAACATAACTAATGCGCTGTCAAGCCATCTCAATGATGAGCTTCCATATATGCTCGCAACAAACTGTTAATCTGGGTTTGATAGCCTCGTCCTTGAGACTTGAACCACTCCAGCACATCACTGTCAATCCGCAGAGTCACTTGTACTTTATTCTTGTCCACAGGTAAACCGCTTCGCACCACTGCTTTAGCAAACTTTTCTGGTGTAATTTCTGGGCAATCGGATAGATCGATATCTTCATCCGTCATACTATCAAGCCGTTGCCAGTCTGTTTCAGATTTGCTCGAAATAGGTTTTTTGCTCATTTTTGGTTGCCTTTCTTGTAGAAATAATCCGAATGTAGTCATAGCTTTCTGTATGAACCACTGCAACAACGTGTCCTTGAAGCAAACCGAAAGTTACAAACCTCTGTTCTCCGTAGTCAAAGCGCTCATCTTCAACAGTTACAATCGAGCCGTCAAAAATTGCCGGAACATCTGAAAAATCAATCCCATGTTTGCGAATGTTAGAAAGCCGTTTTGACTCATCCCACTCAAATTTCATGTTCTTATTGTAACGACAAAGTGTAGTTACAATAACTTCATAGAGCGATTCTTGAACTAAAGTATAGATAAATTTTTAGGCGATCGCGATATTATAAAAATGTGTATTTTGGGTTAGTGCCTGTTTAGGCAAAAGATATTTTCATGAACTTTAGTAAATATACTCGTTGAACCAATCAATGACTAGCAAGTAAAATATATTTGTTGGCGCAGGGTGATTATAACTGTAATGAGTCAAGATACTGCCGCACAAAAAGATAGCAGTTACTATACTTTGCTAGGGTTGCATCCTTCCGCATCAGTCATAGAAATTCGTCGCGCCTACCGAGAACTAAGTAAGCACTATCACCCCGATACAACCAAATTATCAACCAAAATCGCCATTTCTAAGTTTCAAGAGCTTAACTTGGCTTACGCTACTCTCAGCAATCCCGAAAGACGCACAGCTTACGATTATTTAATTGGCTACTCGCGGATATCGGTAATTCAAGCGCCGTCTTACTTAGATAGCGCAAAAAGCGATAGCGCCAGCGCGCTCGCAGAGCATCGCCCTAAATTTACCAAATCCTCCGCTTACCTCGATCCCACAGATCGCCCTTTATCGGCGGGAGAGATATTTGCTGTGTTTATTTTAGGGCTAACATTTATTGGTTGTTTGGTGTTGGCGATCGCCCTAAGCTTAATTCGTGGCGACAAAGCTTGGCAACCAATATCAACAATTGAGTTACAAATTGTTACGCAGCAGTTTACAATAGCTGTAAATGTTGCTTTGCAAGCACTGAGCAATTTTTAATCGAAATATTTATATTTTTCCTACCACAATTAATCATTAATATATATGTCACTTCCTAACGCCAATACACCTTTATACAACCATGCTTTGCCAAATATTGAGCAGTGGTTAATTAGTCAAGGTTGCCAGCAAGATAGTTCAGCGCCTCATTGCTGGCATATTCAAAAAGCAGATTGGAAAGCGGAGCTTTGTCTTGAAGTCGAAGATATCACAGTCCGTTATTTTCAAGCTGGAGAAAAGCAAGATATTCAACGCGCCTTTAAGTATTCCCTAAGTCGGCAAGATATAGAACAGGCGGTATTTGCAGGGCCTTGAGAAACAGACTTGTACATTAACATCGTTTGGAGAGTAGAGAGGTTAACCATTATGAATAAGATGCAAGCGACAACCAAACGAAAAGCAAATGCCTTCCAAAATCTTATGTCTATTCATTGGCTGATGGCATTTTGCTTCCTAGTTCTATTTACACTCGGTATTTTAATGGTGCGTTTACCAGAGGAGGTGGAAATTAGAGAGTTTGCTTATATAGCATTACGGAGATAGATTAAGACGTTATAGTAAAAGGCAGAAGAGCATCTAGGAGCCACTATGCCATCTCCGTACAGTGAAGACCTGCGTCAAAAAGCGATTGCGGCAGTCAAACGAGGTG
>JAABUN010001673.1_pt1 | contig 46296 bp, 39 predicted proteins | sample 5559311 | NCBI WGS metagenome assembly JAABUN01 (sample SAMN10711877, study PRJNA513370) | rock metagenome | isolation source: Antarctica rocks | place: Antarctica: Victoria Land, Siegfried Peak sud
GATCGGCAGGCTGAAGCATTTCCGCCGCATCGCCACCCGCTACGACAAGTACGCCCGCCGCTACCTGGCCTTCGTCCACCTCGCCAGCACCCTCCTCTGGCTCAAGTAATCTCGTCAACAGAGCCTAACCCTCGCCTTCGTGGCTCAGGTGTATGAGGTCGGAGGCGGGATTAACATCCTAGACTTGCTCGATGGTCGAGCGGCGGACATTGTGGGTTCCTCCGGTCCAAACAGCCTTTTGAATATTGAAGTGAAGACGCCGCAGATATTCCAGCGTGCCAGTCGCCTCAGCGCCAAACAAGCTTCAAAGGCGGTGAAGTCTGCTCTAAAAAGTGCCCAATCTACGGAGGGCGGGCAATTGGACCCACGCCGGTCAGGCCTTTTGGTCCTTGGAGCGATGCAGTTTAGCACCGAGGCCATCCAGATGTTGGCTGAAGCGATCCTTGGAGAATTTGGTCGCCATATTGAGGAAAGGCGGCATCTCCCCGGTGTGGCTCTCGTTTATTTCAAGCAGGTCAGGCAGCGCGTTGAGGTTCGACCTGCGCCATCAAGATTGCTGGGTGGCACCCCGCCCCTTGAGCTCGATCTTCTTTCGGGCGTCGGTATCGACCTGACACGCAATCCGAACTACACAGGCAGCTTCTTGATTAACCGCAGTTAGCTCGCCGTCCTCGCCACGCTCACCATCATACCGCCAGTGAAAGTGCCCGGCGCACGCAGTCGTGGGGAATCCACCAGGGTCGCGGCGATGGCCTGCGCGAGCGTGGTTGGGGCGTCCTACAAGGTAGCCAACCGGGCGGCAGCGTGCCAGCGGCCACGTCATTCCCGCACTGTCGTGGGCATATAGCCAATCGCATGTGCTAAGGACTCGTTGCGCTGGCCGACGACCGTAACCCAGAGCTAATCTGGGACGTATTTGTGCAGCGCAGCGTTTAGCGCGGCGCGACGATCGGCGCTACGCCGCCGACGTTCGTCACATCGAGGCGGAGCCTCGTGACGCCGATCTGCGGCGCGGTCTGATTGATCGTGAGGTCGGCGGCGACGAGGAAGTCGCCGGGCGCGGCGACCCACAGCGGCCCGGTGATGCTGCCCTGCGCGTTGGGCAGGGCCACGGCGAAGAGCGGGTTGGTGGAGAGTCGGGCGAGTTGGCCGCTGCCGTTGAACTTCGTCGCGGCACGCCCGTTGAGCTGCTCCGCACCGGCGGGCGAGAAGGTCATCACGCCCGGCCCGGTCAGGGTGCTGTAGAGGAGGTCCGGCAGGGTGAAGAGGAGCGGCAGGGACGTCACCTCGGCGACCACGCCATTGGTGACGGTGTAGGACTTGCCGCCGACCTTATAGCCCTCCTGCTTCGCGGCGCTGCCGTCATCGATCACGATCTTCTGATTGCCGCCGCTCGCGTCGATCACGTAGGTGAGGGTGTTGCCCAGCCCGATTGGCAGGAGCGTGCCCACCCCGTCAACCTTGATCTCCAAGTGGTAGGAGTCGAGCTTCTGCAAGTTGGCGAAGGCCGAGGTCACGGCGGTCGGGTTCGCGCCGCCCGGCGTGCCGGGCGTCCCCACCACGGGCGAGCCGCCGACGCGAACCGCCGTGGCGACGAGCGTCGGCGTCGGCGTCGGCGTCGGGAGCGGCGTGCTGGTCGCGGTCGGGGCGGGGGTGGCGGTGGGCGGCGGCACCGGCGTGGCGGTGGGGGTGCTCGGCCCACAGGCGGTGAAGCCGAAGGTGAAGGCGAGCGCCACGGCGGCGAGTGACGGCGTGAATCGGCGGTTCGTTGGTGCGGGCATCGTAGCTCCTTGCTCTAGCTGCGGCGTGGGTCACGGTGCGGCGCGCAGATGTCAAAGGGAGGCGCGGCGATTATAGCGACACGTCATCGGGAGCGATTATGGCGTCCCGCCGTCCCCGTCCGGGTCGCTGTGCGGGGCGGCAGTCGCGGGTTCGTCTTCACGCTCGCCCGCCCCAGGTATATCCATCGCCAGAAACGTACCCACGCGCCGGTGTAGCGTTTCGGACCACGAGGCGCAGGCGACATCGAGGCGTTCGGCGACGCGGTTGCGGCGCAGCCAGGTCTCCTGGTGGCGGATATAGCGATGGGTGCTGGTCATGATCCGCGCGGTCGCCTCGGGCAGGGTCAGCTCGCCGCGCAGGTAGGCCACGATCTCGGCGTACCCGATCCCGCTCATGGCGGGGAGTGTCGGCGCGTAGCCACGGTCGAGGAGCGCCTGTACCTCGGCGACCAGCCCGGTCGCGAGCATTCGTTCGACGCGCGCATCGGCGCGGGCATGGAGGGCCGACCGATCGAGCGTCAGGGCCACTTGCAGGATACGATAGGGGGGCGGCTCCTTGCCTTCTTGCGCGGACATCGGCAGATTGGTCAGCGCGTAGACTTCGAGCGCGCGGACGATTCGCCGCAGATTCCCCGCCGTGCGCGTCGCCGCGACCGGATCGACCGCCGCCAGGCGCGCTTCGAGCGGCACGAGGCCGTCGCGCGCCGCCTCGGCTTCCAACGCGGCGCGCAACGCCGGATCGGGCGGCACCCTCGGCACGCGCCAGCCCTCGACCACGGCGTTCACGTAGAGTGGCGTGCCGCCCGCCAGGATCGGCAGACGCCCGCGCGCGTGGAGCGCGTCGATCCTGGCGCGGGCGAGTGCGACATATCCCGCGAGCGAGAAGTCCTCGTCGGGGCGCAGGATGTCGATCAGGTGGTGCCGCGCCGCCGCCTGCTCCGCAGCGGTCGGCTTGGCTGTGCCGATGTCCATCCCGCGATAGCACTGCCGCGAGTCGGCTGAGATGATCTCGCCGTTGAAGCGTTGTGCCACGCCGATCGCCGCCGCTGTCTTCCCAACGGCGGTCGGGCCGATCAGGACGATCAGGGGCGGTAGATGTGATGTGGCGGCGACTGTGGGCGCGCTGGGATGGACCGCTCCCGCCGGTGCTGCGGACGTGTCGGGGGTCTTCATCGGCTCATCCCGAACCGCCGCCCGCCGCCCGCCGCAACGTCGGCAACACCCGTTCGCCGAGGAGCCGCAGCCCCTCGCGCGCGGTCAGCCCGTGCGGGGTGCCAAACTCCACGCGGCTGGCCCCGGCGGCGAGGATCGCCTCGGCCTGGGCCGCGACCTGGGCGGGGGTGCCGGAGAAGGCGAAGCGGTCGAGCAGATCGTCGGGGACGAGCGCGGCGGCGGCGGCGAGGTCGTCGCGCGCGACCGCCGCCGCCATGCGGGCCAGCAGCGCGGGATCGACCGCGACGGTCGGGTCGAGCGGCGCGACGACCGGGAGATAGCGCGCCACCTCAGCGCGGGCCTTCGCCCGCGCGCGCGCGCCGTCCTCGTCCACGACCGTCACCGCGCCGAGGACGATCCCGACCGCCGTGGGTGCCCGCCCCGCGCGCGCCGCGCCGGGTGTGAGCATCGCGCGTAGCGGCGCGACCATCGCCGGACTGGCCGAGCCGCCGATCTTGATCTCGGCGGCGCCTTCGCCCGCCAGCGCGGCCAGTTGCGCCCCCCAGGTGCCGATCAGCAGCGGGATCTCGGCGCGCGCGACCGCGTATTGCAACGCCTGATCTGCCCGCAGCCGGAAGACCTTGCCCGCGAACTCGCGACGTTCGCCGCGCAGGAGTTGATAGACGACCGTGATCGCCTCGCGCATCGTCGCTAGTGGGCGATCATCGGCGATGCCGAGCGATTCGAGCCAGGCACCGCGCGCCAGACCGAGGTAGGCGCGACCATCCGAAGCGGCATCGAGCACCGCGATCTGCCCGGCGATCTCGACCGGATGGGTGGTGTAAGGGTTGAGGCAGGCCGGACCGAGGCGCACTCGCCGGGTCGCGCCCGCGATTGCCAGCAGCGCCGCGAGCGGTGGCTGGAACATCAGGTCGGCGTAGACGCTGATCGTCCCGAAGCCGTAGCGCTCGACCAGGGCCCCGAGTTCGGCGTACTCGCCGACACGCTTGTCGCTCTGGAAGGCGATGCTCAGTTGTTCGACCGGCGTTATCGCCGCACCGCTCACGTCAGTTCCTCCGCGCGCAACTCACGCCGCCCGATCCGCTCGATCCGCATGATTAGTCGCTCCTCCGGGTCGGGGCAGGCGACGAGGCTGTCCTGCGCCAGCCAGTCGGCGCTATCGAGCGCGCGTTGTTTGGCGGGCAGTAGCGGCAGCACCGCCGCCAGCGCGTAGAGGCAGAAGTGTCGGCCCGCCGGGATACGCACGCGGCTACTCTCCGTCAGCTCGAAGTAGTCCCCCACCCGGAGGCCGCAGACCGAACGCCCCTCGATTGCCGCCACGGTGACGCGCAGATCGTGGAGGGTGAACGAGCGGGGTGGGGCGGGGATGGTCGGCTCGTGGTTCACCCGCGATCTCCTCCCGATTACCAGACCCATGACCGCCGGTAGGAGAGTGTACGGCAATCGGCGCGCGGGTGCCCCCCACCCCTAACGTGGGGCGGTACAAAGCCTTGTGCGGCGGAGACGCGTGGCGTGACCGGTGTGGCAGGCGGTTGAGGCCCCGCTGCGCGCTGCCACCACCGCGCCTCGGGGTGCGGCGGCACCACGCAACCTACCTTCGTGAGTGAGGACGGGCATAGTCTAACCCGCGTAGGCGGGTTTCGGGGTGCCGCCGCACCCCGAGGCGCGGTGGTGGCAGAGCAACGCGGGGCCTCAACCGCCTGCCACACCGGTCACGCCACGCGTCTGCCACGCCGCCCCAACCACCCGCGCACGACGTTGCACCGCACCCCTGGCTACACATTTGCTGTCCCCCCGCACTCGTGCTATCGTGCCGTTGCGGGGACTCTGGGGTATGGCGTGGCAGGCATCGTGGTGCGTGACACCGACCGGAGGAGAACGGCTATGCCCGAGCAACTCGCCACGATCGGCGACCAGATCGTCGCGCGGTTGGAGATGACGAACACGGCGCGCGAACGGGCGCTGGGCGAGAGTCGCCAGATCATCCGCCTCTGCGCGAATTGCATCCGTGCCAGCCATCGGGGCGATGTCGCCACCGGGCGGCGCCTGGCGGACGAGGCGCGCGCGCGCCTGGCGTCCCTCGCCGTGACGCTACGCGACCAGCCCTCGATCTATTGGGCCGGTTACGTGCAGGACGCGCAGAAGGAGTTTGTCGAGGCGAGCGTCTTCCTCTCCTGGCTCGGCGGGACGACGATGCCCGCGCCCGACGAACTCGATGTGGCCGATGCCGTCTACCTCAACGGGCTCGGCGAGGCGGCGAGCGAGTTGCGACGCTACGCGCTCGACCGCCTCCGCGCGGGCGACATTCCCCCCGCCGAGTGGGCGCTCGCCACGATGGACGATGTGTACAGCCTGCTCGTCACGGTCGATTTCCCGGACGCGGTCACGAACGGACTGCGGCGCACGACCGATATGGTGCGCGGCGTCCTGGAACGCACGCGCGGCGATGTCACCGTCACGGTGCGCCAGCAGTCGCTGGAACGGAGCCTGGAGTTGGCGATGAAGGTTGTGAGTCGTGAGGCGTGAGGCGTGGGTCGTGAGTGGCTGGGCGGCGATGTCCCGGCACTGCGCCGTATGGCGAACCTCTACTCACGACTCACGCCTCACGTCCCACGACTATCGCAGTAGCTTCCACCCCCACCAACCCAATACCCCACACTGTACGGCGGCGTTCGCGAGGCGAGTTGCGCGGATGCCCTGGCGTATGATCGACCAGTCGGCGACGAATTGGTGGAGTGGCGGGTCTTCGAGCGCGAGGTTGAGCAGGAAGGTGAGCGCAAGGAGCGCGTACAACGGTCGGTACGATGGTTCCAGGGCGGCGGCGACGAGCAGCGGGGCGAAGAGGATATACGCCCAGTTCTCATGGACGCCGGTGGTCAGCATGACAAACGCGAAGGAGAGGAAGGCGCTGGTGGCGAAGACGCGCGGGATGTTGGTCGGCTCTCGCCAAAGACGGTAGAGGACTGGGCAGGCGGCCAGCAGGGCGAGGAGTCGCCCGATTTGGCGGTAGTTGAGTCCCGTGAAGGCGACCGTGGTGTCCGGGCGCTGCCCCTGCCCCCATGTAAGCAGCCACCACAGGTTGTGCGCGTTGAATGACGTGAGCGCGTAGAGGCTGAGGTTATCGAACATCCCCCGGCGCATCGCCCCGAGTTGACCAGCGGCCAGGATCGGGGCCGTCAGCACCAGCAACGTCGCGAGCGCCGCCACCAGGGCCGCGACAAGTCGGCGCGGGGGGACTGAGCGTAGGGCGGTCGGGATGACCGCTAGCGCGCCCGGCAGCGCCGTCAGCTTAGTGCAAACCGCCAGCGTCGCCAGTGGCCAGGCCCGGACGGTCGCGCCCCCGACCGTGGCGCAGAGTCCGAGGGTCAGGAAGAGGGCCTGGAAAGCGTCGATACCCCCCCAGTAGGCGGTATTCCAGATCAGGCCGGGCGTGAAGAGGTATGCCGCCGCCGCACCGAGCGCGACGCGGGGCGCGACCTGGGGCGCGACGCGGACGCGCAGGAAGCGCCAGATCAGCACACCCAGCGCCAGTTCCGCCACGGTCGGCGCGCACTTCAGCAGGGAGGCGAGCGCCTGATCGCGCCAGTCGCCGCCCGGCCAGAGGGCCGCATACACGAAGCCAGTCGCGCGCAGCACGTAGAGATAGAACGGCTGATAGTGGTAGGGGGCGCTCTCCGGCCCGGTCGGGTACGTCGCGCCGTATGCGCCGCCGATCCCCACGGCGTGGACAACCTCCGCCCAGATGCGGTAGGCTAGCACATCGTAGCCGGGGCTGAGCAGGATGAGCGGCAGGCGGACGAGCGTCGCCAGCAGCACGATCAGGCCCAGTCTGCGCCACTCGACCCCCTCGCCCCGCCGATCGCCCTGTACGGTCATCCGCCCTTCCCGCTGATGCCCACGCGACATGGACGACGCGCCTTCCGCCCGCACGGTGCGCGACCGGTGGCGCTGGCGGGAGGCCAATCGCCGGGTGTCGGTCCGGTCAATATGGGAAGATGCGCTCGCCGGTGCGGGTCGTCGGCGGGACGCTCCCCTGCCCCTCGACAATCTTGATGTCACCGAAGAGCGCCAGGTTCCTGATCGTGATCGTCGGCCCGTCGCCCGGCTGCACCTTCACGCGACTCTCGCCAAAGAGGGCCAGCCCACGGGTAGCGACGCGCGCCCCCGGCGGCACGATGACCTTGACGCCGCCGAATATCGCCGCGATGGTGAGGGTGGTGTCGGCAAGGATCGGTTGCAAGGTCAGGTCGAGGGTGGCGTTGCCGAAGAGGGCGATCGCGGTCTCATCGGCCCCGCTGGCGCTCCCAAAAATCGCGAGTTGCAAGTGGGGACGCTCCTCTCGCTCCACAGCCATCAGGTCATCGCGGGCAGAGCATAGCATATCGGGAAATCGGGTATGGACAGGGTCCGCTCGCCGTACCACCATTGTTTGTGAGATTGACAGCAATGGCTGTAAGTACTACGGCGACAGTACGTTGGTTCACACGCGATCAGCATGTACGGGTGATAGGCGCGAGGTGGCGCGGGCGGTAATATAGATACAGCGAAGAAGAGCGGACCAACACTCTTCCTCCATCCATCCCTTCCTCCTTCCTTCTTCCACCTCCTCCCGAGCCGGGTCCCCCCAGACCCGGCTCATTCTTTTAAGTCGGGTCGAAGATCGCCGTGGCGAAAGGCGAGAGGTCGGCGCAGCGCAGCGCGGGGCGACCGAGGGCGTCGCCCCGTCGCCCCGCTGCACGCGTTCCTGGGAGCGGTTCCCGTGCCGGTCAGGCCACGATGTTGATCAGCTTGCCGGGCACATAGATCACCTTCTTGGGTGCCTTGCCCTCCAGGTACGGGGCCACCTTCGCGCTCGCGCCCGCCAGTTCGCGCGCGTCCTGCTCGCTGATGTCGGCGGGGACCTCGATCCGATCGCGCACCTTGCCGTTGAGCTGCACGATCAGCGTGACCGTCTCCTCGACGATTCGGGCCGGGTCGTAGGTCGGCCAGTCCTGCTGGTGGACGCTGTAGCCCCCCCCTTGCCGCGCCCACAGCTCCTCGGCCAGGAACGGGGTGATCGGGGCCATGAGCAGGTTCAGGGTCCGCACCGCCTCATCGCGCTGCGCGGCGGTGAACAGCTCGCGCTGCGCGCCGATCCAGTTCGAATACTCCATCAGCGCGGCGATGGCGGTGTGGAACTGGTAGCGGCCCAGTTCGTCCGTCACCTTCTTGATCGAGCGGTGCATCGGGCGCATGTCCGCGCCCGCGCCTGCGGCGGCGGGGCCGGGCTCGACCACCAGGCGCCAGGCGCGGTCGAGGAAACGGGTCACGCCGACCAAATTCTGATCGCTGAAATCGTTGTCCTGGTCGAACGGCCCCATGAACAGCAGGTAGGCGCGGAACGCGTCCGCCCCGACCCGCTTGATGTAGCTATCGGGGTTGACGACGTTGCCGCGCGACTTGCTCATCTTCATGCCATCTTTGGTCACGAAGCCGTGCAGCCGCAGCTTCTTGAACGGCTCATCGAACGGCAGGTGCCCCAGATCGTGCAGCACCATCGTGATGAAGCGCGCGTAGAGGTGGTGCATCACGACGTGTTCTTTGCCGCCGAAGTACATGTCCACCGGCAGCCAGTCCTTGATGCGCGCCGCGTCGAACGGGCGATCGTCCCATTCGGTGCAGGGGTAGCGCAGGAAGTACCAGGCCGAGTCCAGGAAGGTGTCCGAGACGTCGGTCTCGCGCTCGGCCGGGCCGCCGCAGGTCGGGCAGGTCGTCCGCACGAACGACTCGACCGAAGCCAGCGGCGATTTGCCGGTGCCGGTGGGGTGGAAGTCCTCCACCTCCGGCAGCAGCACCGGCAGATCCTCCTCCGGCACGGCCACGGGTCCGCACCGGGCGCAGTGGATGATCGGGATCGGCGGCCCCCAGTAGCGTTGGCGCGAGATCAGCCAGTCGCGCAGCTTATAGGTCACGCGCGGCTCGCCCTGCCCGCGCTCGGCCAGCCAGGCGGTGATCGCCGCCTGGCCCTCGTTGCTCGTCAGGCCGTCGAACTGCCCGGAGTTCGTCAGCGGGCCTGGCCCGGTGTAGGCCGCCTCGGCGATGCCCACGGCGCTCGACACCACCTCGACGATCGGCAGATCGAACGTCTGGGCGAACGCGTAGTCGCGCTCGTCGTGGCCCGGCACGGCCATGATCGCGCCGGTGCCGTATTGCGCCAGCACATAGTCGGCCACCCAGACCGGGATCCGCGCGCCGGTCGCGGGATTGATCGCGTAGGCCCCGGTGAAGACGCCGGTCTTCTCGCGCCCGGCATCGGTGCGCTCGATCTCGGTGGCGTCGCGGGCGCGCTCGATGTACGCCTCGACCTCGGCGCGCTGCGCCCCGGTCGTGATGCGCTCCACGAGCTTATGTTCCGGCGCGACGACCGCGTAGGTCGCGCCGAACACCGTGTCGGGTCGGGTGGTGAAGACGGCAATCCGCTCGTCGCTGTCGGCCACATTGAAGATCAGTTGCGCGCCCTCGCTACGCCCGATCCAGTTCGCCTGGCGCACCTTGCTTTCATCGGGCCAGTCCAGCTTCTGCAGGCCGTCCAACAGCCGGTCGGCATACTTGGTGATCGAGAAGAACCACTGGGTCAGTTCGCGCTGGATCACGGCGGTGCCGCAGCGCTCGCAGTGACCATCGATTACCTGTTCGTTCGCCAGCACCGTCAGGCACGAGGGACACCAGTTGACTGCGGCCTCCTTGCGGATCGCCAGCCCGGCCTTGAAGAGTTGCAGGAAGATCCACTGGGTCCACTTGTAATAATTCGGCTGGCTGGTATCGACCGAGTGGTCCCAGTCGAACATCGCGCCGATCCGCCCCAACTGCTCGTAGCGGTAGCGGTGGGTGGTGCGCGCGGTCAGTTGCATCGGGTTGATATTCAGCTTCAAGGCGTAGTTCTCGGAGTGGATACCGAACGCGTCGAAGCCCATCGGCTCCAGGACGTTGTTGCCGCGCATCCGCTGGAAACGCCCGTTGGTGTCGGCCCCGCCGTAGGTGTAGGTGTGGCCGATGTGCAACCCCTCCGCCGAGGGGTAGGGGAACTCCATCAGGTTGTAGAACTTCGGGCGACCGTCGGCCAGCGTCAGGTCGGTGCGATACAGCCCGCTCTCCTGCCAGCGTGCCTGCCACTTCGGCTCGATCTCCTGCGGGTTGTAACGCTCGCGCCCGGTGGCTGCGGCCGGCGTCGTGGCGATGTCGTCGGTCATGGTCGTCTCCTCTGATGACGCGTGGTGCTTGTGCGGGGCCTGCTCGTCCCATGCACCGGGCGGCGGCGGGGCGCGCGAGTGGTTCGTATGCTGCGCGAGGTGCTGTGCCGGTTTGGGCGGGTTTGCATGTCGAGCAAGGGTATCACGGGGCGGGGTGAAGCGCCGCCATCCCGCCCGAATCGCGCGCGCGAATGTCGCTCGTGCGCGGTGAGCGGCCCGACCGCGCCCTATTGTGTGGTCTGTGTGGTTGTTCGTCGCCCATCGTTCCTCTCCGTCCCTCGGCAGGTATAGCAGCACGCCCCCGCCCCCATGCAGGGGCGAGGGCGCTGCGGATGGCGTCCGTGGAACCACCCGGTCGGATCGGTTGTGCCACAGGTTCGTTCGGTGGAGCTAAGGGGGCTCGAACCCCTGACCTCAACACTGCCAGTGTTGCGCTCTCCCAGCTGAGCTATAGCCCCGTGATGCGCGGTGTGTGGCGTTGGCCGATACGCTCCCAACCCCTTAACGGTGGTCAACCGGCGACGGCGTTTGGGACGGGCATCGCAGACAGATGGGAGAGCATGCCCTCCCAGGACATTAATGATAGCAGCGCCGGTGCGGTGATGTCAAGCGCCGCGCCCAGGCGCGCGCCCGACTCCGCGGACCCCCGCTTCCAGCACACGCAACGTGCGTGCTGTAGCGTCGAGGCGGGCGCGAACGCCGAGTGGCAGGGTCGCCTGATGCTTCCCATGGCCGATCGGCAGGTTGTAGAGGGTGGGGATGCCGAGCGGGCGGATGAGATCGTCGAAGACCTGGCCGAGTCCGAGCGTGTTGGTGGGCGTGCGCTGGCGGCAATTGGCGTGTTCCCCGATGATGATGCCCGCGCACTCCTGGATCTTGCCAGCGGCGAGCAGATGGGTGAGCAGGCGATCGATCCCGTACGGCTCCTCGTGGACATCCTCGAAGAAGAAGAGCTTGCCCCGCAGATCGATCTCCCACGGGGTGCCGAGGGTGGAAACGACGAGCGAGAGGCAGCCGCCCGCGAGCTCCGCCTCGGCGATACCCGGCACGATCGTCTCTGTGTAGGGGTCGTCGGGATCGGGCAGGATATCGAACGGTTCGGTCGCCAACAGCGCCTGACGGAAGGCGGCGATGGTGTAGTCGGTCGCGCGGACGAACGACGTGACGACCGGGCCGTAGAAGCTCGTCCAGCCGAGTTCGCGCCCGATCAGCGCGTGGATCATCGTGATGTCCGAGTAGCCGATCACCGCCTTGGGCGGGGTGTCGGCCAGCCGCGCCAGGCGTGCGCGCCCTGCGGCCGTGTTGATCGCGTTGAGTGTGCGCCCCGCGCCGTAGCCGCCCCGGAGGCCGATCACGGCGTCGATGTCGTCGCGCTCCAGCATCGTCAGCAGATCGTCGGCGCGGTCGGCGTCCTGCCCGGCCAGATAGCCCCGGCTGTCGCGCGCGTGTGCGCCGAAGACGAGCCGGAAGCCGAGACGCTCCAGCCCGGCCACGCCCCGATTCACATCGCCATGCTCCAGTACCGGGCTGCTCGGCGCGACGACGCCCAGCGTCATCCCCTCGCGCAAGCGCGGCGGCTTCCGATATGCGGCCATCCGTAGCCCTCCTCGCCCCATCTCCCCTTGTCTGGGTCCATCTGTCGGTGCGACGCGCGCAGCATAGCACGCGGCGGCGAGAACGGTTCGGTGACGCTCACGATGCGTCGCAGGGGTGGGGTTCAAGGCCGTGCATGGGAGCGGCGCGGGCGCAGGGAGGCGCGCCCGTAGCCCTGTGGCGCGAGACGCTGAAGCGCACCTCCCGCGCCCCAGGGCCACGGTGGGGGGCGGGAAGACCCATGCTATACTTGCTCAATCAGGTCGGTCCTTTGCCTGGCAGACACCAGCGAGCAGGAGGGTGGGGAGAGCGTGAGCGTCGTTGTCAGCTACAAGGTCGTCGAGGTCACGTCGATAGCCCCCGGCGATGATGAGTCGGACGAGTTTCCCAAGCGTATGCTCGGGCGCGTGCTGAATGCCCAGGATGTCGTTAACCTCGGCGGCCACTTCGAGGCCAAGGATAAGGCGATGTTCTTCCATCAGGGGGGGAGCTGGGTGTTGACCCTTGAAACCGCCGAAGGCGACGACGAGTGGAACGCTCTGCCGCACGGGCGCGATGAGGGGGCTTTCGATACCGATGTCCAGGTGGACCGGCGCGTCCAGCGGCTCTATATGCCTTAAGGGGTCGAAGATCTGAAGGTCGAAAGGTCGAAAGACGAAGGTCGAGAGACGTGTTGCGGCGATGTGCCGCGTAGACCCGATAGGATCCCGCCATGTTCGGTGCCAACTTCGATGCGCAATCGATCCTCGCCCGCCTGATCATCTTCGTCCTGGCGATCACCGTCCACGAGTTCATGCACGCCTTCACCGCCTATCGACTGGGCGATCCGACCGCCGCGCGCTTGGGGCGCGTCACCCTGAACCCGGTGGCGCACTTCGACCCGTTCGGGTTCCTCTTCTCGGTGCTGCTGGTGCTGGGGCTCGCGCCGATCGCCTGGGGGAAGCCGGTGCCGGTCAACCCCAACAACCTCCGCAACCCCAAGCGCGGGATGATGCTGGTCGCCGCCGCCGGGCCGCTCTCGAACCTCGTCCTCGCCGCGATCTTTGCGCTGCTCGCGCGCTTCGTCGCGGCGACCGGGGTTGCTCTGCCACCGACCGTCGGATTGCTGATCGGTCAGGGCATCGTCCTCAATGTACTCCTGGCGGCGTTCAACATGATCCCGATCCCGCCGCTCGATGGGCATAAGATCCTGACCGGACTCCTGCCCGATTTCTGGTACCCGATCCTCGCGCCGATGGAGCAATACGGCTTCGCGATCCTACTGGTCATCCTGTTCGTCCCCAGCTTCGTCCCCGGCCTGGACCTCAATGTCTTCTCCGCCGCCGCCGGTCCATTGCAAGCCGTCCTCCTGGGGTTGCTCAATCCCGGCTAACCCGCGGCGAGCGTGCCGACCGCGCCAATTTGGGTACAAAGTCCTACACCCCGCGCCCCTCGGCGCGGGGTGTCTTCGGCTATGCTAGTGCCAGGGCTTCCCTGCCGAATAGCACGTCGTTATCAGGCGGGGAGGGGCATCGGCCGCGATTCCTTTGATCGGCCAGGGATGGCAACGGGGAGAAGGGTGGGCGGCGCATGATCTGGGGCCGAAAACGGCATGGCGATCCGGAATCGGTCGAGGATCGCTACCGTGCGGTGGTGCGTCTGGTGCTGCGGCGTGGCTTCGCGCCGCAAGGGCTCACGCTGGTGGAAGTCGATGGCGGCTTCGTGGTGCGCGGCCTGCGCACGGCACACCGGAGCCTGGCACCGGCCAGCGAGACGATCTCCGTGGAAGAATTGCTGGCCGAGTTGGAAAACCTGGGCCGTTAGACAGGCAGGGCGGCCTGGCAGGCATTGTCTACATGTCGCCCTGCGCGGGCGGTTTCCGAGATCTTGGGGATGGGAGCGCGATGAAACTGTTCGCCGGGCTCAGCCGAACCGATTACGAGGATGTCTTTCGCGCGATCGGGGCGCTGATCGACGAGCGCGGTTGGAGCAACGTCAGCCTGATGGAGGTGGACGAGGGCGTGGTGGTCCAGGTGATGGAGCGGCCCTCGCTGCGCGAGACGCGCCCCCGGCTGGAAACCTACCTGCTGACCGACACCGACCTGGAGCGGGTGATGCGCGACGCCGCGTTGCAACACTACAAGCAGCCCGCGCCGCCCGTGTTCGTCGCCCCCCCCGAGTTGCCGCCGCTCGCCCCGCCCGCCCCCCACGTCCTCCCCGAACCGCTGCTGCCCGCGCCATCCGAGGCCCGCACCTTCCCCACCCCCGGTCGCCTGGTCGAGGAACGCCTCGTCTCCATGGCGACGGCGCGCGGCCCGCTCGCGATGCGGGACGCCTCATCAGCCGCCGCCGAAGGCCCGTTGCCGCCGCTCCCGACGCTCGATGGCCTGCCCGGCGAGCGCCCCCTTGGTGCCGGGGGCGCGAGCGAGCCGCCCCTGCCGCTGGCGGAGGCGGCACCCGTGCCGTTCACCGTGCCCGACGAGTCGCCCTTCGTGCCCGCGCCGTTGCGTCTCTCGGCGGCCCCCGCACCGCCGACGATCGATGCCGGGGTGGCGCGGGCCGCCGTGGTGATGGCGCATATCGTCGCCGCGCGCCTGAAGAGCGGCATGCCGATGACCGGCGACGACCCCGACCTCGCCTCGTTGCTGGAGCAGGTCCGCGCGCTCGATCAGACCGGCATCGGCAATGGCTGACCGACGCGGGCGCTTCAGGCACCCTCCGGTAGCTCGGCGATCAGCGGGGGGCGTAGGGAACCGACGTTCGGCAGCAACAGCCCGATGCCGATGATCAGGCAAACGCCGCTGAGGGCGAGGATCGCCTGGGTCGGCCCGAAGAAGTGCAAGAAGGCACTGCCGACCAGCGCCCCGAAGACCTGACCCAGCGCCAGAATCCAGAACATGAACCCGAAGGCCCGCCCCAGGCGATCCCCCGGTACCGCGCGCTGCACGGTGCTGACGGTCACCAGATCGGCCACGCCAGTGAGCAACCCATTGAGCAACAGGGCCAGGGCGACGAAGGCGAGGCCGTTGGCGGTGCCGACCGTCGCCATGCTGAGGACGATACCGAAGGTGGCGCACGCGGCCAGAGGCAGCGGCGGATAGCGACCGAAGAGCCAGAGCCCGAGCGGCGCGCCCGCGATCGTGCCGAGGCCGACGATCGTCAGCAGCACGCCGAGGCGATCATCCGCTTGGCCGAGCGGCCCGGTCAGCAAGGGCAGCAGCAGCACCGTCAGGCCGATGGCGACGATGGCCTGGAGGAAGAGGCCGCCGAGCACGAAGCGCAGGAGCGCGTGCCCGGACATGACCGCCCAGCCTTCGCGCAACTCGTGCAGGACGGTTCCCCGCGCGCGCGTCCGCGTCGCCGGTTCGTGCAGCCGCATCAGGCCGATCAACAGCGCCGAGACGAGGAACGTCGCCATGTTGAGCAGGAAGACGGCGTTGATGCCCCAGGCCGCGACGATCGCCGCCCCCAGTGCCGGGCCGAGGAAAAAGGCCGCTTGCCCCGAGACATCGTTGAGCGCGTTGGCCGTGCCCAGCCCTGCCGGTGGCACGAGCGCGGGCAGGGCGGCGCTGCGCACCGGGTTGAAGATCGCCGAGAGGCCGTGCAGCAGGATCACCGCCGCGCCCGCGACCCACAGCCCGCCCGGACTATCGGCCAGGACAAGGCTGCCCGCCAGGGCGGCGCGTCCGAGGTCCAGCGCGATCATCATGCGGCGTTTCGGGTAGCGGTCGGCGAGCAATCCGCCGATGGGGCTCACGAACACGCGCGGCAGCACCTGCGCCAGCATGATCAGTGCGACCGCCAGGCCGGTGCCGGTCAACCGATAGGCCAGGACCAGCAGCCCGATCCGGCTCATCCAATCGCCGAGTTGCGAGATCGCCTGGCCGGCGAAGAGGAGCCGATAATCCCGTCCGCCCAGTAATCGACCATAGGTGCGCAGTTTGTCGGTCATTTGTCCCTCATCGCTGATAGGGGCTGCTCACGCTTGCACACGATGTTCGCATATCGATGAGTATAAACGCGACAGGCAGACAGCCGCCCGATCATGGCCGGGCGGCTGTCTGCCTGCTCTATGAGTCTCTCACTGCTACGTCCTAATGCTGGAGTAATGGTTTATATCCAGCTCATCACAACCTCCTACCAACCTTCGCCGCTTCCCCAAAAGCAACGAACAGTCCCATTCTTCCTCATTCCTTGCTGTGCGCGTAGTCGACAGTCACAAATCTTTGCTGGTTTGCGAGCTGTCAGCGGGTGAAGCGTCGTACTGGTACTTCCCTCCCAGGACTCTTAGGACGAATTTGCCAGCACATACGTACAATACAGTGCGCCAAAGGTAATGTCAATAGTAGTGGCAATTGTACGTACTAAAGTACTATAGCGAACGGTACGTACGTGGCGAGGCGGGGTGTGTCGCCGCGATATCGGGGGTAATCTTGTGTGGGAGAGGCTGATCGGAGGGAAATACGAAGCGGCCCGCCAACTGGCGGGCCGCTTCATACGTTGCGATGTGGCGGTCGTGGTCGTCGGTGGAGGTCTATACGTGCGTGTCGAGGCGCTGGCGCAAGGGAGCCTGTCGGTGGGGCGAGGTGGGGGCGCGGTTGGGGCGCGGAGGTGAACCGACCGCGCGAAGGTTCAGGCCGTCAGGCTCGCCGAATACCGGGGAAGTTGCTCGGGCGTCTTTTGCGTACGCACCGCGTCAACCCATCCTGAGTCGCCGGTCAGTCGCGCGAATACCTCCACGATGTGCGGGTCGAACTGCGTTCCCGCCCCGCGGCGCAACTGATCGAGCGCGGCATCGAGCGGCAAGCCGCGCCGATAGGGACGATCGCTGACCATCGCATCGAAGGAGTCGGCGACCGAGAAGATGCGGGCGAGCAGGGGAATGTCCTCCCCGCGCAACTGGTCGGGGTAGCCCGCCCCATCCCAGCGTTCGTGGTGATGGCGCACGATCGGGGAGGCGGAATACAGGAAGGGGATGAGCGAGGTGACCTCATGGCCGATCTGGGGATGGCGGCGCATCTCCGCCCATTCCGCCTCGGTTAATGGGCCTGGTTTCCGCAGGATCGCATCGGCGATAGCCACCTTGCCGATGTCGTGCAGGAGCGCGCCGACTTCGAGCGCCGCCATCTCGTTGGCCTCCAACCGCATCGCGCGGCCGACGGCGGCGGCATAGGCGACAACGCGCTGCGAGTGCCCTTCGGTCTCGCTATCGCGCGCGTTGAGCAGGTTCGAGAAGGCTTCGAGGGTGGCGGTATACGACCGCTCCACCGTCTCCACCGAGCGCGCCAACTCGGTATTCGTGGCAGCGAGACGGGCGTGGGCCTCGCGCAGGGTATTGACGTGCTCGCTCGTGCGGTCGATGATCTGCTTGGTCGCCAGGCGTATGAGGAAGGTGGGAATGGCGAAGATGACCAGCCCGATCGGCCCGAGAAGCGTCCCGGCCAGGGCCATGAAGACCGCCAGCACCCCGAAGGCGAGGGTATAGGGCAGGAACCAGTCGAAACGCTCGCGCCAGATGGCGAGCGGGTTCACCCCCTCACTCAGGCTCATCACGCCGACGAGAAGCCCGGCGTTGAGGAGGTAACAAAGCGCCCCGAGCAGCAGCCCCTGCGGGAGGAGCATGAGATGGAGGGCGCCCTCATCGGGGAGCGCTCTTGCCAGCAAGGGCGCGAGGAGTGCCAGAATGCCCGAAAGCAACGCGAACGTCCCGGCATCGAAGGCGAACGCGCGGGGTTTCGCACGCCACGGCCAGAAGACAAGCGCCACGATCAGGCCGAGCAGCATCGCCGCTGTCGGGCCGAGGAGAATGCCGCCGGCGATCAGGACGGCAAAATAATTGGAGACAGCACCGCGACCATAGACAGTGATGCGCATCTGCCGCGCCGCGATGCCGAGGATGGCGAGCGTGGCGAAGAGTCCCCAGTGTTCTGGTTCGATCGGGGTGAAGGTCAGCGCGAAAAACCCGAGGGTGACGAGCCAGATCGCGCCGATATAGGCGAAGATCGCCCAGGTCGGCGCGGTGAAGGCGCGCTGCGGCGGCGAAGTGGCGGCAGGGGGGGTGGGCGCGGCGGGGCTGGGTACAGGGCGTTCTGCGGGAGTGCCCTGCCCCGCCAGCGCCCGCTCGATCAACGCGCGGATCGTGTTGCCCGCCCATGGATGACTCGCCAGCCCGATCGTTACCGAGAGCGGCAGGGGTTCCGTGCGCTCGCCGGGAATGAAGGGGAGTTCCTTGATCGCCGTTCGCACGCGGTCGAGCACGGCCACCGCTTCGTCGTGCGTCGTTTCGGGGAGCATGACGGCGAAGCGTCCCCCATCGAGGCGTGTCAGCAAATCGTAGGTACGGGCCTGGGTTTGCAGGATATCCGCGATTCGCCGGAGCGCTTGCGTGGCGGAATCCCGTCCGTAGCAGCGCCGGATTTCGGGCAACTGATCGAAGGTGATGACGGCGACCGTGCAGGGGCGTCCGAAACGGAGCCCGCGCGACAGTTCGGTTGCCCCGCGCTCGGCGAAGGCGGCGGCGGCGAGCAACCCGGTGACGCGATCGGTCCGGTTCAGCCTGCCACGGCGGAACGTGGCGGAAACCAGCGTCAGCGCGAGCAGCATGGCCCCGGCCAGGGGGGGGGCGTATTGCCAGGCAAGAGCACCGCCCACGCCAAGGCTGGCACAGCCGAGGAGCAGCGCGGCGCGCGGTAGCGGCTTCAGCGTGGGGAGGGCGTCCTGCGCCACGCCCAGCGCCAGCACCGCGACCGTCGCGCCGACGAGGATGGGCAGGGCATACGCCGGGAACAATCGGAGTGCGCCGAGGAGCGCCGCAATACCGAGCAGCCAGCGGAACATGAGATGTTGTCGCGGCGTGGTCCGCATCGAGCCATCCCCATCGGATCACGGGAGTACAACCCCGACATGCGGCCTCGGGGGCGTGGTTCCGGCACAGGGTCGGCGCACCCTGAAGCGCACGGGGTGGTCTTCATGCCGTACCGAAGCGCCTGTCCGCTAAGGATACGTGTAGGACTCGCGGCCTGGAATCACCTATTCAGGGCTATTGGGGTTCAGACAACCGGCCCGAACGTACGAGTACGATAGGCCCAAACCGCCCGATGGCGCGCGGCGCGCGGGCGAAGCTGCGGCGTTTCCCGCTGTGCTACGATGGGGGCCGTACCCGGTGGGGCGACAGCGGTCGAGAAGGAGGGCGACGATGCGGGTTGTGCGGAGCGGCGAGGTGGCGGGTCAGCCCGGCACGACATTCACCGGGCCGGTCGAGATGCGGAGAATCATCGATCTCCAGCGTGCCGATGGCGCGAGCGTCTCGCTGGTGCGCTTCGAGGATGGCGCCCGCACCAACTGGCACACCCATCCCGGCGAGCAGATCCTGATCGTCGTCGAGGGCGAAGGGCGTGTCGGGGACGGCACCGTGGAATTCGCGATCGTTGCCGGGGATGTGGTCCATTGCGCGCCCGGCGAACGTCATTGGCACGGCGCGCAGCCCGGCAAGCAGATGGCCCACTTCAGCATCACGACGATCGGCCCCCCGATCTGGTTCGAGTCCCCGGAGGAGTAGGGGCGGAGGAGTCCGGGGTGCCCCCGCCGCCGCTGACGAAACGCGGCGGCGGGGGCAGGGCTTCCCCGAAAATTGGGGGCTGGGGCCGCTCCCGGTTATTGTTCGGGGCGTGGCTCGTTCCGCACGTACTCCGCGATGCGGTACGCCACGTCGTCCTGCAATTGCGCGGTCAGGCCGCCGTCCACGACGAGGGCCTGGCCGGTGATGAATGACGCTTCCTCGCTCGCCAGGAAGAGCGCGGCGTTGGCGATATCGTCGGGGTGGCCGTAGCGGCGCAGCGGGTAGACCTCGGCCGCGAGGCGCGCGCGGGCCGGATGGCGGCCATTGCCGGGGCACCGCGCTCGGTGACGATCAGGCCGGGGCAGATGCAGTTGGCGCGGATGCCTTGCGGGCCGTAATCGCAGGCGACCTGTTTCATCAGCAGGATGAGGGCCGCCTTGGAGGCTTCGTAGGCTGCGGAGCGCCGCGCGGCGAGGAGGCCGTGGACTGAGGAAATCGAGATGATCGCGCCACCGCCTGCGGCCACCAGATGGGGGATCGCCGCCTTGCAGCCATAGAACGTCGCGTCGAGCACCGAGCTGCGCCCAAGCTCCCAGTCCTCCAGCGAGGCTTCGGTGACGGGCAAGCCGCGCCACGCGGCGGCGTTGTTGACCAGAATATCGAGTCGACCGTATTCCGCCACGGCCGCGCCCACCAACGCCTCGACCGCCTCGAAGCGCGTCACGTCGCAGACCTGGCACGACGCCGTGCCGCCCGCCGCACGGATCGCGGCAACGGTGGCCTCCCCACCGTTGTCCCGAATATCGCCGATCACGACGGTCGCGCCCTCGCGCGCGAACGTGAGCGCGATCTGCCGCCCGATACCCTGCGCGCCGCCGGTGATCAGCGCGACCTTGCCCTGGATACGCATGCAACCACTCCCCTCGCATCCCCGCACATGTCAACGATCCGGCGCGCATTCTCGCATCGGCGATCGTCCGGGGCAAGGGCGGCCCGGCGCAACGAATTGTAGGGATACGTGTGTTGTGTCGTTGTGAGGGGGTGTCTGTAGCGATGGCCTCGTGGGGGTGCGGTCGGGCGCGACCCGGCCTCGTGCCGCCGCGCGTGGGGGTGTTCGCGAGTGGTGTGGGCGGTGGCCATACCCACGCACTGCCGTGGAGGGTCGGGAAGGGGTGGGGAGGGGGGACCGTGCCCCTGATGCTATCCCTGCGTGACGCGATATTCGTGATCTTGGCCCAGCCCGGAGCGGCAGGCACAAGAGTCCGCGTGGTCTGGAGCCGCGAATAGCTCGCCGGGATACGCCGGAGGCGTTGGCCCATCAGGGATGGTCCACGGAGGTGGGGGCGCGGTCGGGTAACCGTAGCCCGAGGGGGGGTACCGAGGCGGTACGGCAGTGCGTGCGTATAAACCACTCTGTCTGAAGATAACAGAACAACGTACCGAGAACCTATAGCCCAAAAGTACTATTGGCAGGGCGTGGTAGCTCGCCGGGGCCTCGCTCCGCTATACTTATATCTGTATGGTATGGGGGATGGCACCGCTCGGGGCGCTCCGCTAGGCCACGAATATCGAGGAATCATGGCACGCTTCGCGATCATGTTCGCCGATGAGATGGGGTTCTGCTTCGGGGTGCGACGTGCGCTGGAGATCATCCACGCCGCCGCCGATGGGGGGGCGCAGGTCGCCTCGCTGGGCGACGTCATCCACAATCCCCAGGAAGTGCAGAAGCTGAAGGACAAGGGCGTGGCGGTGCTGGACGAGCTGGACGAGGCGGTGAACCGCAAGCAACTCGGACAATTGACCACCCTGGCGATCACCGCCCACGGTGCCGCCCCGCACATCGCCGCTGGCGCGCAGGCGCTGGGCCTGTGCGTGGTCGACACGACCTGCCCGTTGGTGACGCTCGTCCACACGCAGGCCGCACACCTGCGCCAGCAGGGCTATTACATCATCGTCTTCGGGGACAAGAAACACCCCGAGGTGCGCGGTATCCTGGGCCACGCGGGCGAGAACGCGATCGCCACGACACACTTCGAGGAGCTGCCATGGCAGGTCCGGCGCGACGACTTCAACGCGCCGCGCACGGCCAAGCCGCCCAAGAAGGTCGCGATCCTCTCACAGACGACCATGGACATCCACGCGTTCACCGCGTTCGTCAACCGCGTCAACGAGATCGCGCTGCCGATCGGCGGCGAGGTCTTCGTCCGCAACACGATCTGCAAGCCGACCAGCGATCGGCAGCTCGCCGTCCGCTCCCTGGCGAGCGAGGCCGACCTGATCATCGTCATCGGCGGCAAGAAGAGCGCGAACACGCGCCACCTAGCCGAGATCAGCGGCGAACTCGGCGTCCGTAACTACCATGTGCAGGGCGTGGAAGACCTCGATCCGGCCTGGTTCGGGGCGGAGGTCAAAAAGGTTGGCGTCACCGCCGGTGCCTCCACCCCCGACGATGTGATCGCGGCGGTCGCCGACCGGCTGCGCGCGATCAGCGAGCAGCCGGTGGTCGAGCCGCTCGGCGTGTAGGCACGCCCTCGATACGCGCAATCAGGTTCACAAGCGCCGTCTGGCAACGGCGCAGTAGAGCGGGCGGGAATGTCTATCCCCGCCCGCTTCCGCTTTTCCAGCGCGACGGCGACCGACGCGCCCGCACGGGTGGCCGATGCGCGCGAGTTGCGCTTCCGCAGCCGACTTGCTATGATGCGCGCCAGCAGTCTGTCACAACCGAAAGCGGCCGGTGAGGCTTTACCGCCAGCGGTGAAGCGCGGCCAGCCTGTTCATCGTGCGCCCGCTACGTCGTCGCAGTGCGTCTTTGCCAGCAAGCGGAAGGTCGGGAACATGCGCGTCCAAGCTCGCGGTGTGTCGGTACTCGGTGTCGCCGTCCTGCTGCTCTACCTTACCCTCATGGCGGATATCCACTTCACCAGCGCGGCGATCGTCCAGCCCGAAGCGGCAGCGGTTGTGACCAATATGCTTGCCGAGGGCGGTACCTTCACCCCGTCACCGCTGAATTTCGGCGACGTGCCGCTGGGCGAAACGCGCCAGCTACCCCTGAAATTCAAGAATACCAGCACCGTTGATATCCGCATCGATTTTACGCAGGGGCCGAATCCTGATCACCCCGTTAACCCCGACATAACGGGATTCAATGCCCGGGATGCCGCAGCGTGCATACGCCCACTCAGCCCCAACGATGAATGCACGATGCAAATTACGTTCACCGCTCTTCGGCTAGGTTCGGCGGGGAGCACGCTCGCGCTCCTCGATTATTATACGAACGGCATAACATACAGTGTCGCGTTGCTCGCCAACGGCGTCGCCCTTGCCCCCACAGCGACGCTGGCCGTGACAGCGGCGACCGGGGGTTATAGCGGGAACGCCGATCTCACGGCCACACTGGCGGGTTGTTCCGGTGGGTTTGTCGGGCACACCGTCGGGTTCACGCTGGCAACACCCGCTGGCAGCCGCACGATCAGCGCGACGACCGGCACCGATGGCGTCGCCACGGTGAGCGCCGCGCGCCTCGCGGTCGATATTGGCGGCGTTCTCGCGCCGATCTCGGTCGGCGTCTATGGGCCGACCGACGCACAAGGGGTGCGCGCCGCCTTCGCCGGGGATAGCACCTGCACCGCCGCGAGCGGCGCGGCCACGCTCACCGTGACGCCCGCGACGCCTGTGATTAGCTTTGTCGAACCGGGCGGGAAGGTTTATGGCGACACGCCGTTCGCGCTCGATGTCACGAGCACCGGCGGCGGTGCCGACGCTCCGGCAATCTCTCTGGCGTATGGGCCGTCCACCGTCTGTTCCGGCCCTGCCACCCTGCCCGCCGCCGTCACAATCATCGGGGCGGGAACCTGCACGATCACGGCCAGCCAGCCCGCCGCCGGGGACACCAACTATGCCGACGCGGCCCCGGTGATACGCGCGATCACGATTGCCAGGGCCACCCCGGCGATTGTCTGGGCCGCTCCGGCGGCGATCGGCTACGGCACGCCGCTGGGCGAGACGCAACTCAACGCCACCAGCGTGATATCCGGCACCTTCTCCTATTCGCCCCCTGCCGCCACCGTCCTCGGCGCGGGGGCGGGTCGCCCCCTCGCCGTCACCTTCACGCCGACCGCAGGCGACAACTACGCGCAGGCGACGGGAGCGGTGTCGCTCACGGTCGAGCGCGCCCCGCTGACCATCGCCGTGCGCGCCACGTCGGGGGAACATGGCCTGCCTCTGCCGCCGGTCGAGGTCACCTTCGACCGCTTCGTGAACGGCGAGACGGAGGCCGTGCTCGTCGGGCCGCGCTCCTGCACCACGGCGGCACGATCGACGAGCCCGCCCGGTGACTACCCGGTCGAATGCTCCGGCCAGTCGTCCGCGAACTACCTGATCGCCTACCAGCCCGGCACGCTGACGATCACGCGGGGCACCACCGCGACCATCCCGGCACGCTTCGCCGCGACCTACGGCGATCCCGGTGTCGCGGTCACGGCGACGGTGAGCGCGGCGGTGGCGGTCGGTGCGGGGACGCTGACCTTCGAGTTGTGGCAAGGCGACACCCGCCTCGTGATGGTCGGCCCGGTCGCCGTGGTCGGCGGGGCGGGGGGCGTCGCCCTGCCGCTGGTCGGGATCGGCGCGGGCGATTACCGCCTGGTGGCGTTGTATGGCGGCGGCGCGAATCTGCTCGCCAGCGACGGCACCGTGCCCGTACAGATCGGCAAGGCGGCGCAAGCGATCACCTTTGGGCCATTGGCGGAGCGGATCGTGGGCGGGACCCCTTTCGCCCTCGCCGCGACGGCGGATTCGGGCCTGTTGATCGGCTTCACCGCCGCGCCCGCCGCGTCCTGCACGGTGAGCGGTGTCACCGTCACGCTGCGTGAGGTCGGCACCTGCGCGATCGTCGCCGCACAGGCGGGCGGCGCGAACCATCACGCCGCGCCGAGCGTGACCCGTAGCTTCGCCATCGTCGCGGCGAGCAGCCCCGCACCCTCGCCCTCGCTCACACCTTCGCCCGCGCCCTCGCCCTCGGTCGTCCCCGCTCCTTCGCCCTCGGTTATCCCCGCGCTCCCACCCTCGGGCAAGCCCAGTCCCGCGCCAGTGCCATCGACCAGCCCCGCGCGCCACACGCTGGCCCTGACGACGACCGGCGCGGGGAGCGCGACTGCGGCGACGCCCGGCCCGAGTTACCCGGCGGGCGCGGCGGTGGCCCTCACGGCAATTCCGGCCCCCGGGCAGCTCTTCCTCGGGTGGACCGTCGATGGCCGCTTCCAGGGTTGGCAACCGCGCCTGACGGTGATCATGCGCGCCGACAGGGCGGTGAGCGCCGCGTTTGGCCTGCGTCCGGTCTTCACCGACGGCGCGATGCCATCGCCGGCATCCGGGGCGATCGGCGAACTGGCCGCGCGCGGGATCGTCCGGGGCTACGATGATGGCAGCTTCGGTCCCGCTGATCACATCCTGCGCGCCCAGATGGCCGGGATGATCGTCCGCGCGCTCGGATGGGATGGCACGCCCGGTGGTCCCGCGCGCTTCGCCGATCGCGACGAGGTCGATGGCGAACTCTGGCGCGCGGTCGGTCTCCTCGCGGCGCGCGGCGTGGCGCGCGGCTACGAGGACGGCACGTATAGGCCGCTCGACCCGGTGTCGCACATCCAGGCGATCAGCTTCGTCACGCGCGCGATGATCGCCGACGGGCACTGGCAGCCGCAGCCGGACAACGGCACCCGTTATCCGGTCGTCCCCGCCGCGTCGGGCCATCGCCAGGATCTCGCGACGTTCATGCACTATGTCGGCGGTATCCCCGGTGTGGCGGCGGCGGCGCGGTGGGACGGCCCAGAGGGCTGGGATCAGCCCGCCACGCGCGCCTGGTTCGCGCGGGCGCTGTGGGCGGCGCTCGACAGCGCGTTCGGCGTGGAGCGGGAAGTTTAGCGGGTCTGTCAGTCGTCGTGTGCCGGGTGGGGGCATGTGCGCGTGATGCGGCGTCGGCGTGCGGCCGATCGCGACCCGGTCGACCGTGCCCATGCGCGTCTAACCGGCACTTCGGCGGTCGGCGAACCGCGCTCGTCGGGGCCGGAACTCAGCGGGCGGGGGTGGCGATCACGTCGAGCCATTCCGTGAGCAGGGTCCGCTCGCCGGGCGTGAACTCGGCCTGCACCTCGGAGAGGACGGCCTTCAAGGCCACGGCGCGGTGTGCGGCCCGATTCCGGCCACCCCCTGGCGTCGTCGCCTCTTGCGCGGGCTCATCCGTGATGATGGCGGCCAGGATCGCCTCGCGGGCCATCTCGGAGAGCGCCGGGTCGCGCTCCTCGGGCGCGGTGCCGAGCAGCGTCAGGATGACGCCCGTTCCGGCGGCGTGGATCATCCGCACCGCGCGGTCCACCCCGACGCGCAACTGCCCCGCCTCGGCCACGCGTGATACCAGCCCGTGCAGGATCTCAGCGGCCTCGCGGACCGCACTGAGCGCGGCCCCCGGTCGGAGGCCGCCGATCATGAGCTGGTAAATCCCTGGGTTGGCGAGAGCAAACCCGACGTGGCGATCCCATCCCTGGCGCAGGCCCTCCACCGGGTCCTCCATGATTTCCCGCGCCGTCTTCTCGCGCAAGTAGGCCGAGAACCCGAGTTCGGCCACCGCGTCGAGCAGCCCGCTCATGTCGCCGAACAGGCGGTAGATCGTCGGCGTCGGCACCCCGGCGGCGGCGGCCACCGCCCGCGTGGACACCGCCTCCCGCCCCCCCGCCGCCAATAAGGCTGCGGTGGCCCGCACGATCCGCTCCCGCGTATCCGCCCTGGCACCCATCATCACCTCGCTCGCGCCGCCGACCACTGTCGTATCCGTGAGACGATGATAGCACAATACTGCTACCACTGATTGCATTATCGATGGTTCTGTTGTAACGTTGTCACTGCTACCAGGGACGGCCCCCGGTAGCCGCGACAGGGGCACTGCGGTGTCTCTGCGGCATAACGCAGCGAAGTGGAGGTCAGCATGATCATCATCACCGGGGCCAATGGCAAGCTTGGCCGGGCAATCGCGGAACGGCTGCTCGAACATGTTCCCGCCGAACAGATCGGGGTGAGCGTCCGCGACACGGAGCAGGCGCGCGCACTGGAGGAGCGCGGGATCCGCGTCCGCCGGGGGGACTTCGCCGACGCCGCGAGCCTCGCCCACGCCTTCGAGGGCGTATCCCAGGTGCTGATCGTCTCGGCCGGCACCACCGGCGAGGGGGCGGTCGGCCAGCATCGCACGGCGATCGACGCGGCCAAGGCCGCAGGGGCGCGCCGTATCCTCTACACGAGCCACATGGGCGCGGACCTGGCCTCGCCCTTCCCCCCCATGCCCGATCACGCTGCCACCGAGGCGTTGCTGCGCGAGTCGGGCGTGGCCTTCACCGCGCTCCATAACGGCTTCTACGCCGCGACGGCGGTCATGCTCCTGGGCCGGGCCGTTGAGACGGGCGAGTTGGCCGTGCCGGAGGACGGGCCGGTCGCCTGGACGACCCATGCCGACCTCGCCGAGGCGGCGGCGCTCGCCCTCACCACGGGGGATCTCGACGGGATCACCGCCGCCCTCACCGGTGCCGAGGCGTTCGACATGGCCGGCGTCGCGGCGCTCGCCTCGGAGGTGGCCGACCGCCCGATCCGCCGGGTGGTCGTGCCGGACGCCGCGTATCGGGCTGGCCTGGTCGCCCACGGCGTCCCCGAGGCGGCGGCGGACATGCTCCTGGGCCTCTTCGCCGCGAGCCGACAAGGGGCGTTCGCCCCGGCGGACCCGACCCTCGCACGCCTGCTCGGTCGACCGGCCACACCGCTGCGCGACGTCCTGGCGGCGGCGATCGCGCCGTCCCGGTGAGGAACCGGAGCAGGTGGTCCGTGCGGTCGGCACCGCAAGCGGGGCCACATGCGCAGGGATGATGCGACCGGGCGACAGCATAGCGAACCCTTTGTGGGCCGGAGGCGGCGTCGAAGCACCTCCGGCCCACAAAACAGTGTCCGAAGGAGTGCCCGCCTACTCGTCCGTCGTCTCGTGCCGCACCCTGCGGTAGCTGCATCGCGTACGGAGAAGACCGCAGCGCCCAGCGATCAGCGCATCAGCCCTGACGGACCACGAGCGGCGTTATCCCGATGTTACTGCGATGGGCGACAGAACGGACCCTCACGGATAGTGGCGCGACCCAAATGCCCATGTGTTACGGCGTGTAGACGCCATTGTTCGCGGGCGGCACGCCCGGCGTCCGTTGGGCCTGATTCTCGTTGATCATCGGGGCGGGGACGCCGGGCGCGGTCCGCACGGTGACACCATGCCAGCCGCTCGAACCGTCGGGGAGGGGTGGGGTGGGGCGGTTGGTCTGCACGACCCCCTTGCCATCGGTCGCGCGGACCATCAGCCGGTGTTCGCCTTCGGCCAGATCTAGCTGGGCGGTCCAGAGAACCCAGGTGTACGGGCCGAGCGGGCGGCGGATAGTCCCCTCGCTCCAGGTCGTGCCGCCGTCCGGGCTGACCTCGATCTTGGCGACGCCTCGTCCGCCGGCGAAGGCGACCCCGCCGAGTTTGGTCGCGCCGGTCGGCAACACCTCGCGACTGCGCGGGTAATCCATCCGCGACATCGTCTTGATCGTCGCGACATCGTTCCAGCCCTGCTCCTGCCAGTAGCCCCGGTAATCGGTGTTGACCACATCGAGCCGCGTGACCCACTTCACATTCTTCATGCCGTAGATGTCCGGCACCAGCAGGCGCAGCGGGAAACCGTTCTTGTCCGGCAGCGTCACGCCGTTCATCTCGTAGACCGCCAGGACCTCGCCGTTCAACGCCTTATCGATGGTGATGCTGTCGGTGTAGCCATCTCGAGCGCTGAGGGCCAGGTCCACCGCCCCGTTCTTCACGCCTGCCCGCTCCAGCAGATCCTTCAGCCGAACCCCCGTCCAGGTGGCGTTCGAGATCAGATCGCCGCCGACTTCGTTGCTGATGCAGCAGAGGGTGCGGCTCTCGGTCACGGCGGGGAGGGCGCGGATCTGGTCCAGCGTCAGGGTGTAGGGGCGCTCGACCTGCCCGCCGATCTGCACCGACCAGCCCTCTTCGGCGACCTTCGGATCGGCGAAATTCTTCGAGATGCTGTAGAAATCGCTGTTCGGGGTGATCTCCGGCGGCAGGCCGTTGTTCCCGACCCGCCCGCCCTTGTTGGTCTTCGCCGCGCCGGTTGGCGTGCGCCCGAGCCCGAAGATCGCGCCTGCCCCGATCACGATCGCCGCCAGCCCGAAGCCGAAGCGGGCGACGAGTTGGCGACGGGTGAGGGACGTCGTCGCGATCGTGGGCGGGACCGTGGCCTCCGCGTTGACGGGGGCCATCAGGGTGCGGTAGAGGAAGGCCAAGGTGAGGCCGTAAATCAGCGCCTCGACCGCCGCCGCCGCCGTCGTCAGCCCGAGCGCGGCGGGCAACTGCAACCCGAAGATGCCAGCGCCGAGCAGCGTGAAGACGAAGACTTCCACCAGCACGAAGAGGAAGACGGCGAACAGGAAGCCGCCGAACGGCGTGGGATCCCACAGCGAGGGCGCGCGACGGTCCGGGCGGGACTCGCCGGGCAACGTCCCGGCCAGGGTCGCCCACAGCAGTCCGAGGAGTCCGCCGACGACGATCTGACCGATCGTCGCGCCAACGAGCAGGAGTTGCTTGGCGTTGGTGCCGAATGTCTCGACCAGGGTCGAGAAGGCGGTCAGGGGCAGCAGGCCGATCACGCGGTAGCCGAACAGTTCCGGCAGCGAGAAGAGGCCGAAGCCGCGCGCCAGCGCGACCATGACGGCTGTCAGCACCCCCCCGGCGACCAGCCCCGCCAGGAAACCGGCCCGTCGGTGGCGTTGCAGTTGGCGACGCTGCGATGTCGTACTCATGCGATATCCTCGTTCGCGCTACTGGCCCTGCCGCGCGATAACGCGGCCTGTCGCCGGGGATTGTGCCGAAGGTGTATCGTCGGTCGGATCGCGAATGTCCGTGGCGCGGACACGCCGCGCATGGTTAATCTTACGCGCCCGCCGCGTCACACTCAAGGATACGGCCATTACACCGATATTACCGCTTTCTTACGGCCCGGCGGACCGCCTGATAGCGCGGCCCAATCGGTCAGCGTGCCCACGTCTGGAGGAACGCGATCGTCTGCTCCAGCATGTCCAGTTGTTCCGGGGCCTGCTTGCTCAGGTCGAGGTAATGTTCGAGGTCGGGGTAGAGGAGGAGCTGGCGCGGAATCGCCGCCCCGGCCAACCCGGCGTCCGCCAGTCGGCTCTGGTCGGGCGGCACGATGATGTCCCGCGCCGCGTGAACCAGCAGCGTCGGCGGCAAGCCCCCCGGGCCGAGGCCGTAGCGCGGGCTGAGTCGCAGGTAGAACTCGGGGCGATTGTCCGGTCGCCCCAGGGCGACGAGCAGGTATTCCAGTTCCGAGATGCCGGGATCGATGATCACGCGGCCCTCCTCCCAGCTCCGCCGGAAGGCGTAGAGGTCGAAGAGCCCGCCGTACTGGATCGCCGCGCGCGGGCGGCCTGGTCCCGACGACGCGATCGCGTCGCGGGCGAGCAGGTAGGTGTAGACGGTCGAGACGCTGCCGCCTGCGAGCGCGATCCGCGCCGTATCACCGCGTGCAGAGAGTTGCCCGGCCCCCGCCAAGTTCAGCAGGAGGCGCAGATCGTCCATGTCGCCAGCGAGGTCGAGGAGGCGGCGCGGGAAATAGCTGATCACAACGTGATCGCGCGCTGCCAGCGCGGTCGAGACCCCCTCCCAAGAGGCTGCCTCGCCCGGATAGATGATCAGCAGGATCGGGAACGGCCCGGCCCCGCGCTCGGGTCGCGGCTCGTGGATCAGCCCGCCATCGAGCGTCTTGCCGCGATTGGCGAAGGCGAAGGAACGCCGCAGCACCGTACTCGCTTGCAGGCCCTCGACCGTCACCTGCGTCTGTGGCTCCAAACGCAGCGAGTCGTTGATCGACGGGTCGTAGGCCGGGCGAGGCCGGAGCCTGAAATCGACGCCCGACGCCGCCCGTCCCGCACGCACCGTCGCGACGCGCCCGCCGAGGCCCGTGCGCGCGCCGTGCAGATGCGCGGGGCCGACCGCGAGCGGCAGGTAGTTCCCGGCGGGCACCCCCGTTAGCAGATAGCGGCCATCCGGCCCGCTGACCGCGCTGAACGGTCGCCCGGTGGCGTCGGCGACGACGACGCTCACGCCGCCGAGCGGGGTGCCGCCGCTGTCGCGCACAGTCCCGCCGAACTGACCCGTGGCGGATACCGCATCGCGCGCGGTCCCGAGCGCGCCGCGCCAGAAGGCGAGCGCGCGGTACTCGGCGGTATTGCGGAGGAAGACCGGCTCCAGATCCTCGCTCGTCGCGGCGTACACCAGCGTCAGCGTCAGCGCGATCAGCGCCAACCAGCCCACGCCGCGCCCGAACGCGCGAATGGGCGTGGCGCGCGCCGACGAACGCCACCGGACCACGCCGACCGTTAACCAGAGCGCCAGAGGCAGCGCCAGCCACCAGCGCACGCCGCTGCCGGTCGCGAACCCCACCGCGAGGCCCAGCAGCGTCGCCGCGCCGCCCCAGCGCCAGCAGCAGGCCGCGAGCGGGTGCCATGGTGTCGCGCGCGTCGTCCTCGCCGCGAGCAGGCCGAGCGCCAGCCCGAGACCGCACAACGCGCGGAGCCGTGGATCGATGATCGCTGCGGTCGTCGGCGGCGTGGGGAAGGAGACTTGCCGGGTGGTTTGCACCCAGATCCAGGCCGCCGCCACGCTGAGCAGCATCGCCGCATCGAGCGCGATCCCGCGCCGCCGTTCGGACCGGCACCGCCGCGCCACGGCGAGCAGCGCCAGCGCCAGCCCGCCCAGCGCCACCGGCCCGCCGAAGCGCCCGAGCGTCGGACTGGCCCACGCCGCGACGCCCGGTGGCAGCAACGCCCCTAGCGACAGCGCGGCCCCGACCGCGAGGACGATCGCCCCAATCCCCGCCGTTCGCAAGCCCGCCGCGACGAATGGGTATGCTCGCGCGCGGCGCTGGTGGGCGATGACCAGGGCCGCCACGCCACCCGCCGCCAGCATGGGCGCGAACAGCCCCGCCGCGTCGCTCGCCAGCCGCCAGAGGGCGAGCCAGCCGAGGAGCAGCGTCAGCCCGAGCGCCCCGCCCGCCAGGCGCGTCGGCAACCCTTGTCGGAGGTCCATCCGGTATCTCGCCTTGCTCGCGGGTTCCCGCGACGACGCCCTTTCGTTCTGCGGTGGGGGTTGGCCTGCGTCAGCCCTGCCCCGCTTCATTGGGCACTGGTGTCCCGCCCCGCGCCAGAGCCGCGCGAGTTACATCTAACTGCGCGCGTCCCATCCCGCGACTCGTCGGGCGGGACACACGCCCCATCGATGCTGCCCCTTGTCCATGCCGTGGGAGAGACGGTCGAGCGCGCCGTCTTGTTCCGCCGCTCGATAGGTATTCCCGGCCCGCTACCGCAGATCTGCGGTTGGCACGCCACATGCGAATCTTGTGGTGTGGCCGTGATCAGTCGGCACCGCGACCATGGCCGATGGCACTGCCGGGTGCTACCTGGGGTCGCCGGGAGTCCATGGAAGCCGACGGGACAGGAGGAAGGCATTATGTTCGACCCGATCATCGGCGCTGCGGGTCCGATCACGCAGGTACGCGAAGGCATGGACGTTCGTGACAGCGGTGGGGAGAAAGTCGGCACGATCAAGCGCGTGCAGATGGGTGGTAATGATCCGGTGGACGGCGCGCGACAGGCAGCCGAGGCCGGCCCGACGTCCGCCGACGCTCAGGCGAACAGCTACAACGCGGCGACGATCGGCGATTTGCTCTCTGCCGCCACGGGCGGATCGGACGGTTTGCCCAATGAGGTGCGCCAGAACCTGGAGCGCAAAGGCTTCATCGAGATCGGCGGTGGCCTCTTCTCCGCCAGCCGCTACGCCACCGCCGATCAGATCGCCGAGGTCGCGGGCGACGACGTGACCCTGAATGTCGCCGCCAACGCGCTCATCAAGGGTTGAGCGGCACGCCCCAGCGAATGCGAACCGCCGCTAGCCTCGCCCCCCAGCGCTCGTGTTGGGGAGCGGGACTCGCGCAGCGTTGGGCGCGACAACCGCTCACCGGGTGCGATTCAGGAGCTTGCGCGGGCGATTGCGGCAATGTGGCGGGCGGTTGAGGCCCCGCTGCGCTCTGCCACCACCGCGCCTCGGGGCGACTTCGGTCGCCACAAAGTCCGCCTGCGCGGACGAGATCCGCGCGTCGCCTCACCCACGCAGGTGGGTTTCGTGGTGCCGCCGCATCCCGAGGCGCGGTGGTGGCAGAGCGCAGCGGGGCCTCAACCGCCCGCCACAGCGCCGTCATCACCCTCCGCCCCAACCACGCACAACATTGCACCGCACCCCCGCCCACCCTCCCGACGCCAAGCGACCCACGAATGATGCGATACTGGCCGGGCACGATCGCTTCCCGGCGATCATAGGACACATGGCGATCCGAGGAGAATATCCGTGACCGAGGCCGAACGCACACCCGTCATCCTGGTCGGCGGCAATATGGGCCGCAACGATGGCGTCGATTATCGCGCCAGGCTCGCGACCGATTTCCCCGAGGCGACCTTCATCTCGTATGAGCGGGAACCCGAAGCGCTGGAGCGGCACATCGCCGAGGCCGACGCGGTGATCGGCAGCGTGCCGGATCAGCTGCTGCCCCGCGCGACGCGCTTGCGCTGGGTCCAGGTGACTGGCGCGGGCGCGAACGCCGTCTGCACGCCCGGCATGATCGCGCGCGATGACATCATCGGCACGTCCTGCGTCGGGGTGCATGTGGCGAGCGTGCCCGAGCAAACCCTGGCGATGCTCTTCGCGTTCGCGCGCCGCCTGCCGGAGCAGATCATCAATCAGGCCGGGGAACACCGCTGGTACTGGCCGACCGGCATGTTCGAGATCGAGGGGCAGACGATGGGCATCCTCGGCCTTGGTCACATCGGCCTGGCCCTCGCGCGCAAGGCCAGGGGGCTGGGGATGCGCGTCACCGGCTGGCGCCGCTCGGGCCAGCCGACACCGGCAGGGCTGCTCGATCGCCAGTTCGCCCCCGACGATCTCGACGGCCTCCTCGCCGACGCCGATCATGTCGTCGTCTGCCTGCCGCTGACCCCGGAAACGGACGGCCTGATCGGCGCGCGGGAGTTGCGCCTGATGAAGCCCAGCGCCCATCTTTTCAACGTGGGGCGCGGTCAGATCGTCGATCAGGAGGCCCTGATCGCCGCCCTGCACGCCGGGGTCATCGCCGGGGCCGGGACCGACGTCCCCCATCCCGAACCACTCCCGCCCGATCACCCCCTCTGGACCACCCCGAACCTCATCCTGCTGACCCATTATGGCGGCCTCACCCCACAATATGGCCCGCGCGCCTACGCCATCATCGGCGACAACGTCCGTCGCTTCCTCGCGGGCGAACCCTTACAAAAGGTGGTGGACAAACGTCGCGGCTACTGAGCGCCCACGTATCACACCTCGCCGCCATGAGGCTGACGCATACGTACACCGCCCGCAGGAAGCCAGTCTTATCGCTGTTCCCTGCGGCGACATCGACCGCGGACGGGCGACGAAGAGTTCGGCGCTGGTCGACTCCGTCCGCCCTTGGCGCTTGGCCACCTGCCGGGCGACTACCGGCAGCGCATCAGCCATAGATCTGGTCGTGGAGGTGGCACCCGGCCGCGTAAGCCTGCGCCAGGAACCGCCGGGGTTCCTTCTCGGCGGCGTGGGTGACCACCACTTCGAGCAGCAATGGGCCGACGAACGGCGTGGCTCGCAGCGCTCGACAGAGTGTCGGCCAGTCGATGAAGCCTTCGCCGGGCGGTACATGGTCGACGAACTCGCGGATTCGATCGGAGAGGTGGACCGCGACTACCCGCTGGCGCAATTCCTCCAGCAAAGTGAACGGGCGCGGGCCACCGATCTGGTCATGAGCGGAGTCGTAGCAGAAGCCGAAGTAGCGATCGTCCAGGCGCGGGACCGCCTGGCGAATCAGATCCGTCGCTGGCCCCGGTAGCACGTTCTCCAATGCCAGCATGACTCCGGTCCGGGCCAGCGTCGGACACAGCGCCTCGCAGACGTGCAGGAGCGCATCTAAGCGTGTCGGCAACTCCCTCGCCGGGAAGTCAAACGGCCCCCCGTGGGCCACCACGACCGGCACCCCGAGTTCCGCCGCCGCCTCGACCGTCGCCACCAGGGCCGCCACACCTGCGGGGTGATCGGGGGTTGGCCCATGGATCGTGTCGAGACGAAGTTCGTGGGCATCGAGTAGCGCCCTGAGGCGGTCGCGGCCCCCTTGGGAGAAGTAATCGGCGTGGGTCGCCCGCCCGCCCAGCGAGACATGCGTGAACCCGACAGCGGCGGCGAGCGGGAGTTGCGCACCGAGCGGCAGATCGTAGTCGAAGGATGTGCCGATGGACAGCGCGCGCTGCCGTTGGTGGACCGATCGAGGCATGACGACTCCCCCTGATCGCAGCGTTTGCGCGAACCCCCCAAGGCCCGTCCCCATCCCATTATTGGCATGACATAATATGTCGGCAGCATTTTGAGTCAGCCGCCGGGGTATTCCTTTCGTAGGACGGGAGGGGTCACCACAACGTCCGAGCCGAGCCAACTCGACGTGTCGCCTCCCGCGTCCCGAGCCAGCTCCCCGTCGCCAGCAGCGCCCCGACGAAGCCGATGGTGGCAGTGAACGCCCCGAGTCCACCGTAGCCCGCGTTGAGGATGAGCGGACCGCCGATCGACGTCGCGGTCAGCCAGCCGACGCTCGCGCCGGTGATATTCAGCCCCAGCACCGCGCCGCGCGCCTCGCCCGAGACCTCGCTCAACGCGGTCAGCAATACCGGGCGACCGACCGAGTTCACCAGCGTGTAGGCGAAGCCGAGCGCGACCGACGCCACCACGCCCGGCTGCCAGAGGAGGACCGGGAGGGCCAGCAGCCCCGTCGCCGCCAGGGACCAGGCCGAGACGAGCCCGCGCGCCTGGAACCGATCGCCGAGGCGGCCACCGATCAGGTTGCCGACGAGGTTGCCCGAGGCGATGATCGCCAGGGCGAGGGCGAGCGTGGCGAGGCTCACGCCGTAGCTCTGCACGAGATAGGTTGGCAGGAAGACCGAGAGCGCGGCGTAGCAGAGCCGTTCCGCGAGCCCGGCCAGCAGCAGCGCGATCGTGGGCGGTCGCAAGAGGCGGAGCGTTGCCCGGAAGGGGGGCGGGGTGGTCGCGGCCCCGCCCCGCGCCGAGGGCACGACCAGCAGGACCGCGCCAGCGGCGAAGATCATCGCGATGCCGTAGGCCCAGAAAGCCCCGCGCCAGCCGAAGACACCGCCGAGCGTGGTCAGGATCGGCACGCCCGCGACGAGCGACAACGACTGGCCGGTCGTTAACCAGCCGAGCGAGCGGCCCCGCTCGCGCGCCGGGAAGCGGTCGGCGACTGTCGCGAACACGGTCCCCATGAACGCGCCGCCGCCGACCCCGCCGATGATCCGCCACGCCGCGACCGCCGGGTAGGTCTGCGCCAGGGCGACGCCGAGCGGCGAGAAGATCAGGATGCACAACCCGCCGACCAGCAGTGGCTTACGTCCCAGACGGTCGGATGCCGCGCCCGCGAACAGCGAGGACAGGCCCCAGGAGATGCTGGAGAGCGCGACCAGATTGGCGACCGCCGCGAGGTCCGTGCCGAGATCGCGCGCCATATCGAGAAGGAAGGGCGACACCGCCACCCCGTTCCCGGTGACCAGGAGGGTCGCGAAGCAGAGGGCCAGCAGCATCCGTTGCCGCCCGCCCGTGCCGCGTTCCTCGACCAGCCCGCTCGGCGTCGGTGCGTCCGTCGTGTGGGCTATGGTCGTCCGCTCGGCCATCGAGGTTGCCTGCCTTGCTTGCGACGCGGGAGACGTTGGATGCCATTTGATGCGCGGGTCCGTTGCCGCCTACGCCTGCTGCGGCTGCGGCGCAGACTATCACGGGTGGGTTCGAGAGGAAAGCGGACTGTTTTCTGCCAGGTTGGTGGATGTGCTTCGCGCGGTGGCGGTGCCGGACTCGCGTGCTATAGTGTCCGAAGTAGTAGGAGGATTCTACTCGAAGCATCGCTCAAATCGTTCAAGAGGGTGGCTATGGCCTTGAATGCGACGCGCTATGAACACATCGTCATCGATGAGCGCGCGGTCCCGCTGATCGCCGGGACCACGATGAAGGTGATCGAACTGGTCCTGGCGCAACGGGCCTATGGTTGGAGTCCTGTCGAACTGCACTTCCAGTTCCCCCAGCTCTCGCTCGGCCAGATTCACTCGGCCCTCGCCTATTACTGGGACCATCAGGACGTGCTCGATCGCGACATCGTCGCCCGTTCGGCAACCGCCGAGGCCTTGCGGCGAACCCTTCCTCAGTCTGCGGCGATCGGGCGGCTGAAGGCCGCGCGCACGCCCTGATGCCGCTGAAGCTGTCCATGGATCAGCACGTTCCACGCGCGGTCACGGTCGCACTCCGACAGCGTGGTGTGGACGTACTCACCCCATACGAGGACGGTGCCGATCAACTCACTGATCCGGTATTGCCCGATCGTGCATTGGTGCATCAACGCGTCGTCTTCACACAGGATGATGATTTCCTGATCGAGGCGGCGGCCCGACAGCAATGGGGAACGCCCTTTCCCAGTATTATCTACATGCACCAGTTGAACGCCTCGCTCGGTCGATGTGCCGCTGATCTCGAACTGCTGGCGCTGGCGTGTTCATATGAGGAACTTGTCGCGACCGTCACTTTCCTGCCCCTCTAAACACAGACTCCCCGCATCCGATGCGGGGTTCACGCCCTCCCCGCCACATTGCCCCTGCCCCGGCAAGCCACTATACTCCACAGCACCGCGCACCGTACGTATACCCTCAGCAGGGCGAACCGAGGGCCGATGAGCACCCCGATCCGGCAGCAATACCTGGCGATCAAGCAGCAATATCCCGAGGTCATCCTCTTCTTCCGTCTCGGCGACTTCTACGAGATGTTCGAGGATGACGCCAAGATCGCCGCGCGCGTGCTGAACATCACGCTCACCTCGCGCGAGATGGGGCGCGGCCAGAAGCTGCCCCTGGCCGGGGTGCCGTACCACTCCGCCGAGGCGCACATCGCCAAGCTGATCGCTGCGGGGTATAAGGTCGCCGTCTGCGAACAAATCGGGCAGCCGACCAAGGGCCGCGAGATCGTCGAGCGGCGGGTGACGCGCGTCGTCACGCCCGGCACGGTGGTCGAGCCGAGTATGCTGCCCGGCAACGCCAATAATTATCTCGTCGCCGCCCTGGTGGAGGGTTCGCGCGCGGGCATCGCCTACGTCGACATCACCACCGGAGAATTTGCCGCGACCCAACTGGCCCGCCCCGATGCCGAGGCGATCGAGGGCGCGGTCGCGCAGGAGCTGTTGCGGCTCGGCCCGGCCGAGGTGCTGCTGGTGCGGGACGACGACCCTGATCGCAACGTGCCGCCCCCCTGGCTGCCGACCGGGGCGCACACCAGCCGCTCCGAGGGGCGCGCGTGGCGGCTCGACCGCGCGGAGGACGCGCTGCGCGACCACTTCGACGTGTCGACGCTGGAAGGCTTCGGGATCGCCAGGCAACCGCTGGCGACCCGCGCGGCGGGGGCGTTGCTGCGCTATCTCGCCGCGACCCAACTCGACGGCCTGGCGCAGATCACCGCACTGCACGGCTACAGCATCGACGCCTACATGCCGCTCGACGCCGCGACCCGCCGCAATCTCGAACTGACCGAGGGGAGTCGCGGCGGGCGTGGCGGCTCGCTGCTGGCGACGATCGACCGCACGAAGACGCCGATGGGCGGGCGACTGCTGCGCCGCTGGCTCGGGCAACCGTTGCTGGACCTGGCACCGCTGCTCGAACGCCAGGAAGCGGTCGCCCTCTTCGTGCGCGACGCCCTGCTGCGCGCCCGCGCCACCCCGCTGCTCGGCGGGGTCGGCGACCTGGAACGGCTGATCAACCGGGCGGTGACCGGGGCGGCGACCCCGCGCGACCTCGCCACGCTCGGGCGGTCGCTCGGTCGCCTCCCCGAGCTGTTGGCGGCGGTCGCGGCGAACCCCGGCGACGGGGGTGGCCCGCTGACGCCCTGGTTGCCGCCGTTGCAGGTCGCGCGCCTCGGCGAGACGGTGGCGACGATCGCGGCGGCGGTCGCCGACGATCCGCCCGCCACGCTCGGCGGGGAGGCCCCGGCGATCCGGGTCGGCTTCGCGCCCGACCTGGACGAGTTGCGTACGAAAGCGCGCGAGGCGAAGGCCTACATCGCCGGTTTAGAGCGGACCGAGCGCGAGCGTACCGGGATCAAGTCGCTGAAAGTCGGCTACAACAGGGTCTTCGGCTACTACCTGGAAATCAGCAACGTCAACCGCGAGGCGATCCCGCTCGACTACATCCGCAAGCAGACCCTCGTCGGGGCGGAGCGCTACATCACCCCCGAACTGAAGGAGTACGAGACGCTGGTCAGCGGCGCGGAGGAGCGGATCGCCGCGCTGGAAGGGGCGATCTATCGCGAGGTGATCGCGCAGGTCGCCGGTGCCGCCCCGCAGGTGATCCGCGCCGCCGACGCCCTGGCGCACCTGGATGTCTTCGCGGGGCTGGCGACGGTCGCGGTCGAGCGCCGCTATGCGCGCCCCGTCCTCAATGCCGATTCCGATCCGACCATCTGCATCGAAGGGGGGCGGCACCCCACCGTGGAAGCCTCGCTGCCGGTCGCGAGCGACGGCTTCGTGCCGAACGACACCAACCTCGACACCGCCGAGCGACAACTCGTGCTGATCACCGGGCCGAACATGGCGGGCAAGAGTACCTATCTGCGCCAGGTCGCGTTGATCGTCCTGCTGGCGCAGATCGGCGCCTTCGTGCCCGCCGACCGCGCCGAGATCGGCCTGGTCGATCGGATCTTCACCCGCATCGGCGCGCAGGATGATCTGGCGGCGGGGCAGAGCACCTTCATGGTCGAGATGCTGGAGATGGCCGCGATCCTTAACTCCGCCACGCGCCGCAGCTTGATCGTGCTCGACGAGATCGGGCGCGGCACCAGCACCTACGACGGCCTCTCGATCGCGCGCGCCGTGACCGAACACATCCATAACACGCCGCGCCTCGGCTGCCGCACCCTCTTCGCGACCCACTACCACGAACTGACCGCCCTGGCCGACATCCTGCCGCGCGTCCACAACGAGCGGATGGACGTGTTGGAGGAGGGGGATCGCGTCGTCTTCCTGCGGCGGGTCGTCCCGGGCGGGGCCGACCGCTCCTACGGTATCCACGTCGCCGGTTTGGCCGGGATGCCGCGCGCGGTCGTGCGGCGCGCGGGCGAGATCCTGGCCGATCTCGAAGGGGGCGGCGAGCGTGCCCCGCGCCGCACCGGGGGTCGTCGCGTCCCCACCCCGGTGGCACCGCAGTTCCAACTCTCCCTCTTCGGCGTGCCCGACCCGCTGATCGAGGAGTTGCGCGCGCTCGATGTCGAGTCGTTGTCGCCCCTGGAAGCTATCACCAAGCTCTACGAGTTGAAGCAACGAGCCGCCGCGAGTGGGACGATGGGCGACCCGCAGGACGAAAATGGCAAGGCGAATCAGCGTGGCGCGGCGGGTATTGTCGGGTAGCGCCGTCGCGGCGGGCGGAGGTGGGGCGGCAGGAGGTGTGGCCGGGGCGCGGATTCTTCGCGGCGGCTCAGAATGACGATTCCGTACGTGATCGGTCGCTTGCCTTGGAACTGTCATTCTGAGCCCGGCGAAGAATCCGCGCCCCGGCGCTACTACACCATGCCTGTGCGGTTGCCCTGCCTCCTGCGGCGTGCTATCACTGTTGCGGGCGGCGTGTACCCCGCCTGATGGGTGAGCATCATTGCCAACACGCCAACATACGGAGCATCGCCATGAGCGGAGTCGATTACAGCGCGGCGGCGGCGCAGTCCCTCGCGCGCATCGCCGAGCGGGTGCCGCTGATCCACCATATCACCAACCTCGTGGTCACCAACGATGTCGCCAACATCACCCTCTCCTTCGGCGCGTCGCCGGTGATGGCCTATGCGCCCGAAGAAGTCGCGGAGATGGCCGCGCTGGCGGGCGCGCTGGTCCTGAACATCGGCACTCTCTCGGCGGGCGAGATCGCGGCGATGCTGCTGGCCGGGCACGCCGCCGCCGCGCACAACGTGCCGATCGTCCTCGATCCGGTCGGGGCGGGCGCGACGGCCTTCCGCACCGCGAGCGCGTTGCGCCTCCTCGACGAGTTGCCGATCGCCGTCTTGCGGGGCAATCGCGGCGAGATCGGCGCGCTTGTCGGCTCCGGGCAGATGCGCGGCGTCGATGCGGTCGGCGACGAGGACCCGCGCGCGGTCGCCGAGGCCGCCGCCGCCGGGTTCGGGGTCACGGTCGCCGTTACCGGGGCGGTCGACATCGTGGTGGGCGGCGGGCACGTCTTCGCCGTTCGCAACGGCCACCCGCTGCTCGGTCGGATCACCGGCTCCGGCTGCATGGCGACCGCCGCGATCGGCATCTTCCTGGCCGCCGGTGGCGACCCGGCCACCCAGGCCGCGCTCGCGCTCGGCACCTACGGCCTCGCCGCCGAGCGCGCCGCCGTGGGCGATCCCGGACCCGGCACCTTCCGCACCCGCCTGATCGACGAGGTCGCCGCCCTCCGCGAACGCGGCACCTCCGGCATTGCTATCAGTGCCGAGGGATGAGGAACGAGTGCCGAGTGCCGAGTGCCGAGTGCCGAGTGGGGTTCGGGAACGGCGCGTGTCATCCAGTGCTCGACGCCCGGCGCCCGGCGCTCGGCACTCGGCACTCGGCACTCGGCGCTCACCCCTTCCTGGGAGTGCCATGACCTATCGCGCGACGCAGGATGTGGTGCAGCGGGTGCGACCCTTATTGGAGCGCCTGGCGACTCGCACGATCGATAAAGCCCGGCTGCTGCAATATCTCTCGGCGATGGCCGGGGTCGATTGGCAGGTGTTGCGCCTCGCGGGGCGTGCAGCGACCGTCGATAACGGCGTCGAGAGCGAGATCCTGACCCTGGAAGATGTCGTCAGCGGGGCGCTGTACCACCTCCACTACCCGGCCTGCCTACCGCGCGATCTCGATGGGCCGGTGCGCGAGGAATACAAGCGCCTCGCCCTTGATCGCCGCCTGACGACGATGAACCGCCCGCTCTTCGACCACCTCTACGCGGCCAGCCATTGCGCCCATTGCCGCTGGGCCGGGACGCAGCACGCGCAGATCCATGTCGAGTGCCGCTTCGCGGGCTGGCCGATCAATTACGAGCCGGGCGAGGGGCTGGGTTGAGCAATGCCGCCGGTGAACGACTGCGGGGTCCGCCATCGATTCGCGCATGTTGACGGCGAGTTTGTCAGCGCCAGCGTTGCTGTAGCTTCCGGCGCACGGTGCCGCAGAACAGCCACGGGTGCCGATCCGATCACCGATCGCGCCCACCCTCCACGAGCGTTACCAGCCGTCGCAGCAGGGCGCGCAACTGTTCCAACTCGTCCCCACCGAGCAGCGCCGCCCACTCCGCCTCGAGTCGCCACAGGCTTGCCCGCGCTGCCGCCGCCGCCGCTCGACCGCGATCGGTCAATTGGATCAGGCTGGCCCGGCCATCGGCGGGATCGGGCACGCGCGCGACGTAGCCCCGCCCCTCCAGGTAGGCGACGAGGGTGCCGATGTACTGCTTCGTCAGGTGGGCCTGCTCGGCCAAGTCGGTCGCCCTGGCCCCGCCGGGTGGCAGATGCTGGAAGACCGTGAAGTGCGGTGGGCGTAGATCAGCGAAACCCGCCCCGGCGTAATCCGCAGCGATCTGCGCCACCGTCGCCTCGAAAGGAATCCGCAAGAGCGCGCCGATCATCCGTTCCTGCTCGCTCCTCATCCCGCTTCCCCTTTGACAAAGTAGTAATATATGCTTACGATAAAGGAATCACCGCTTACTATTAACGTACCATGGAGGAGCGTACCATGACCAGCACTGACGTAACGCGCCCCTTCGTTGTCGCCCCTGGCGAGGGCGAGGCGACTTGGTTCCTCGGCACCCTGATAACCGTGAAGGCGACCGCTGGGCAGACGAATGGCGCGTTCGGGCTGATCGAGCAGGTCCTGCCCCCCGGCTTCGCCCCGCCGCCACACACCCACCGCGTCGAGGACGAGGCCTTCTACATCCTGGAAGGCGAGTTCATTTTCACCTGCGACGGTCGCAGCTTCCCCGCGTCGGTCGGCTCCTTCGTCTATTTCCCCCGCGACCTCCCGCACACGTTCAGCGTCACCGGCGCGGGCCAGGCGCGTCTCCTCCAGCTCACCTGCCCCGGTGGTCTGGAGCGCTTCTTCGTCGAGGCCGGCTCACCGGCCCCCCGCCGCGAGTTGCCGCCGCCCGGCCCGATCGACATCGGCCCAGTCCTCGCGCTCGCCGGAGAGTATCGGTTCGAGGTGCTGCCCCCGCCCGGCCACTGAGTCGCGCCAGGAGACCGGGGCGGACTAAACGATGGTCCCCCGCGCCCGCGTATCTGCGGTCGGTCGGGATGGCCGACCGTGATGGCACACGAGCTAGAACACCCGCTTGAGCAGCCCCAGCGCCCCCTGCTTCCACGGCACGCGATGGGAAACGCCGGATTGCCCGGCCAACTCGTCGCGGTGGGCGACGTACCAGGCGTAGTTGCGGAGCAATGCGTCCTTGTTGGAGAACTGCGGGCGGTAGCCGAGCTGCCGCTTGGCCTTCTCGATCGAGACGAACGAGTCCTTCGAGGCCGTCTCGTAGACCCACTTATACAACGGCGAGACGCGCAGCAGTTCCAGGAAGCGCAGGCCCCAGATGGCCGGTTCGGCCGGGAAGCCGATGATCCGCTTGCCGAAGCCCGCCTCGTCCAGCACGACCTGATAATCCTCGGCCATCGTCGTGAACTCCGCCGCGCCGATATTGAAAGTGTCGTGCGCCTGCTCGGCGGGCAGGGTGAGGCAGAGGTGGATGGCGGCGCAGAGGTCTTCCACGTCGAGAAACTGATAGCGGTTCGTGCCGTCGCCGATCATCGGGAAATTGTGGCCCTCGACGGCCCAGTCGTAGAACAGGGCGAAGACCCCCAGCCGTTCCGGGCCGATGAACGACTTCGGGCGGATGATCGGCACGATCATCCCCTGACGCCGGAAGTCGAGGCAGACTTCCTCCGCCGCGATCTTCGCCTTGCCGTAAGGGCCGACGCCGTTAAGTGTGTCCTCCTCGACCAGCGGGTGATGGTCGGGGATCCCGTAGACGGCGGTGGAGGAGATGTGGACCACGCGCGCGACGCCGTGCGCCCGCGCCACCTCCAGGATCAGCCGCGTGCCGACGACATCGGTGGTGTAGATGTCCTGCTCCGAGTAGAGCGGCAGTGCCGCCGCGCCATGCACGACGAGATCGACGCCCTTCATGGCGCGCTCGACCATCGCGCGGTCGCGGATGTCGCCCTTGACGACGAAGACCTTGTCGCGCATGTCCGCATAGTCGAAGTCGGCCATGTCGAGCGACACCAGTTCGTAGCCCCTGGCGTGCAGGTAACGCAGCAGATTGATCCCCAGGAACCCCGCGCCCCCGGTGACGAGCACGGTCTGAGCAGCGGTCTGGACCATCGGAAATACCCCCGTCACAAGCCAGAAAACGCGCGGCCATAGCGGGGGAAGTGTACTCGTCGGGCCGGAGATTGCCCATGCCGGGGCCGCTATACCGTGCCTTCCGGCAAACCGAGGGGAATACCAGCGAAGAGGCGGTCGAGCGGCAGGGCAAAGCCGGTCAGGGCCGGGCTCGTCAGCGTCTCGCCGGGACCGACCGTGACCGCGAGGGCGAGCCCCGCGCCCGCGCGCCGGTAACATTCGACCCGATGAGTCGGCCAGTCGGCGATCCAGTACTCGTCCACGTCGCGCCGCGCGTACAGTTTCAGTTTCGTCTCCCGGTCGCGCGAGATATTGCGACCGCCGGGCGACAACACCTCGATCACCAATTCGGGCGCGGCGCGGAGCTTGCCGCCCGTCAGGATGCGCGCCAAACGCTCGCTGCTGGCCCAGACGATGTCGGGTGCGACGTCGTCATCCTCCGCAAAGATCAGACCCGGTGCCGCCGCCGCCTGCCCGGCCTGCGTCTCATCGCTCCAGGCGTCCAGAAACCGCCCGAGACGATTGCACAGCACCTGGTGGTACCAGTGAGGTTGCGACGACACGTAGAGTTCGCCATCGATCACCTCGCGGAGCTTGCCGTCGTCAGGGAAGTTGAGAAGATCGGCGGAGGTCATTCGCGGCGTGGTACCCATAGCGCCCTTGCCTCTGTGCTGTCTCGCCGAGACGGGTCCAAGGTCCAAGGTCCAAGGTCGAATGGCATGGTGGCGCGTCAATCCGGTCGCGCGCCACCATCCCCCCTTCGACCTTGGACCTTGGACCTTCAACCCCCGCCTTAACGCGGCACGAAATCCGTCTCGGGGCCGATCGCGCGGATCGTCGCGGCGAGCAGTTTGGCGCAGGTCTCCAGGTCGGACAGGCTGACGACCTCGACCGGCGAGTGCATGTAACGGCAGGGTACGGAGACGACCCCCCCGGCCATCCCGCGCCCGGTGACGACGAGCGCGTCGGCGTCGGTGCCGCTGCGCCCCCCCGACGCTTCGAGGGTGTAGGGCAGGCCCTCGCGCTCGGCGGTGGCGATCAGCAGCTCGACCAACGCCGCATTCGACACGCTGCCCCGATTAATGGCCGCGCCGCTGCCGCAGCCGTGCGCGCCGACCTCCTGCGGGGCCACTCCGGGACGATCGCTGGCGTGCGTCACGTCGAGGGCGATCGCCACATCGGGCGCGATGGTCGCGCCGACGGTGTGCGCCCCCCGGAAGGTGATCTCCTCCTGGACCGTCGCGGCGGCGTACACGTCGCAGCGCGGCGGCTCGCCCTCACCGAGCAGGCGCAGGGCTTCCAGCGCGATGAAGGCGCAGCAGCGATTGTCGAGCGCGCGGGAGGCGATCAGATCGTCGGTCAGCATCAGCGGTGCCGCGTCGAGCACCGCCGCGTCGCCGACGCGCGCCCGCGCGGTCGCCTCGTCCTTCTTGCTCGCGCCGATGTCGATCCAGAGATCGTCGAGCTTCACGGCGCGGTCGCGGTCGTCGCCGCGCAGCAGGTGGATCGCCTTGCGCCCGATCACCCCGTGCAGATGGCCGCCGCGCGCCAGCACCCGCACGCGCTGCCCGACCAACACCTGCGGATCCCAGCCACCGATACCCCGGAAAGCGAGGGTGCCATCGTCGTTGAAGTGGGTGACGATCAGGCCGATCTCATCGATGTGGCCGGCGAGCAGCACCTTCCTGGCCCCTGCCGGGGCATCGGCGCGGAGCCGGGCGATGACATTACCGTTGACATCGCCCACCACCTCGGCGCAGAAGCCCTCCGCCTCCGCGCGCCAGACGCGCGTCGCCTCGACCTCGTAGCTCGATGGCCCTGCCGCTTCGAGCAGGCGTTGGAGAAAAGCCCGTGATTCGTCGCGCACCTTGATCCTCCTTCTCGTGCAGCGGTCAATCCCACAGCGATCGTGCAGTACGCGGAGTATAGCAGCGGGCGCGACGACGTCCGCGCATCACGGTCGCGACGGGTGCGTTTCAACGCCTTGCGTGGGTGATTGGGGCTGGGTGGCAGCGCGCAGCGGGGCGAGTAGCGGGCGGTGGAGCGAGGCAGGCGGTTGAGGCCCCGCTGCGCGCTGCCACCACCGCGCCTCGGGGTGCGGCGGCACCACGAAACCCGCCTGCGCGGGTTAGGCTTGGCGCGCGTCCTAACCGCCGCAGGGCGGTTTCGTGGCCCGCAGGCCCCGAGGCGCGGTTTCAACCGCCTGCCATCTCGTTGCCATCACTACCCTGATTGCTAGTTGCCGCCCATGCGGCTCCCGTCGAGAATGGTGTTGCTGAGGCACCGGGTTCGCGAGAGGAGGGGCGCATGGACGGCGACTTCATTGTGACGGCGTTCGTGGTGATTGACAAG
>JAABUN010001674.1_pt1 | contig 46268 bp, 49 predicted proteins | sample 5559311 | NCBI WGS metagenome assembly JAABUN01 (sample SAMN10711877, study PRJNA513370) | rock metagenome | isolation source: Antarctica rocks | place: Antarctica: Victoria Land, Siegfried Peak sud
GGAGCAGGAGTACCGCGCGGCGGGTCAGCTGCGCCGTGACCGCGGGCGACGGACGGACGAGTTCCTCGAGGCCCTTCCCCAGCTGGTGGCCGGTGGGCCGGTGACCGTCGGATCGGGCGACGACACCGCCACCATCCGACTTCAGCCAGCTGTTCCGATGCCGACCGTCTGGATCGGCGGCTCCTCCCCGGCGGCGCTGCGGCGCACGGTCCGCTTCGGCGACGGCTGGCTCGGTGCACTGCTCACCCCGGCCGAGTTCCGCCGGACCCGCGACCGCCTGCGGGAGCTCGCCGACACCGCGGGTCGGCCGGTCCCGCGGCTGGGCCTGGTCACCCACGCCACCATCGCCCGCACGGACCACCGCCCCCTGGACGAGGCCGCAGCGGCGGCGCTGCGTCGCAGCTACGGGCTGTCGCAGGAGCAGGCCGAGCAGCTGGCCGTGGCCGGCACCCCGGCCCGGGTCGCCCACCGGCTCGCGGAGTACGTCGCGCTCGGCGTCGAGCACCTCGTCGTCATCAACGACCGCACCCCCTGGCAGCAGGCGTGCGACCTGCTCCGCGAGACCAGGGACGCGCTGGCACAGATTCCTGGTGCGTAAGCGGCCGGGTAGTAGCAGGTCCCGGGTGTGGTGGGGGAGGCGCAGGAAGCCGAGGGCAGGAAGCCGCGCCGAGACTGTCGGACGACCGCCGGGACGGCGGGGGAGACCGGTTTGGGTGGATCTATCGCGCAGCGACCACTACCGGTCGCCCAGCACGCGGGTGCTCTCCGATCGTGGGGCGCTGGGGTCGGCAACCGTGCCGGGGCACCGAGCCGGCCAGCCCGTGGGGGCGTCGGTAACGGCATCGGCCGTGTCGTTGACCTGCGAGTTGGGCATGCTGCGGTGCGTTGTCTACTATTAGCGCACCCCCCCAGTCGCTTCGTCGGCTGGGTGCGAGGCCCACCACGGTGGGCCTCGCCTTTTTTGTCCTACCAGCTGTTCGGTTTCTGCAGCGGCGTTCCGGGGATCAGGTCAGGGAACTGGGCTGCGCCCAGCGCGGTCGCCGAGACGCGGAGGGTGAAGCTGGGCCTGCAGCGCATCAGCGCCTGGCTCGGGTGGCGGTGCGGGTTGACCAGGCCCACGGGGTACCCGAGGTCGTGCCGGACCAGGCGGAGCGGTTCGGTGAGATCCGAGTCGTTGCTGACCACCACGAAGGCCTGCGCGGCCTGGCGGAACGCGTCGGCGACCAGCTGCACTGCGAGGTTGACATCGGAACCCTTCTCCTCGCTCTTGATCACCTCCACCGTTCGTGGGCCACCGGCGGTCGGCGCGGCGAGGGGCATCCGCACCGGGTTGACCAGGAAGGATCCGAAGTGGATCTGTACCCGGGGCAGGGTTCCCAACGCCCGCAGGTAGACCTGCTGCCGCAGGTGGGCGTCGGGGTCATCCGGCCGCGGCTTCACCCGGGCGGTGAAGTAGTGGATCGTCTGTACCTGGTTGCGGGGAAGCAGCCCGTCGAAGAACGCCTCGAGGTCCAACCACCGGTGCGGGGTTCCCCGAAGCGCGCCGTAGAACAGGTTGAAGCCGTCGACGTAGACGTTGGTGCGCACCAGCAGACCCTAGGGATCACCCGCTGATGATCCGAATCCACCTACCGGGAGGCGAGGGCCGCCCGACGCCCGGGAGACGCCGTCCCCGCGCCCGGTGGTCCCGGTCGCTGGGTTTCCGGTCCCGGTGTCAGTGACCCATCCGCCACCGGAGTGTCCGACCCTCATCGGGGCCGACCGGCCCAGGGTCTGAGCGCAGGACGGGGGAGCGGTGGGCCGAGGTGGTTTCGTCGATGGCGGGCTCGTACGGCCTGGGAGGCGGCCGCCGTCGACCCGGCGGGTCGGGGCGCGGGCGTGGGACGGGCTCACCTGGCCGCTCATCCCAGGCTGCTCGCCTCGTCGGTCAGGTCTACGACGGCGCGGGGGGAACGCGACCCGGTGCGCGGCGCGCACCCCGCCGCGCGCGCCGCCACCGCCCGGGAGGTGGAACCGCGGGCTGTCGCCCCGGTCACGCGGCTCGGCGGGGAGCTCGCGGGGCGGCTCGGCGCGCACTTCGGTTGCCGTCGTCCACCCACGTCCCGGGTCAGTACTCCTCGCGGCGGCCGGGGGGCCGCACTGCCCGATCGACGACGAGTGCGGGCCGGTCGCGGTGCACCGAATGCGTCGTGTCGGCCACGGTCTCAAAGGTCCACCGCGGACGGGTCCCCGTCGAGAGCTCGTCCACGATGCTGCCGGTCGTCACCGGATCGTCGGTCGGCACCAGCACATGGACCGGTACGCCCACCGCCCGCACCTGTTCGCGGACGTCCCAGGGGCGGTTCTGCGTCGCGTACCCGGCCACTGCGACGACGTCGGTGGTCTGGATCGACCGCACCCGCTCGCCCACAGTGCGGAGATGCCAGTGCGGGTGCGCCGCGGTGACGGCGGCCTCGGACTGTTCGGCCCGGCTGCGTTGTAAATCGGGGACGAGCCCGTCGAGGATGTCGTCGGGGACCAGCAACGCCGGGTCGATGAGCAGCGCGCGCGCCGCGAACGAGCGATCCGACGCGAGCAGCACGGTCGCGATCGCGCCGCCCAGCGAGTGACCGACGACCACATCCCACCCCGCGCCCAGCTCCGCCGCGACCACTTCCGCGACGTCGGACAAGCGGTAGGAACCGGCCGGGCCGCTACACCCGTGGCCCGGTAGGTCGACCGCCACCGCCGACCAGCCGACGGCGGCCAGACCTTCCCCGAGCTCCCACATCGACGCCGCAGACGACGTGACGCCGGGCAGCAGCAGCGCACGTCCAGCGCCGGTGCCGTCCGTTCCCCACCGTTCGGTGTGCAGCGACCTGTACTGGTCAGGCACCGGTGTCCTCCCCGCAGCCGTCGCTCATGACCGCGGCGTGGTGACCAAACCTGGCCGCCCTTCCGCGTCCAGTCCAGCCTCGGCCGACCCACACCCATCCGCCTAATCACCGCGGACTGACGGTCGGGAAGCCCGCCCTCTCGGTGGAGAACTGCCCTAACCAGGTGGGCCTGAGTTCCTGTCCGGCGTAAGCCGCTCAGCCGTGCGGCGTTCGACTCAACCTATGTCGATCACCTCCCGTGCTGGTGGTCCGCTGGTTGACCCACGCAGCGGCGTCTCAGCCGTCGACGAGCTGCTGGAGGCGCCCGGTCATGACCCGGCGTCGGTCGGCGGTGCCGTACCCGAGGAACGGTGGCCACGAGACGAGCAGGAGACGCAGCTCGCTGGCGGCGAGCGCGGACCGCAACCCCGCGTCGACGCTGCAGCCGCGGGCCGCGGTGTACGCGGCGGTCATCGTGCCGCGCGGAGGGTGGGCCCCGTCGAACTCCGCGCGCTGCCAGAGGAACACCAGGTCGTCCAGGCCGCTGCCTAGGTGCGTTTCCTGCCAGTCGGCCCACAGCGGACCGCTGGGGCCGCGCAGGAGGTTCCCGACGTGGCAGTCGCCGTGCACAAGGACGGTTCCCAACGGTGACAGCAGGGTTCTGGCTATGTCCAGCTGGTGGGCGGCCCGCCACGCAAGGTCGGTGACGCCGTGACCGGCCCACAGCCGCAGCGCGCCGGCGACCTGTTCAGTGGACGGCCAGGGGCGGGGACTCAGCCACGCCGGCCGCGGGAAGGGAAGGCTGTGCAGCCGGCCCAACCGGCCGGCCAGCTCCCCCCAGCCGTCGTCGGTCAGTGCGGTCGCCGACGGATAGGGCTCGTGGGCGCCCAGCAACAGCCGGACACCGCCCGGATCCCGATGCGTGGCCCGCACGACCGGCAGGAACCCGTCGAGAGACGCTGCGAGGTTCCGGTAGACCGCGAGCTCGCGTTCCGCGCGGTCGTACCAACCCGGGTCCTCGGTGACCTTCAGGACAGCCCGCTCGCCGTCGAGCTCCACGAGGAACACCTGCGACCCCGACCCGCCGCCGGCGAGCCTGCCCACCACCCGGACAGCGCCCGACCAGCCCAGCGCACCCAGACCACGGCGCACCAGATCCGCCCCGGCCGCTCTCGCCAGGGCGCCGCCGCTGCCGTCCGTGCCGGGCCTGGTCGTCACAGACCTCAGCCTGCAACCGACCACCGACAGACTCCCGCGACCGGATCGGCGGCGTTGTGCAGCAGCGTCCGACCGGGGTTCTCGGTACCGGACCAGCGACCCCCGCGGACTAGCACAGAGTGTTCGTCGCGCGACTCCCCTCCGTTCAGCGGCCGTCTCATGCATAACCACACTTATCCACTAATAAATGTCTCCTCCCCTGGGCTGCAGCCGGCCGAGCCCGCTGCAGCCTGGCAAGCGTCGGCGACCGCACCAAGCGACGCCACCGGTGGGTCGACACGGCCGGCCGACACCCCCGCGGCGTGGGCGTCGTACCGGGCGGGCATGGCCGCGTCGTCCCCGGCGTCCACGATGTCGGTGTCCACCGGACCCGTGGATCAGCCCGCCCCACCAGCGGGTCCGCCGTCAAGCCCGGCAAGGCGACTGTCGTTCGCCACCGCCGTGAGAGGGGACGGCCGGCTCTTGGTCCCTACAGTCCGATGGGTGGGCATAGACGTCATCGTGCTCAACGGCGGGTCCAGTGCGGGGAAGTCCTCAATCGCCCGCGCCCTGCAGCTACTGCTGCCCGTGCCCTGGCTGACGTTCGGCGAGGACGTCCTCGGTGCGGCCCTGCCTCAATCGGGGGCCAACGCCGTGATGACCTTTGGACCTCACGGCGAGGTGGAGGTCGCGCCGGGGTACCGGCCGCTGGGAGAGGCCTGGTACCGGGGTCTCGCGGTGATCGCGACGGCCGGGGTTGGGCTGGTCCTTGACGAAATCTTCCTTCGGGGAGCCGCCGGCCAGGCCGAGCTCGCCGCCACGCTGACCGGGTTGGATGTGCTCTGGGTCGCGGTGCGCTGCGATCCGGCCGTCGCTGCGGCCCGGGAGGCGGCCCGGGGCGACCGGGTGGTCGGGATGGCCGCCTCCCAGGCCGACCTCGTCCACCGGGGCGTCACCTACGACGTCGAGGTCGACACCACCACCACGACGGCCACCGATTGCGCCCAGCTGATCCTCGACCACATCCGGCGCGCGCAGCGGGCCGTCGACCACCAAGACCGCTGCGCGGCGTCACAACGCAAGTAGGGCTAGCACGCGTCCAAGGTCACGCCGCCGACCGGGATCGCATCCGCCAAAGATCAACCCACTCCGCGGCGGACCCCCGAGGCGTGGCTGGCCGCCGCCGCCGCCGTCCTCGACGGCCTCTCCCCCACCCCGGAGACCGGCCGTGATGTGTAATCTCTATTACCCACCACAGGGCGGGCGGTCCCCTGGGGCGTCGACCGAGGCGTTCCACTCGGCCCTCACCGTCGGCCGTGAGGGTGTCCAGCGCCGGTCCAGCACAGTCGCGCTTGGCTGGTGGCCACGTATCGACCACCGTGTTCCTCGACGTCTGTTCCTTGTGCGACCGCGGCGGCTATCGGCGTCCACCACCGAGGCGCGGTACCAGTCGATCGGAACGGTCAGCGGAGCAGGAGGGTTCGTAAACTCTGGGATAACCAGGTTTCGGCGTGGTCGAGGGACCAGCCGTTGTCGTCGATGAGGGTGATGTAGGCACTGTTGGTGAGGAAGAACCACAGCTGATCGGTGGCGGCGGGGGCGTCGAGGCCCGGGCGTAGGGCGCCGAGCTCCGCCAGGCGCGCACCGGCCCGGACGAGACCGCCTCGCAGGCTGTGGTGGGCCAGCTGCTGAGCCTCAGCGGCGGCGGGTACGTCGGGGGCGGCGGCGTCGACCACCCGCATCAGGCCGTTCCAGACTTCGAATCGAGTCCGGGTCTCGGTGCACAGGTGATCGAGCAGCACTCCCCCATCGACGGCCCCGCTGATCCAGTCGTAGGTCGTCTGGACATCGGTGTCGGTGGTCGCGGTCTCAATGACCGTGCGCAGCAGGCCGTGCTTGCCGCCGCCGACGGCGTGGACGGTGGCCACGGCGACCCGGGCGCGCTGGGCGATGGCCTCGACCGTGGTCTTGGCGAATCCCTGCTCCAGGAACAGCTCGCGCGCCGCGGTGATGACGGCCTGGCGGGTCAGCTCGGCGTACTCCGCTCGGCGTCCGCCCGCCCGAGGTGGGGCCGGCCGCCGGGACACGGAAGTGACCATACTCAGCTCTTGACCAGACGATGGGTCTGACGAACGGAGGAAGCCTCGGTCACCGGTGTACCGTCGGGCCCGTCGCCCCACCCTCGCGACTTGTCCCCCACCGTCGCGACGCTCCCAGGAGGACCCGACCGATGCCGTCCCGCTCGATGTACGTCTTGATCCCCGGCGCCTGGCACGGCGGGTGGGCCTGGCACCCAGTGGCCCGGCGTCTGCGGGCCGCCGGGCATGCCGCGGTCGCCCTGACCATGCCGGGGCTGACTGATGGTGCTGATCCCCGTGGCCTCGGCCTGCAGGACGCGGTCGCGCACGTCGTCTCTGAGGTCGAGAGGCGTGACCTGACCGACGTCGTCCTGGTGGGCCACAGCTGGGGCGCCTTCCCCGCGACCGGTGCAGCTCACAGGCTGCCCGGGCGCATCGCGAAGGTCGTCTACTTCAGCGCCCCTGTGCCCACCCCGGGAACGTCGCAGAACGACCTGCTCAGCCCCGAGAACGCCCACTACGCGCGCTCCCTGGCCCAGAGCACCCCGGACCACACGATGGCGCTGCCCTTCCAGGCCTTCCAACAGGTCATGATGCAAGACGAACCCGAGCGGGCCCAGCGGATCGTGTTCGACCAGCTGCTCCCACAACCCGGCCAGTACATGTCGGACCCGCTCGACGTCCCCGAGGTCACCACCGTCGGACTTCCCGCCGCCTACATCCTCGCCCAGGACGACCTCGCCCTGCCCCTGCCGGGCGCCCAGTTCGCCGCCCGACTCGGCGTCGAACCGATCCTCGTCCCGGGCACCCACGAGGCCGCGCTCACCCACCCCGACCACGTGACCAAGGCGCTGCTGAACGCCTGACGGCAACCCCGGCCGTGGCGCGGCCGTCTGGGTGCTGGCCTACAACGCCCGCTGCCAGCTCAGCTTCCTCCCCACCGGGGACCCCCCTCCCCCCCGGCACCACCCTCCAAGCCCTCGCCGAGCGCGGGCCGACCTACCTCGCACTCGACTGGTGACCAGCAACCGGCTGGAACAACTTCACCCGACGTGAAGCGGTGGCCGGCGGATCACCGCATTGCAAGAGCAACAGTGGACCAGCTCGTCGTGGACCGGCACGGCACGGTCCACCGGACTCCCCCGCTGCCCTGCCGGCCAGCCACATGCGTAAGCAGGACCATCCACCATTCTGCAGTCGTTCCCCCGCGGCGGCGGCGGCGGTGGCCGGTCCGGGCCGTCGACCCGGCCGGCGAGCCCCGATGGCGGTCAGCGACAACTGGCTGTCTTGTGGGGCCCGGGTGGTAGAACGCACGGGTGCCGGATCTTGTTGTCGCCGGTCCGTGCGGGGAGCGGAGCTTCCTGGAGTACCTGCGTCCGCAGGTCCGTGCTGATGTTGCCCGGTGGTCTGACGTTCTGCGAGCCGCTCGGCTTGGTGGCCGTCGCCGCGCTGGTCGACCGTGCCACGGACGCGGGCAGGGTCCTGTTCACCAGTCCGCGGTCGCTGTCGGTTGCCCGCTACCTCTCGCGGATGCGCCTGGGACGGGTGCTCACCGACCTCGGGGTCGACCACGACCTGCCGACCGTCCAGGAACACCGTCAGGACGGGGTGCTGGGGGAACTGACCGCCTTCGCCGAATCAAGCGATGTTGAGCGGCTCGCCGCGATGGTGCACGACACCCTCCAGCCGACCGACCGCACCGCCGCGGGGATCGTCTACAGCGGCTTGGCGGAGGTCGGGGACAACGTCCCGCGGCACGCGCGGCGGCGCAACGGGTTCCTCGCCGCCCAGAAGGTCGGCCGGGCTCGCAGCCTGTTGTTCGCTGTCGCCGACGGCGGAGTCGGCATGTTAGGGACCCTGCGGGGCCGAGGTGCCCGGGACGCCAGCCAGGCCTTGGACCTCGCGGTCCTGCAGGGCGTCACCGAGCGCCCGGACGGAAACTCGGTGACCGGTCTCCACGCGGTCGCGACAGAGCTGACCCGCTGCGGCGGCCACCTGCAGCTGGTGTCTGACGACGCGCAGCTGACCGTCGGCCGGGTCACCACCCGGGGCACGGCGTGGCAGGCGTTCAACGGGACGGCCGTCCAAGGACTGGTGCGCTCCGCCGCGGGTCGGTGACCCGCACGGCAACGTCCCCGGACTGCCGGGGGGCCTTGCCGGTGCGACGCTGGGGTGGGAAGGTCGGGACGCGTACCCATTCATGAGAGCGACGAAGCGGAGAAGTGATGGTCGAACTCACCATCCCGAGGTTGGCTGGGACGCGGGACGCCCTCCTCGCTCTGCTGGAAGAGCACGGCGTACCCGGAAACCTCGCCGGGACCAACGTGGTGATCATCTGCCGCGACGTCGTTGCCTCATCGGCCTCGTACGTCGACGAACTCGTCCTTCAGGTGCTCGAGGTCCGCGCCGCGACCGAACTCGTACTGGTCAGCCCATCCGACCAGTTCCGTGACCGTGTGGTCGAGGCGGCGGAGCGACGTGGTCTCACCGACCGCGTGCGCGTGACCACCGCCGTCGGCATCCCCGGCTGACCTCGAGGTATCGGCCGGCTTCCAGTCATCACGCTCACGGGGCCTGCGCCTCGCGGATCAACCGACGGAACAGGTCTGCCAACTCGTCGTGCTCCGCCTCCTCCTGGGCTGCCGTGCTGTCGAGGTCACGGCTTGCGTAGAGACGGCCGACCCCAATGTAGGCCCGCGCCGCCCGCGCGAGCTCGTCCGATGCTGACGAGTCACACGCGCCGAGGAACGCGTTCTCAGCGGACGCGAGGTCTCGGTCCGACGGGCGCCGCCACCGAGACGTCAAGGCGGCCTGCTGGTATCGGCTGCGCAGCGTGGCGGAGAGATCCGAGGCGCGGCGCATGTTCGCGGCAGCGTCGTCGCCGCTGCGGGCGCGCCGATCGCGACGGTAGTTGATCGTCGACGTCGCCAGCCCAGCCAGTCCCCCAAGCACAGCGGAAACGGCTCCGGTGATCAACTCCGCCCCGAGATCACCCACCCGCACACCGTACGAAGGTCAAGAGACCGTCACCGTCAGGCGGCGACGCCGTCGCGGAGGTGGATGACGCGGTCGCAGCGGTCGGCGAGGGCGGGGTCGTGGGTGGCGAGGACGACGGTGGTGCCGAGGTGGTCCCGCAGTCCGAGCAGCAACCGGGTGATCTCGGTGCCGGTTCCGGTGTCCAGGTTGCCGGTGGGTTCGTCGGCGAGCAGCAGGGCGGGGTCGTTGATGAGGGTGCGGGCGATTGCGACCCGCTGTTGCTGTCCGCCGGAGAGCCGGGTGGCCAGGGTGTTCTCCCGCCCGTCGAGCCCGACCGCCGCGATCAGCTGCCGGGCTCGGTCCTGCCGGACGCCGCGGTCTCTCGTCTTCCGCGGCAGGGAGGGGGCGAGGACGTTGTCCAGGACGGTGAGGGCGGCGAGCAGGTTGAACCGCTGGAGCACGAACCCGACCCCGGCCCGGTAGTCCGCGGCGCGGCGCCGGTTCAGCGCGCTGATCTGCTGGCCGTTGACCGTGATGGCACCGCTGTCGGGGCGGCCCAGCGCGCCGATCATGTGTAGCAGCGTCGACGTCCCCGAGCCGCTCGGCCCGGTGAGGGCGACGGTGGACCCGGCCGCGATGTCCAGGGTGATGTGGTCCGCGGCGGTGTGACCACCGCGTCCAGCGGCCGCCAGACCTACTCGTCGGATTCGCGCATCCGCAGGCGTCGACCTGGCAGGCCGGGCGGCAGGCGACCCTAGGAGGGGTCGCTCTCCGGGTCGCCGTCGGTGTTCTTCTCCGGTCGCTGTTCCGGGTGATCGGACATCTCGCGGGACTTCTCCTGGGACTTCTGCTGCACCTCGTCGCCGGCAGCGTCGATCTTGCCGTCGGCCCCGTCGGTGTCCAGCGTGCCGTCCGTGCTCATCGCGACCTCCGGGATAGGACCGTGTAGCCCCGACCCGAGCCGGGTGCCACCCTTGGGCTCCGACAGTACGCACGCGCGCCATCCCCAAAGCGGTGCGTTCCACGACGCGACCACAGCGTCGGGCGACCGGGCCTTCGCCGCGGTCGTCTCTGCCCGACGCCCCAGGGACACTGGGTCTCGGTCGAGCACTCGTCACGACCTGGTCGTTGACCGGCACAGCACGGTCCACCGGCTCCCCCGGCACCCGACGGGAGGCCGTCATGCGTAACGGCACTCATCCATCAGAACTGGGGCACTCCCCGGGACCACGGCCGTGTAAGTGCGCCCGCGCGGAGTCATCGCCCACTGCGCGAGCAGCCGCAGGACCGGCCTTCGCCCAGCAGTAGGCAGGTGGCCGACAGCTCACAGCTCGAGCCGCACCTGCAGCGTTGTTGTTCGGAATCCGAGCGAGTCGTAGAGCCGGCGAGCTGCGACGTTGTCACCGAAGACGTTGAGGCTCAGCGACTGAGCACCGCTCGCGCGCGCCACCTCTTGGACCTGCACCATGGCGGCGCGTCCGACACCCCGCCCGCGTAAGGCTTCATCGACTTCGATCTGCCACACCCACCAGGCGTCCGGGTTCTCGTCTCGTGGTCCAAGCCACACAAGACCGCCGGGCGACCCGTCCACCATCACTGTGAGCAACTGGTCACCGGAGCGGGGCCGGCCGTCTGGGAGCAGTCGCGCGTGGTCCTCCTCGGACTTCGCCGCGGCCCGGTCCGCCGGCATCCCGGTCCCTCGCAGGTGCTCGGCGTAAGCCGCCTTCACGCGAGGTATGCGCTCGGCGAACTGCTCGTCGTTGATCGCGACCAGCTCGATGGCAACTGCGGCATCCGGGGGCATGACCCAGTGTCGGATCAGCCCGGACAGACACGCACCCGGCCGGCCGCAGCCCCCTCGGCCCCGGAGGCCGTCCGGGACGCATAACTTCACTCATCCACCACTTCTACGGTGCTCCCCTGCCAGGTCACGGAGGGTCTGCGGGAATGAGACTGTCGCCGTTGGCGGCAACCGGTGCCACCTCGGGCTTGTGAACCGCGTTAGCCATTACCGCGCTGAGCAGCAGGGCGAGGACGGCGGTGGCGAAAACGGATCGAGCGCCTTGGGTGTCGCTGAGGTAGCCGGTGAACGCTGCGGCGAGGGCGATGCCGGCGGCGCTGGCGGAGTTAATCCAGGTGAAGGCCTGGGTGCGGACTCCGGGGCGGACCAGGCGGCGGACCAGGGTCGAGCCGAGGATGAGGACCGGGGACAGGATCAGCCCGGGCAGCAGCTGGGCGGCGCCGAGCGCCAGTGGGGAGCTCACCGCGACCAGGGGGGCGGCGGTCGCGGTGAGTAGCCACAGCCCGCGGCGCAGCTGTTTAGCCGGGTCCAGCGTCCAGTGGCGGCGGCCGTAGAGCAGGCCTCCGAGCAGGCTGGCGGTGCTCATCACTGCGTACAGGGCGCCGGCGGCCTGCCCGGCGTGGTGTTGCAGAGCGAAGGCGGTCACCCCGACCTGCCATCGAGCCGAAGAACACCCCGATCGCCAGGTTCACCCCGACCAGCGCCAGAAATCCACGGGTGACCAGCTGCCGGGTGGACGCGGCCGGTGCTGTCACGGTCCTGTGCGGGCCGCCCGTCGGGGGCAGTGCGGCGGTCGGGCCGGGTGCGGTGGAGCGGAAAGCTGCCAGGGCGAGGCTGCTGGCCGCGACGAGTGCTGCCGCGGTGGGTCCGGTGGTGGCGGCCAGGGTCGCGACCAGGGCGGGCCCGATCAGGTAGGCCAGCCCGTTGCTGGTGGACTCCAGCGCGAAGGCGGCACCGAGCACGGGGCCCTCGGGGAGCAGCGCAGCCCAGCGGGCCGAGGTCAGGGCTCCCAGCTGCGGGATCGTCGATCCGCCGAGGACCGCGGCCGCGACCAGCACCGGCAGGCCGAGGTGCAGGCGGCTGGCGGTGATGAGCAGCGCCAGGGCGGCGAGGTGGGCGCCGGCGCTGACCGGTAGGACGCGGGGTTGGCCGTGGCGGTCGATGACGGCGGCCACGAGTGGTCCCACGGTGGCCTCGGCGATGGCGAAGGCACCCACCACCACCCCGGCTCGGGCGAACGAGCCGGTGGCCTGGTGGACCAGCCAGACCAGTCCCAGGATGGTCATCGCGATCCCCACCCGGCCGGGAACCGCGGCCCCGAAGAACCGGGCCGCGCCCGGTGTGCGAAGCGCCGCCGCGTACAGCGATCCCGGCGACCGGGCTCGACGGGTGGACCGGGCAGGGGGACGGGTGGTGACCGGCATCGGGTACCGCGCCTCACGCTGCCCGACGGGGGCGGGCTACAGATCCCGTCCCCCACTGGGACGCGATCCGTGACCGCCTGGAGCGCTCCACCGGGTCCGGGCGGGAACGCCGCGGGCCGACTCCGTCAGCAGGCAACCATCACTGGTGATCGACCGGACAGACGGTACCGGAACAGCCCGAACCAGTACTCGAGCGATCAGGTACCGACCGGCGTGGTCCACTCCCCCCTCAGGTCAGACACCGGCGGGATGGCCGGTCCAGTGGGTGCCGCCGTCGAGGTCCTCGTCACACGACCAGACCCGCCAGCGGCACTGGCGTGTCGCGAAGAACCTGCCCAGTTCACTTGGCCGGTGCACCGCTCCGGACGGCCACCGGGAGTCCGGCACGTACCGCCATTAGCCGTGCCGGCCGCGGTCGACGCCGAAGGCGACGGCGTACCGGTCCAGATCAAGACGGTAAGACAGCTACCCGACACGCCGCGTTCAATCCGTGGGTGTGAATCGATTCTGGGTGACGATCTACGCATGGCCCGTCTAGGAGCACGCCCAGGCGGTACCGGTAACAAACCGGCACCGATCGGTACGTGGAGTCTCACGACCCGGCTGCCCCGGGACCTGGAGTCGTTGATCCGGCATCGCGCGGCCGAGCAGAACCTGTCGTGCAGCGACGTGGTGGCGAACGCTGTCGCCGCTTCGTTCGACCGAGCACTGGTGATGGCACCACGGCCCGACAACCCGCTGGACCAGCAGGACGAGCTACTGGCGTCTTAGCCCCACCTTCGGGTGCCGACCGGCGTCCGGACAGCACGAAGCCCCACACCCCAAGTCTTGGTTTGGCCGCCGTTGACAGGGTGCAGGGCTTCGAGACCATGCAGGAGTAGACATTACCTCGCCCCGTCCGGGCGGGCGTGGATGGTCGGCAGCCGTGTCGTCGGCGTGCCGTGAGTCCGCTGCCCTACCCGACCTCTGTTTCGCGCGTGGCCGGCGCCGCCTGCGGCGGTGACCGCCCCGGCGGCCCTGGGCCGCCCGGACGCGCTGTTCGAGCCCACCCCCGCTTTGAGGGCGGGGCGGGTCGGGCCGACCCCGGCCTATCTGGCGGCCCGCGCCGCGCTGCGGACCCGCCCCCCTGCTGAGCCGCGTTCCCGCAGCTCAGCGACGCCTGGGCGGCCGGTGGAGATGGTGCGGCTCCCCCATCGCCGACCCCGGCGGGGTCAGAACCGACTGGCCCAGCCGGGTCGGCGGGGCGGGTGGGCCCGTCGGGAGCAGCGGCTGCGTTCCGCGGACGGGCACGGCTGGACCTGGACCGACACCGCCCGGGTGGGTAACGGTCCTGCCGCCTACGGGCGGGTCCCGAGCCCGTTGCGGATCGCCCGGGCGATCCCGCCCGGGCACCGCCGCGCCGGCCAGGCCCACCGGTGGCTGGCCCGGGTCCGGGAAACCGCGCTGGCCGAGTTCCGCCTCGACGCCGCCGAACGGCGCATCGGCCTCGCGGTCGTCGCGGCCCGGCACCTGGACGTGGCCACCGGGACCTACGCCGGCGGCTGGGACCGCCTCGCGCATCTGGTCGGGGTGTCCCGGTCCACCGTGGCCCGGTTCCTCGCGTGGCTGCGCGCCCGGTCCCTGCTCGGGGTCGTCTCCACCGGCCGCCGCCTCGACACCACCACCCCCCTGGCCCTGCTGGGGACGTTGCGCGGCCCGGACGGGGAGGCGGTCAACGAGGCCGCCGTGTACGTCCCGTGTGAACCCGACACCCCCGTCACCCGCCAGGCCCCCGACCCGGGGCTGGTGGCCCTGGACCCCCGCTGGCACACCGGCCAGCTCACCGTCGGGGACAACGGCCGGGTCACCACCGACCGGTCCCGGCACCCCCGCGCCGCCGACGACCCCACCCCCACCACCCCCGTGCACCCCGCGCAGCCGGGGCCCGGCGGTCGGGCTGTGGATGAAACTGACACCCCTATGTGGTCTAGCGGAGCTAGGACCCAATGCGGGCGCGCGCACGCACACGACTGCACTACCCCACCGGCCCGGACGGGGACGCCGCTGCGCGGCGGGAATAACGCCGCTTCGCGACAGCACCAACCAGAGCACCCGAAACCGGGCCCGGCCGGGGACAACGCCGGTCCGCTGGTGCCGTGCCGGACCTGCGGGCCCTGGCCAACCCACCAACCCGCCCGCACCCACGCCGAACGGCTCCGCATCGCCCACCAGCTCCGCCGGGCCTCCCCCGACCTCACCCCCATCAGCGCCCGGCTGCTCCGGCACCTGCTCCGGCCCTGGCTGGTCGCCGGATGGACCACCACCGACGTCATCCACGCCATCGACCACCACCCTCTCGACGGACCCCGCCGGCACTCCCCCACCACCGGCGGACCCGGCGCCATCCGCAACCCCGCCGGCTGGCTCATCACCCGCATGCGGGACTGGACCACCCCCACCGGTGGCCCCGCGCCGTCCCACCGGCAGCGGGTCGCGGCGACCCGGGCCGCCGGGACCTATGCGCGGTCCCCCGCCGACGGCGGTGAACCCGCGGCCACCGGGAACCGGGTGCCATGGCCGGCGGTGCGGGCGGTACCGGACTCCCCCGCCGCGCCCGGCGTCCCCACCGACCGCGCCGCACCGGTCGACGACCCGGACGCCCACCTCTCCGGTCCGCCCACGGACCCGCAGGGCCCCTGACCGCTCAGAACCGGCACCCGGACCGCCAGCACCGGGCCGCTCCCCCGGGTGTGCGGGTCCGCTGGTGGGGTGGGTGGTCCGGGTCGCCGGCGCCCCCGTCCCCCACCGCCCCGACGGGACCAGCCCGCGGCAGTGGCCGCAAGGGTCCGCTACGCCGCTCCGCGCCCTTGCCCCCACCACCACGACCCGGTCAACACCCCGCCGCGCCGAGGGACGGGGACACCAACTCCACCCCCGCTGTGACCACCCACCCGGGTCACCGCCGGCCCCCAGGGGGCCGGCCTGACAAGCGCGGGGCTCCGCCCCACACCCCGACCTCAGTCAGAAGACACCCGGACACGACCAGCGAACCGCCGTCCGACAGGCCGTCTCCGGAGGTCAACGGCTTGACTCATATACCGGTATTCTCTATAATAGAGGTAATGAGCTAGCCGCCAGCCTCAACGATGAATGGAGCCACGATGTCCGACGAGACCCACACCGGCAGTGACCTGGTGATCAGCCACACAGCGGCGGAGGGCACCCTGGTCGCTGGGACCGCCCGCGGGGATGGGTCCGCTCCCGTCCTGAAGGCGAACGCCTGGCGGTGGAGCCGCAACCTCGGGAGCTGGTACGTGCCCCGGTCGCGGGACGCAGCGCCCGACACCTCCCGGATTGAGACGACCGCTACCGGGCTGCGCGAGGCCGGATTCATTGTGGCCGTTACCATCGACTCCCGACAGCGGGACGCCGCACAGATCGAAGCCGACCGCGGGACGCGGCAGGCCGAGCGCGTCGCCAACCGCGGCGAAGCCGTACAGCGCCGAGGCGAGCACGCCGAGCACCTGGAAGCCACCGCGTCAGCGATGGCCGCGGTGATCCCGTTCGGACAGCCGGTTCTCGTCGGACACCACTCCCAGGCCCGCGACGCCCACCACCGCGAACGGATCGCGACCCTGTCTGACCGCGCCGTCACCGCCCGCGACGAACTGCGCGACGCTCAGCACCGCTACACCCAGGCCGCCGCCGGCGCGGGCGCCCGGTACAGCCTGGTGACCGTCGCGAACCGGGTCGAGCGCCTGGCAGCGGCGATCCGCGACGTCGAACGGCGACTGGCGGGTTACTCCCACACCTTCGCTGGCGGGTACGTCGAGACCTACCCACCTGCCGAGGGTGAGCACCGAGCCCGACTGCTCGCCCAGCTCGACCGGGACCACAACCACCACGCCTACTGGCAGACCGTCCGCGCCGACCAAATCGCCAGCGGGACCGCGACCGGCTACACCCAGGACACCGTCCACCGCGGCGACGCGGTGTGCATCCGCGGCCGTTGGGTCGAGGTCGTCCGCGCCAACCGCAAGACCGTCTCCGTCACCACCGGCTACGACTGGACCGACACCGTTCCCTACGCCGAGATCCAGCGCCACCGCTCCCCCACCACAACCGAGAACACCTGACCTACCTCTAGAAATTAATACCGGTATACCATGCGGTAAAGGTATTCGAGACGATGTCCTCGCACCTGAACGGAGTCCCCCATGGCCAAGCTCGGTGACACCCAGACCGCCCGGACCGATCGCGCCGCCGCGCTGCTCGTCAGCCGCGACGCGGTCCTGACCACCGCCACTCGCAACCTGGTCCCGGCCGTGGACCGCGTCAGCTACGAAGACGACGACCCCGCCTGCCGGACGCGGACCGCATCGGTGACGGCGCCGGACTTCTGCTGCTCGTGCCAGTCTGGCCGACGTCCTGGCCCACGCCGCGACTTCCACGGTGCTGCTGGTAAGCCGCAACCTCGACGACCCGCTGGTCTAGCGCCGCGCGGTCGACTGGCAGGCCAGCCACGTCGTCTTCCTCCCCGACGGAGCGCGCTGGCTACGCGACCGACTGGCCTCCCACCTCGCCGCCTGAGCACTTACAGGCTCCCATTAATACCGGTATACCAAACAACCAATGTACGAACGTTCGAAAGGAAATCGCATGACCGGCACCACACAGCACAGCTCCGCCACACCCCAGGACACGACGAGCACGGGCACCCGCTGACCCCGACGCGCCCCCGGCCAGCGCGCTGGGCCTGGTCGACGTCGACCCAGCCGAGCTGCTGGTGGACCGGAATGTCCGCACTGGCCGCACCGAGCGGGACGGTCCAGGTCGAGCGCCGCGACCCGGACGCTGGTCGTCTCCATCCGCGAGCACGGAGTCCTCGTGCCGATCGTGGCTGTCCGCCTGCCGGACGGGCAGCTCCGGGTCCGAATGGGCCACCGTCGGACCCTGGCCGCAGTCGACGTCGGGCTGGGCAGCGTCCCGGTCCTGATCGCCGGGACCGACCAGGACGGCGCCAGTGCCGAGCGCGTCGTGCAGCAGTGGGCTGAGAACGAGCACCGTGCGGCTCTGTCGACCGGAAAGCGGATCGGGGCGGTCGCCCAGCTCGCCGCGTTCGGCCTGACGGCTGCCTCGATCGCTCGACGGACCAAGACCCCGCGCGCCGGCATCGACGCCGCGCTGACCGCGGCCCGGTCCCAAGTCGCTGTCCAGACAGCGGATGACCACCAGTTGACCCTCGAGGAGGCCGCCGTGGTGGCCGAGTTCGACGCCGACGACGGCGCCGTCGCGGACCTGCTGCGCACGGCGGGATCCGGCCAGTTCGCCCACACCGCCCAGCGGCTGCGTGACCTGCGCGCCGAGGCCGCCGACCGGGCAGTCATGGAGGACGCTGCCCGCGAAGCAGGGCTGACGGTGCTGCCCTACACGATCAACCTTCCGCGACCGGTGACGAGCACCGCGGCGACGAGCTCGACCCTGCGGTGCACACCGGCTGCCCCGGGCACGCCGTGATGGCGCGCCGCGTGTGGAACCCGTCCACCCGCTGGGATGCCTCGACAGGCAACGACGACGACCAGGACGAGGCAGAGCCGGGCGGCGGCGAAGCCGAGGAGCTGGACGAGGACACCAGCGGGTGGGAGATGACCGCGGTCTGTCTGGACCCCTCGGCCAACGACCACCACCAGCGCTGGTCGCGCGCACTGCCCCAGCAGGCCGCGGAGGTCGACCCGGAGACCCGCCGTGAGCAGTGATGCGAGGTCATCACCGGGAACCGGGAGTGGAGGTCAGCGACGAGCGTCCGTCGGCAGTGGGTGGCGCAGTTCGCCACCCGTCGCACAGCCCCGAAGGGTGCCGCGCAGTGGATCGCGGCGACCCTGGCCACGGGCAGCCACCCGGTGCGCCGGGCGATGGAGAGCCAGCACCGCCTCGCCGCCGAGCTGCTCGCCGCGCCAGCGGCCCGCGCAGCGGCCGACGCCAGCGACGCCCGCGCGGTCCAGGTCAGTCTCGTGCTGCTGCTCGCCGCGCACGAGGACGCCCTGCCCGCCGACTCCTGGCGCCGGGTGAACCCGACGCGGCCCGCTACCTCGGGTTCCTGGCCAGCGTCGGCTACGGCCTGGCCGAGATCGAACAGCGCGTCGCCGGCCAGGAGCAGTTCCCGGTCCGCAACAACGACGAGTGAGTAATACCCGGCCCGTCCCGACCGGTCGGGACGGGCCGGAAACTCCGTCGACGCACCAACCGAGCACAGCAGTCAATACCGGTACAAAAGGTGTTACCGTGAATCCATGCAGGGAAGGGTGATTGCCGTCGCGAACCAGAAGGGCGGCACCGGTAAGACGACCACGACCGTCAACCTGGCGGCGGCGATCGCCGAGACCGGTCGTAGCGTCCTGGTCGTCGACCTGGACAGCCAGCGCAACGCCACCGACTGGCTCGGTGCGCAGACCGGCGCACTCGACGTGCTCTCCGTGCTTATGCGGGAAGCGAGCCTGGACGAGGCGGTCGTCGCGAGCGTGGTGCCCGGGGTGGAGGTGGTCCCGGCGACGAGCGAGCTGGCCGGGGTCGAGCGGGGCCTGTCGGCGAAGCCGGGGGTGGAGCTGCGGTTGCGCAAGGCACTGGCCGAGGCCCGTGACCGCGACGTCGTGCTCATCGATTGCCTGCCGGCGCTCGGGCTGCTGACCGTCAGCGGTCTGGTCGCAGCCGACGAGGTCTTGGTCCCGGTGTTGCCCGGCGGGATCGAGCTGCAAGCCGTCGCTGAGCTGGTCGACACCGTGGGGGAGGTCGCGGACGGGTTGAACCCCGGTCTGCGCATCGCTCACGTGCTGGTCGTCGCGGCCGACCTGCGTCAGCGCCTGGACACCGATGTCATCGCGGCGCTGCGGACACGTTTCCCTGAGGCGACGCTGGACACGGTCATCCAGCGCAGCGTCCGCATCCGGGAGTCCTACACGCGCCGTGCGCCGGTGACCGTCACCGACCCGACCGGCCGGGCGGCGGCCCAATACCGCGCCGCCGCCGCCGAACTGCTCACCCGTGAGAGGACACCGGCATGAGCACCCGAGGGCTGGGGGACAACCCGCTGGACCGACCACGGCGCAGGATGCCCGCGGTCATCCCGACCACGGACAGCCGCGGCGAGGACCGGGCCGGTGGGGACGCCAGCGCCGCGGTGGGGGAGCAGGCCACCCCCGTGCTCGCAAAGCGGGCCAGCAACAAGAGCATTCGTGCCGGGCGCGCCCAGCTCACCTGCTACATCGACGAGGCGATCTCCGAAGAAGCCCGCGACGCGATCATGTACCTGGCCAACGACCCCGACGGCCCGGTCAACCTCTCCGACCTGGTCAACCGTGCGCTGCACCAGGAGATCGGCCGGCTTCGGACCGCTCACCACGCCGGCAAGCCGTTCCCCCCGCGCAAGCGACCCCTGCGGGTCGGCCGGCCCGTCTGAGAACCGCCACCGCCGGCCACCGTGACCCGACTGGTGTGTCAGCGCGGCGGGCGCGGTCGTGCGGGCTGGCCCGGACCCGTCCGGGGAAGCCCGTGAACGACGCCTGACGGTGCCAGTCCAGCTCGGAACCGGAAAGCCACCCGGGGGCTCCGCCCCCGCGCCCCGGGCCACTCTGCGGGATATGCAAACCACGACCTCACCAGCCACGACACCGGACACCAGCCCTCGGGCGACCCACCGAACAACACCAACACCCCGAGACATGTATACCGGGATAGCGTAAAATACATGTATAAACAGCGAACCGGATGGACCCGGCGCACGAACATGAGGAGATCGTCATGTTCAGCACCACCGTTGTGATCGAGAGGAATCTCGCCGCGGACCCGGAGCTGCGGTTCACCGGTCAAGGCACCGCGGCGTGTCAGGGCCGGGTGCTGGCCAGCGAACGCCGGCAGAACGAGGCGGGGGAGTGGGGGGAGAGGAACCCACCGCGGTCAACTTCGTCGTGTTCGGGAGTTCGGCGGAGAACCTGGCCGAGTCGGCCCGGCGGGGGACCCGACTGGTGCTGGTCGGCCGGCTGCGGACCGAGGTGTGGCCGGACAAGGCGACGGGGGAGAAGCGGACCGGTCAGAAGCTGTGGGTCGACGTGGTCGGCGTGAGCCTCACCTACAGCGCGGTAATCCCGCGCAAGATCAACTGGGAGCGCGCCCGCTAGCAGAGCGAGAGCGCGGCGGCGGAGCCGGCGCAGGTCTGAGCCGTGCGGGGACCGCGCCGGTGGTGAGGTCCGCAGCCGGCCCGGTCCCTACGCCACGCCGCACCAACGACCAGGACAGCAGTGGGGAAGGGGCGATGAACGCGAGCAGCACAGCAGGACCGGGGAGGGTGATCCGCCGCCCGGTCGAGGTCGTCGAGGAGTACGGCCCAGCGGTCGGGCAGATCGGGTGGTGCGCGCGGCTGGTCCGGGGCCGCCCACGCCAACCCGGCAGGCTGGGCGAACTCGATGGGGTGCAGGGGCAGCTGGGGTGGTGTTCCCGGCCGGCGGCGGCCGCGAGTGGTTGGGACGGGGTCACGGTCGAGCAGCTCACCCGGGGTTGGTCGCAGCTGTACGGGACGCCGCGGGCGGCGCTGGCCGAGCTCGGGCCGGGCGCGCGGCTGGCGGACCCGGCGCTGGAGGTAGACCGGCTCGACGAGCCGCCGACCGGGGTCGACGAGGCCCCCGAGCTCGCTCGCCGGCTCGCCGGACTCCGCGCCCAGCTCGCGGCGGCCGCGGTGTCTGCCCGGGGCGTAGAACAGCGTCGACGCGCCCGGATGTCGCGCCCACCGACTCGCGACCGTCAGACCCGACCGCCCCGGCCGGGATGCGGGGCCGGTTGGTCGGGTGATCGCGGCCCGCCGCTGGGCTGCCGGTGGAGATGGTGACTGCTGCGCTGCTCGACGACGCCGGCTGTTAGGCCGGTTCGAGGCCGTAGAGGCCCGGTACGGTGCGACTGGTCTCGATCCGGCGAGGCGGTCCGCTGGTCCGGGACGGGGCGGTCGTGACCGCCGCCCCGGCCCGGTCCTGCCGTCACGGCAATCCCCCGACCGCGGGGTGACTGGCAGCCATCGGTGAGCCGGATCGTGCAGACCGTGCTCGTGGCCGTCGCAGTCGAGACCCCGTGGAGGCAGCATGACCGCTGGCCAGATGTTGATGCAGTACCCGATCGGGCTGCCCGCCGACTACGACATGAACGTCATCCGCGAGCGGGTGCGGACTCGTGGATCGGCGCTGGACGACCGGGCCGGGCTGAACCTCAAGGCGTACTGCGTCCGCGAGCGCGACGTGGACGGCTCATCGGTCAACGCCTACGCCCCGGTTTACCTCTGGGACGACGTCGGCGCGGCGGCGCGGTTCCTGTGGGAGGGCGTTGGCTTCGAGGGGATCGTCCGGGACTTCGGTCGTCCGACGGTGCGGACGTGGGTCCCGGCAGCCCTCGCCACGGGCCCGGCCGCGGGTGCGGAGGTCACCCATGCGGTGCTGCGCACCGAGCAGCTTGACGGTCGCGTCGACCTGGTTACCGCTGCCCGCGAGATGGCGGAGCGGGCCGCGGCCCGCGCCGCGGACCTGCGGGTCCACCGCGCGGTAGCGGGGATCGACCCGACGAGCTGGAGCAGCGTCGAGTTTCACACTCTGGCGGGACCCCCGGACCGTGCAGACGGTGATGTCATGACGGTCCTGCACGTCAGCGAGCCAGGAGCCCTGCGCGCGGCTCGCTGACGTGCGGGTAACCCCGGAGGGGGCACTGACCATTGAGCCCTCGCGTTCCCCTTGACCATCGCAGAGCGGAGACGCGGGTCGGGCCGGGTCGCCGACGGCGGGCGGGTGCGCGCTGCAAGACGACGACCATAGGAGGGCCGGCAGGTGGCGAGCGGAGAGTCGACGACACGAGTGGTTGGTCGGCTGCGCCGAGCCCTGACCGGCCACCCTCGCCCTGCCCGACCCGGGACCGCACCCGCCGCACTCCGCGGCGGCAGTCCCCGGGAGCCCGCGATGGACCAGCCCTCGTTCACCGACCTCGACGACGACCTGTTCTCCCGGTGTACGGCTGAGATGGTCGGTGCGCTGCACACCGACGAGTACCGGGTCCTCTGGGTCTGCGATCTCCTCGAGGGGCTCGGGGTCGTCTGGGTCTCCCTCGGACCGGACACCGGCCCGGACCCGGGACCCCCGGTGACCCCGGGGATGCTGGCCAGCCGCGGTCGGCCGGTACACCCGGCCCACACCCCAGCCGCCTCTTCCGGCTGGGTCTGGGGACGACGGCCACCGCACGCCGCTCCGGTGGCCGGGTGTGCACGAGAACGGCCAGCAGGGACGCCGGCCCGCCTACCGTCCGACCGTGGACACCGCACCCACCTCGCCGCCGCCTGGGCTGCGGTTCCTCACCCTGGGCCAGGTCGCCGACGAACTGCAGGTCAGCCGCTCCCAGGTCTACGCACTCGTCCGCGACAGGTCCCTGGCCGCGGTGAAGATCGGCGGCCGCGGGCAGTGGCGCGTCGAACGGTCCCGTCTCGAGGAGTACATCGCCGGGCTGTACCGGCAGTCGGAGACGGACGGCCCCGCCGACCTACCTGCCGACCTACCTGCCGACCTACCCGGTGACCCGGCCTGACCCCGGTGTTGACAGGCCCTGCCCGTCCCCCGTGGGCGCGGTTGGGGCGATCAGTCCGTCGTGTCGGGCGTCGGGCGCTCCGGTCAGCGGCGCTCGCAATCGATGCCGTCGTGGTCGCTGTCGCGGTACCAGTCGTACTCGGGATCGACGCCTCTGGTTGTAGGGGCCGTACCCGGCCGCGATCGCGGCCTTACACGTCCCGAACCGGGGGTCCAGGCCCGCGGACTGGACCGGCGCGGGGGCCGGGCTGGTCGGTTCCACGGTCGGCCGAGGGCTGGGGGAGGTGGTGACCGGGGCCGCCGGCGGTGCGGGATCAGCACCCGGGTCCGGCGGGGGCACAGCGCTGGTGGCTTCGGTGGGCAAGGTCTGGCCGGGGCAGCCGGTGAGCAGGCGGGCGGTCGCGGCCCGCTCCGGTGGGGTGGCCCAGAGCCGGTACTTGGTCTTCACGGCGACCTGACGGGCGACGTAGGCGCAGCGGATCCCGGTGGCCGGGGGCAGCCAGGTCGCTGAGTCCCCGTCGCCCTTCTGGCTGTTGAGTCGGCCCTGGACGGCGAGCAGGTTCAGCGGGTCGTTGGCGAACTGCTCCCGCGTGTCCGGGGTCCAGGCGAAGGCCCCGGTCTGCCAGGCGTTGGACAGGGCCACGACGTGGTCGATCTGCACGTCGGCGCTGGTGTCGACGCCGCGGGTGAAAGGGATGGTGGTGGTGCTGCTGTAGGGGTCGGTGAGGGTGCCGGTGGCGACCTCGCAGCCCCCGCTGCCCGCGGTGACCGTGGTGGCGGTGAGGTCCCGGCGCAGGACGTCGTCGCGGGTGTCGCAGCCGTTCTGGTCGACGTCGGCCCCCCATGCCAGGCCGAACGCGTCCCGGCTGTACCCGGTCTTCGCCGCGCGGCCCTTCACCGGCAGTGCCAGCAGCGCGGCCGCGGCCGGCCCCGAGCCGGCGGCCACCACCGCGACATCACGGGTCGGCGTAGACGTCGGGGTCGCTGTCGCGACCGGTGGGGGAGCCATCGTCACAACCGTCGTGGCTGTGGCCGTAGTCGGCGCGGGTACCGGTGCGGCAGCCGAGGCGGTGGGTACAACCGACGCGGTCGGGGTGAATGTGCCTGCGGCGGTCAACGGAACCGGGCTGAGCGTCCCGGAGGGTCAGCTGTCGTAGTCGTCGGCGACGCCGATGCGACGACCCCGCCGATGATCAGCAGGACCAGACCCCCGGCGGCCAGTCCAGCGGTCGCCCGCGCCATGGGCTTCGCCCGGCGACCGCGGACCCGCTGGACAACAGCGACCACCCCCAGGAGGACAGCCGCGAAGAGGGCGAGAAGCCCGATTGCAGCCAACGCGGTACTCATCCCACTCCGCTCTCCGGGCGCTCGCCGGGCACGAACAGCGACCGGTGCGACGCGGAGCGTACAACTGCAGGTGACGAACCGGGGTGTCCACACACCCCCGCGGGCCTGCCTTCGCGCTCCCCACTACACGTTTGAGGGCCCGTCAACGCTGGGCAGCAGATGGACGACAGCGGCCGCTTCAGCGTCGTCGACTGTTGCAATCAGGACGAAGCGTGACCTGTCCAGCGGAGTACAGACCTACAGCGCACCCGCCGAAACGCATTGGCCGGCCGGCCGAAGCGCCTACTTCGCTGCTCCGCGGTTCAGGAGCCGCGACAAGAGCTAGTCCTCAGGAGTGGAGGACTCCAAGTCGAGCGGGAAGATCGGATGGTCGGCGAGGCCGAATCCAGTTATGAACAGCGGGTGAAGGGGGTCGACGGTTGCCGATGCCGTGTGTACCGCTTGGCGCGCGAACGGCGCAGCGTCGCTGAGGGCCGTCTTGGCGAGAATAAGGGCGGAGGGCTCAGGCAGTCGATCGACGACGTCGTCTGCATCCATGGGTAGGGCGCCCGTTGGCGGGAAAGCCGCCACTCGGTACAGCGCGCCAAGCGTCACCATCACAGCTATAGCTGGCGCGCTGGGGGTCTCCGCTCTACTCTTCGAGATTTTGAAGACGGCCATTACATGAGATTCCCGCCAGTTCCTGAGTGTCACCTCCACGGGGAGTTCTCCGGGACCGGTTGGCTCGTCCGCCCAATCCGGTAGATCATCGCCAGGTAGTGCGCGGGCTGCCAACGAAGTGATCACATCGACGTGCACGAGCTGTGCGCCGAGCCGCGAAGTACTCATGCAGCACCGGGAACCTGAATCGACCGCCTCGTTGACCTAGCAGCCGTCAGCACTGCGTACGCGACGGTCGACTCGTTGGTCACCGATGTGGTGAACCTGAAGACAGGAGCCGATCCACTCTGCGCCGGAGCGCCCTCGGCGTCCGTCACCTCGTGAACAACCCGTGCACCGACCGCGCGGGCGTAGCGGCGGACCGTCGACAGATGCGGGTCAGCACCAAGGCGCTCGAAGTTGCTGACCGCGGCTTGATCGCGCCCCATCCGGGCGGCGACATCTCTCTGTCGGAGCCTTTTGTGTTCACGGAGTGCGACGAGCGCCTCGATGAGCCCCGTGTCGGCCTGGGCCAGCTCAACGCCGAGACGCTCGTCCCGGTCGTCGGGGTCGAGGCCGAACAGCTTCAGCAGCTCGCCGAGTGGGTCGGTGGTCATCAGATGAGGTTAGCCGCATATCCCAGCGGGCTACCTACCGGTAGCCCGCTGGAGCATGTACCTCGCTGAGCGGACCGCTGCGTGGTCGATGTCGTCGTTCTGGGCGGACTTGACGTCCTCGAGACCGACGTCCTTCAGGGCGAAGAGCAGGCCGAGGATGTCGGGTGGCGGAGGCGTCGGGGCGGTGACGTAGAGACGGAACAGCAGGTCTCGAATGTTGAGCCGGATCTCGCCGATCTCCCGGTGTCGAGAGACCGGGTACGTGACGAGGCGCTCGTCCGTGATGCCGGTGGCTACCGCCTTCCCGATCAGGGCTATCAGGTCAGCCCGAACACCCGGGTACCTCACCTCCAGAGCGGCCACCTCCGCGACGACCTCGGGCAGCTGGCCGTAGGCGAAGCCACCACCTCTAAGCAGCCGGAGCTCCGGCCTGGTCACCGGGCGACCGCGGTCGCTTGTGTCGGTGGCGGCATCAGGTGATCGTCGCGGACGGGGCCGGTACTAGCTACCCGGGCTGACGCACCGTCACCCCGAATCGGTCGTCCCATCAGGGATTCCTCTGCTGGGACACCCGGCCAGCTGCGTCGCCCGCGAACTCTGCCCTGGTCGTAGTGTCCCGTTAGACCCGCCCGCGAACCTGTCTCAGTAGCGGTTCTCACGTGGGACAAGCACGCAGGCGGTGAGGGGGCTGGTGTGCGGGGCCGTTGGGGGTCACGGTGGCGGGCCGGGCGGTCACCTACGCGGGTGTCGTCGTGGACCGTCTTTGACCGGGGTCCGGCCGGCTGAGTCGGAGACCTGGGGTGAGGACGACGGTTACGGCCAGGGAGGCGACGGCCACGATTCCGATGGTCGCGCTGGCCGCGGCAGCGTCCGCGCCGAGGAGTTGGCACAGCGCGCCGGCAGCGGCGGCGCCGATGCCCTGCATGCCGAGCATGCCGGTGCTGTTCAGGCCGAGGACTTGGCCGCGGATGCCCTGGTCGGTGGCGGTCACCAGCCGTTCCTGCAACGGGAGGCTGGCGGCGTAGCCGATGGACGCGACCAGCCCGAGGGCGCCGGCCGTGACGAGCCCGGGGTGGAAGAGGAACGCCACGTACGGCAGCGCGAGCAGGATCCGGAGCGGCTCGATCAGGCTGTCGCGGCCGCCCGCGGAGACGTAACGGCCCATGGCGATGTCACCGACGAGCATGCCCGCAGCGGTCGTGGCGTAGAGGGCGCCGGCCGAGCGCCCGGCGTAGGGGATGAACAGTGACTCGCACCCGACGATCAGGCCGTTGGGCACCCACAATGCTAGGAAGACCGGGCGCAGCCGGCGGGACCCGAGCAGCTCCGAGTTGACCCGGTGGGACCGGCGCACCAGGTGGCGGTCGGTCGCCCGGGGCGGGTGGTCCCCGATCCGCAGCCGCACGATGATCAGGCCCAGTACACCGGCCGCGGCCGCAGTCAGGAACAGCTCGGACGTCGAGACGCGGAGAAGCAGGAGCCCGGCCACGCCGTACCCGGCAATCTGGGTCACGCCGACCGCGATGTTGATCGTCGCTCGTCCCAGGACGAACGCGTCGGCCGGTAGGACGTCCGACACCAGAGCGATGGTGGCGCCGCCCGTGGCGGACATCACGACCCACGGGAAAGCGAGGAGAACGAACCGCCAACCCCATGGCAGGGCGGGTATTGCCTGGAGCCCGTCGGCGAGAACGCTGACCCCGGCGACCGCCGCTAGCGCGTTTCGCGGCCGGACCAGGTCCGAGGTCGAGGCGAGGAACCACGAGGCGACTAGGCGGATGATCGGGCCGCCGAAGATGGCGAGGCTGGTCAACAGTGTCGAGCCGGTGCTTGCGTAGGTGATTGTCCCGAGGGCGAGGTTGCCGATCGAAGCCCCTCCGATGGTGAGGCACTGGACGACGAACACTGCACGGAACTCCGGGACCGCGAACAGCTGTCGGTAGGTACGCACGTCGACGAGCGTGCCGCCCGGGGGACCTGTTCCCCTAGTGTTTCGCCGGGAGGCGAAACATGGGCGTGTGGCACGTTCCAGCGGACCTGCTGGCCCAGGCGCATTTCCTGTTGTCCCCGAAGGCCGAGGTGACCGGTGCCCTCGCGGCGCTGCTCCAGCCCCGGGACCCCACCGAGCGCGCGTTCCGCGCCGCGCACGGGCAGGCGTTCGCACAGATGCTCCACGAGCACCCGGCGCGGGCACACGTCCTCGACGCCAGCTTCCGGCCCCGGTCACCGACCCGGACGGGTTGGGTGGCCCACTACCTCGCGCTGCCGCCACGGGCCGCCGGCGTCACGATCCGGGAGGAGATCGCGCTCGTCACCGAGATCCCCGAGACCAGCCTGCGGGAGGACCTCGCAGTGACCTCCGGCCGCCCGTTCCCGGCCGGGGGGTTCTCGGCCGTCACTGCGGCGGCCGAGCTGATCGAGTGGGTCTGGACCCACACGCTCGCCACCGACTGGCCCCGACGGCAGCGCACCCTGGAAGCCGACGTCGTCGCGCGGACCTCCCAGCTCGCGCGTCGAGGATGGGCCGAGGTACTCCAGGGTCTCGGCAAGGACCGGGAGTGGCTGGCAGACGGGCGGCTGCGGATCAACCGGTACGACCTTCCCGACCGGACCCTGCCAGCCGATGCGGAGCTCTGCTTCGTTCCGGTGCTCGCCACCGCGAGCTGGGTCGGCTGGGATGACGGAGGTCGCCACGCCGTCTACTACCCGGTTGCTGGGCGCCTCGCCTCAGCCGGGGGCGACAGCACCGGAGGGCTCGACCGGTTGATCGGCGGTAACCGGGCCGTCCTGCTCCGCCTGCTCGACAGCCCGACGAGCACCAGTGCCTTAGCCGCACAGGCGGATCTGCCGCTCGGCTCGGTCGGTAACCACCTTGCCGTCCTGCTCAGAGCCGGAGCAGTGCTTCGTCGACGGTCCGGACGCAGCGTCCTGTACTGGCGCAGCTCTCTCGGCGACGGGCTGGTCGCAGCAGACGGGTCCCGGACCCGACTTCCCGTTCCACGCACAGTGCCGTCGACACCGGCCGCGGTGCCCCGGACGACGGCCTGGAGACAGGCGTAGCAGGTTCTTCGAGCCACGCCCGGTCTCCCGCTGACCGTCTCACCACCTGCGCTGGGGTCGTCGGAAACCAACCTCCACTTCGGGCCCGCCACACCCGGCGGTGTCGTGGGCTGCGCGCTCAGGGCCGCCAGCTCGCTGTCACGGACGTCCATCCAGTGCGCCAAATCCGATCAGTTTCCGGACGTTGGTCGATGGGACGGTGCAGGGCGTACCGGAAACCGGGCCATCTGACTGCGGTGATGGAGGGTCGGCTGGCGCAGTACGACTTTCGGTACGGAGTCGGTGCGAGGTGCCGCACCAGCGCGGCGGCGACCCGATCGTGCGGCTGGGGTGTGTCACGGACGGCCTGTGTGTGCATACGACGGAGCTCGGTGGTGCGCTGCAGGTCTTCGAGCCGGTGACGTTCAAGAGTGGTCACGATGTGGGTCGGGGGGGCTGCGCGGCGCGGCCGAGTACGGCGGCGTCGCGCAGTCCCCGCCACACGAGACCCGCCTCGGCACACCCGGCGTCGCGCAGGGCTTGGAGGTGCCAGTCGACGGGCATCACGGACTCGGTGTGGGAGGCGTCGCGGTGCCGGAAGTGTTCGTCCCGTTCGGCGGTGGGCCCGGCGAGCACCGGGTCCAGGCGCAGTTCCTCCCACCACTGCGACCACGTGGGCACGCCACCAGCAGTCCGCAGCCCGGCGCCGCGGTCCTCGGTGATCCGCTCGAGCTCCACCGCCAGCGACGGGAGCCCCGGGTCGGGGACGGTCTCGGTGTTCACCAGCACCCCGCCGGGCGTGAGCAGGCTGGTGGCTTCGGCGTAGACCCCGGCCACCCGCTCGGGGGTCAGCCAGTGCAGGGCGGTGGCGGTGAGCACGGCGTCGATGCTGCCGCCAGGCTCACCCAGCTGGTCCAGCCAGCCAGGGGTTGCCAGGTCCGCGGAGCACACCCGCACGCGGGGGTCGCCGTCGAAGGTGCCACGGGCGATGGTGAGCAGGGCGGCGTCGACGTCCAGCACCACCGCCGTCGCCGCCGGGAAACGGGCGAGCGCGCGGCGGGTGATCGAGCCGGTGCCGCCGGCCAGGTCCAGGACCCGCGGTGCGCGGCCGCACGCGGCCTCCACGGCGTCGAGTACGGCGGTGAACCGCTCCTCACGGTCGGGTAGGTAGGCCTGCTGCTGGGCGTCCCACCGCTGCTGCCACTCGGTCCAGTCCATCTCGGCTCCCTCGCCAATGTAATGAGCACTATACGTTCTGCCAACTACCATACGATGAGACCAGTAACCTGCACAAGTGGACTACGCCAGTTACGCGCAGAGGGCGGTGGATCTCGTCAACGCCGACCTCGCGACGACCGAGGACCTCGTTGCCCACCTCGAACACCGTCCGTGGCTGGCCGCGCAGGTCACGCCCTCAGACCTCGCCCCACTGCGGGCAGTGCAGGCGGAGCTGGCCACCCTGGTCGACGCGTCCACCGCCAGGGAGGGCGCCGCCGTAGTGGCTGTGCTCAACGACCTGCTCGCCCGGCACCCCGTGCGCCCCCGGGTCTCCGGGCACGACGAGAGCAGCTGGCACCTCCACGTCAACGACACCGGCGCATCCGCCTCGGAGACCCTGACCAGCGAGGCGCTGCTCGGACTCGTCCTGCTGGTGACTGAGGTGGGAGCTACTCGACTGGGACGCTGCGCAAGCACCACCTGCCAGCGGGGGTTCCTCGACACCTCAGCCAACAGCTCGCGGCGCTTCTGCAGCAGCCGTTGCTCGACCCGCGAGAACGTCGCCGCCCTGCGCCGACGCCGAGCCCACCTGACGGAGCCGACCCCGTTCCCTGTGGCGCGTGCCTAAACGATCGTTGCAAGACGACTGTGCGGGGTGGTAGGTCGAGCAGGAGAAGCTGGCGCGCGCCTGGAAAGCCACCGTCGGCCTCAGACGGACGACGTCTACTCGCGGGTTCTTGACCTGGAGTGCGCTCCAGCTCCTACCGTGGCGAGCATGCAGGAGTCGGGAGGGGAGGAGGTGAGGGCGCGTCCACCGTCCTTGCTTGTTGCTGGTCTGCCCATAGCCGAGGTGGCGGAGCGGACCGGGCTGTCACGGGACACCCTCCGGTACTACGAGAAAGCGGGCCTCGTCGAGGCCGTCGATCGTTCCAGCGGTGGTCAGCGCCGCTACGCCGCCGAGGACCTGGCCTGGCTGGAGTTTCTGCTGCGTCTGCGAGCCACCGGCATGTCGATTTCGGATATGCAGCGCTTCGCGGAGCTGCGCCGCGACGGCGACCGCACCATCGCTGCGAGGCTCTCGCTGCTGCGCGAGCACCGCGCCGAAGTCGAACGGCGCATCACGGATTTGCGCGAGCACCTCAGCGCACTCGCCCACAAAATCGATCACTACGAAGGCGTGCTCGACGAGTACGCCGGAACGGACAACCCGTGACGTCGGAGCATCACCGCACGGACCGACAGCCCGCCGTGGACCTCCTCGGACCCGAGGCCGAGCGGGCCCGCTACAACCGGGGCGCCGCGGTGCTCGAAGCCGTGGACGGCGCGGGCGGACAGCGCGTCGTCGACGCTCTGGCCGACATCGCGCCCGCCCTCGCCCACCACGTCGTCGCGTATGGCTTCGGCGAGGTCTACAGCCGACCCGGCTTGACGCCGCGGCAGCGCCAGCTGGTCACCCTGGGAGCGCTGACTGCCCTCGGCGGTTGCGAGCCGCAGCTCGAGGTGCACGTCAACGCTGCGCTCAACGTCGGGCTCACCGCCGTCGAGATCGTCGAGGCCCTGACCCACACTGCGGTCTACTGCGGGTTCCCCAAGGCGCTGAACGCGATGTTCGTCGCCAAGCGGGTCTTCGCCGAGCGCGATCTGCTCCCGGTCGGGCCAGTAGCAGCCTGACCACGTCTCGTTGAGCGATCGGCGACCGGTCAAGACCGGCGTCCCGTGCAGCGACCGAGCGGCCACATAGCGATGTCAGGAGCGTGCCAACTACTGCTGCGAGTCACATGTAGCGGTACCTCCTACACCGTGCCGTTAACGATCGTTAACGGTACTGTGCCCGTGGTACGACGACACGCCCATGGCGGACCGTACCGGAAGCCGTGTTGAAACCCCGAGGCACCGGTTAGCCGTGCTCATGGGTTTTCGGACCGACGAGCGGGTACGGGGGGCGTGTGAAGGTGGATTCCCGTTTTGGCGTCGTCCGGTGAGGCAGGCTTCGGAGATGGTTTCGGCGTGGCTGCTGGCGGGAGCGGCGACTGTCGAGGCGGCGGTGGCGATCGTGTTGCGGTCTGGACAGGTCCGCGGCCAGCGGTTGAGGTTGAACGAGCGGCTTCGCGGGTGGGCGGCCCTGCCCTGGGCGCTGATCGGTCCCACAGTGGCGACGGCCTATCTGCAGGCGCGGGACTCGGCCGGGCCAGCCGTGCTCGTCCTGGCGAGCGCTGTGGCTGCAGTCGCCGTGGTCCTCGTGGGCGGGCGGGTGTGGCACAACCGGTACCGGGCGGGGGCGGGCTAACGGCGCCCAGCTGCACCTGTCACGAGGCGATCAGGGCGCGAGGGGCGTTGCTGTCGACTGTGATCCGCGGGGCGAGTCGATCGCGTTTGGTGGCTAACGCCGCCCGGCGCGGTGGGGATCCACCCCAATCAGGGAGGCTGTTGCCGGTGGAGTTTGGTCGATGTGTGATCACCGGGGTGTCGACGGAACCGGCCCGCGGGCCGTCGTCGGCGGACGGGCTGTACCAGTTCTGGACAGACCGTGAGGAGCCGGTCCGACTGCACGACACCGACCTGGTCTCGGTCAGCTGGGAGGCCGGTCCCCGGCCGGTGTTGACGACGCGGTTCGTGTACGAGCCCGGCTGGGTGCCCGTGGAGGTGACCGGCCGGGCGGTGGTCGAGTTTGTCTTCGGTGACGCGGTGGTCCGCGAGTGGTCGACGATCGATGAGTCCGAAGCGACCCGCCCCAGCGGCGAGGTGGACCTCTCCGACTGGGACGGGAACCGCGCCTTCTCGCTGCGGGCCAGCAGTGCTGCGATCGACTTTTCGGCGGGCACGCTGCACGTTCGGACCGTCGCGGCGACCTGACGGTGCGCTCAGTCCGGCGTCTGGCCGGCGTCGTCGGGGAGAGCGCTGATCTGGTCGATCTCACTAATGGTGGCGGGCCGGGGGCCGTGCGCTGGCCCGCCAGGAGTCCGGCGAGGTGGTTCAGGGTGTGCGCGACCAGCTCCTAGCGGTTTCCGGCGTTCTGGGTCAGGACCTCGGTGCCCTCCCTCGAGGTCATCGGACCGGGAGCCCACCCTGGTTTGCACGGTGTCGACCTCGGAGTCGAACGGCTCCAGGACCGACCAGTAGAAGTCGTCGGACGCCACGACGCGCCGGCCGTGCCGCTGTCGGAGAGCGGTGATCGCGGCGCCGACGGTTGCGGCCACCTCGTCGAGGTCGACGAGCAGCCCGTAGTCGTCGCCTATGCCGAGCAGCCCCTTCGTCCCATCCCGCCAGTTCCCAGGGTGACGCTCCCCGGGGGTCTCGATCGATGACCCGGTGGCCGAGGGTCAGGTGTCTGCCGGTGGTTCCCACGGAATGACGGCAACCGGGTGTGAGGGGATCCGCATCATGGGGTGATGTCCTGGCGTCCTGTTTTCGCGATGGTCCCGCCGGTGGCTCCCCGGCTCGATGCGTACCGGGAGCGGGGCGGGATGCTCACCGATCCGTCCGGTGCGGCGGTCGGCCGGGTGTTCCTCCAGGTGGAGCAGTGGGCCGTTCAGGTCGGTGGTCATCTGTGGTGGCGCCGGTGGTCACCGGAGACCAGTGCGGTGCATGGATACATCGTGTTCATCGACGGCCGCAGTCCTGAGTGGACCGACTTCGTCACCTTGGACGGCCTGGAGGAACAGCTTCGTGACTGGGCCGTCGGAGACTTCCAGCTCTACGGCGTCCGTCACCGGGTCGCGTGGCTCGACGATGTTGACTCGGACATGCTCCGGCGCGACCTGGGACTCGAACCCGAGCCCGCCCCGTGACCCGGCGCGACTCCGCACAGCCCGAGCAGCAAGCGACGGTGACCGTCCGGTTGGCGGAGCTGGCCGACAGGTACCGGCGGGAACTCGCCGGTGTGGCCGGGGTCTCCGTGAGGTTCATCGACGAGCTCGGGGCGACGGCAACGACGCTCGTGCCTGAACGAGCTGGGGCCGTGGGGGTCAACTGGGTCGACTTCGGTGACGGCGGGGATCTCCAGGTGCAGGTGGAGAGTGAAGGTGGTGGTGGGATCTTCGAGGACCTGCCCCGGGATCTTGAGGGCCTCGGCGAAGTCGAGGCGGTCGCCGACGCGGTGGTCGACGGACGGGTCCGGGAGCTGTTGGGCGCCGGAAGGTCGTGCGTCGAAGTGACCGAGGCGGACGGTTCGGTGACGGCCGAGACCGCGCACTCGCTGTGGCGTGGGCTGTTGCCGGCGCCGGGCTGGCGGCGGCGGGCCCGTGTCATCGACTACCTGCCCTATCGCCGCGGTTAGCCGATGCCCACCTACTTCGACATGGGGTTGCGTGGCTCGGCAGAGAGCTGGCGCGCGTTGCGCCGGCGGCGTGCCACGCAGCCGATCCCGGGCGATGGGGGTGTTGCCCGGGCAGAGACGTTCCGGAGCTCGTTGGAGCAGGCCGAGCAGCAGTTCGCGGCGGCTGCGATCGTCGGTTACGACAGTCGGGCCCTCAACCTGTTCTACGGCCTGTCTCAGGCCGAACGGGCCCTCGCTGCCGCCGCACCGGATGGCGAGTGGAAGCTGCGCGGACACGGCATCGAGGTGCGCGACCTGGAGGTGCCGGACGCGCTGGCCCTGCGCCTCAAGCCAGCACGGACTCGTGTGGATGGAAACTTCACGCGGCTGTCGACACTGCTGAGTTCGGACGTCCCGGCGGAGTTCACCTTGGGTGAGGTATGGCCACTGCTGGTGGAGACGGTCCTGCACGAGCGGGCGGACTCCCCGACTCCTGCCCCGTTGTTCGTTTCCGTGCACGCCGAGACGGTCCCTAACAGCGGGCTGTCCGTGACGAGCGCGAGCCTCCCCCTCAAGGGCGCTTACCAGCCACCGGGCGGCTCTTGGTGGGAGACCGGAACGGTTTCACTGGAGGACTTCATGGCCCGCTACCCCCAGCTGCGGGGATGGGAACGTGACTTTCCGAGTGGGGCCTCTGTCGAGTTGCCCGACCCGCCGTCGGACCACCTCCGGCTGCGGTGGACCAGCACTGAGCTGCCCGGCGGCCCCGCCGCGCTCCAGACGCGGCTCACCCTCTACCGCGGGCAACGGATCGCGTATCCGGTGGTCGACGGGCGAGCAGATGTGATGCACCCACTGTTGGCGTGGCACGCCATCCTGTTCGGTCTGTCGATGCTGACCCGGTACAGCCCAGCGCGGTGGACCCGGATGATCGACGTCGACCACAGTCGCCACGCGACGCTGATCGAGTACGTGCTCGACGTCGCGCTTGACGCCGTCCCGGACCTCATCGACGAGGCGATCGAGACGGTCACCCACACCCCCTAGCCGGCGCGTGCCGGCCTAACGTCGCCACAGGTTTTCGGTACGGTAGAGCGATGGTGGCGTCGGCGGGGATTCAGCGTGTCCCGTCGCAGCCCACGCCACGCGACCTCAGAGCCCGAGAGAGCACCCGCCCTCGCGCCGGCGGAAGCGGTGGCTGCGCCGGCGCGCAAGCGGCCGCTGGTGCGGAAACCCAAGTCTGGTGGGCATCTGGTGGGGTACGCGAGGGTGTCGACGGCGGAGCAGGACCCGCGCTGCAGCTCGACGCTTTAGAGGTGGCGGGTTGTTGGCGGGTGTTCACCGACCACGCGTCTGGTAGTCGGGAGGACCGCCCTGAGTTGGTGGCGGCGTTGGACAGTCTGCGGCCGGGGGACACGTTGGTGGTGTGGCGGTTGGACCGGTTGGGCCGGTCTCTGCCGCATCTGATCGACACGGTGACTGCCTTGGCTGGGCGGGGGGTGGGGTTCTGGTCGGTGACGGAGGCAATCGACACCACGACCGCGGGGGGCCGGTTGGTGTTCCACCTGTTCGGGGCGTTGGCGGAGTTCGAGCGGCAGTTGATCCGGGACCGGACCCTGGCCGGGCTCGCGGCGGCGCGGGCCCGGGGCCGGGTCGGGGGCCGGCCGCGGACGATGACCGCGGCGAAGCTGCGCCTGGCGCGGGCGATGCGCGCGCAGGTCCCGCCGTTGAGCCTGGGCGCGATCGCCGTCGAGCTGGGACTGGCGAAGTCCACCGTCGCCCGGAACCTGAGCGCAGCTGAGGACCAGGTCGAGCGGGGGGAGCGGCGGTGACGGTGGGGTCGGGTCGCCGGTTGCGGGTGGTGCCGCCGTTGCCGGGGCAGTTGAGCCTGGACCTGCCCGGGATCCCCACGGTCGACCAGCTCGCCCAGCTGGTTGGGGCCGACGCCGCCCGGTCCGGCCCAGCGCCACAGGGCTCGGGGCAGGCGGTGCGACTGCGGCGGCTGGTGCCGACCCGGGACGTCGACGGGTCCGGGCCGGCGGTGGCGGCGCGGGTGCCGGTGGCGGTGTGGGCGGTGTGGGACGGCGAGGACCTGGTCGGGGTGTATGCGCAGGAGAGCGTCGCTCGCGGGGACGCCGCGCTGCTGGGCAGGGACGCGGCCCGCGCGGGACATCGCGGGCAGACGGTGGACTGTCTGCCGCTGCAGGTGTTCACCGAGTCCCAGCACACCCGCCGGTAGTCGCGGTGGACAGCAGACCGTTCGGTCCGGTGGCGCGGACACTGCCCTGGTGACACGTCTCCTCGTCGTCGATGCCGTTTTCCTCGTCCTAGCAGTGGCGCACGCCGTCTGGGTGTCCCGGACGAACCGCGGTTCACCGATCCACCTGTCCAGTGGACGTGGCCAGACCACCCGGGACCGTTGGATAGGAGGCGCTGTCGGCGTGGTGGTGACAATCGGCTTGTTACTCGGCACGGCCGGGTACGGGTCCGGGACCCGGGCGAACAACTTGATGGTTTTCCTGGTCGTCATGGTGGCGGCGCGCGAAGGCGTACAGGCTGTCCACAACCGGACCCGCGCCCGCCGGTGAACGGTGCGCCGCCGCCGGTCCGGCCGGGAGAGCTTGGCGACGCTGACTGGGCCGCTCTGCTCGAGTTGGCCGCAGCTGCGCGTCGCTCGCATGACTGGGCGTTGTTGGCGGACCGGTTGGTGCGGTTGCGGGCGCGGGGGGTGCCGGTGGCGGCGCTGTGTGCGGTGGTGGGGGTGGGGGAGAGCCGGCTGCGGGTGGTGTGCCGGGAGCACGGCCCGGACCCGGTGGCGGTGGGGGACCCGCTCGCGGAGGCGGGGTGGGTGGACACGGCGACTGCGGCGAGAGCGGTGCTCGGGGTGTCGGGGTCCCGGCTGCTCGAGCACAACGCGCAGGCGGAGGCGGACGGGGTCGCGGTGATGGCCGGGTGGACCCGGTTGTGGCACGGGCCGTCGCTGCCCGGATGGTGGGCCGCGCAGCGGGTCGACTCCCGGCCGGCCGCCCGGGTGCGGCGGGACGCCCGCGCGGACCGGGTCCGCGAGCTGGTCGCGGGCGGTGCGACCGTCACAAGGGCGGCCGCGGAGGTTGGGGTGGAGAAGTCGAGCGCCTACCGGTATCTGCGGGTCGGCCGGCGCCAGGACTGACCCGGAGCGGGGGCTGCCTATTCGGGTAGCGCGGCGGTGGGCTGGACCGACCTGGAGAAAGGGAAAACCCGGCCCCAAAGGGGCCGGGCGGTATGCACCAAGCGTAACCCGGTTGGGTCGGGTTACCAGCCTGTGGGGCGGTGCACGGTGCCGACGTGGGTGGGCAACTGGCAGGCGAGCAGGTCCGCCGGGGTGAGCTGGTACCACCAGTGGTCGCCGACCCCGGTGGTCGGGTCTGCGTTGAGTGCGCCAGCGGGGTAGCCGCGGGTGGGATTGACGAGCCCGACGGGGACCCGGTCCCGGGTCCGAGCGACGGGGAAGGCGAGGTCGCTGTCGTTGCTGATGACGACCGCGGCCTCGACCGTCTGCTCGAGGACGTCGAGCAGCAGGTGGGAGGCGACGTTGACGTCGGACCCCTTCTCCTCCCGGCGGGCCACCGACACCATGAAGCGGGCGTCGGGGACGTCGTGGCCGGTGTTGTCCTGGACGACGACCGGCCAGCGGGCGGTGACGATCTCCGGGGTGCGGCGCCCGGCCACGGCGAGCGGGGCGGTGGCCACGCGGGTGACGTAGCGGCCCATCTCGATGGTGTCGACCGCGTTTGCTGCGCGCAGCGCGCGCAGGTAAGTGTCCTGGTCGCGTTGGCCCTGGGGGTTGGTGGCCCCGCTGATCGTGGCGGTGCAGTAGGTGACCGGTCCCAGCGTCGCGTTGGACCAGGGGGAGGCGGTGACCAGCCGGGCCGCGAGGGCCCGTAGGTCCAGCCACCGCCAGCCGGGTGTTCCGCGGCCGCACAGTCCGCGGGCGCCGTAGTACAGGTTGAAGCCGTCGATGTAGACCCCGACCCGCATCCGGCAACCCTCTCAGCCGGCGGGGACCGGGAACGCCCCCGCGCAGACCCGGCGACTGACCGTCTGGTCAGGACTGGCGGCCTTGTTGTCCGGTGAATCCGATGTGTGGCGGGTGGTTCTCCGAGCCTGACCGGGTGGGGGCCCGTCCGGTCAAGGCCGCTGCGCGGTCGGCGGCAGAGGGACCCATGTGGCCGCCGGGTCGGGGTGGTCCCGTCGCTTCGCCCTAGCGGCGGGTACCCCGGCGGCGAGGACCACCGGCCCCAAAGAGCGGCTTTCCGGACGCGGGCTCCCGGTGGGGTCAGTGCGGCGGCGCCGTCAGTCGTTTGTCGCCTGGTGCGCGGGGGGTGTCACCGGCTTGGCGGGTGATCTCGCGCAGGTGGGCGAGGGCTCGTTGTTCCTCGTCGAGTGCGGCCTGGTTGTCGGGGTCCAGGAGCAGGCGGTGGCGGGCGTCGTCCACGGGGACGGCGGCCAGTGCTACGGCGATGGGGATCGATCCGATCCCGCAGACGTGGACGTCGCCGGTCGGATCGCCGGTGAGGTCCCCGTCGGGGGGGTTCCCGGCGGTGCGGGTGCTGGTGAGCAGCCGGCCGTAGGCGGCGACGGTGGCGGTGTTGCGGCGCCGCTGCTGGTCGAGGTCGTCCGCCGGGGGACCGTCTTCGGGCCCGAGGGTGGCCGGCCTGGGGTCGACCGCCGCGGATGGATGGGCGGCGGCGGCGAGGGTGTCCGGGAGGTCGCGGTGCCAGGGCAGTCGCATACAGCTCAGGCCGCTGCGGTGTCGAGGTCGATGTCGGCCATGGCTTCACGGTACCGACCCGGACTGACAGTGACCGGACGGGCGGAGACCCACACAGAGACGGTGAGCAAGATATGTCGTAAAGCATGCTTGTGCCTTCCGTTGCCCGCCGGTGGCGGGTTACGGTCGCGGCAGGCGTAGGGCGCTGCGCTGGCGGCGGGCACCCGGGCGCGGGTGCCGGTGGGTGGTGGTGTGGTGGTCCGCGGGCGCGCGGATGGCCACCACGAAGCCGGTGCCGGCCCTGCCCGGCTAGGTCGGCCGGGCAGGTTGCGGTGCGCCGCGGGGTATCGAGTGAGGGGCGTGAGGTCGGTGGCGGAGCAGCTCGTCGACGGGGCCGAGGAGCCGGGGATCCGGGTGCAGGTACTGGGTGGTGCGCGGCGTCGGCCGCGGTTGCCGACGCCGCGGGGCCACCGGGTGGTGGTGCGCCTGTCGGATGAGGAGCGGGCGGCGGTGACGGCGGGGGCCGCGCGGCTGGGGTTGTCGACGGGGGCGTTCCTGTCCGCGGCGGGGGTGGCGGTGGCCCGCGGGGAGGGCCCGCGGGTCGACGCCGAGGCGAGGGTTTCCGAGTCGTCCGGGGTGGACCGCGGGTCTGGTGGGGTGGGCCTGGACCGGCGGACCGGGGATGCGTTGGATGACTTGGAGACGCAGCTGGGCCGGGTGGGGAACCTGTTGAACCAGGCGGTCCGGGTGGCGCACAGCACGGGGGAGGTGGACGGGCGGCTGGTGGGGGCGGCGGACGCGGTCCGGCGCCTCGCGGTGCGGGTGAACGGGCTGTTGGACGGGGTCCGGTTGGACCGGCGGGGCCGGGCCCGGTGAGGTCCCCGGTGGTGTCGGGGTGATCGTGAAGACGGGGGCGAAGCTGCGCGGGTCCCGGACCTACGGGCTCGTGTACTACCTGATGGGCCCGGGCCGGGTGAATGAGCATGTGGACCCGCGGGTGATCGCCGGGTACAAACCGGCCGGGGAGCTGGCGCCGCCCGCGCGGATGGATGGCCGGGCGGGGCTGGACGTCCGCGGGCTGGTCGCCGCGTTGGACCGGCCGGTGAAGCGGTTGGGGGACCGGGCCCCGGTCCGGCACGTGTTCCACACGGTGATCGCGAACCGGGCCGAGGACCCGGTGCTGTCCGATGAGCAGTGGGCGGACATCTCCTATGACCTGATGCGGGAACTGGGGCTGGCGGGCACCGAGCAGGGCGCGCGGGACATCCGGTGGGTCGCGATCCGCCACGACGCGGCGCACGTGCACCTGGCGGGGACGCTGGCCCGCGCGGACGGGTCGGTCGCGGCCACCCCGAACGATTTCCGGGCGGCCTCGACGGTGCGGGCGCGGATGGAGGCCCGGTACGGGCTGGGCCGGACCAACAGCGGGGACCGCACCTCTACCCAGCGTCCGGACCGGGCGGAGACGGAGAAGGCGAACCGGCAGGGCCGCGGGGAGACCGAGCGGGACACCCTGCGCCGGCTGGTGCGGGCCGCGGCCGCCGCAGCCGAGTCCCCGGCGGGGTTCCGGGCCGAGCTGGGCGCGGCGGGGGTGCGGTTCACCCCCCGGATGTCGACCCAGCAGCCGGGGGCGGTGACCGGGTACAAGGTGTCGCTGCTGCCGTCGGTGAGCACCGAGACGGCGGTGTGGTTCGCCGGCGGACAACTGGACCGAGACCTGACCTGGCCGAAACTCACCGGCAGGTGGGAGACGAAGACGGCGGCGGACACGCGCCCATCAGGGACGGTCGAGACGGGGGTGGCCCCGGCGGTGGGGGACGGGGCGCTGGAGCGGGCTCAGGCGGCCCGGGGCGCCGGCCTGGCAGCCGGGGACGCGGTTGCCGCCGTCCGGGCCGACCCGGCCGCGGTCGACGAGATCGCCCCGGCCACTGCGGACCTGGCGGCCGCGACCGCGGGGATGTGGCAGCGCCGTCCCGACGGGAAGCGGCCGGTGGCCGGGTTCACCCGCGCCGGGGACCTGGCCCAGCGGGCCGGGCGCAGCCCCGGCGGGGCCGCGCCGACCTACGGGTCGCAGTCCACGGCGATGCGGGCCGCGGTCCGCCGGATGCTGCTCGCCGGCCAGCTCAGCTCCGGGTCCGACACCGCCGCCTGGTTGGCGCTGGCCGCCCAGGTCGCCGTCCTGCTCGACGCCGTCGCCGACGCCCGCCTGGCCCAGCAACGGGCCGACCAGGCCACCGCTGCCCGGGCCGCGGCAGCGGCCTACCGCGCCGAACTGGAGCGGGCCGGCCGGGACCCCGCGGCGGCCGGGGCGCCGCTGCTGGTCCAGGTCGCTGCCCGGCGGGCCGCGGCTGCCTCCCGACCGCCGGGGCCCGGTCCGGCGTCCCGACCCGCACCGAGCCCGACCCCACCGACGACTCCGAGGAGAACCCGATGACCGTCGACCACTCCGACCACGAGGTCGTGGGCGGTGCGCACCGCTCCGTCCAGCAGCTGGTGTTCACCGCCACCCAGCTCGTCGAGGTCATCGCGCGGATGCGCGCCCAGACCCAGACCCGGCAGGCCGACGCCGACCGGGCCGCCGCGGCCACCGACACCGCAGCCGCGGACCGGGCCGGCCGGGACCGGGCCGAGCAGCGGGCCGCCATGACCCAGGACCGGCAGCGCTGGGCGCCGGTCAGCAACCCGGGCTGGCGGCGCGATGCGGGACCGGAGCAGCTGCTGACCGCGTGGGCGGCCGCCACGACCTGGGCCGGGCACGACCCGGCCGCCGCCGCTGCCATGACCCGCACCGAAGCGGAGATCCGCCATCGCTGGCCCGAGCTCGGCGAGCGGTACGACGGGCTCCGAGTCGCCGACGGCCTGCACCCCGCCGCCGCGATGAGCCTCGCCGTCCGGGAGGCCGCCGCCGCCGGCTGGGACCCGACCGAACCCGCCGACAACCCCGCGGTAGCCGAAGCGGCGGCGGACACGGCACGGGAATGGCAGGGACGAGCCGGGCAGGAACAGCAGGCAGCGGCCCAGGCGGCCACCACACCGGACGACCCAACAACACGGCGGGTCGACGAGCACCGCGAGGGTCTGCAACAGGCTGGCGACCACAACCAAGCCAGTGCGGCCGCCACATCGCGGGCCGACACCGCCGCTGAGCTGGCCCTGAAGTGGCACCCGCCCGTCGGGTCAATGCCAGTCACTGAGCTATCCCAAGCTGGTTCGAGGGTGCCGCTTCGCCCAACTTCGCCACCTCGACAACAGAGTCGCTGACGCGGACCGGAAGGTCGCTGCTGAGGACGTCGGGTCTGGTCCGTGCTCGTGATTGAAGAGATTAAACCGAGCTCCGACGCAGCAAGGGCGATGGTTCGTCCTTACATGGAGGAGGTGGCATCGCGCTTCTACGGCAGGCCTGCGACGCCTGCGGAGGTCGACGACGCAGGCTCGACGAGCCGACCGATGACCTGCAGGGTGATACGGGAGTTCTTGTGGTCGCCGTTGAGAGCTCCCGTTCCAATCGGGTGTGCCGGCCTCCGTTTCGCAGGTGGTTTGTTACGGGCTCTCGATGGGTTCCGGTCGTTCACGCGGTGTCCCAGACCTTGTTGTCCGCGGGGGGTTGCGGTGCTTTCGGCTGCGGGTCGGGGGCGTAGTGGCCGTTGGCGCAGTCGCGGAAGGGGCCGTCGGGTCCCATGAGGATGGGCAGGTGGTGGTCCAGGTGTTCGCGGTACCAGCTGCCGAGCGCGGTGCCGCCTTGGTCGCGGAGCGCTTCCCAGGCGTGCCAGAGGGCGGTGAGCCGGGAGACGGCTTCGCTGTGTTCCCACCAGTGGGGGCACCACAGCCAGCGGCCGCCGAGGGTGGGTCGGCTGAACATCGGCAGTAGGTAGTCCCCGACGAAGCTGCCCAGGCTGCGGTGCGCCGGCGTGGGATCCGCCGGTTCAGGGGGGATCCGGTCGGGTTCAGGGCCGGTGTGGCCAGTGAGGACCTGGCGTAGCGCGGTGTCGAGTTCGTCGACGCGGCGGACCAGCCCGTCGAGGCGGGCCCGGTGGTCGGCGGTCTCGGCCAGCAGCTGTTCTGGATCTGGCGCCTGCCCGGGGTCTTGGCTCACCTGCGAGCGGTTCCGGCGGGGACGCCGACCGGCCGCGGGTCGGCGTCGGCGGAGGCGTCGGCGGCCGGCTCGGTGGACGGGTCCGGGTGGTCGATGAGGTGGGCGCGGGCGGCGGTCTCGGCGGCGGTGATCTCGGTGGCGCGGGGCCCGGAGTACCAGGGGTCGAGTTGGAGCAGCCCGGCGGGGCAGCCGGTGGCGAGCAGGACGGCCCAGCCCTTGGGGATGTTGCGGACGTCGGCGGGGGAAAGGATCCGGTCGCGGGTGACGCTGACGCTGCGGGTGCGGCCGTTGCGCCCACCGCCGTGGTTGACGGTGTGGGTGGTGATGTCGTGGTCGCCGATCATCCGGGACAGGTCCTCGGCCAGGCGGGGGTCGTCCAGGCCGGCGCCGATGAGTTTGACGGTGGCGGCGGACCAGAGGACTTCCGCACCGCTGGCGCCCCAGACGAGTTCGGCCTGTTTGTAGGACTGCAGGATCGTGATGGGGACGATGGAGCGGGACCCGAGGTGGGAGTACAGCTCGGGCAGGTTGCGGATCTTGCAGACGTTCGCGGCCTCGTCGAGCACGCACAGCAGCGGCGGGTCCAGGCGCTGGTTGGGCCGGCGTTGGGCGGTGTGGATCCCGGCGCGGAGCAGTTCGTCGGCCAGGGCGGCGACCAGGGGCTGGGCGGCGCCGGCGTCGCTGTGGGAGAGCAGGTACACGGTGCCGGTGGAGGTCACGAACTCGGCGGGCACGAACTGCGCGATCCCGGCAGGGGACCCGCTTCCATCAGCGCTGTCCGGCTCCTTACTGTCGCCCGGCTTCTCGCTGCGGTCCGCCTGCCCGGTTGTGTCCGGGTGCTCACCGCTCTCGGGTCCGGGTTCGCTGTCCGGGTCGTCGTCGCTGCCGGGTTCGTGTCCGTCGGCGGGTTCGGCTCCGCCGGCCGCGCCGGTGGCTTCCGCTGCTGGTTCAGCGGGGGGCGGGGTGACCCAGGCGAGGATCCGGTCGTCTTCCAGGCACGCGCAGGCGGCCCGGACGGTTTCGTAGAGGCCCTCGCGGGTTTCGATGGCGCCGGCGCGGGTGCCTTCGAGGCCGGCGGCGGAGGCGTGCAGCCCGGCGGCGCGCAGTCGGCGGGCGGGGTCGGGGTCGGTGGGGGTGTTGACCCAGCGCCACACGTCGCGCAGGGTGCCGTCGCTGACCCCGGCGGCGAGCAGCAGGCAGGACAGGACGCGCAGGCCGGCGCGGTCCCAGAAGTCGTCGTTGGACCCGCCGGGGGAGACCTCCTGCATGAAGTGCGCGGCGAGCAGCCGGGCTTCCCGGATGGATCGGACGGCGGCGAGGGGGTTCCACCACATCTGCTGGTCGGTGCCGGTGATGGCCTGGGCGTCGAAGGTCCACACCGGCCCGGTCCGGGCGCGCAGGGCGGCGGTGAGGTGGACGACGTCGGCTTTGTTGCTGGTGACGACGACGGGTCCGGGGCTGTCGAGGATGGCGGGGACGGCGAGGCTGGTGGTCTTGCCCGACCGGGGGGCCATGACGGCGAGCAGGACGTCCTCGAAGGCGGCGGTGACGGGGGTCCGGGTGGGCATGAGCCGGCCCAGGCGCACCCCGACCTCGGCGGGCGCGGGGATTTTCTGCTCGGCGAGGGAGGGCCGGAACTGCCGGGCCCGGGTGAGCGCTGATTTTCCGACCAGGCCGGTGAGGTCGCGGGGGCGGGCCATGTGCCGGGCGGCGGCACGGACCGGCGACGTCCCGGACCCGGCGGCGAGGCGGACCGCGACCAGGGCCGCGGCGGTGAGCAGCAGCACCCCCAGTGCGGCGGTGACGGCGGTGGCCCACGGGCCGGGCCAGTGGGCCCGGCCGCGGGCCAGCAGCACCAGGTAGGCCAGGGGGTTGCCGGGGCCGGCCTGGCTGGTGAGCGCTGCTCCGGCGGCGGCGCCGGCCCACACCGCGCCGAGCGCGGCGATCCCGGCGAGCAGTCCCAGCGGGCCGGCGAGTCCGGATCCGCCGGGTCCGCGGCGGGCGGTGCTCACTGCCATTTGGCGTTGGTGTCGCGCAGGGCGAGTTCGGCGGGGGTGAGTTCGACCTCGACGGGGATCCCGGGTTTGCCGGCGATCTTGAGCAGGAACTTCCCGCGGCCGGGGGGCGGGGCCTCGCGGCCGCTGACGGGGTCGAGCATGGCGGGGATCGACCATTTGGACACCAGGGACCGTTCGGCCTCGGACAGGTCGATGGTGGTGCCGATGAGGTCCAGCTCGCTGCGGGGGAGCCCGGCCAGGGCGACGTAGCCGGCGCGGGCGATGAACCCCATCGCCTTGTCGCGGTCCTCGGGGTTGGGCAGGGACTGCAGGTCCTTCGCGGTGTGGGTGACCATCGCATAGCCGAGGCCGAACTTGCGGTTGAGCCGGGTGATGGCGTCGACCCGGTCGACCATCCCGTCCCCGGCGCGCAGCGCCTGCCAAAGCTCGTCCAGGACTGCGAAGTAGAGCCGTTGCGGGGCCAGCCCGGCGTCGGTGAGGGCCTGGGCGCCGGCCATGGCGGCGAACCCGGCGGCCCAGCAGGTGAGCAGCGCGGCCCCGCGCAGCTTGGTGTCGGTGTCCGGGATGGAGCTGGTGTCCAGGCACACCGCGGGCGCGTCGAGGTCAAGCTGGGTGGACGTGTGCCCGGCGAACACCTCCCCGAACGGCCCGGAGATGAGTGCCAGCAGGGATCGCAGCAGCCGGTCGGTCAGGGTCCGGTAGACGGCGTCGTCCCCGTGGTCCAGGACGACGGCGCGGACCCGGTCCGGGCCCGCGGCGATGACGTCGACGAGGTCGCGGAGCACCGGGACGCGGTCCTGCCCGTTGAGCGTGTCGATCCCGGCGGCGAGAGCGGCGCTCTCGTGGTCGGCGAGGCGGGCGCCGCGGACCAGCTCGACGAGGCCCTCGGTGACGGTGACCTGCCGGCCGTGGCGGGCGGCGGCGAGCAGCCGGGCCTGCTCGGCGGGCAGCCGCGGGAGGACGGCGGACAGCCCGCCGGGGTCCAGGGGGTTCAGCCCGCCGTGGCCGCGGCCGATGGAGATGACCTGACCGCCGAGGGCGTCGACGAGGTCGGCGTAGTCCGGGCGCAGGTCCCCCAGGATCAGGGGGGTGACGCCCTGTCCGGCCAGGCCGATGCACATCCGGCGGATGGACATCGACTTGCCCAGCGCGGGGTTGCCGAGCAGGAACATGCTGGGGACGCTGATCAGCCGGGCGGTGCGGAACCAGCTGATGGGGTCCGCGCACACGGTGGCCCCGGTGTCCAGGTGCCGGCCCATGGGGATCCCGACGACGGGGGAGCCGGACCCGGCGGCGTAGGGCCACAGCCCGCACAGCTGGGCGGTGGTGGCCCGCCACTCCTGAGGGGACTCGACGTAGGCGACGGTGCCCCCGCCCGGGC
>JAABUN010001675.1_pt1 | contig 46250 bp, 52 predicted proteins | sample 5559311 | NCBI WGS metagenome assembly JAABUN01 (sample SAMN10711877, study PRJNA513370) | rock metagenome | isolation source: Antarctica rocks | place: Antarctica: Victoria Land, Siegfried Peak sud
TCGCCGCCGTTACCCAGCTCCGCCTCGACACCAACGGCCGCGCCTACTACCGACGCAAGCGAGCCGACGGCAAGAAGCCCCTGGAGGCGATGCGCTGCCTGAAACGACGCATCTCCGACGCCATCTATCGACAGCTCCTCACCGACGCCCAGCGAGCAGCTGGCACGGGCCCGGGAGGGCACTGCGGGGCGACTCAAGAATCCAGCGCGGTCGCTTCGGATCAGCCACTTCCCGGGCCCGCGCATCCGACGCTACGCCCGACCCGACCGGCCCGGAAGAGCACGCGAAAGACGACCCTCAAACCAACCGGTTGACACAGAGGGGAGCCGGTGTGGATGCGGTTCCGCGCTCACGACGGGCTGGTGCGTGGGTGGCCTACAGCCCGGAGACGTAGGCGGTGGGAACTGGACGCCGTGGTGGTCGAGGTTGCCGCGGGAGCGGTCCTAGTGCTCGGTCGTGCGTGGCGCGGCGTGGCGGGCGAGGATGCTGGCGTCGCGGAGTTGTGCCCGGAGTACCGGGCGAGGTTCGACACGGCCACGACTCGAAGTCGCTCGCTGCCAGGCGGAGAATCGAATCATGAGGGAGAACTCACGCAGCAGGTCTGCACGACCGCGCGCCGGAGCGCGTTCCTCGACGCCTCCCGGTGGCGCCGTGGACGGGTTCGTCAACATGGTCGGCGGATTCAGGCCCGGCTGGGAAGCCCAGGCGCCACGTTCGGTTTCCTTCGCTGAGTTCCGGCGGGTTGTTCGGCGCTTCCGGCCTTCCGCGCTACTGCCCGAGCTCGCTCGCCTGTCGGTCCTCCTAGACCAGGTGCCGCAGGACCACCCGCTGTTCCGCACGTCTCCGCCGTGGGCGATGGTACTCGCCGCACGCGAGTCCATCCTGTACAGCAACGAGCACCGCAGTGACGTCGTCACCGACGATGACCTCCGCGTTCTGTTCAACACGCACAGCGCCATTGACGAGGTCGACGCCAACCCCGAGGACTTCAACCCACTCAAGCTGATCGTCCGGATTGCTTACGAACAGTTTCCCTACCAGGAGTCGCTCTTCGAAGAGGTCAGCCGCACACACGCGCTCATGGTCGACGGCGCCGACCGGGTGCCCGGCCTCCAGGTGCTCGACGACAGCGCGTGGGATCAGCTCCTCGGCGCGCCGCCCGGACTGATGGTCGGTGCAACATTCTTCCTTCAGGTTGCCGCGAACCAGAACAACGGCTGGTACGACCCGAAGTGGCTCGACCAGCCGAACTTCGCGCCCGTCTTGGAGCAGTGGCCGCGAGAAGTCCTCGAACTTCGCGCCGAACAGCTCTCGAGCACCGTCGAAGAGTTTCGCGCCGACTACCGGCAAGCACCGAAGCCCGAGCCCGGATTCGAGCGGTACGCGTACAACCCGCTCGTCGCGCGGCCGTTCATCACGATGCCGGGTGGTCGCCTGCTCGCACCGCAACCGCGACTCATCCTGCGTACCATCAGCCCGGACGGCCTCTATTACCGAGGCATGGCTGCGTTCGGCAAGCCGTTTGGCGCCGACCTGGGTCGCCTCACGGAGCAGTACGTCGGCCGGCAGCTCGAGGTACTCGGCGCCCACGCAGACATCTACCCGGAGGTCGTCTTCGGCAAGGAGCAGAAGAAGAGCGTCGACTGGTTCGCCGTCCTCCCGAACGTGGTGTTGATGGTGGAGTCGAAGTCAGCGCGATTCGGGCTGCTCGAACGGTCAGCCTCACCCGGCTTCGAGAAGTCAGTCACCGACCGGCTGAACTTCGCGACTGGGCAGCTTCTACGCACCTCCAAAGCACTCGACGCAGAGTTGTTGGAATTTGCCCACATCCCCCGCGACCGCAAGCGCATCGGCATCATCGTCACCTCTGAGCCGCACTACATGGTCAACAGCCCGTGGATGCGCGAACGCATCGTCCAGCCGCAGTTCCCGACGCTTGTCGCTTCGCTTCGCGACCTCGAGCACCTGATGTCGCTGCCGCCCCACACCCTCGGGGAACGGCTCCTGGCCATCGTGTCCGACCCCGACCGCTCGACTTGGAGCCTCGGCAACGCTCTCGGTCCCCGGGTCGATGCCCGCAACCCCATTCTCGACGCGGCCTGGGAGTCCTACCCGTGGCTCGTCGCACCCGGCGACGCACCGGCGAGCTGACCGCTCAGCTCCTACGCCAGACGCCTGGTGAACGGCATGGAGCCGCGCGGTGGGACTAGACGGAGCGGAGGCCGTAGCGCTGACGGGCGCCTTGACGTGTCACCCCAAGAGCGGCGCCGATGATGGTCCAACTGAGGCCCATAGCTGACAGGCGGGCGACCTCCCGCTCGATAGCCGCCTCGGCCTTCAAGCGTCGCTCCACGAGCCGTCGCAGCTCTCGCGTTTCCGGTGGAAGAAGTGGCCCGACCGATCGCGTTCCAGTCCCGGCTGGCGAGCTGACCGCCTTCGAGGCAGTACGTCGACGCCGTGCTCGACTCCGCTTGTGACGACTCACATCCCCTCCCCCGGACAGCTGTAACTCCTTGCAGATCGTCAATGACAACATCAGTTGTCGGCAGGTGCAAGAGGTGTGACCGTCTCCTGCTAGGGATCTGGGCTGGGCGTAGACGGGTCGCGGTGTCTGCGTCGATCTTGTGCCGCCAACCGCAGTCGTAGGCTGGGTCCATGGAGCCGATGCCACTGGTCGAAGAGGCTCTAGGGGTGCTCAGGGAGTTAGCTCCCTACGAGGGTGATCGACTCCTGCACGTTGAGGCAGTGGCTCGTATTGCGCACGAGTTTGCCCGCACTCTTGGTGACGCCCCGTCGCTGGACACGCTCGTGGCCGCGGCCTGGTTGCACGACATCGGATACGCGTCGGCGTTGAGAGACACCGGGCACCACGCCATCGACGGCGCCGCCTACTTGCGGCGACGCGGCTGGCCTGAGTCGGTGACGTCCTTGGTCGCTCACCACTCAGGAGCACTTGAGGAGGCGGCGCAGCGGGGGCTTGCCGCCGAGCTCACCTTGTTCCCGACGCCTCCAGCGGAGTTGGAGGACGTCCTGACGCTGTCCGACATGACGTGCGGACCAGCGGGCCAGCCCATGTCGGTAGACGAGCGGCTGCGAGAGATCTTTCACCGTTACTCCAGACGTCATCCTGTGCATCGGGCGCTCATGGCGTCAGCGCCGGAGTTGCGTGCGAGGGCCATGCGGGCGGAGCGTCGCCTTCGCCTCGTCAGCGCTCAGCCGATGTAGGGCTGCGCGCTGTCGCTGAGGAAGCAGTCGATGCGTTTGCGCATCGATGGGTGAAGGTCGAGCGATGGGAGTTGATCCCTCGGCACCCACCGCACGTCCTTGCTTTCGCTGCTGGTGCGCAGCTCGCCGCCGACCAACCGCGTGGTGAAGCAGATCGAAAACTGCTGCCGTACCTCCCCGTCGTCGTATGCCATGACGTGCCGGGGATCCGTGAAGGTTCCGACTATTCCGGTCACCTCGACGTCGACGCCCGTCTCCTCCTTGACCTCACGCACGACCGTCTCGGCGATCGATTCACCGACGTCGTGGCCACCGCCCGGCAGCGCCCACTTGTCGTTGTCGGTCTTGTGGATCATGAGGATGTCACCGGCTTCGTTGATCACGATGGCTGTTACCGACGGCACCACGCTGTTGGCCAGGGGTGCGTCGGGGTCGTCGTAGTAGTCGATGCGTCCCACAGTCAGACATCTTCCCGTTCGGGCTGGTTCGTGATGGCGCGGCCGCGCGCCCAGACGCGGTCGAAGCTGACCATGTAGTGGTCGAAGAGCCGACCTCCCGGCACTCGCTGGAGGTGCAGCACCGGCGAGTGCGAAGCCGGGGCGCCGTACGCATGGCTGTTGACCAGCAGCGATTGGTCGAACCGGTACAGCGAGTTGTACAGCGTCGTGGTGTGTAACCGGATCTCGATGCCAGCCTGGTCCATGACTGGCTCGAGGTAACGCAGATGCAGTCGGATCCGCCCGGCCAGCCCGTCGTCGATGCCTTCCTCCTCGCCACGCTTGCGAACAGCATCTGACGCAGGGTCGCCGAGCAGGATGCGCACCTGCATGCCGTCACTCGCTCGCTTCGCTAGCTCTGGGGGAAGATCCGGGTTCGAGTCGGGCAGGAACAGCGCGGAGTACGCCAGGACGTCGACCGCCTCGCTGGCCTTGCCCGCCAGGGCCCGCCACAAGTCCGGTGGCACGGACCCGCGGTTGGGGTAGATGTCGACGAGCTCGGCGCGGCTGGCCGAGACGGTGCGGTCGTCGGTGAGGACTTGCGGCCACAGGTATGCCTCGTCGACGCCGAGCAGTCTGGCCGTGGCCCAGCGATGGCTACGGTGCGGCACCCGGTCGCTGCTGATCCATCGCTCGACAGTCTTCGGGTCGACCTCGACCTGCGTAGCCACGTCACCAACGGTCATGCCTCGCGCAGCGATGCCGCTGCGCAGTCTCTCGTTGGCCATCGCGTCCCCCAGCGTCTGTTCCGAAAGAGCAGGCCGCCGTCCCCGGTCGGGACGTCTGGAAACGTCCTCAAGACGTGGTTCGCCTGTCGGGCCGGCGCTGTTGTGCTGAGCATCCCGGAACGCTCGCTTCGCTTCCACGACTTGTCCACAGGTCCGCCCTGACGGGTGACGGCGCCGCTCGTTTCGGTGGCACGGTCAGCACAGCACGCGAACGAGACGGGGTCACCATGTGCGCACAGCCATTTGACGTCAGTCCCACCGGTCCGGTCCAGCAGCGACTGCTGTCCGTCACCGAGGCGGCCGAGTTCCTCAGGGTCGAGCCGGCTGCGGTGGCGCGCTCCATCCGGCTGGGCCAGCTCCCCTCCATCACCGTCGACGGGATCATCCTCGTCGACGGTGAGCGGCTCATCGTAAGCATGCGCGAGCAGTACGACGGAGCCTGAGCGAAAATGACGCGCGAGGAGTTGCTTGCCCTCCCGCCGACGGTCGATGTGGCCACGGCGGCCGCGGTGCTGGGCATCCGCCGCACGTGCGCTTATGAGCTCATCCGCGCCGGTGCTTGGCCGTCTCCCGTGCTTCATCTCGGCCGGGCAGTACGCGTCCCCACAGCCCCGCTACTGGAGCTGGTCGGCATCAGGGAGTACACGGAGACCGTGGCCGTCCATGCGTAGAGGCAGCGTTGTCCAGCGCCACACACGCGCGTGTCCGCGCGATGGTCAGGGCGGCTATGCCCCACACAAGTGTCGAGGGCCGTGGGCGTACTTCCTGGTGGTCGGGCGAAGGTCCGATGGCTCTCGACACCAGGTATCCAGGTCCGGCTACCCCACGAAGCGAAGCGCGGCCAGCGCTCTGTCGGAGCTGCTCGCGCGGGAGAACGCAGAGATTGCGGCCGTTCACGGCCTGATGACGGGGGAGTACCTGCGGCAATGGCTGACCGGAAAGCGCGCGCTCAGAGCGACCACGTTGCGGAGCTACGAGAGTCACCTCCGGCTTTACCTTCAGCCCGCCCTGGGCAGCGTCCTGCTGGCGGACCTTCGGCCGCATCACCTGGACGCGATGTACGTCGACCTGATGGCAGGCGGCGACCGTGAGCGCAGCGCAGCCACCATCCGGCGGATCCACGCGACTCTGCGGTCGGGGCTTAACACCGCGGTGAAGCGTCGCCTCATTCCCTGGAATCCTGCCCTGCACGTCGAGTTGCCATCAGTGCTCCGCACCCCGACGACCGTCTGGACCGGCCTCCAGGTCGGTCAGTTCCTCGACGCCCATGAGGGCCATCGCACCTACGCTCTGTGGCATCTCATCGCGCTTGTAGGCCTCCGGCGCGGTGAAGCTCTAGGGCTTCACTGGTCCGACGTGGACCTGGTTACCGGCATGCTCTTCGTCCGTCAGCAGCTCGTCGAAACGAAGGACGGACTTCGCTTAGGTCCTCCCAAGACAGCCAGCGGAGAGCGAGCCGTGCCGCTGGACATGGTGATGGTCGAGGTCCTTCGGGAGCACCAGGAGAGGCAGACGTCAGACCGACGTGACTGGGGCGCCGGGTGGGTCGAGCGTGGTCTCGTCTTCGCGCGCGAAAACGGAGATTATCTTCGTCCGGACCATGTCACGCATTTGTTCGCCCGGCTCACCGCCGAGGCAGGACTACCGCGCATTCGCCTGCACGACCTGCGGCACACCAGCGCCAGTCTGGCGCTGGCAGCTGGGGTACCCATGAAGGTGGTCAGCGAGCGCCTCGGTCACAGTTCCACCGCCATCACAGCCGACCTCTACACGCACGTGGTACCGAGTGTCGCCCGGGAAGCTGCCGACCGGATCGCGGCGACCGTCCCGCTGCGGCGCTTGCACGGTGACCAGCACGCGTACAGCGCAGGTACAGCGCAGAGCACTCCTGCCAGGTCCGATCGAGGAGACACCTGATGCATCGTCCCAGGTCAGACAGGGTGGGCCCCGTGGGACTCGAACCCACAACCCGCGGATTAAAAGTCCGCTGCTCTGCCAGTTGAGCTAGAGGCCCGAGGCCCGAGGACCGAGCGATCCCAGCCGCCGGAGCGGAGGGCTGCGCGCTACCTGTCAGGTGCCGGAGGCGAAGTGCTGCTCGATGCGTTCGAGCGTGCGCGCCATGTCCTGCCGCGTCTTTCCCGGGAAGTGGCTGCGGGCCAGTACCGGACGCAGCACCTCCTGGGAGAGGTCCCACGACTCGCGCACCAGGGTGCCGTCGCCCGCCGGCTCGAGCTCGTAGCGCCAGATCCGGCCACCGAGCTCTCGCCCGAGGGGCAGGCCCACGCTTGTCTTCCAGGCGATGCGCCGGTCCTGCTCGTACTCGACGACCGTGTTGCGTGTGGAGTACGGCACTCCCATCTTCATCGACATCCCGAACTGCGACCCGAGCCGCAGCGGCTCGCCGCCGCCGGGACGGGCACCCTGCACCGACCCCGACCCGTCGAACGTCGAGTGGTTGGCCGCGTCGGCCAGCAGGGCGAAGACCGCAGGTGGCGGCGCGGGGATCGTTCGCTCAACGGTGATGACGGTGCCATCCATGGGGATCCTCTCGTCGTTGCTGGAGCCCCTGACATTACCCAGACTTGGGCACGCCCTGTCGCGCGGGACCTCGATCGGAGCGCGAGGACTGGTTACGCGGAACAATGGGTACGGTCCTGTCGGTGGCGGTCGTGACCCTGCCCCACGTGGCGACCCCTGGGGCGGGGAAGGGGAGTGCGATGACCTCACCGCCGAGGCCACGCGTCCTGCCCTCGCCCTGCCTGCCAGCCACCGCGCGGGAGCGGCTGGCCTGGTTGCTGCGGCAGAACAGGTTGCACCGCCTCGGCGGCGCGCTGGCGAAGCAGCGCGACTTCGTGGCGGCGATGCACGACCTTGGCTACTCCGCGGACCCGAGCCGGGTCAGTCGCTGGGAGAAGGCGCTGCTGGAGCCGCCGCCGCGCGTGTTGCTGGGGTACGAACGGGTGCTTGGTCTCCCCGACGGCAGCCTGCTCGCGCTGGCCGAGGGGTTGTACCGCTGCCTCGACCCGACCCGCCCGACGGCGTGGCTGGTGCCGCCGCAGCCGCTCGCGGCCGACGAGCTCGACATCCGGCTGCACGAGCTGCTCGAGCGCGCGCTGGCCGGTGCGGCTGACGCCGGCCAGTGGCTCGAGCTGGCGACGCTGCTGCCGCACGTCCAACTCGCCTTCCACCCCCGCGAGGGAGCCGACGAGTTGGCCTCCCGGCTGATCACCGAGATGATCCGCTCCGTCGGCACGGCGTACCTCTCGAGGTTCGAGGCCCTTCGCCTGCTGGTGCGTCGGGCCAGGCTCCGCGACGCGATCATCCGTGAGGTCGGCGCCCTGGTCACCGATCCGTGGTCCGGCTCCCCGATCGACGCGGTCACGCTGCTCAGTGAGGTGGAGCACCCCAAGGCCGCCGAGACCGTCGCCCGGCTGCTGTACGACGAGCGGGCGGTGGTGCGCCAGGCGGCCGTCTGGACGATGACCGCCCAGCTCGCGCGGGGACAGGTGTCCGCGCAGACCCTCACCTACCTCGAGGCGGCGGTCGTCGACCGGATCCGCGGCGACGCAGTCAACGCCCGCGCATTCACGGGGCTGGTCGCTCATCTCCCGCCGGCCTCGCGCAGGCGGGTGCTCGCGGCCGCCGGTGACGTACGGGTCGTGTTCGACGCCGACCAGCCCGACAGCGCCCGCACCGACACCGGTCTTGCCGCCCGGCTCATCCGCCGTGTACGCACGGCGGCTCCAGATCTCAGCGACGACGGGGTGTTCGACACCGTGCTCTGCGAAGCGCTCACCCACCCGCGCGACGAACGCCGCCACCAGGCCAGCCTGGTGCTGATGATGACGCCCCAGCGTCCCGTGCTGGCCAGGGCGCTGCTGCAGACGGCAGACCCCGACCGCGAACTCGGCGTGCGGACGGCCTCGCTGCTGAGCTACGTCGCCTCGTCCGCCGAGCGGCCTGCGTTGGCCGAGCTGCTGCGCCGCAGCCAGAGCCGGCCCGACGCTGTCGGCCAGGTTGCCGCGCTGTGGAGCACCCTGGCCCATATCCAGCAGCCGGTGACAGAGGCGGACCTGGTGGAGCGGTCGATCATCGGCTCGCGGACCGACCAGCACGCCATGATGTACGCCCTAGGCATGACCGGTTCGCCGTTCCTGGACTCCCTCGCGCTCCGCGAGGGCGACCCTCTCGTCGCCGGGCAGGCGATGTGGTGGCGCCGGATCGGCCCTGCCCTGCATCACTGAGTAAGCACCGCACCGAACAACCGCACCCGTACGGCGCCGCGACCCCCCTGCGTGTCAGCCTCCTAGGATTGACTCCCGTGGCAGCATGATGTGGACCGGCCGGAAGGGGCACGAACGGTGATCTGGGACGAGCGGCTGCGCGACCAAGACGTCCTGGACGAGATTCGGCTGACCAGTGACCTGATGATCGCCGCATCGGAGGCGCAAGACCGCCTCAGCCAGCGCGACGTGGACGAGATCCTCGGCCTCAACGGCTGAGCCGCCACCGGGCGTGGCCCGGGTGAACGCGCGGTGACCCTTAGCATGGGCGCGGCCCAACCCCTGCCCTCCTGGAGTCGACGTGCGGCTGAAGCTCCGTCCGACCGAAGGTGCCTTCTACGACCTGTTCGCCCAGTCGGCGAACTACATCGTCGAGGGCGCTCGCCTGCTCAGCGTCTGCCTCGAGCCCGACGGTGACCGCGCGGGGGTGGCCGCCCGCATGCGCGAACTCGAGCACGCCGCCGACGAGACCACCCACGAGATCGTCCGGCAGGTCAACAGCACCTTCGTGACGCCGTTCGACCGAGAGGACATCTACCGCCTCGCCTCCGCGCTCGACGACGTCATGGACTTCATGGAGGAAGCCGTCGACCTGATCGAGCTCTACGACGTCAAGGAGCTGCCGCAGGAGGTGGCCGCGCAGGTGGAAGTGATCCAGCGCGGCGCCGACCTCACCGCCGCATCGATGCCACGACTGCGCACGATGAAGGACCTCGACGAGTACTGGATCGAGATCAACCGGCTGGAGAACCAGGGCGACCGCTCGTACCGACGAATCGTTGCCACCCTCTTCTCCGGCGCCTACCCGGCGCTGGAGGTGCTCAAGCTCAAGGAGGTGGTCGACGCGTTCGAGAGCGCCGTCGACGCCCTCGAGCGAGTCGCCAACACCGTCGAGCAGATCGCGGTCAAGGAGTCCTGAGAGGTGGAGCTCGCCTTGGTGGTCGCGGTCGTCGCGATCGCACTGGTCTTCGACTACACCAACGGCTTCCACGACGCGGCCAACGCGATCGCCACCTCGGTCTCGACCCGGGCCCTGACCCCACGGGTGGCGCTGCTGCTGGCCGCGGTGATGAACTTCGTGGGCGCCTTCCTCGGCACGGAGGTGGCCGACACCGTAGGGAGCGGCATCATCGACGCTCCGCAGGGCTCGCGCGGCCTGACGGTGGTGCTCGGCGCGCTGGTCGGAGCCATCGTGTGGAACTTGATCACCTGGTACTTCGGCCTGCCGTCTTCGAGCTCCCACGCGCTGATCGGCGGGCTCGTGGGTGCGGCGCTCGCCGCTTCGGCCGGTGTGCAGTGGGCCGGCGTGATCGACAAGGTCCTCATCCCGATGGTGCTGTCGCCGCTGATCGGGTTCGGCGGCGCGTTCCTGCTGATGACCGCGATCCTGTGGGGTTTTCGTCGGTCCAACCCCCGGCGTACGCAGCGCGGGTTCCGGCTCGCGCAGATCGTGTCCGCCGCGGCGATGGCGCTGGGGCACGGCCTGCAGGACGCGCAGAAGACGATGGGCGTCATCTTCCTCGCCCTGGTGGTGGCGGGCGAGGTGTCCGCCGACGAGCCGATCCCGTGGTGGGTGAAGGTGTCGGCCGCCGCCGCGATCTCGTTGGGCACGTACGCCGGCGGCTGGCGGATCATGCGCACGCTCGGGCGGCGCATCATCGCCCTCGACCCGGCCCGTGGGTTCGCCTCCGAGACCGTCGCCGCGAGCGTGCTGTACGTGATGGCGATCGGGTTGCACGCCCCGGTCTCGACCACGCACACGATCACCTCGTCGGTGATGGGAGCCGGCGCCACCAAGCGGCTCTCGGCGGTGCGGTGGGGTGTCGCCCGCACGATCGTGGTGGGGTGGGTGGTGACGATGCCCGCGGCCGCGCTCGTCGCCGCCGGCACGTACGGTGTCGCACAGCTCGCCCTGCCGTAGCGCGTGCGGCGGGTGGCGGCGGAGCGCTCAGCCGAAGCGGCCGGAGATGTAGGCCTCGGTGGCTTCCTCGTCGGGGTTGGAGAAGATCTTCGAGGTCGAGCCGGCCTCGACCAGGCGGCCCGGCTGGCCGACCCCGGCCAGATTGAAGAACGCCGTGGTGTCCGACACCCGCGCAGCCTGCTGCATGTTGTGGGTGACGATGACGATCGTGTAGCGCTCCTTGAGCTCTTGGATGAGGTCCTCGATCGCGCTGGTGGAGATCGGGTCCAGCGCCGAGCACGGCTCGTCCATCAGCAGCACCTGGGGCTCCACGGCGATGGCGCGGGCGATGCACAGGCGCTGCTGCTGGCCACCGGAGAGGCTCGAGCCGGGCCGGTCGAGCCGGTCCTTGACCTCCTCCCAGAGGTTCGCGCCCCGCATGGACCTCTCGACCATGACGTCGGCGTCGGGCTTCTTCATCCGCTTGGAGTTGAGGCGCATGCCGGCGAGCACGTTGTCGTAGATCGACATGGTCGGGAACGGGTTCGGCCGCTGGAACACCATGCCGACCATGCGGCGCACGGCGACCGGGTCGACGTCGGAGCCGTACAGGTCGCGGCCGTCGGCGATGATCTTGCCCTCGACCCGAGCACCGGGGATCACCTCGTGCATGCGGTTCAGCGAGCGCAGGAATGACGACTTCCCGCACCCGGAGGGACCGATGAAGGCGGTCACCGACCGGGCTTGGATCAAGATCGTCACCCCCTCCACGGCCAGGAAGTCGCCGTAGTAGATGTCGAGGTCGCTGACGTCGATGCTCGTGGCCACGCTGTGGTCCTTCGCTCGGGTCCGGTCGGGGTGGACCGGTCAGGCCTTGGTTCGGGGGGAGAAGACTGCGGAGATGATGCGGGCCACCAGGTTCAGGACCAGCACGATCAAGATGAGCACCAGCGCGGCGCCCCACGCCCGCTCGATGCCGAACTCTGCCGGGATGCCTGGCTCGGAGTACTCGTAGAAGGTGAACACGGGCAGCGTCGCCATGCGTCCGCTGAGAGGATTGAAGTTCGCCGAGTCGGTGATGCCGACGATGATCAGCAGTGGGGCGGTCTCGCCGATGACCCGCGCGACCGACAGCGTGACGCCGGTGGCGATGCCGGCCAGCGCCGTGGGCAGCACCACCTTGGTGATCGTTCGCCACTTCGGCACGCCCAGGGCGTACGCCGCCTCGCGCAGCTCGTTCGGAACCAGCTTGAGCATCTCCTCGGCCGAGCGCACGACCACCGGGATCATCAGCACCGACAGCGCGACGGCCCCGCCGAAGCCCAGCCGCACGCCGGGGCCGAAGAAGACCACGAAGAGGGCGTACGCGAACAGGCCGGCCACGATCGAGGGGATGCCGGTCATCACGTCGACCAGGAGGGTGATCTGGCGAGCGAGGCGGCCCTTGCCGTACTCGACCAGGTAGATCGCGCTGAAGATGCCGATCGGCACGCTCATCAGCGCGGCGAGACCGGTGATGATCAGCGTGCCCCACAGGGCGTGGAAGATGCCGCCGCCCTCGCCGATGACGTTGCGCATCGAGGCCGTGAAGAACTCCGCCGACAGCGCCGGGACGCCGCGGCTGAACACGGTCCAGATCACGCTGACCAGCGGCACGAGGGCGATCAGGAACGCGCTGGTGACCAGCCCGGTCACGAGCCGGTCGGTCGCCTTGCGCGGTGACTCCACGACCCGCGCCAACGCATAGATGCCGATCAGGTACGCCAGTCCGCCGACGACCACGGTCGCAATCGGACGCAGGCCGGTCAGCAGCGCGCCGGCCACCAGGGTGGCCACCAGCACGGCGGCGGGTGTCCAGCGCGGCAGCGACCGGGCGTGGATCGTTCGTTCCACCGGCCGGTCGTCGGGCGGCAGCGGGGTGCGGGCCTGCGTGGTCTCGCTCATCTCAGTTGGCTCCGGAGAACTCTCGACGACGGTCGACGACCCTGCGGGCGGCGTAGTTCACCGCGAACGTGATGACGAACAGCACCAGCCCGGTGGCGATCAGCACGTTGACCCGGGCGCCGCTCGCCTCGGGGAACTGCAGCGCGATGTTGGAGGCGATCGTGCTGGAGTTGGTCGAGCCGATGAGGTTGAACGTGTAGAGGATCGACGGCGCCAGCACGATCGTCACCGCGAGCGTCTCGCCCAGCGCCCGGCCCAGGCCGAGCATCGCGCCGGATACGATGCCGGAACGGGCGTTCGGGAAGACCGCCATCCGGATCATCTCCCAGCGGGTCGCACCGAGCGCCAGCGCCGCCTCCTCGTGCAGGAGTGGGGTCTGCAGGAAGACCTCACGGCAGATCGCGGTAACGATCGGCAGGATCATCACGCCCAGCACGAGCCCGGCGGTCAGCATGGTGCGCCCGGTCGCCGACGCGGGGCCGGCGAACAGCGGGATGAAGGCCAGGTTGTCGGCGAGCCAACCGGTCAGCGGCTGCAGCGAGCCGCCCAGGGTCTCGAAACCCCACAGGCCGAAGACCACGCTGGGCACGGCGGCGAGCAGGTCGATCATGTACCCGAGCACCGCGGCCAGGGCACGTGGGGCGTAGTGCGAGATGAACAGCGCGATGCCGATCGCGACGGGCACGGCGGTCACCAGGGCGATGATCGAGGCGAGCACGGTGCCGAACACCAGCGGGCCGACGTACGAGACGAAGTTCTTCTTCGGGGCGTAGTCGGCCGGGTCGGCGGTGAGGCCGGGAACTCCCTCGTACAACAGGAACAGCGCCACCCCGGCAAGGATCACCAGGATCGTGACGCCGGCGGCGAGCGCGGTGGCGGAGAAGACGCGGTCACCGAGGCGCTGCGGCGGTGTGCCGCTGGCCTCGCGGGCCCGCGTGGTGGTCGCCATGCGCCCTCCTGCAGGTGTCGGGGTGTTGGTCCGGTGACAAGAGTGGGCGAGAAGCTGCCCGCCGCGCCACCCCCCGGCGACCGGCAACGGACCGACCACGGCGGCCCGTTGCCTCCCAGAGCAGGGTGGGCACGGACCGCCGCGTCTCTAACGGTCAGCTGGTCTCGATCGCCTCGATGGCGGTCTGGGCCTGCCCGCGGAGGTCCTCCGAGATCGGTGCGGAACCGGCGGCCTCGGCCGCGGCCTGCTGGCCCTCCTCGCTGACGATGTAGGAAAAGAACGCCTTCACCAGCTCGGCCTGCGCCGCGTCGTCGTACTGCGTGCAGGCGATCTCGTAGGAGACCAGCACGATCGGGTAGACACCCGACTCGGTGGTGTCGCGGGCCACGTCGATCGCCAGGTCGGTCGCGCCGCGCCCCTCCACCGGCTCGGAGGCGTCGACCACGGCGGCCGCCGCCTCGGGGGAGTACTCGACGAACTCCTCACCCACCCCCACCTTGGCGACCCCGAGGTCGCCAGCCTGGCTGGCGTCGGCGTAGCCGATGGTGCCCTCGCCGGCACCGACCGCCTGGACCACGCCGGAGGTGCCGTCGGCGCCCTCACCGCCCTGGATCGGCCACGTCTCCACGGTGCCCTCGCTCCACGTGCCGCCGGAGGCCACCTCCATGTACGACGTGAAGTTCTCGGTCGTGCCCGAGTCGTCGGAGCGGTGCACCGGGCTGATGCGGAGGTCGGGCAGGTCCGCGTTGGGGTTGTCGGCGGCGATGGCCTCGTCGGACCAGTTGGTGATGTCGCCGGCGAAGATGGCGCCGATGTTCTCGGGGGAGAGGCTCAGCTCGTCGACGTCCGGCAGGTTGTACACGACCGCGATCGGGGAGATGTACGTCGGCACCTCGACGAACTCACCGCCGCACTGCTTCTGGGCGGCGGTGAGCTCCTCACCCTCGAGGTAGGCGTCGGAGCCGGCGAAGGTCACGCCGCCGGAGATGAACGCCTCGCGGCCGCCACCGGATCCGACCGGGTCGTAGTTGATCGTCACGTCGGGGTTGGCCTGCTGGAAGCCGCTGCGCCAGCCGCTCATCGCGGCCTCCTGCGAGCTGGCGCCCGCGCCGGAGAGCTTGCCGCTCAGGTCCGCGGCGCCGTCGGCGGACGATTCGCCGGTGGCCGGGTCACCGGAGGAGGTGGAGGTCTCGTTCGAGGCGCCGCAGGCGGTGAGGCCGAGCGCCAAGATCGCGGTCGACGCCAGGCAGGCGCGGCGCACGGGGGTGCGGTTCACAGGGGTCCCTCTCATGGGATCTCGGGTGCACGTCTGGCCGACGAGTGGCCGACCGTTGGCCACGGTAGGGAGGGGAGGTGACCGGTCCGGTCGGCGTCGGTGAACGGGTGATGAACAGCCCGCCGCCAATCCAGCCAAGGGGCATACCGTTCACCCGCCCGCCGGTCAGCCGAGGTGCCGCTCACTGGCTACCACGTCACCGTCGCGCCGGTGCAGCACCGCCAGCCCACCCGGGTCCAGGTGTGGGTCGTCGACCCCCAGGGCGTCGAAGACCCACGGGAGCACCGGGCGGTGCGTGCAGACGACGGCGCGCCGGTGCGATCCCAGCAGGCGCCGGGTGATCGAACGCACCTTGGCCCGGTCGGCGTCCTCCTCGGTGAGGCGCCGCTGAAGCACGACGTCGACGTTGCAGCTGTCCGCGTAGGGGAGCACCGTCTGCACGCAGCGCGCGGAGTCGCTGGTGACGACGTGCCGGATCCCCCACGCCGTCAGCACGCTCACCAGCCCCTGCGCTTGGCTCAGGCCCTCGTCGGTGAGGGTGCGGCGCCGGTCGTCACCGCGCCAGTGCGTGCGCGGCTTGGCGGCGACGTGCCGCAGCACGACCAGCGGACGCGCTGCGGCGGCGCCGCTGTCGTACCGGTTGGCGAACTCGGCGAGCACCTGGCGGTCGTGGTCGTAGGAGAGCCGCTCGCTGGCGGCGGCGAGTGGTACCCACTCCACCCGGTCGACCTCGTGGTTGGCGACGTACGCGGCGGTGTCACCAGAGGTCGCTTCGGCCGTCCAGTACGACACCTGCTTGGTGTGGCCCGTGCGCAGCAGGTACGTCACGTCGGTCAGCGGCACACCGAGCCGGACGGTGAGGCCGGTCTCCTCGGCGACCTCGCGTGCCGCCGCGGCCGGCAACGCCTCACCGGGGTCGAGCTTGCCCTTGGGCAGCGTCCAGTCGTCGTAGCGGGCGCGGTGGATGAGCACCACCTCCGGCTCACCGCCGGCGCCCCCGACGCGGCCGGGGTCGCTGCGCCAGACGACGGCACCGGCGGCCAGGACCACGTCGGGGGGCTGGTCGGTATCCGGCACAGTGCCGCAGTGTGTCAGCCACATCCGGGTCGGAGACAGCGGGCGGGTGGGGGAGACTGGATACGCGTGCGTGCCCTCGTCGCAGCCTCGGTGCTGCTCGTCGCGGCACTGGTCGGTGGGGGGCTCGCCGGGCGGACCGCACCCGAGCCGCGCCCGGTCCTCGAGCTGGCCATCGACAGCGTGCCCCAGGTGACCGCCACGTTGAACATCACGGACTGGGAACGGGTACGCGCAGCCCTCGGCGCGCCGGACCTCACCGGCGCGTCGCCGGCCCGCGACCGGTCGAGCGCCCTGAGCCGCGCGTACGACACCGACCTGTCGGCGGTCTCTGGGCTGGTCGTGTCCGAGGAGGCGATGACCGACACGTTCGGATGGTCGGTGTTCGACCTGCGCTGGGAGGCGTTCGCGCAGTCGACCGAGGGTGCGGTCACCGTGGCGGCCCTGGACGACCGCGTGTCGACCGGTGACGTGACCGCGGCCTTGCAGGAGATGGGATTCACCCCGCCGGAGGACGGCGCCGACGACGGCGGGGTGTGGCTCGGCGGTGCCGACCTCCTCGCGTCCCTCGACATCGACCTCACACCCCAGCTGGCGTTCGTCGCCGTGCTGCCCGAGCAGGGCCTGGTGGTCACGTCCGACAGCTCCTCGTACGCCGCGCGTACGGTCGAGGTCATCACCGGCGACGGGCCGTCGATGGCGCTCACCACCGCGGTGCCCCAGACGGCGCTGGCGCTGGCCGACCTGCCGGTCGCGGTCGTGCACACGGCCGCTCGCGGTTGCGAGGTGACCGGCTTCGCGACCGCGTCGGCGCAGGATCGCCGGGCAGCGGCTCAGCTCGCCGAGGCCGCGGGTGGCCTCGTGCCGAGCGCCGGAATGGGTTTTGGGCTCGACGCGGACGGGGTGCTGCGGGTGGTGCAGCACTTCGTGTCCCAGGCCGGGGCGGCCGAGCAGCGCGACGTGCGCCTGCGGCTCGCTGCCGGGCCGGCGACGGGTCAGGGTGGGGACTTCGACGACAGGTTCAGGGTGGCCGCCGCCGAGGTGGTGGGTACCGATCTGGTGCTGGACCTGCGGCCGGTCAACGGGGCGTCGCAGCTGCTGTCCGACCTGGCGTCGGGACCGTTCCTGCCGGCGTGGTGTGGGTCCCCACCCGCCGTGGCCGGCTGATCCTTACCAGGTTTCATCCGTTAAGGGGCCGCTTCCCACGGCGACATCGCCATGCGAAGCGGCCTCCGCCCTGCGGTTCGCCACCCCGGACTGGCTGTTGCTGGGGCGGGGATCCGGCTACTGCAGGTACGTCCCGGGCTCGGACGGTGTGCGGTTCCGGCTACGACTACGAGCCGTGCCGCACCTTCACGCCCGGCGGTCGCGGCGACGGCGCGAAAGCGCGGCCAGGTGCTCCTGCAGGTCGAGCAGCGGGCGTCCCTCGGCGTCGTGCGCGTGCCGGGTCCAGTGGCCCTCACGGTCCAGCCACCACGACGACGTCCCGTCGTCGAACGCGCAGTCGAGCAGCTGGCCGAGCTCGGTGACGTGCCGGGCCTCCGGCAGGCGTACGAGCGCCTCGACCCGCCGGTCGAGGTTGCGGTGCATGAGGTCGGCGGAGCCGATCCACGCCTGTGGGTCGCCGCCGTTCTCGAACCAGAACACCCGACTGTGCTCGAGGAACCGGCCCAGGATGCTGCGTACGCGGATCGTGTCGGACATCTCCGGCACCCCTGGCCGCAGCGCGCAGATGGCCCGGGTCAGCACGTCGATCGGCACACCCGCGCGACTGGCGTGCAGCAGCGCGTCGATCGTCGTCTCGTCGACCAGCGCGTTCACCTTGATGCGGATCCGAGCGGGGCGCCCGGCCCGCTGGTGCTCGACCTCGTTCTCGATCGCCTCGATCAGCCCGTCGCGTACACCGCCGGGAGCGACCAGCAGCCGCCGGTACGAGTCCGCGCGCGACCACCCCGACAGGTTGTTGAACAGGTCCGAGAGGTCGTCAGCGACCTCTCGGTCACTGGTCAGGAGCCCGAGGTCCTCATACATCCGCGCGGTCTTGGGGTTGTAGTTGCCGGTGCCGATGTGGGCGTAGCGGCGGATCCCGTCGGGCTCGTCGCGCACGACCAGCGACAGCTTGCAGTGGGTCTTCAGGCCGAGCAGGCCGTAGACGACGTGGCAGCCGGCCTGCTCGAGCTTGCGGGCCCAGCGGATGTTGGCCTGCTCGTCGAAGCGGGCCTTGATCTCGACCAGCACCAGCACCTGCTTGCCGGACTCGGCGGCGTCGATGAGGGCGTCGATGATCGGAGAGTCGCCGGAGGTTCTGTACAAGGTCTGCTTGATCGCCAGCACCTGCGGGTCGGCCGCGGCCTGCTCGATGAAGCGCTGCACCGAGGTGGCGAAGCTGTCGTAGGGGTGGTGGACCAGCACGTCGCGGTCGGCGAGCGCGGCGAACATGTCCACCGGGCTCGCCGACTCGACCTCGGCCAGGTGGGTGTGGGTGCTGGGTACGAACGAGTCGAACTTCAGCTCGGCGCGGTCCAGGTCGGCGATCGCGTGGAGTCCGCGCAGGTCCAGGGGACCGTCCAGGCAGACGACCTCCTGCTCGGAGACCTCCAGCTCGCTGAGCAGCAGCTCGCGCACGTGCGGGTCGATCGACTGCTCGAGCTCCAGACGTACGGCGGGGCCGAACCGGCGGCGCAACAGCTCCTTCTCCAGCGCCTTGAGCAGGTTCTCGGCGTCGTCCTCCTCGACCTCGAGGTCCTCGTTGCGGGTCACCCGGAACGCGTGGTGGCCCACCACCTCCATGCCCGGGAAGAGCTGGTCGAGGTGGGCCGCGATGACGTCCTCGAGCGGCACGAACCGCTGTCCCCCGACCGGCACCCAGCGCGAGAAGATCGGCGGCACCTTGACCCGCGCGAAGTGCTGTTTGCCGCTGTCGGGGTTGCGCACGACCACAGCGAGGTTGAGCGAGAGACCGGAGATGTAGGGGAAGGGGTGCGCTGGGTCAACGGCGAGTGGGGTGAGCACCGGGTAGACCCGCTCGCGGAACCCCTCGCTCGCGGCCTTCCGCTCGATCTCCGAGAGGCCGTCCCAGCGCAGCAGGTCGATGCCCTCCGCGGTCAGGGCGGGCAGCAGCTTGGCGTGGAAGAGCCGGCTGTGGCGCTCCATCAGAGCCCGCGACTCCGACCAGATCGCCGAGAGCACCTCGCGCGGGCGCATGCCGCTCGCCGCGCGGACCGCCACGCCGGCGGCGATGCGCCGCTTCAGCCCGGCCACCCGGACCATGAAGAACTCGTCGAGGTTGGAGGCGAAGATGGCCGCGAACCGCACCCGTTCGAGCAGCGGCAAGCTGTCGTCCTCGGCCAGCTCGAGCACGCGCTCGTTGAACGCCAGCCAGGACAGCTCGCGGTCGAGGAAGCGGTCGGCCGGCAGGTCGGTGGTAGCGGGCTCGTACGGCGGCTCGATGTCGAAGGTCTCGGTGCCGTGCGGCTGCTCGATGACCTCTCCGGCGGTGAGGGTGGCCGCCGCCGCCGAGCCGGGCGTGGAGGTCGTGGACGCTGGGAGCATGCCGACATCGTCTCACCGTCGCCGCAGACCTGAGCCGAACAGCCGGTGGCCCGCTGCTGAAGGTGCTCCAGCGTCGCGCACCACCCGATGGGGAGTCAGCCCGCCGTGTACGTCACGTCAACGAACGCGCCCGTGAAACCGAGCCGCTCGTACATCGCCACCGCCGGTGCGTTGTCGGCTTCGACGTACAGCAGCGCCTCGGGCAGCCCCGCCGCGTGCAGGTGATGCAACCCGTGCAGCGAGAGCGCCCGCCCGAGCCCGCTGCCCTGCGCGGACGACGCGACGCCCACCACGTAGATCTCCCCGGCCGGTGACGGGTCGGCGTGGACCTTGATCCAGTGGAACCCCACCAGGGCACCGTCGCGCTCGGCGAGGAAGAAGCCCGCGGGATCGAACCACGCCGCTGCCGTACGCGCCTCGAGGTCGGCCTGCGTCGTACGCCCCTGCTCGGCGTGGTCGGCGAAGGCGTCGGCGTTGACCGCCAGCCACGCTGCGTCGTCTCGACCGGGCTCGTACGTGCGCACGGTGACGCCGTCCGGCCAGCGCGCCGCGGGCAGCGTGTCGTCCAGCGGACGACGCAACTGCCACAGCTCGCGGGAGCGGTGCATCCCGTGCGAGCGGGCGAGCGCTGCCGCGGCCGGGAGGTCGCCATGGGCCCACAGCGACAGCGGCGCAGGCGCTCCGTCCAGCAGGGCGGTCAGCACCGTGGTCCCGCGACCGGCTCGCCGGGCGTCGGGGTGTACTACGAGCTCGCCGGTCGCGGCGGGTGCCAGCTGGGCGTACGCGAGCACGTCGGCACCCTCGCGCAGGAACAGGTGTCGCGCCGACTGGGGGGAGTCCAGCCGCAGCAGCGACGCCTCGTTGAGCGGAGCGACTCCGTCGGCCGCCGTGGCGGCGGCGGCCAGACGGTGCACGGCGGCCACGTCGGAGCGGGTCAGGTCGTCGAGCACCGGATAAGTCATTGCTCGGCAACCTATCTGTCACCTGCTGGACCGGCTGTTCGTGCAGCCGTTCAACAACTTCTTGGTGTCGATGACGCTGGCGGCGGCTCAGGCGGGAGAGGGTTCGGTCTCCTCGGCCGGCTCCGGAGGGGCGCCGACGAACCGGTAGCCGACGTTGCGGACGGTGCCGATGAGCGTCTCGTGGTCGGGACCGAGCTTGGCTCGCAACCGCCGGATGTGGACGTCGACGGTGCGCGTACCCCCGAAGTAGTCGTACCCCCACACCTCCTGAAGCAGGTGCTGGCGGGTGAAGACCCGCCCCTGGTGTTGAGCGAGGAACTTGACCAGCTCGAACTCCTTGTACGTGAGGTCGAGCAGCCTCCCGTCGAGCCGGGCGGTGTACGAGACATCGTCGATGCTCAAGCCCCCGGACCGGATCACGTGGGCATCCGGCTCGCTGTCGCGGTCGACCGCGAGCCGGCCGATGGCCAACCGCAGCCGCGCCTCGACCTCGGCCGGGCCGGCGGTGCTGAGCAGTACGTCATCGGCGCCCCAGTCGGCGGTTACCACCGAGAGGCCACCGTCGGTCATCACCAGCAGCACGGGCACCGTCACACCCGTGGTACGGATCAGCCGGGTGAGCGCCCGGGCTCCGGCGAGGTCCAAACGCCCGTCGACGAGGACGGCGTCGGCGTCGGGGGCGTCGATGAGCGCGGTGGGCTCAGCGGGAAGCACCTTGACGGTGTGGGGGAGCAGCGCCAGCGACCCGACGACGGCCACCGACGAGTCGAGCGAGGAGGTGAGCAGCAGGAGCGTGGCCATGGGCGGGCCTCCCGGTGACGGTCCGGGCCGTGCCGGCGTGTTCGCGGCAGCGAGCAGAATTTCCGAGGGGACGTGCCAGCGGGGAGGCGGCGGGTCCGATCCTCAGCGCATGCCCCACCATAGCGGCGTGGATCCCGTGTCGTTCCCACCCCTCTCCGCCGCCGCTGGCCGCGGGGCGACGAGGCGGCCGGCCCCGGACCCCGGAGCGGATGCGGGTGTCGGCGCCGGTGTGGCGGCGGGTGCCGGGGCTGGGGCGGGCGCTGCGGTGGGGATGGCGCGCTCGCCCAGTGTCGGGCCGGACGCGGTGACGGTGCGGTACTGGGCGGCGGCCCGCGCGGCCGCCGGGCGGGATCACGACCGCGTACCGGCCGGTCCGCTGGCCGGCGTACTCGACGCGGTGCTGGAGTTGCACGCCGACCAGCCGCGCTTCGCCATCGTGCTGTCGGTGTGTTCGGTGCTGGTGGGCGAGGACCCGGTCGGCGACCGCGATCGCGAGCGGATCGAGGTGCCGCCAGGCTCGTTCGTAGAGCTGCTGCCGCCCTTCGCCGGTGGCTGAGCAGCCGCTCGAGCCGCGACCGACCGACTCCGGGCATTGGCGGGTGCGGCTGGCCGCGGGACTTCCGGCCGCGTTGCTGACAACGGTGGTCGGTACGGCGCTGGTACTCGCCGCCGCGACCGCCCCGATCGCCGTGGCGGTCGTCGTGCTGGTCGTCCAGATGGCTCTCGCGGTGACGACCCTGCCCGAGCGGCACGCCGCCGCCGCGGTGATCGTCGGCTCAGCCGTCTCCACCGCGCTCACCTGGCATCCCGACTGGCTGGAGGCCGCCGCACCGGAAATCGGCGGCTACGACACGTTGTCGCCGGCGCTCACCGGGCCAGCACCCGGTCTCGCCACCGGGGTGCTCCTGCTTCTCGTCGCCCAGATGCGCCGGGGGAGTGCCGCCGGCACCGTCGATCTGCTCACCCGAGGTACCGGGGTGGCGTTCGTAGCGGTGCTGCTGGCGTCGTGGGTAGCGCACGCTCAGACGTACGCAGGGGCACCGGTCACCGTGCTGCTGGTCGCGGCCGTCCTCGGTGCCGCGTGGTCGCTGCTGCTCGCCGCGACGCTGCCGAACGGGGTAGCACTGCTCCTCCCCTTGCTGGCCGCGGTGGCCGCCGCCGTGGCGGCGGCCACCGCGCTGCCCGACCGGCCGCTGGGACTCGCAGCCGCGCTGGGCTTGACCGTCGGCGTCTTGTTCATGGCCGGCCGTGAGTGCGCGACGGCGTTCGAGCCCGACGCCCGCCGCCGGGTGGTGTGGGACGTCGTCCTCCCGCTGGCCTTCGTCGGGCCCGTCACGTTCGTCTTGACCCAGGTCACCGGAGCATGACCCGTCGCCGGTGAGAGTCACGTTTCGGCGCTCTGGACGCAGAGAACGGCGCGGCCGCCCACATGACGGACCGGCCGTCCACAGTTCGAGACGACGGGGCCGGCGGCGCCCGACCGACGTACGGTGGCAGCGTGCCAGCCCTGCTGCTCACCAAGCGCCGCGCCGTGGACAACTGCCGCGTGCGTTCGGCACGCTGTCCGCGCTGACGAGCGCCGGAGCCAGCGCATCTGTGCGCCGGACCCCCCCGGTACGGCCGGGGCTGGAAGAGATCGTGCCCCGGCACTGTTCTGGCACCAACCGCCGGGTCCGCACCGACGCACCCCCGCGACAGCCACACCAACAGACGCCACACCAAGAGACGTCACACCAAGAGACGTCACACCAAGAGACGTCACACCAACAGACGCCAGAGAGGCACTCACCATGACTGCAGGGAGCCGCGACACCGCGCTCGTCACCGCCGACTGGGCCGCGGAGCACCTGGCCGACGACTCGCTGGTGCTCATAGAGGTCGACGAGGACACCAGCGCGTACGACAAGGGACACATCGCCGGCGCGATCAAGCTGGACTGGAAGCAGGATCTCCAGGACCCGGTCCGGCGTGACTTCCTCGACAAGGCGCAGTTCGAGGCGCTGCTCTCGCAGCGCGGCGTGGCCACCGACGACACCGTCGTGCTGTACGGCGGCAACAACAACTGGTTCGCCGCGTACGCGTACTGGTACTTCAAGCTGTACGGCCACCGCGACGTTCGCCTGCTCGACGGCGGCCGCAAGAAGTGGGAGCTCGACTCGCGCGAGCTGACCGACGAGGCCGTCTCCCGGCCGCCGACGTCGTACACCGCACAGGACCCCGACCTGAGCATCCGTGCGTTCCGGGGCGAGGTCGAGGAGTCGATCGGCGTCAAGAACCTCATCGACGTACGCAGCCCCGACGAGTACGCCGGGCGGCTGCTCGCCCCGGCGCACCTGCCGCAGGAGCAGGCCCAGCGCGCCGGCCACATTCCCACCGCGGGCAACGTGCCGTGGAGCAAGGCCGCCGACGACGACGGCACGTTCAGGTCCGCGGAGGACCTGCAGCGGCTGTACGCCGACGCGGGAGTGGACTTCGGCAAGGACACCATCGCGTACTGCCGCATCGGGGAGCGCAGCGCGCACACCTGGTTTGTGCTGCACGAGATCCTCGGCCAGGACAACGTCAAGAACTACGACGGGTCGTGGACCGAGTGGGGCTCGCTCGTCGGTGTGCCGGTCGCGCTCGGTGACGAGCCCGGCGAGGCCTGAGCCACGTGTGCGGAGCAACCGCCGGCGGCCTGAGCCTGGACGGGGTGGACGTCGCCAGGGAGGCCATCATCCAAGGTGTCGTCGTCCGCGACGACGCGCCGGTGAGCGGGGCGTACGTGCGCCTGCTCGACCGGTCCGGTGAGTTCACCGCCGAGGTGCCCACGTCGGCGAGCGGGCACTTCCGGTTCTTCGCCGGTCCGGGGGACTGGACGCTCCGTACCCTCGCGCCGGCCGTGTCGCCGGTCGACCGCCGGGTGCGGGCCGAGCGAGGGTCGGTCGCCGAGGTGACGGTCTCCCTGTAGCGGGTGACCGCTGTACTCCAACGGTGCGCTTCTCATGGCCTGGCCGCCATCGGGAGACGCACCGTTCGTGCATTCACCGAGTGCGGCCTGGCTTGACCGTTCGGGCGGAGCGCCGGCGCAGCCAGCCCGACCGCCGGTGCCATCTGGACTGACTTCTGAGCCGAGAATGGACCCCTGTTACCAAAGTGATACTTGTGACTGTTGTGACTGCTGTTGCATAAGCCAGGGAAATTGCTGACACTCACGGAGCGCAGGCTGAGAAAAAGATGGCGATTGCGACCATCCCACCGCAGCGACGCGCCGAAGTAGACCTGAAGGCGCGCTCAGCGCGCGCTCAGGTTCTGGGCGAGCACGAGAGGAGCAGCGGGACCCACTTCCCCACCGGAGGCAGCGAGCGACGCCGCCTTCTCCCCGCAACGGAAGGACTGCACGATGAGTGCGTTTCTAGGCAGCCGAACGAGGGGCGCCGTTGCGGCGTTCGCGTCCTCGGCAGTCGCATTCGGCGGAGCCGCGGCTCTGCTGGGTGCCGAGGCCAGCACGGCCTCCAGCCACCGCGAGGCTCCTCAGATCCTCAGCGACCCCCAAGTGGACAACACCGACGTGTACGCGTTCGTGAGTCCCGACAACCCCGACACCGTGACGCTGATCGGCAACTGGCTTCCCTTCGAGGAGCCCGCCGGCGGTCCCAACTTCTACCCGTTCGCTGACGACGCGCACTACGACATCAACGTCGACAACAACGGCGACGCGCAGGCCGACATCACCTACCGGTGGACCTTCAAGTCCAGCTACGTCACCAAGGACACCTTCCTCTACAACACCGGTCCGGTGACGTCGCTGCAGGACGACACCCTCAACTTCAAGCAGACGTACAAGCTGGAGAAGATCGAGGGCGGCAAGAGCACCACTCTGGCCAACAACGTGCCGGTGGCACCCTCCAACGTGGGTGCCGCGTCGATGCCTGACTACGCGTCGCTGCGTCAGCAGGCCATCGCGGACACCTCGGACGGCGGCCAGACCTTCGCGGGCCAGGCCGACGACCCGTTCTTCCTCGACCTGCGGGTGTTCGACCTGCTCTACGGTGCCGACCTCAGCGAGACCGGGGCCGACACGCTGTCTGGCTACAACGTCAACAGCATCGCGCTGCAGGTGCCCATCTCCAACGTCACTTCGGGCAAGGACCCGGTGATCGGCGTCTGGAGCGACACCGAGCGGCCCAGCATCAAGATGCAGGCAGCGGATGGCACCCAGTCGTACAAGGGTGACTTCGTCCAGGTGTCACGCCTGGGCAACCCGCTGGTCAACGAGGTCGTCATCCCGCTGGCTCTCAAGGACGCGTTCAACGCGCTCGAGCCGAAGAATGACGCCAGCGTCGACGAGGCCGTCGCACGGGTCAACGACCCCGAGGTGCCCAAGCTGATCGAGTCGATCTACGGCATCCCGGCACCCAAGGCGCCGCGGGACGATCTGTTCGCGATCTTCCTCACCGGTATCAAGGGCCTCAACCAGCCCCAGGGCAAGGTGCAGCCGGCCGAACTGCTTCGGCTCAACACCTCGATCGCACCGGTCGCTGAGCCCAACCGGCTCGGTGTGCTGGGCGGTGACACCGCCGGCTTCCCCAACGGTCGACGGCTGACCGACGATGTCGTCGACATCGAGATCCAGGCGCTCGAAGGCGCCGTGCGGACCGGCAAGATCGTCGAGCCGCTGGCTGCCGGGGACGGGGTCGACGCCAACGACCTCGCCTTCGAGAACAGCTTCCCGTACGTCGCCCTGCCGCACTCCGGCTCGGGTACGGGTGCGACTGACCCGCAGGGTGGTGTCACTGCAGGTGGTGGTGGCACCGCGACCACGGCACCGGACCGCCGCTCCGCGGCGGTGCAGGCTCCGGCTGAGGAGGGCTCCGACATGTCGTCGCTGGCTCTGCTGGCCGCCGCCCTCGGTACCGGCCTGGCCGCCTTCGGTGGCGTGATCCTGCGCCGCAACCGTCGCGAGACCAGCAGCTGATCTCGTCGATGACACGCAACAACGCGGTGACGGGTGGGCGCTTCGCGTCCGCCCGTCACCGCGCGTCCCATGGCTGGCGCGGTCCGACGCCGGGTGTCCGCGCCGTCCTGCCGGCGGCCCGAGGCGCGGTCTTCGGGCTCGTCGGGCTCGCCCTCGTCTTCACCTCTGGCTATCTGGTCGGGACCGACACGTCCACCCAGGCCACGGCGGCCGGGAGCGTCACACCGGCCGGCGGTCGAGCGCGCGAGGCCGGGGCGTCGCCCCGCCAGGCGCAGGCCGGCAAGGATGCTGGGTCGGTGCCGGTCACCTCCGGTACGCAGGGCTCCGCGTCCGGCAAATCTGTGTCGAAGGTGAGCGCGGCGCGCCCCGTGGCCCTCCCGGCCTCCGTCGACATCCCGGCGCTCGACCTGAACGAGAGCCTGACCGGCCTCGACGTCGTCGACAGCACCCTCCAGGCGCCGCAACGGTGGAACCAGGTCGGCTGGTGGCAGGACGGGCCCGTTCCGGGAGAGCCCGGCTCGGCGGTAGTCGTCGGCCACGTCGACTCCCCGACGGGTCCGGCGGTCTTCTACGGGCTCTCCGCGCTCGCCGAGGGAGACACCATCCTGGTACGCCGGGTGGACAACAGCACGGCGACGTTCCGGGTGTCGTCCACCGAACTGGTCTCTCGCAGTTACTTCCCGTCCGAGCGGGTCTACCGCCGCGACGGACGGCCCACCCTCAGCCTGCTGACCTGCGGAGGGACGTACGACCACGACCTCGGCCGCTACGACAGCAACGTGCTGGTCACGGCGTACCTGGTCGACGACTCCCGAGCAAAGGACCAGGGCAAGGGCGAGCACCAGCGCAGTGGCCAGCACCAGCACCAGCACCAGCACCAGCACCGCGCCACGGTCCGGGACGGAAAGGTCGTGGCACGTGGCTAGCGGTCGCAAGGCGCTGTTCGCCCTGGCCGCGGTGGGATTGGCGGCGGTGATGTTCCTCACGGGCGCGGTGACCAACCGGCAAGGCGACGTCCAATCGGCGACCCCGCAGGGCCGGGGTCCCGCCGGGCTGTCGGTCGTGTCGACGACCGGAGACCTCTCCGGCACCATCGCTGCGCTGCAGGCGCGACTGCAACGGGTGCCCACGGACTCCACCGCGTGGGCGAGCCTGGGCCTGGCGTACGTCCAGCAGACCCGGATCACCGGTGACCCCTCGTACTTCGCCAAGGCCGACGGCGTCCTGGACAGGTCGCTGGAGGTCAAGCCGGAGGACAACGCGCCGGCGCTGGCCGGCATGGCGGCCCTCGCCGCCGCCCGGCACGACTTCGCCGGTGCGCTTCGCCTGGCCCGGCAGGCCCACGCGCTGAACGAGTACAACTCGGTCAGCCAGGGGATGCTCGTCGACGCGCTCGTCGAGCTCGGCCGCTACCCGCAGGCGTACCGCGCGGTGGAGCAGATGGTCGAGCTCAAGCCGAGCGTGCCGTCGTACACCCGCGTCTCGTACGCTTTCGAGCTGCAGGGCAACCTCGACGGAGCCCGGTACGCGATGCAGCGAGCGCTGGAGACCGCGTACTCAGCCGATGACAAGGCGTTCGCACTGCTGCAGCTGGGCGAGCTGGCGTGGAACTCCGGCGACCTCGCCGGCGCCGAACGTCACTACACCGCGGGCCTCGAGCTTGCCCCGTCCTTCGTGCCGCTGCTGGCCGGGCAGGCCAAGGTCGAGGCGGCCAGTGGCGACACCGCCGCGGCGCTGCGCGACTACGCCATCGTCACCCAGCAGCTCCCGCAGCTGACCTACGTGATCGAGTACGCCCAGCTGCTCAGCTCGCTGGGGCGTGACGCTGCGGCCGAACGCCAGTACGTCGTGGTCGAGGCTCAGCAGCGACTGCTGCGCTCGGCTGGTGTCGACCTCGACCTCGACCTCGCGCTGTACGACGCGGACCGGGGCCGGGTGGAGGAGTCGCTCTCGGCTGCCCGCAACGCCTGGGAGGCCCGCCGCAGCGTCCAGGTCGAGGACGCGTACGCGTGGGCGCTGCACGTCAATGGCCGGGACCGCGCCGCCATCGTGCACGCGCGGGCCGCGGTGGCGCAGGGCACCCGGAGCGCGTTGTTCGCCTACCACCGCGGCATGGTCGAGTTGTCGCTCGGTATGCGGGACGAGGCGCAGCGTTCCCTGCGGCGGGCCCTGTCGATCAACCCGCACTTCTCCGTGCTGCACGCGCCGATCGCCCGGCGGGCGCTGGCGTCGCTGCGCGCGGGGGCGTGACGCCAGCCGCTCGGGGTCGCTCGTTACCACGTTAACGTGGTGAAGGGCCATTTAGCACGGCGTCGAAGCCGTGCTGAGCGACCCCCGGCCGTGCTAAGCGGGTGCCACTGCGACCGGCCATCACCCCGAGGTCAGCTCACGTTCTGGGCCTTGCCCAGGCGGCTGTCCTGGTGCGCGGCGGCCCACTGCGTCACCTGGCCGTCCTCGATCGCGGCCCACAGGTCTTGGCTGTCGGGCTCGGCGAGCCGGACGATGTCGGCGCCGTCGCGGGTCGTGTCGTACTCGCCCAGCGGAGCAGTCACGAACGTTACGTCCTGGGAGCTGATCCCGCGCAGGCTGAACGCCAGGCTGCGGATGTCGCTGGTGGACCAGTCGTCCGACACGGTCATGTTGGCGACGACCACCTCGAGTACGTTGGTGAGCCGCACCGGGTTGGACGTGGTGCCGTTGCTGACCAGCTTGTCCATCATCGCTCGCATGAAGTTCTGCTGGCGCTTGATCCGGTCGAAGTCGCCGTTGGTCAGGCCGTAGCGGGTACGGACGTACTGCAGCGCCTGCTGACCCTCGAGGTTGGTGCTGCCCTGCTCCCAGGTGATCTTCTGGCTCTGGTCGTAGAACGTCTCGGGGATGTAGACCTCGACACCCCCAAGAGCGGTGGTCAGATCGCGGAAGCCTTTCCAGTCCATGATCGCCAGGTGGTCCATCCGCAGCCCGGTCAGGTGCTCGATGGTGGACAGGTAGCCCGACGGCCCGTACTGCGCGAAGGCGTCGTTGATCTTGGCCTTGGCGGTGGGTTCGCCGTTCTCGTCGTAGATCTCCACGTACGAGTCACGCGGGATCGACACCAACGACACGTGCTGCCGGTCGGCGGAGACGTGCATGATCATGATCGTGTCGCTGCGGTGCTGATCGGGTTCCCAGACCCCGGCGGCGACGTCCTGGGCGATGCTGGGTCCCGGCCCGTTGTCGGCGCCGGCAAGCAGGATGTTCAGCGCCTCGGTCGGTGCGGGCGGGGGCCGATCCTTCTCGGGCAGCGTCAGGGCGAACTTCTCGATGCTGCCGGTGAGGTGGTTGAGGTACCACGCCCAGGCGCCGCCGCCGATGCCCAGCACCAGCAGCACGCCGAGCAGTCCAGTGAGCAGCCAGCGCCGCCGCGCCCACGACCTGCGTCGCGGCGCCGGTTTGGCCGGGCTCGCGCCCGCGGACGGTGCCGGCGTCCGGGGGGGCGTCGGCTGCTGGGTGTCGCTCATGGCGCTCCTGGTCGCAAGTCCGCCGTCGTCGCCGCGTACGGCGGCGGCCGGCCGAAGTTCCTAGTGTGCCGGATGGGTGGGAGGGGCCTGCTCGAGGATCAGCGTCACCGGTCCGTCGTTGGTGCTGCGTACCGCCATGTCGGCTCCGAAGGCACCCCGTTCGACGACCGCGCCCAGCGCCTCCAGTTCGGAGCAGAACCGCTCGTAGACGGGTGCGGCCTGCTCGCCGCGGGCCGCAGCCGACCAGGACGGGCGGCGGCCCTTGCGAGTGTCGGCGTACAACGTGAACTGGCTCACCACGAGGACGGGGGCGCCTGAGTCGGCCGCCGACCGTTCGCCGCGCAGGATCCGCAGGTTCCACACCGTGGCGGCCAGCGCCCGGGCCGGCCTGCGCGGGCCCATCGCCGTGAGTCACCCCGAGCAGCACTAGCAGGCCTGGCCCTGGCAGCGCACCGACGATCGTGTCGTCGACGCGTGCGTCGGCATGAAGAACTCGGGTGACGACGGCGCGCACCTCCATATCCTCCTGTCCGGGGCGGTCGAGCGGCGGGAGGGAGCATGGCACGATGCGCGCCATGACCCCTGCCGACACGCTCCTGACCGTGGCGCCGACCGGTGCCGAGTCGACCCGCGAAGCGGTGCCGACCCTGCCGACGACGCTGGCGGAGATCGTCGAGACCGCGGTGCGTTGCGAGGCCGCTGGAGCGGGCATGGTGCACGTGCACATCCGCGACGACGAGCACCGGCCGACGCTCGCCCTCGGCCGGCTCACCGACACGGTCGCCGCCCTGCGAGAGGCGACGACGCTGGTGGTCCAGCTGTCGACGGGCGGCTCGGTGCACGACCCGCTCGGGGACCGCCTGCGGGTGCTCGACGCCGGCCCCGACTCGTGCTCGCTGACGTTGGGGACGGTCAACTTCGGCGACGACGTGTTCATGAACCCCTGGCCGTTCGTCTGCGAGCTGTACCAGCGCACCCAGGCCGCGGGGGTGGTGCCGGAGTTCGAGCTGTTCGACCTCGGGCACGTGGCTGCGCTGCACCGTCTGCTGGACCGGTTCGGCCTGCCGTTCGGCGGCCGGGTGCACTGCGACCTGGTGATGGGGGTGCCGGGGGGCATGCCGGGCACCGCCGCCGCGCTGGTCGCCGCGGTCCAGGCCCTGCCCGAGGCGATCACGTCGTGGTCGGCCACCGGAATCGGGCGCACCGCGCTGCCGGTGGCGCTGGCGGCGCTGTCGTACGGGGGGCACCTGCGGGTCGGCATGGAGGACACCGTCACGCTGGCGCGCGGCGTACCCGTGGAGCACAACGTGCAGCTCGTCGAGCGGGCGGCGGCGCTGGCTGCACTCGCCCAGCGGCCGACGATGTCGACCGGGTCCGCCCGCGGGTTGCTGGGCCTGTGAGGGTGGCGGCGAACCGCCGATAAGATCGGCTCATGCTGAAGCCCTTTCTCGTCACCTTGCTGGTCGTGGTGTCGCTGGCGATCGGCTGGTTCTCGGTGTACGTGCTGTACAAGCTGTTCAAGGGGCAGGCCTGACCGGTGCCGTTCGAGATTCCCGCCGACCTGCACCCCGACCTCGTCCCGTACGCCTGGCTGCTCGGCCAGTGGCGCGGCACCGGCCGCGGCGACTACCCGACGATCGAGCCGTACCAGTTCGGCCAGGAGGTCGTGTTCGCCCATGACGGGCGGCCGTTCCTGCACTACTTCAGCCGGTCGTGGATCGTCGACGACCAGGGCGCCACAGTGCGGGAGGGTGCGCTCGAGACCGGCTTCCTGCGGCCGCGGCCCGACGGCGAGTTCGAGCTCGTCCTCGCTCACCACAGCGGCTACGCCGAGATCTGGTACGGCACGCTCGACGGCGCCCGGCTGGACCTGGCCACCGACCTGGTGGCGCGCACGCAGTCGGCCAAGGAGGTCGTCGCCGGCAAGCGGCTGTACGGCCTGGTCGAGGGTCAGCTGATGTACGCCTACGACATGGCTGCGGTCGGCCTGCCGATGCAGTCGCACACCTGGGCCCAGCTCCAGCGGGCGTGAGCCGCGGGGCCCGCCTGCGGCGGCGCTCGTTCGGGCTCGCGGGCCCCGCGCGGTTCGCGATCGCACGCGTACGGGATCTTTCGACATGTGGGCTGTCCCGGCGACCCGAATGTCGAAAGATCGGTCCGCCAGGTTCGGCGGCTCCGCTTAGGGCCGCCGCCAGCGTCCGCCGGGTCCGCCGAGGGCAGGTCACCCGCAACCCGCCAGCCCCACCGACACGGATCTTTCGACAGTTGGGCCGTCCCGGCGACCCGAATGTCGAAAGATCGGTTCAGGCGCAGCCCGAAACCGCCGGTACGACGCATTGCACTCAGGCGCGCACGCTCGCCAGGCGGGAGCGGGGTCGTCTTGTTGCCCCGCGCCCGTACCTCGCTGTCCGATTCGGGCCGCACGTCGATGCTCACATCACGGTGTGTGTACGGTTTCCGACGTCCTGGGTCGAAACAGCGCCGGCCAAGTATCCTCAGGCTCGGAGCGGATCACTTCGCTGACCTCGGAGACCGATCGATGCGAGCACGCCTGACGCGAGCGCCGCGACACCGCAGACCGCGGTCAGCGACTGGTCCGGCGCGCCGATCCGGACCCGCTTCGGTGGTGGGCCTGGTGGCCTTTGCCGTACTCGTCGTGGTGCTGGTCTACCTCGCGGTGGCGCACGTACGCGACGCGCCGCCGACCGGTGCCGCGGTGGCGAACCCGACGTCCACCCCGCCATCGGCATCCGCGCCGACCACGACCACGCCCTCGGAACCGATCGGGCCGCCGGCCACCGGCAGTTCGGCACAGGTGCTGCTCGAGTCAGAGCCGGGAGTGGTGCTCAGGGCCGCCCGCGGAAACTGCGACGGGGGCGCGCCCGGCTCGGTCGAGCTGTCCACCGGCGGCGAGGACTTCAGCGCTGTCGTCGGGGACACCGGCGCGGTGGAGATCCTGTCGCTGGAGGTGGTGAGTCGGCACGACCTCGCGTTCGTCGGCGCCGACGACGCCTGCGAGATCTCGCGATACGTCTCCACCGACGGCGGGGCCAGCTGGGACCAAGCCAGCACGGACACCGGATGGCGGCTCAGCCTCGACGGCGACCAGACCGTGCAGTCGCCCACCGGGCCGGTACAGCCCGGCTGCGCCGTCCGCTCGGTGCAGGGGCTGGCCCCGCTGGACGCGCGGGTGCTGTGCCGCGACGGCGAAGTCCTGGGCACCGTCAACGGCGGTGCGACATGGGAGGTGATCAGCGACGACCTGCCGGGCATCGTCGCGGTCGCGTACCGGAATTTGTCGCTGGCCTATGCACTCGCCTCCGCCAGGGACTGCCCGGCCGCGGTGTACGCCACGCTCGACGCGGGCGCCACGTGGTCACCCACTGCCTGCCTGGAGGGTGAGCAGCCGCAGGCCCTGACCGTTGACCCGGACGGCCGGGCGGTCGCACAGGTCGATGGCGTCGTCCAGGTGAGCAGGAACGGTGCATCCTGGAGGGCATGGTGAACCAGGAGCAGGAGCCCGACACCTGGCAGGACCGGCTGCGGTCGCAGGGCTACCGGCTCACCCCACAGCGCCAGCTGGTGCTTGCGGCGGTCGAGGAGTTGGGACACTCCACCCCGGAAGACGTGCTCAAGCACGTCCAGGAGCGGGCGAGCGGCGTCAACGCCTCGACTGTGTACCGCACACTGGACGTGCTGGAGCGGACTGGCCTGGTCAAGCACACCCACCTCGGCCACGGCGCCCCGACGTACCATCCGGCGACCACGCCGGCGCACGTGCACCTGGTCTGCCGCGACTGCAGCGGTGTCCAAGAGGTGGAGCCAGCGGCCGTCGCCACGTTGGTACGAGTGCTGGAGGAGCAGAGAGGCTTCGAGACCGACGTGCACCACCTCACCGTGTTCGGCCGGTGCGCCACCTGCCGTACGGGTGCGCCCACATGACCCGCAGCCCGCTGCTCGACCTCGACGGTGCGGTGGAGGCCGACGGACCCGACTCGGGTGTCGCCGCGCACTACGGCCAACCGATGCCTGAGCAGCGACGGCTCGCCGACGGCACCGGCTGGGTCGACCTCTCGCACCGCGACGTTGTCCGCGTCGAGGGGCCCGACCGGCTCACGTACCTGCACGCGATGACCACCCAGGCCTTCCAGGGCCTGCTGCCCGGCACCTGGGTCGACGCGCTGCTGCTCAGCCCCCACGGCCACGTCGAGCACGCGCTGAGCGGGGTGGACGACGGCGAGGCGTTCGTCGCGCACACCGAGGCGGGCGCCGGCGCCGATCTGGTGGCGTTCCTGGAGAGGATGAAGTTCATGCTGCGGGTCGAGTCCCGGGTCGTCGACGACCTCGCCGTCGTCGGCCGCCGCGATGGTGTGGAGCTGGTCGAGCGGTCCTCGCTCGCCGCTTTTCCTGCCTCGTACGGGCCACCGTCCGGGCTGTGGGCGCTGGAGGCGCTGCGGATCGCGGCTGGTCGGCCTCGGGTCGGCCTCGACAGCGACCACCGCACCATCCCCAACGAGCTCGGCCTGATCGCGCCGGACGCCTCCCGCGCGGTGCACCTGTCCAAGGGGTGCTACCGCGGACAGGAGACGGTGGCGCGCGTGTACACCCTCGGTCGACCCCCCCGCCGGCTGACGCTGCTGCACCTCGACGGCTCGGCCGACTCCCTGCCTGGTCACGGCGCCGAGGTGACCGCCGACGGGCGGGTCGTGGGCACCGTGGGCTCCTCGGCTCGCCACCATGAGCTCGGGCCGGTCGCGTTGGCGTTGATCAAGCGCAATGTCCCCCCCGAGGCGCCGCTGGTCGTGGTAGATGTCGCCGCGGCGCAGGAGCCGGTGGTCGACCCCGAGGTCGGCCTGCACGTACGGGCGGCGCGCTAGGCGCGTCGGCGACGAAGGGCAGCAGCGTGAGCATGGAGTGGGCCGAGCGGCCGTGGGGTACCTGGCACGTGGTCGACGAGGGCTACGGCTTCAAGACCAAGCGGATCGAGATTCGCCCCGGCCACCGGTTGTCGCTGCAGCGCCACACCCAACGCCAGGAGCACTGGTTCGTCGTGTTCGGTGAGATCGAGGCGACCATCGACGGCGTCACCACCAAGGTCCGCGCCGGGTCGTCGATCGACGTGCCGCGGGGGGCGACGCACCGGCTCGGCAACGCCACCGAGCAGATGGCGATGGTGGTCGAGGTGCAGCAGGGCATCTACACCGGCGAGGACGACATCGAGCGGCTGGCCGACGACTACGGTCGGCACGAGCCGGTGCCGTGACGACTCGGTTCTCGATCCTGGTGGTCTGCACGGGCAACATCTGCCGTTCCCCGCTCGCCGAGCTGCGCCGACTGGGCGGCGACCCGACCGGCTTCCGGTCGAGCCCGTTGCGGGCCGAGCACATCTGCGCGGCGGACCTCGTGCTCACCGCCACCCGGGCGCACCGATCCGCGGTGCTCGCCGAGGAGCCGTCGGCGCTGCTGCGTACCTTCACACTTCGAGAGCTCGCCCATCTCGCCCCTCGCCTCGAGGGTGGTGTTCCGACGGACCTGGTCGCACAGGCCGCGAAGTTGCGCAGCGCCGCCGAACTCGACGACTACGACGTTCCCGACCCGTACGGCGCTCCGACTCAGCGGCACCAGGAGGTCGCCGACACCATCGCCGCCTGTGTCGCCCCGGTGGCCGACGCGTTGCTGCGGGTCACCAGCCGCAGCGGTGGCGCCGCGCAGACCGGCGCGCCGGCCCGCGGATGAACGCACCTCTGCCACACTCCCGGACGTGAAGATCCTCATCGCCGGCGGCGCCGGCTACATCGGCAGCACCGTGGGGTCGTACCTGCTCGACCAGGGTCACCAGGTGGTGATCCTGGACAGCCTGGTGACCGGCCGGGAGGAGTTCACCGGCGGGCGGGCGTTCTACCGCGGCGACATCCGCGACGGCGAGGTCGTGGACCGGGTGTTCGCCGAGCACCCCGACATCGGCGCGGCCGTGCAGTGCGCGGCGCTGATCGTGGTGCCCGAGTCGGTGGCCGACCCGCTCGGCTACTACGACGCCAACGTCGCCGCGGGCATCGCGTTCCTCCAACACCTGCTGCGCAACGGGTGCAACCGGCTGCTGTTCAGCTCCTCTGCGGCGATCTACGCCCCGGCCGGCGACTTCACCGTAGACGAGGACTCCCCGATCGAACCGCCGTCGCCGTACGCCCGGACGAAGGCCGTGTTCGAGCAGGTGCTGGCCGACGTCGCGACCGGCACGGACCTGCGGGTGATCTCGCTGCGGTACTTCAACCCGATCGGCGCCGACCCGCAGCTGCGTACCGGCCTGCAGATCGCCGAGCCGTCACACGCGCTGGGCAAGATGCTGCAGGCCCGCCGCGATGGCACCCCGTTCGTGGTGACCGGCACCGACTGGCCGACCCGCGACGGCACCGGGATCCGCGACTACGTGCACGTGTGGGACCTCGCCCGCGCACACGTCGCCGCCCTCGCCCGCTTCGACGACGTCGCGCCCTCGGGGGCGACGGTGATCAACCTCGGCACGGGCACCGGCACCACGGTGCTCGAGCTGCACGACGCGCTGCGCGCCGTGGTCGGCGAGGACCTGCCCCGAGTCGACGGCCCGCCGCGGCCGGGTGACGCCGCCGGGTGCTACCCGCGCTCGGGCCGGGCCAAGGAGCTGCTGGGCTGGGAGCCCGAGCTGGGCGTCGAGGACGGCATCCGCGACACGCTGCGCTGGTTCGATGTACGCGGGGAACGGCTGGGGCTCGGCGGCTGACCAGTCTCCACCAGCCCAGAAGGGTGGACCGATGCGCGTGCGGGTTCGACTCCGTGGCGCCTCAGGCGGCGCCGGCCGGCTCGTCGTCCTGGTGGGTGCAGTAGGGCTGAGCGCCTGCGGTCCGGTGCCCGGGCCGAGCGCCCGGACGACTTCGCGCTGACGTTCCGGTACGAATCTGGGTCGCTCCCACCTCCGTACCACGTCGAGTGGCTGCTCGACGTGACTGCCGAGGGTGACGGGCGAGTCGTGTATCTGCCGGATTACGAGGCCAGAAACCCGCCGCAGTACCGACGCCCGGCATAGGCGGCTCTCTGCTGCTCGAGGGCGCGGCGCTTCCTGCGAGCGTCGGCCCGGCACCACATGATGTAAGGTTACATCATGTTGCGCACGCAGATCTCGCTCACTGAGCATGAGCGCCACCTGCTCGACACTGTCGCCGCTCGCACCGGTCGGTCCATCTCGGCGCTGATCAGGGACGCCGTCGAGACCGTGTACGGCGCTGAGCACTCCACCGAGGACGACCTGGTGGCGATGAGGGCAGCGGCAGGGTCATGGCAGAAGCGGGACGTCGACGGGGCGGACTGGGTCGACGCCATCCGGTCGGGCAGGCGACTGCAGGACATCGGGTGACCGCGCTGGTCGACTCGTCGGTCCTCATCGACTTCCTCCGCGGTCACGCCGGCGCCGTCGAGGTGCTGGGCCGGGAGCGCGTTGTGGGGCCGTTGCACGCCAGCGAGATCACCCGGCTCGAGGTGTTGGCCGGCATGCGCGTGTCTGAGGAGGAGCCGACCCGCGGGCTGCTGAGCACCTTGGTCTGTCATCCCGTCGACGCCGCGGTAGCCGAACTCGCCGGCGCGCTAGGTCGGCGGTGGCTGCCCAGCCATCACTCCATCGACGGTGCTGACCTAGCGATCGCGGCCACGGCAATCCGGGTCGGCGCCAGGTTGCTGACCACGAACGTCCGACACTTCCCGATGTTCGCCGACCTCCCCACGCCGTATTGAGGGATCGTAGCGGCCCGGGCTAAGGCGCCAGGCCGTCGATGGGCTCGTCGTCCACGGTGATCAGGGTGCCGCCGGCCAGGTCGTTCTCGCTCACGATCCCGTAGGTGTCGCCGTAGAAGGCCAGGTCGTAGTCGATCGTGTTGGCGCCCACCTTGACCTGCACGTTCTCCTTGAGCTTGTAGCCCTCGGCGCCGAGCGTCTCCTTGTAGAACGCGACGGTGGTGGCGGGGTCGGGCGAGGTGATGCCGAACTGCCAGTTGCCGGACAGGGTCGGGCCGAGGTCCAGGATCTGGGCATCCGCCGGGACCGGGAACTCCTTGATCGTCGACGGCCCGTCGGGTGGGACCGGAAGAGTGCTCGGCTCGGCGGCGGGCTCGCTGGCGGGTTCGTCCGCGGGCGCACTGGTCGAGGACCCACCGCCCGGTTCAGTCGTCTGCGTGTCGTCCCCTCCACCACAGCCGGCGAGCAGGGCGAGACCGAGCAGCAGCCCGGTGGATCGTGCGCGTACGGCCATGGTGGGCTCCCCGTGTGACTGCAGTCGTCGGCGACGGTATCCGTGCGGCGGGTCATCACCCCCACGTCGGCGGGCGGGGGAGGCGGGTCGGGGTGAGACCGGGGTGGCCCCGGTCCCAACCACCAGGAGACCGGGGTGGCCCCGGTCCCAACCTATGAGACCGGGGTGGCCCCGGTGCCAGTCACGATCGGCGGCGGAGAAGCCGGCCCGGGTCAGCTGCCGGTGTTGATCATCCCCGCCCCCACGGTGGCGCCGGTGGCCTCGTCGACGAGGATGAACGAGCCCGTGGTGCGGTTCTTGGCGTACGGGTCGCACAGCAGCGGCACGGTCGTACGCAGGTGCACCCGGCCGATCTCGTTGAGCCCGAGCTCGCCGGCGTCCTGGTCGCGGTGCAGTGAGTTGACGTCGAGGCGGTACTGCACGTCCTTCACCAGCGCACGCCCGGTACGGGTCGTGTGCTTGATCGCCAGCTTCTGGCGCGCCCGCAGCGGCTGGGTGGTCATCCAGCAGACCATCGCGTCGATGTCCTGGCTGGGCTGCGGGGCGTTCTGCGGCCGGCAGATCATGTCGCCGCGCGAGACGTCGACATCGTCGTCGAGCCGTACGGTGACAGACATCGGCGGGAACGCCTCGTCGATCTCCCTCTCGTGCAGGTCGATGGCAGCGATCCGCGACGTCATGCCGCTGGGCAGCACGAGCACCTCGTCGCCGGGCTTGAGCACCCCACCGGCCACCCGCCCCGCGTAGCCGCGGTAGTCGTGGAACGCGTCGGACTTGGGCCGTACGACGTACTGCACCGGGAAGCGGGAGTCGACCAGGTCGCGGTCGGAGGCGACGTGCACGTTCTCGAGGTAGTGCAGCAGTGACTGGCCGGCGTACCACGGCATGTGCTTGGAGCGGTCGACGACGTTGTCGCCGTTGAGTGCCGAGATCGGGATCACGGTGAGGTCGGGGATGGTCAGCTTGGTGGCGAACGAGGTGAACTCGGCCTGGATGCGGTCATAGACCGCCTCGTCGTAGTCGACGAGGTCCATCTTGTTGATCGCGAGCACCAGATGCGGCACCCGCAGCAGGGACAAGATCACCGCGTGGCGGCGACTCTGCTCGGTCAGACCGTGGCGGGCGTCGACGAGCACGAGCCCGAGGTCGGCGGTCGACGCCCCGGTCACCATGTTGCGGGTGTACTGCACGTGGCCGGGGGTGTCGGCAATGATGAACTTGCGCCGGGGGGTCGCGAAGTACCGATAGGCCACGTCGATCGTGATGCCCTGCTCACGCTCGGAGCGCAGGCCGTCGGTGAGCAGCGCGAGGTCGGTGTAGTCGTAGCCCTTGGACGCCGACGTGCGTTCCACGGCCTCGAGCTGGTCCTCGAAGATCGACTTGGAGTCGAGCAGCAAGCGCCCGATCAGCGTCGACTTGCCGTCGTCGACCGACCCGGCGGTGGCGAACCGCAACAGGTCCATCGAGGGCAGGCCCGCGACGATCGGGTCGGTCGGCGTCATCAGAAGTAGCCCTCTCGCTTGCGGTCTTCCATCGCGGCTTCGGAGAACCGGTCGTCGCCGCGGGTCTCTCCGCGCTCGGTCACGCGGGCAACGGCGACCTCTTCGATGATCTCGCCGACGGTGGAGGCGGTGCTCTCCACGCAGCCGGTGAGAGTCATGTCCCCGACCGTACGAAAGCGCACGGTGCGCTCGCGCGGCCGCTCGTCGGGCTTCAGCGTCAGGTGGTCACCGGCGCTCATCAGCATGCCGTCACGCTCGACCACCTGACGCTGGTGGCTGAAGTAGATGGCGGGGATGTCGACACCCTCCTGGCCGATGTAGTGCCAGATGTCGAGCTCGGTCCAGTTGCTCAGCGGGAAGATCCGCATGTGCTCACCTGCGGAGACCCGGCCGTTGTAGAGGCTCCACAGCTCCGGGCGCTGGTTCTTGGGGTCCCACTGGCCGAACTCGTCACGGTGGGAGTAGACGCGCTCCTTGGCGCGAGCCTTCTCCTCGTCGCGCCGGCCGCCACCGAAGGCGGCGGTGAAGCCCTCCTCCTCGATGACGTGGAGCAGGGTGCCGGTCTGCAGCCGGTTGCGGCTGGTCTTGCCGTCGTCGACGACCACGCCGTCCTTGATCGCCTGGTCGACCGAGGCGACGACCAGGCGTACGCCGAGGCGCGACACCCACCGGTCGCGGGTGTCGAGCACCTCGGGGAAGTCGAAGCCGGTGTCGACCTGCAACACCGGGAACGGCAGCTTGGCGGGGTAGAACGCCTTCTCCGCCAACCGCATCATCACGATGGAGTCCTTGCCGCCCGAGAACATCAGCACCGGCTTCTCGAACTCGGCGGCGACCTCACGGAAGATGTGGATCGACTCGGCCTCGAGCTCGTCGAGCTGGCTGAGCCGGTAGTCCGCGTGGGTGGACGCAGATGGAGTCATCGAACAAGTGCCTCTCGGGGGTCGCCGGGAGCGGGGCGGCGGAACAGGGCTGCAGCCTACCGGCGCCATCGTGGATCGATTCGGTCGACAAAGGGCGTGGCGTGTCGCCTGTCGGTGACCGGCAGGCGGTCAGGTCCGCTCGGCTTGCCGTCCCTCAGGGGACCGGGCCGCGTGATCGCTGCCCGCCGAGGTGTCGGGGGCGGAGCCCGGTTGCGACTCCTCGAGCTCGGCGACCGTGGGGGTGCCGAACATCGGCAGCCCCTGCGTACGCCGGATGAGGCCCCACACCAGCGGCAGCACCACGAGCATGGCCACGCCGACAACGGCGATGAGGATCGGGTGGGTCTCGTCCTCACCGGCACCCAGCGGGCCCCAGCCGGACTTGTCGAGCAGCGCCAGGCCCGACATGGTCAGCACGATCACGATGCCGCGGCGGATCACCGAGGCCGGCACCCGCGGGGCGATCTTGGAGCCGAGGATCGTGCCGGGCACCGAGCCGATCAGCAGGGGCAGCAGCAGGCCCCAATCGAGGCCGTTGACCGCGATGTTGGAGAGCGCCGCGGCCAGCACCAAGGGCACGGCCTGCACGAGGTCGGTGCCGACCAGCTTCACCGCCGACAGCGTCGGGTAGAGCATCAGCAGCGCGACCATGATGACCGAGCCTGAGCCGACCGAGGTGATGCCCACGAGCAGGCCGCCGACGGCGCCGACCAGCACCGTGGGGAGCGGTCGGATCACCGGGTCGGACTCGCCGGGGTTGCGTCCTCCGCGGATGTGACGCAGCTGGATGTAGAGGCGCAGCGCGTACGTGGACGCGGCGAACAGCAGCGCGAACCCGATCGCGGTCTTGAGCACGTTGTCGAGCTCGGCGGCCGGGAAGAACTGTCCGAGCAGGTGCGGACCGACCAGTGCCATGGGTACCGACCCGAGGATGAGCCAGCCCGCGAGGCGCAGGTTCGGTGAGCCCTCGCGCCAGTGCACGGCGGCTCCACCGGACTTGTAGACCGCGGCGGCGGTCAGGTCGGCGGTGACGACGGTCGAGGCGTCACCCACCCCGAGGAAGATCAGGGCGGGCGTCATCAGCGCCCCGCCGCCCATGCCGGTGATGCCGACCACGGTGCCGACGATGAACGCGGCGATGACGACCTTGAGGTCGATCCCGCCGACGGTGAGGGCGTCGGACGCATGCACAAGTGCGGTCTGGACCATGGTTCTCCCAGGTTGAGGTTCGGTTCGGCAGCGACGTGGGCAGGTTAGTCGACAAAACCGCTCAAGTAACGTCACGCCCGCTATGACCCTTTGGTGTGTTTTGCTCACACATTGGCTAGAGTCGAGACGAGGCCGAGGAATCGAGGTCGCGATGGGCACCGTGCTGTGGATCGGTGGGATCGTCGGGGGCTGGCTGGTGCTCAGCCTGGCCGCCGGGACGCTGTTCGCGCTCAGCGCTGCCGCCCGCCATCGGCACGGCCAGGGCGGTCTCGCCGACGAGGCCGGCCTGCCAGGGCAGACTGCATGGGGCCAGCGAAGGACCACCTCCAGAGTCCACCTCTAGGCGAGCCAGCCGTCCTCGCGCAGGGCCGCGAGCACGTCGCCGACCGCGTCCTCGACGCTGCGACCAGTGGTGTCCACGACCACGCGGGCGTCCTGCGGCGCTTCGTACGGCGAGGAGATGCCGGTAAAGTCGGGGATGTCCCCGGCCCGCGCACGTGCGTAGAGGCCCTTGCGGTCGCGGCGTTCGCACTCCTGCAGGGGGGTCGCGACGTGCACCAGGACGAATCCCCCACCGGCGGCGGCGACCATCGCACGGACCTGCTGCCGGGTCGCGTCGAAGGGCGCGATCGGCGAGCAGATGGCCACCCCGCCGTGCCGGGAGATCTCCGCCGCCACCCACCCGATGCGGGCGATGTTGGTCTCGCGGTCGGCGCGGGAGAAGCCGAGGCCCTTGGACAGGTGGTGGCGCACGACGTCACCGTCGAGGCTGGTCACCGTGCGGTCCCCGCGCTCGAGCAGCGCGTCGTGCAGCGCCCGGGCAAGCGTCGACTTGCCGGAGCCGGAGAGCCCGGTGAAGAACACGACGAGCCCGCGTCGGTGCCGCGGCGGCCGGTCCTGGTCGACGACGGTGGCGACTGCGGTCGCGAGGCCCCCGCGGTGGGCAGGCACGAGCACCTCGTCGGCGTACGCGGCTGCCACCTGCGTGAGCAGCCGGCCGGTGCCGCTGCTCGTGTCCCGGGCGGCCACCGCGACGGCGACGACGGCCGCGCCTGGCACCTGCGCGGCGATCGTGGCCCGCACCAGGCCCGGGCCCGACATCTCCAGCGGGCCGCCAGGTCCGGTGCAGACGAGGAGCACCGGTGTGCGGCCGGACTCCGCCGCGTACGCGGTCACTGCTTCCACGTCGTCCTGCGTCAGCGGTGCGCGGACTGGCACCGCGAACGCGGCCGGATGTGCCCGGCGTACGTCGGCGGGGGCGAGGTGGTAGCGCCGGAAGGGGCCGTACTCGCCGTGCGCGAGCGGTTTGACCGGCCCGATAAGGCCGGTCCCGGACCCGGCGTCGTACGTGTCGAGCACCCGCATCCGGGCGACCGGTACGCCCTCGGGGTCGAGCAACTCCAGCGACCCGTCCTCGGCGCGGGCGGCGGTGTCGGGGTCGACGACCAGCGTGGCCGGCCCGTCGGCGGTGAACCCGTCGCGGAGGACGCCGCTGACGAGAAGGTCGAGGTCGGCGAACTCCCGCGCGGTCGGGGTCCACTGGGAGTCGGGCACGGGACGGATTGTTGCAGCCGACTGCGGTGGGGTCGGGTCGGCCGGCCAGGTGCGCGGGCGGGCGGGCGGCCGAGTCGGCCGGGTTAGGGTCGCGGCCGTGAGCGCATCCGCGGACCAGCCCGTCGTCGCCGAGGTCGTGCGGTCCGGCTTCGTGGAGTGCCGTCACCGCGGGTCAGTGGTCGCCGTCGACCCCGACGGGTCGGTGCTGTGGAACGTCGGGGTCGTCGACCAGCCGATGTTCCCGCGCTCGAGCAACAAGCCGATGCAGGCCGCCGCGATGGTACGAGCCGGGCTGGGCCTGCGCGGCCGGCTGCTCGCCCTCGCGTGCGGGTCGCACTCCGGGGAGCCCGAGCACATCGCCGGCGTACGGGAGATCCTCGCCGGGGAGGGTCTGGACGAGTCGGCGCTGCAGAACCCGCCGGACTTCCCGCTGGACGAGGTGGCGAGGGAGGAGTGGATCCGCGCCGGCGGCCACCGCGAGCCAGTCGCGATGAACTGCTCGGGCAAGCACTCGGCCATGCTCGCCACCTGCGTCGCCAACGACTGGGACATCACCGACTACCTGCACGTGAGCCACCCCCTGCAGGGCCGGATCAGCGAGGTGGTCGCCGAGCTGACCGGTGACCAGATCAACGCGATCGGCGTCGACGGGTGCGGTGCACCGCTGCTGGCCACGTCGTTGGTCGGGCTCGCGCGGGCGTTCAGCCGCCTGGCGCAGTCCGACCCCGACTCCGCTGAGGGTGCCGTCGTCGCAGCGATCACCGCGCACCCGCAGATGGTGAGCGGCAGCCGCCGCGACGAGCCGGCGCTGCTGCGCGCATACCCGGGTGCGATCGGCAAGGCCGGCGCCGAGGGGTGTCACGCGTTCGCGCTGCCCGACGGAACGGCCGTGGCGCTCAAGATCGAGGACGGCGCCGAGCGGGCCCGTCCGGTCGTGCTGGTCGCGGCGCTGCGGCGACTCGGACTTGACGCCGACGTGCTCGACGAGGTCGGCCGGCACCGGGTGCTCGGTGGCGGTCGACCGGTCGGCGAGATCCGGGCGACGCTGTAGTCGTCTCCGGGCTGCCTCCGTCTACTGTGGGGACGGCGGCACCAGCCAGGGCGGGGATCGCCCGTGACCCGACTCACGTGCTCCCAGCTTGCCTGTGCTAACTATTGCAAGCACCATGGACACCATGACCAAGCTTGATGTCGGGACCGCGGTGGGGTCGTTCGGGGACTTCCTGCGCGACCAACGCCGAGGTGCGCAGCTGTCGTTGCGGCAGCTCGCTGACCAGGCCGGCGTCTCCAACCCGTACCTCAGTCAGATCGAGCGCGGGCTGCGCAGGCCGTCCGCTCAGGTGCTGCAGCAGCTGGCCAAGGCACTGCGCCTCTCCGCCGAGACGATGTACGTCCGCGCCGGAATGCTCGATCCCGACGAGGACGGAGCGCGCTCGGTCGAGCTGGCGGTGTTGTCCGATCCTGGGTTGACCGAGCTGCAGAAGTCCGCCCTGCTCGACATCTACCAGTCCTTCCGCCGCGAGCGCACGGAGTCCGGCGGAGCACCGATCTCGGTCGACGGCAGTACCACCACGCATGTCGACCATCACTGACGAGAGGACCATCACCATGGCCCGCACCACCACCCGCACCACCACCACCACCACCACCAAGGCACGCATCAACACCCGCCCGACCCCGCTGTACGCCGCCGTCGGCGCCGGCGACCTGGTGGTGGAGAAGATCCGCCACACCAACCTCGAGCGGGAGAGCGAGCGCCTGCAGGAGCGCATCGAGAACCGTGTCACCCAGCGCGTCGCCGAGGTCAGGGCCCTGCCCGGCCAGGTACGCGCGCTGCCCGAGCGGGCGCAGTCGGTCGCGACCGAGGCGATCGACCAGGCCAGCTCGGTGTACGTCGAACTCGCCAAGCGTGGCGAGGAGCTCGTGGCTCGGATCCGCGGCCAGGAGTCGACCAAGACCGCCACGCAGCAGGCCCGCAGCACCACCTCGCAGGCCAAGGGCACCGCGACCACCGCACGTCGCACCGCCAAGAAGGCTCGGGACGTCTCCACCACCGAAGTCAAGCAGGCCGCCGGCACCTCGACCGCCGGCGTGAAGCGCGCGGCCAAGACCACCCGGTCGCGCGCGAAGGCCACCACCACCTCGGCCCGCAAGACCGCCGAGTCGAGCGCCAAGGCCGCCACCGAGGCCGCCGAGAAGGTCGGCGACTGATTCATCGACTGGTGCACGTCATTCCTCGCGGGGTGGCGGGCACCGTCGCGTCGCTACCCTGGTGCGGTGAACCTCTTCACGGTGCAGAGCAACCTCATGCTCGGCCTCAGCGTGCTGCTCTTCGTGGTCAAGGCGTTTGCGCTGGTAGACGCGGTGAGCCGTCCGGGGTCCGCGTACCTCGCCGCCGACAAGCAGACCAAGAACCTGTGGCTGGTCCTGCTCGGGCTGGCGGTCGCCGCGCACGTGCTGTTGTGGGCACCGTTCGGGTTGCTCAACCTCGCGGGTACGGTCGCGGCGCTGGTTTATCTGGCCGACGTACGCCCGGTCGTGCGGGCGTTGACGCCGCGGCGCTGAGCCGCTGACTTGGGCGGCTGACGTGCGGCTCGAGGTGGTCGCCGGCGACATCGCCGCGATGGCGGTGGACGCCGTCGTCAACGCCGCCAATGCAGGCATGCGCGGCGGTGGCGGGGTCGACGGCGCCATCCACGCCGCGGGCGGTCCGGAGGTCCTCGCTGACTGTGTCGCCCGATTCCCCGCCGGTCTCCGCACCGGTGAGGCCGGCTGGACCAGGGCCGGAGACCTGGCGGCCCGGTGGATCATCCACGTGGTAGGACCCAACCGCCATGCCGGTCAGACCGACCCCGACCTGCTCGCCTCGTGCTACCGCGAGGCGCTCCGGGTCGCCGACGGGCTGGGTGTACGCACACTCGCGACGCCGCTGGTCTCCGCGGGGGTGTACGGCTGGCCGGTCGACGACGCCGCCCGGATCGCGGTGTCGACCCTGGCCACGACGCCGACCCGGGTGGCCTGGACGCGGCTGGTGGCGTACGGCCCCGCGGCCGAGCTCGCGCTGCGTACGGCCGTCGCCGAGGTGGCCTGAGGCCCGGGGGGGGGGGGGGGGGGGGGGGGGGGGGGCCCGCGGGCCCCG